>Ga0307374_10002881_pt1 | contig 30015 bp, 25 predicted proteins | sample OX3MG_FD_202532 | JGI IMG/M metagenome (GOLD analysis project Ga0307374, IMG submission 202532) | Soil microbial communities from Risofladan, Vaasa, Finland - OX-3 | ecosystem: Environmental > Terrestrial > Soil > Coastal area > Acid sulfate soil | place: Finland: Risofladan, Vaasa | collected... | reverse complement strand
GACAGCGACAAAGATATTTATGTATCCCTCATGGATAGTTAGTTAATGCTTCCTCTAAGATACCTATATAAGCCATTGATATCCAATTCATTATTATTTAGAAATCCCATCGGTTTTTTCTCCTAAGTCCCTGTCTCACAAGCATTTTTTTATGGTTTGCCCTTGACGGAGTGCAAACCGCTTCCTATAGTGTGCTCGGGTGGGAAAAAGTGGCATGAAATGGGATAAATGGGTAGCGAGGTGGATATTTGTTCCGTGGCGTAAACAACCTGACGCTGGATGCCAAGGGGCGGCTGGCAATCCCAGCGCGCTACCGTGCGCATTTGATGGAAACCTGTAATGGCCAGGTGGTGGTCACCATTGACCGTGGTTACTACCTGCTCCTCTATCCTTTGCCAACCTGGGAAGAGATCGAGCACAAGCTCGTGAATTTGCCCAGCCTGCATCCGCAGGTACGTGAATTACAGCGCCTGTTAGTCGGCCATGCTACCGAGGTGGCGATGGATAGTCATGGTCGGGTACTTCTGCCGCCGGAATTACGCGAGTTTGCACGGCTGGAGCGCGATGTAGTGCTGCTCGGCCTTATGAACAAATTCGAACTGTGGGACAAGGCGACGTGGGATACCCGGCGTGAAAACAGTCTTGCGGGTGATCATGGTGCGGGTGGCGGTTTGCCGGAGGAGCTGGCCAGGCTTTCGTTGTGAGCCAAATGTCTGCCGGGGATTCTCACCGACCGGTGTTGCTTCAGGAGGCGGTGGATCGGCTTGCGGTGCGGCCCGAGGGTGTGTACGTGGACGGCACCTACGGACGCGGTGGACATAGCCGCGAAATTCTTACACGGCTGGGACCCGCAGGACGGTTGATGGCGATTGATCGCGATCCGGAAGCAGTGACATCTGGACAAGTTGAGTTTGTGGGTGATCGGCGGTTTGTAATCTATAGAGGTGCGTTTTCCATGTTGGAACGGATTGCGCAGCAAACTGGTGTAGTGGGGCAGGTGAACGGCGTGCTGCTGGATCTGGGCGTATCTTCCACACAACTTGATAATCCGAAGCGTGGGTTCAGTTTTCTCCATAATGGTCCACTCGATATGCGCATGGATCCAGATGCCGGCGAGGGTGTTGCTGAATGGCTTAATCGTGCCTCCGAAAAAGAAATTGCAGATGTTATTTATCAATTTGGAGAAGAACGTTTTGCCAGGCGCATCGCCCATGCGATAGTTACAACCCGCGCTAGTACGTCCATCATTACCACGCAACAACTTGCGGCAATCCTAAGCGCATCTATCCCGTATCGTGAGCGCAACAAGCACCCAGCGACACGCACATTCCAGGCTTTGCGCATCTACATCAACCGCGAACTGGATGAACTAAGCGCCTGTCTCGATCAATGCCTGCGGGTTCTGGCGCCTTACGGGCGGCTGGTCGTCATCAGTTTCCATTCCCTCGAAGACCGCTTGGTCAAGCGTTTTATCCGCACGCACGCCCGGGGAACACCTCCGGACCCACGTGCGCCCTGGCTGCAGTCAACAGCGGTTCCCTTGCTAAGGGCGGTGGCTAAGGCCATTCGTCCGCAGGCAGCGGAAATTGCTGTTAACCAACGCGCTCGCAGCGCAGTGTTGCGTGCCGCGGAGCGTTTGCCATGAAGCTCACCCGTGCAGTGGTGGCTTTGTTGATCACAGTTGTGTTCCTAAGCGCACTCGCGGTTATCGACGCGCGCCATGAAAATCGCATGTTGTTTGCGCAACTCCAGCAACTGCGTCAACAGCGAGACCAAATCAATATCGAATGGGGGCAGCTATTGCTGGAGCAGAGTACCTGGTCTACCCATGCGCGAATCGAACAAATGGCGACCCAGAAGCTGGGCATGGAAACGCCAATGCACCCTGAAATCGTGGTGGTGCATCGATGAATCATGACATTGAGGATACCTCCTGGAACTGGCGTAGCGCCCTCATGCTGGGAATGTTCACTCTGGCGGCGGTCGCGTTACTGGGACGCGCTGTGTATCTTCAGATGTTCGACAACCAGTTCCTGCAGGATCAGGGCAGTGAACGCCATCTGCGTGTGGTTCAGATTCCCGCTCACCGTGGCATGATTCTCGACCGCAATGGCCAACCGCTGGCTGTCAGCACGCCGGTGGATTCCATCTGGATGGATCCACAGGAAATCTCCAGTGTGCTTGGGAGAATACCTAAGCTGGCCAACACGCTGGGCATGAGTAGTCGCGATATCGTGCGCCTGTTGCATCAGAACCATGACAAGGAATTCGTGTATCTCATGCGCGGGCTGGATCCCTATGCGGCGCACAAAGTGATGGCACTTGAGATTCCCGGTGTCTACACCCAGCGCGAATACCGCCGTTATTATCCAGCTGGTGAAGTGACGGCCCAGGTTCTGGGTTTCACCAACGTCGATGATGTGGGGCAGGAAGGCCTGGAACTCGGCTATAACGACTGGTTGCACGGTATACCCGGTGCCGAGCGCGTTATCGTGGACCGCTACGGGCATTCGGTGCAGGACGTGGAAAGCCTGCGCCCCCCACGCCCCGGCAAGGATCTGGTAGCCAGCATTGATTTGCGCGTGCAATACCTGGCCTACCGTGCCCTTAAGCAGGCGGTCATGCAGCAGGGCGCCGAGTCCGGATCAATCATCGTCATGGATGCCAAGACCGGTGAAGTGCTGGCGATGGTTAACCAGCCGTCTTTCAACCCCAATAACCGCGACGATTATCAGGCTAGTGACTATCGCAACCGCGCCGTCACCGATCAGTTCGAACCCGGTTCGAGCATGAAGCCATTCACTATCGTGGCAGCTTTGCTATCAGGCCGTTATACACCGAATACCATCATTGATACCGCACCGGGTTTTTACAAAGTGGACGGTTACACTATCCGCGACGACCATGACTACGGCGACATCAACCTCACCACGATTCTGGAAAAATCCAGCAACGTGGGTGCCAGCAAGATCGCTCTATCGCTCAATCCGGAACTGCTATGGAATACACTTGCGGCATTCGGATTCGGACGCCTCAGTGGTAGCGGTTTTCCCGGTGAGGTACAAGGCGCTTTGCCAAACTATCGCAATTGGTCCACTGCGACCCAGGCCACTATTTCCTATGGCTACGGTATTGCAGTAACAGCATTACAGCTGGCCAATGCATACGACATCATCGGCGACAACGGTGTGAGCGTGCCGCCAAGTTTCGTGCGTCTCGACGCACGACCAAGAGGTCAGCAGGTGATCAGTGCTGCGGTAGCCGCGCGCCTGCGTCAGATGCTGGAAACCGTGGTTTCCAGCGAAGGCACCGGCAAACTTGCGGATGTGGCTGGCTATCACATTGCAGGGAAAACCGGCACTGCACATATCGCCGAGAACGGCGGTTATTCCGCCAGCGATTACTACTCGGTGTTCACCGGAATCGCACCCGCCACGGATCCGCGGCTAGTGACTGTGGTGGTGATCCGCGCGCCGAGTCGTGGCCAGTACTATGCCGCCACGGTGGCAGCGCCAGTATTCGCACGTGTCATGTCTGGCGCACTGCGCCTGATGGATATTCCGCCAGATGACTTGAGCCATCTCACCACTACGGCTTACGTGGTCAAATTGGGGCATGCCTCATGACGGCTCAGGCCCAACATCTAAGGGGAGTAAGTCTTGCACAGGTCATGCAGGGTGAAGCCCAGATCCCTCCAGGTCGCGACCTGAGATTACAGGGACTCTCACTCGACAGCCGTAGTGTACGTCCGGGATATCTGTTCCTGGCCTGCCGCGGACATCATCATCACGGCCTGCAACACTTGGCTGATGCGCACATGCGTGGTGCTGTGGCGGTAGTTTACGACCCCGAAGGCGCACTCGACTATCTGCCGTCACTCAAGGCACTGCCGGCTTTTGCAGTCCGCGATCTGGATCAGCATGCAGGTTTCATGGCGGCACGTTTCTATGGAGATCCGTCCGCCGCACAACAAGTGATCGCCGTCACCGGTACCAACGGCAAGACTTCTGTGAGCCTGATTACGGCTCAAGCGCTCGTGCAGCTGGGAAAACCCTGCGGGGTGCTGGGTACCATCGGCTATGGGCTGTATGGCAAGCTGGAAAACCCAACTCATACCACACCCGATGCCGTCAGTGTGCAGCAATGGCTGGCGCGGTTCCGTGATCGCGGCACGCAATACATCAGCATGGAAGCATCCAGCCATGCGCTTGATCAGGGCCGCCTGACAGGCGTGCATGTCAGCGTGGCAGTGTTCACCAACCTGACTCGCGATCATCTGGATTATCACAGCAACATGCAGAACTACGCGAATGCCAAGCGCCGTTTATTCGAAACCCATGATCTGAAGCAGGCCATCATCAATCTGGATGATGCATTTGGACGGGAGTTGTCAGCCGATCTGTGCGGGAAGACTGACTGCATCGGCTACGCAGTCGAATCATCACATGCGCACCAGGATAAGACTTTGCGTGCAACGCGCGTGGTATTGCATTCCAGAGGAATAAGCTTCGATGTGGAAGGCAGTTTCGGCGCCGGACATGTTGATTCCCGGTTGCTCGGCGAATTTAACGTGCACAACCTGCTGGCCGTATTGGGGGTATTACTGGGGCAGGGTATCCCGCTGGCTGAGGCCTTGCGCGTACTCGGGAATGCCAGCACGGTTCCTGGACGCATGGAATGTTTCGGCGGCGGGCAGCTGCCTTTGATCGTTGTGGATTATGCGCACACGCCGGATGCTCTTGAAAAGGCATTACACGCGGTACGCGCCCACTGCGGTGGCCGCCTGTGGTGCATCTTCGGCTGTGGCGGCGACCGCGACCGCGGCAAGCGTCCACAGATGGGTGCGCTCGCCGAACGGCTTGCGGATCACATCATCCTGACCGATGACAATCCGCGTCACGAGGATGGTGATGCCATCATCGAGGAGATTATCGCCGGCATCCGTGATCGTAGCCGGGTGCAGGTGCAGCGCGACCGTACCCAGGCGCTCACGCAGGTCATGCATGCCGCAGCCCCGGATGATGTGGTGTTGGTGGCCGGTAAGGGACATGAAACCTACCAGGTCGTGGGTGATGTCCAGCTACCCTACAGCGATCGCGACACAGTGGCTGCGCTACTCCATGAGGCATATGCATGAAAGCCCGTCGTCTTTCGGATGTGGCCACCGCGAGCGGCGGCAAGCTGGTGGGAGCGGATGCAGACTTCCAGCGAGTCAGCAGTGACACCCGTAAGCTCATGGCCGGCGACCTGTTCGTGGCATTACGGGGACCAAACTTCAACGGCCACGATTATGTGATGCTGGCTGAGAAACTCGGTGCCAGTGGTGCACTGGTCGAACACCCGATACTCAGCCACCTTCCGCAAGTGGTGGTGAAGGATACACGTCGTGCCCTGGGGGCCTATGCAGCCCATTGGCGCGCTCAGTTCAGTATCCCGGTAATCGGCATCACTGGATCCAATGGCAAAACTACGATCAAGGAAATGATCGCCAGCATCCTGCGACGCCGCCGCATCACGCTTGCCACGCGTGGCAACCTGAATAACGACATCGGCGTGCCCCTGACGCTGCTGGAACTGGACGAGAAGCACCGCGCTGCCGTCATCGAAATGGGCACCAACCATCCCGGAGAAATAGCCTATCTGGTGTCTGTGACTTCCGCCAACGTGGGTGTGGTCACGAATGCCGGTGCCGCACACCTGGAGGCGCTCGGCAGTATTCAAGGTGTGGCCATGGAAAAGGGCGCACTGTATTCGGGATTGCGCGTCAACGGCATCGCCATCATCAATGCCGATGATGCCTACGCATCATTGTGGCGGGAAATGGCCGGCCAACGCATACAGCGCAGTTTCGGCCTGAGCGAACTCGCGGATTTTCATCCACAACCCAATTCAGTAAAACAATTGCCCACCGGCATGTGGACATTCAGGCTGGTCTCACCTGCCGGTGAAGCCAGCATCCAATTGTCGCTGCCTGGCAGGCATAACGTGATCAATGCACTCGCTGCCGCTGCAACCGCCTGTGCCGCAGGCGCCAGCCTTGACGATGTCATGAGCGGGCTCGCCAACACTCCGATTATAAGCGGGCGCCTGATTGTGCTCCCAGGGATTCGCGACTGCCGCCTCATAGACGATAGCTACAACGCCAATCCCCAGTCCCTGAAAACCGCCATGGAATTTGCCCTGAGCCTGGGTGATCCGGTATGGCTGGTACTTGGCGACATGGCAGAGCTAGGCGAGAGCTCTACAGAATTGCACGCCGACTGCGGCGAGCTCGCAAGCATGCTGGGTATCGCACGCCTGTTCAGCTTCGGCAGCCTGAGCCTGCATGCGACCGAACACTTTGGCGATAGCTCGGAACATTTTGTGAATTCCGAAGCATTGATTGCGGCATTACGCAGCAGCCTGCGCCCAGGGATCACTCTGCTCATCAAGGGCTCACGCAGCATGCGTTTGGAACGGGTAGTGGAAAGCTTGCGTGCGCCACAGGTCGTGGATAAAACCTCGGGAGTTAGCTGAGCCATGTTGTTATTGCTTACTGAATACCTGACGCGTTTTGATTCTGCGTTTCACGTATTCTCCTATCTTACTCTGCGCGCCATTCTCGGCGTGCTCACCGCATTGCTGCTGTCCTTCCTCACCGGTCCCAGCATGATCAAGCGTTTGAGTACACGTCAGATCGGACAGAGAGTGCGTAAAGACGGACCACAATCACATCTTGCCAAGGCAGGCACGCCGACCATGGGCGGTACCCTGATTATCGTAACCATCATAATCACTGCACTGCTATGGTCGGACCTCCACAACCGCTATGTGTGGGTGTTGGTCGGCGTCACCGTGATGTTTGGACTCATCGGTTTCGTCGACGATTACAAGAAGTTGATCTTGCACAATTCCAAGGGACTGGCAGCTGGCAGCAAGTACTTTCTGCAGTCTGTAGTAGGCCTGACGGCTGCCGTGGCCTTGTATATCAGTCACCGGGATCCAGCCGAGATCGAATACATCGTGCCATTGTTGAAGCACGTATCCATCAGCTTCGGCGGATTTTATATTCTCATCACCTATTTTGTGGTGGTAGGTATGAGCAATGCGGTGAATCTCACCGATGGCCTGGACGGTCTTGCCATCATGCCAGCGGTCATGGTCGGCGGCGCACTCGGTGTTTTTGGTTATGCATCCGGAAATTTCAACTTCGCGCACTACCTCACCATCCCGTATCTGCCCGGGGCTGGCGAAGTGGTCGTTTATTGCGGTGCGCTGGTGGGTGCTGGACTCGGTTTTCTGTGGTTCAACGCCTACCCGGCGCAGGTCTTCATGGGCGATGTCGGTGCGCTCGCCTTGGGCGCCGCCCTCGGGACTCTGGGCGTAATCGTGCGCCAGGAGATCGTACTTTTCATCATGGGCGGCGTATTCGTGATGGAGACCGTATCCGTTATCTTGCAGGTGGGTTCGTTCAAGCTCACCGGACGGCGGCTGTTCCGCATGGCTCCGCTGCATCATCACTTTGAATTGAAAGGCTGGCCTGAGCCGCGCGTGATCGTGCGCTTCTGGATCATCACCGTAATCCTGGTGCTCATCGGCCTGTCGACACTCAAGGTGCGTTGAGAAAAGCGCATGCACATGCCGCAACATCGTCCCCGGACACTCATTGTAGGCCTCGGCAAGACCGGGTTGTCATGCGCGCGTTTCCTGGCGGGGCACGGTTTGGAAGTGGCGGTCACCGATAGCCGCGAGCAGCCACCCGGACTCACCGAACTGCAGAACACGGTACCAGACGCGGCAGTATTTCTCGGCGGATTCTCCGAAGAGGCGCTCAAACGCGCAGATCAGATAGTGCTTTCACCAGGCATCGCTGTAGCCACACCGTATATTGCCAAGGCGCGCAATCTGGGTTTGCCGGTATTCGGCGACATCGAATTGTTCGCCCGCCAGGCACATGCGCCGGTGGTGGCAGTCACCGGCTCCAACGGTAAGAGCACGGTAACCACGCTGGTGGGAATCATGGCCGAGCGTGCCGGCTGCGATGTACGCGTGGGCGGGAATCTGGGCACGCCGGCTCTGGATCTGATTCAAAGCAAGGAACCTCAGTTATATGTTCTGGAATTATCCAGCTTCCAGCTCGAAGTCACTGCTTCCTTGCAGTGTATTGCAGCAACCGTGCTTAACATCTCTGCGGATCACCTGGATCGCTACACCACGCTTGAGGATTACGCCGCCGCCAAGGCGCGTATCTTCAACCACTGCGAAGTGGTGGTGGTAAATCGTGACGATACCCGCGTGCGCGCCATGCCGAAACCCGGACAAAAGCAGCTGAGCTTCGGACTGCAGGCGCCGGATAACGGAAACTATGGCTTGGTCATGCACGATCAGGAACGCTGGCTGGCGCGCGGATCAGAGCGATTGCTGCGTATAGAAGATCTGCAGATCCACGGCGATCACAACCTCGCGAATGCGTTGGCAGCGCTGGCTCTGGGTGAAGCATCGGGTCTGCCGAAAGCGGCGATGCTCGATGCTCTCAAGACATTCCGTGGACTGCCGCATCGCATGGAGTATGTAGCCACGGTCCAGGGCGTGAAATATTACGACGACTCCAAGGGCACCAATATTGGCGCAACGCTGGCAGCGGTTTCGGGTTTATCCGGGCCGTTGGTATTGATTGCTGGCGGCGATGGCAAGCATCAGGATTTTGCACCACTGGCACATGCGTTAGCAGGCAAGACGCGTGCTGTGGTGTTGTTGGGCAAGGATGCCACTGCAATCGCAGCTGTGCTCACGGGCCGACTGCAGGTTCGGGTCGTTAAAGACATGCAGTCGGCAGTGCAGAGCGCCGCTCAGCTCGCCCAATCCGGCGATCTGGTGCTGCTGTCACCCGCCTGCTCCAGTCTCGACATGTTCGAAAACTTTGAACATCGCGGCCGGGTATTCGTGCAAGCGGTGAAGAGGCTCGCGGATGGATAAAGTGAAACCCATCGCCGGTGGAAACCGCATGCCGCAACCGGATCGGCTGTTGCTGCTGACATCCGCAGTAATTCTGGCCGTGGGCCTGGTGATGGTGGCGTCAGCCTCCATCACATTGGCCGATAAGGTGACCGGCAATCCGTTCTATTACCTGGAACGTCAGCTGGCTTTTGCGCTGATTGGTCTTATTATAGGCATCGCCGCCTATTGGCTGCCGCTTTCCTGGTGGCAGCGTTCCAACTTTCTATTGCTTATTCTGGCCCTGGGACTGTTGACGGTGGTGTTGGTGCCGGGGATCGGACGCCATGTGAATGGCAGCATACGCTGGATTGTTTTTGGACCGTTCCGCTTGCAGGTTTCGGAGCCTGCGCGTCTGCTTATCCTTATATATATCGCCAGCTATTGCGTACGCCGGCATACGGAACTCAGCACCCGATTCACGGGCTCACTTAAACCGATGCTGGTAGTGGCGTTTGCGGCACTGCTGCTGCTGGCAGAACCGGATTTCGGTGCCGCTATGGTTTTGATCGCCACGGCCATGGTCATGCTGTTCTTCGGCGGTGCTCGCTTAAGGGATTTTGCAGTGTTCGCGTTGCTTGGAGTGATGGGGTTCCTGATTTTGGCGGTGGCTTCGCCTTACCGGTTGGAACGCATCACCGGTTTTCTGCATCCCTGGAGCCACCCTTTCGACAGCGGCTTCCAGCTCACACAGTCGTTGATTGCCATAGGACGCGGTGGATTCTTCGGTGTGGGCTTGGGCGAGAGCATACAGAAACTTTTCTATCTACCCGAAGCACACACGGATTTCTTATTCGCGGTGTTGGCGGAAGAGTTGGGCCTATTGGGTTGTGTGGCAACGCTCACGTTGTATTTCATTTTTACCTGGCGCGCCATCGTGATTGCGCGACAAGCGGCCAGAAAAAATCAGATGTTCGGCGCCTATCTCGCCTTCGGCCTGGGTTTGTGGATCGGGTTGCAGGCATTCATCAACATGGGCGTGAACATGGGAATACTGCCGACCAAAGGCCTGACATTACCGCTCATGAGTTATGGCGGCAGCAGCCTGATCGTGGTGTGCGCCGCCGTGGGATTGATCTTGCGCGTGGACCGGGAAACCCGTGCGGGACGTTCCTGGCTCGGACAGGAGACAGCAGCATGATGGGATTCAAATGAAGAGCGTGATTGTGGTAAGGCGAGGCGAGTGTCTTTATCGGACAGCCGATGGCTGTCCGATTTCACGGGGCGCCGGCACATGGATGTACTGGCTGGTGAGCGCACCAGGGATGGTTCTACCCGCAACGAGAGGCGTATGAAGGTTGTGATTATGGCTGGAGGTACCGGTGGTCATGTTTTCCCGGCGCTGGCAGTGGCGGAAGTGCTGCGTGCACGGGGACATCAGCTCGCCTGGATGGGTACGCAGACAGGATTGGAAGCACGCGTGGCGGCCAGCGCAGGGATTCCTATGGAATGTATCCGGGTGGGTGGAGTGCGCGGTAAAGGCATGCTCACGCTGCTTAAAGCACCCTATACATTAATGAATGCCATCGCTCAGGCACGCGCCATTTTCCGGCGGTTTAAACCGCAGGTAGCTCTGGGGATGGGCGGATACACCAGCGGACCTGGCGGCCTGGCGGCACGTCTGTTGGGTTGCCCGTTGGTGCTGCATGAGCAAAACGCCGTGCCCGGCATGACCAATCGCGTGCTCAGCCATGTTGCAACCCAAGTACTGGAGGGATTCCCCGGAAGCTTTGTCGCATCCCGGCACGCACGCACTGTGGGTAATCCGGTGCGATCCGCTATCGCGCAACTGCCAGTGCCCGAAGTCCGTTTTGCAAAGCGTTCTGGCAGGGGACGTCTGCTGGTGATTGGCGGCAGTCAGGGTGCGCGCGTGCTTAATAACAACGTGCCGTTGACATTGGCGCAATCGGATACAGCACTGCGTCCAGAAGTCTGGCATCAGTCGGGAGTCCGCGACGTGGACCAGGTCATGCAGGCTTACTGCAATCACGGCATCGCGGCGCGTGTTACGCCCTTCATCAAAGACATGGCGGCGGCTTATGACTGGGCGGACCTGGTGCTATGCCGCGCGGGCGCGCTCACCGTATCTGAACTGGCCGCAGCCGGCGTGGGCGCGGTGCTGGTACCGTTTGCCGCCGCCGTCGATGATCATCAGAGCCGCAACGCGGCATTTCTGGTCGCTGCCGGTGCCGCAGAATTGTTACCGGAATCGCATGTTACACCTCCAACCCTGGGAACTTTGCTCACACGCCTATTGGGTGACCGTGACACCCTGCTGAGCATGGCGAAACGTGCACGGACACTGGCAAAAACGGATGCCGCTGAGAAAGTCGCCGAAGCCTGTCTGCAGGCGGGGGGGCTTGCATGAACGAATTCATGCGCCGCATCCGGCATCTACATTTCGTCGGTATTGGCGGTGCCGGTATGGGCGGCATCGCCGAAGTGTTCATCAACCTCGGTTATCGCGTAAGTGGCAGCGATCTCCGGCAGAACGCCATTACCCGGCGGCTCACCGGCCTGGGTGCACACGTGAAGTTTGGTCACAGCGCTGAGAATTTGACCGACGCGGATGTGGTCGTCATCTCGAGCGCTGTCACCGAGGACAATCTGGAGGTGGCGTCGGCGCATGTACGCCGTATCCCGGTGGTGCGGAGGGCGGAAATGCTCGCCGAGCTCATGCGCTTCCGTTTTGGAATCGCTGTAGCCGGCACCCATGGCAAAACCACCACCACCAGCCTGGTGGCGAGCGTGCTCTCGGAAGGCGGCCTGGACCCCACGTTCGTCATCGGTGGCCGCCTCATCAGCGCGGGCGCCAATGCGCGCCTCGGCACCGGCCGCTATCTGGTTGCAGAAGCCGATGAAAGCGATGCGTCATTCCTCCACCTGCAGCCCCTGATTGCCGTGGTCACCAACATCGACGCCGACCATCTGGGTACCTATGGCGGCGATTTTTCCCGTCTGCGTGCCACCTTCATCGAGTTCTTACATCACCTGCCGTTCTATGGTCTTGCCGTGCTGTGCCTGGACGATGTTGAAGTGCGCAGCATCATGCCTGAGGTAGCAAGGCCGCTCCTGACCTACGGCTTCAGTGAAGACGCTGATTACCGCGCGACTGATATCCGGCGCACTGGAAATCTGACCCATTTCAAGGCGTGGAAGCCAGGGCATTCGCAGGCGCTGGAAGTCACGCTCAATCTCGCCGGTCGACACAATGTGCTCAACGCGCTCGCGGCCATGGCCATCGCCCAGGATCTGGAAATTGCTGACGATGCGGTGTTGCGGGCGCTCGCGAATTTTCAGGGTGTGGGAAGACGTTTCCAGATTCATGGCGAGATCGAAACACACGCAGGCCATGTGCTGCTGGTGGATGACTATGGGCACCATCCGCGTGAACTCGCGGCCACCATCGAAGCCGCACGCGAAGGCTGGCCTGGCCGGCGTCTGGTGGTGGCCTTCCAGCCGCACCGTTATACGCGCACACGTGATCTGTTCGAGGATTTTGCCGAAGTACTGTCAATTGTGGATGTGCTGGTGCTGCTGGAAGTGTATGCGGCAGGTGAAGAGGCAATCGCAGGTGCTGACACACGTGCACTTGCACGCTCCATCCGCAACCGTGGTCGTGTCGACCCGGTATTCGTGGCGCAAGTCCAGGATTTGCCGGAAGCCTTGCTTGGCATTCTTAAAGATGGGGATCTGCTGTTGACGCTGGGCGCCGGCGATATCGGAGGTATAGCGGCTGAGTTGGCACAACATCTGAAGCAAAAGCATGCGGGAAAACTATCCAGGAAGGAGCGCAAACATTGAACACGCGCGCACGCCATTCTGAAAAAAGAAAGATGCGGCTATGGTTGCTGCGGGCCGGCGCTGCGCTTTTGATCACGCTGCTAGCAACCATCTCGTATTTGAGGTTTTTTAAACATCCGCTGTTTTCAGGTCCATCACTGACTGAACTGGTGATTCCGGGCCCGCTTGAGCATGTGCAACCGCAGGCGGTACGCGCAGCGGTATTGCCGGCGCTATTAGGCAAGGGATTCTTCAGCATCAATGTCGAACAGATTAAAGCAGCCGTACAGGCTGTGCCCTGGGTGGCGACTGCAGCGGTGCGTCGCAGCTGGCCACATACGCTTTATATAGACATCACCGAGGAAGTGCCGGTGGCGCGCTGGAACGGCAGCGGCCTGATGGATGCTCAAGGCCGGGTATTTGTGCATTCCATTGAAGATGGTGCCTGGGCAAAGCTCCCGATGTTGTCGGGTCCGGAAGGCAGTGAGCAGGACGTGCTGGCTGAATTCAATAATCTGACCACAACTCTGACAACTCGCGGACTCGCGATTCAACAATTGACAGTCGATGCGCGCGGTGATTCCACCGTGGTACTGGATGACAGCATCAGTGTGCGCCTGGGCCGTGCAGATGCGGAATCCCGTCTCGAACGTTTCACCACTGTAGCCCTGCCGGTATTGACTGAAAAACTCGCGGACGTGGCTTACGTGGATATGCGCTACACCAATGGATTCGCCGTGGGCTGGACGCGCACGGGGATTTCGCCGGCATGCCAGCGGCATGCCGGCCCGGGTGAGCGGCCGGCCACGGAAGGGCGCGCTGGTGGGCGCACCAGGGATGGTTCACAAAATGCATGTACGACGCCCACTGTTGGGCAAAGCAATGAGGTTGGACCGAATGGCTAGAAAGACCGACAAACAATTGATCGTTGGCCTGGATGTGGGGACTTCCAAGGTGGTGGCTATCGTCGGCGAGATACTCTCCGACGGCGCAGTCGAGATCGTCGGCATCGGTTCGCATCCATCACGCGGGCTCAAGCGCGGCGTCGTGGTGAATATCGAATCCACGGTGCAGTCCATCCAGAGGGCGGTGGCCGAAGCCGAACTCATGGCTGGCTGCCAGATCCATTCGGTGTATGCAGGCATCGCCGGCAGCCATGTGCGCAGCCTCAATTCCCACGGCGTGGTCGCCATCCGCGACAAGGAAGTGACCGCCGGCGATGTGGAGCGCGTGATTGACGCCGCCCGCGCCGTTAGTATTCCGGCCGACCAACGGATCCTGCATATCCTGCCGCAGGATTTCGTGATCGACGGCCAGGATGGTATCCGTGAACCCATCGGCATGTCAGGCGTGCGCCTGGAAGTGCACGTACACATCGTCACCGGCGCCATGAGCGCGGCCCAGAACATCGTGCGTTGTGTGGAACGCTGTGGGCTGAAGGTGGACGACATCATCCTGGAGCAGATCGCCTCCAGCTACGCGGTACTCAACGAGGATGAGAAGGATCTGGGCGTATGCCTGGTGGATATCGGCGGTGGCACCACCGATATCGCGGTGTTCACCGAGGGCGCCATTCGCCACACGGCGGTGATCCCGATCGCCGGTGATCAGGTCACCAACGACATCGCCGTAGCCTTGCGGACCCCCACCCATCACGCCGAAGAAATCAAGATCAAATATGCCTGTGCCCTGCCGCAGCTGGCGAGCGCTGACGAGACCATCGAAGTGCCGAGTGTCGGCGAACGTCCGCCGCGGCGGCTGGCGCGACAGACTCTCGCGGAAGTGGTGGAACCGCGTTACGAGGAGCTGTACAGCCTCATCCAGACTGAGATGCGTCGCAGCGGCTTCGAGGACGCGGTGCCGGCCGGCATCGTGCTCACCGGCGGCAGCGCCAAGATGGAAGGTGCAGTGGAACTGGCTGAGGAGGTGTTCCATGCGCCGGTGCGTTTGGGTGTACCGCAGTATGTCACCGGACTGGTGGATGTGGTGCGCAATCCCATCCATGCGACCGGCGTGGGCTTGTTGCTGTTCGGCGCGCAAAGCCTGCCACGCGATGGTGCGGAGCGTCATCGCCACAGCAATGTGAATGTCAAAGATGTATGGCAGCGCATGAAACAGTGGTTTCAGGGTTCGTTTTGAATGGTATTCAATAATTGTCAACATGCAGAGGAGACTGGGATATGAACTGGACAATAGAAGAGGATGTTAATCAGAGCGCCGTCATCAAGGTGATTGGCGTAGGCGGTGGCGGTGGTAACGCCGTGCAGCACATGCTGGCCAGTGGTATAGAAGGCGTGGATTTCATCGCCATCAATACCGATGCCCAGGTATTAAAGAAAATCAATGCCCGAACGACGCTGCAGATCGGCAGTAATCTGACCCGCGGTTTGGGTGCCGGTTCCAATCCGGAGACCGGCAAACAGGCAGCGCTCGAAGATCGCGATCGGCTGGAAGAAGTATTGCGCGGCAGCGACATGGTGTTCATCACCGCCGGCATGGGTGGTGGCACCGGTACCGGTGCCACACCGGTCGTGGCGCAAGTGGCTAAAGAACTCGATGTGCTGGTGGTGGCCGTCGTCACCAAACCTTTCCCACACGAGGGTAGCAAGCGCATGAAGATCGCGGAGCAAGGACTTGCAGAGTTGAGCCAGTACGTGGATTCGCTCATCGTGATTCCCAACGAGAAGCTGTCTGCGGTACTCGGCCGTGATATCCCGATGTTGCAGGCCTTCCAGGCGGCGAATGAAGTGTTGCACGGCGCAGTACGTGGTATCGCCGACATCATCACCCGGCCTGGATTAATGAACCTGGACTTCGCCGATGTGCGCACGGTCATGTCGGAGATGGGCATGGCCATGATGGGCACGGGTCAGGCAACGGGCGAAGGGCGGGCGCGCAAGGCCACTGAGGCCGCAGTCACCAGTCCATTGCTGGAAAATGTCAACCTGCAAGGAGCGCGTGGCATCCTGGTCAATATCACCGCCGGCATGGATCTGACCATGGGCGAGTATGAAGAGGTCATGGATATTGCCCACAGCTACGCTGTAGAAGATGCTTCCATAAAAGTGGGCACGGTACTGGATCCATCCATGAGTGATGAGATCCGCGTCACGGTGGTGGCCACAGGCTTGTCCCGTCCACAGGTGGAATCGGCGCCGGTGGCGAGACCGGTCGTAGCACCGCCGCAGCTGGTAACGCTGCCCCGTACCGGCACCGACGAACGGCCCGACTGGAAGAAGCTGGAAAAACCCGCCTATGTTAGGCAACGTGAAAAGGACGATCTGGATCCCCAGAGTCAGGAGTATCTGGACATCCCGGCTTTCCTGCGGCGGCAGGCGGATTGAGTGGGATTGGGCCTCCGCGAGGGGGTGTATAACCTTGTGAGGCGCGCGCAGCCTGTGATAACGTACATGGTCGTGAAGCCATAAACCGGGCTCAGATCCGTGGGTTAGATGCAGTGGCTTCTCTGGAGGGAACAACACCTGCTCCCAGCGGAAATTGGGTTTATGCGGGGTTTCTAGTTTGAGAAATTTAGGTAACGCCCCTGCATGTTGAAACAACGTACGCTCAAAAATTCCATCCGCGCTACTGGCGTCGGTCTGCATACCGGTGAGAAGGTCTATATGACCTTGCGTCCGGCAGCACCCAACACCGGCATCATGTTCCGGCGAGTGGATCTGGAAAAACCTGTCGAGATACGCGCTAACGCCGAAAATGTGGGCGATACCATGTTAGGCACCACCCTTGTGAACGGCGACATCCGTGTATCCACAGTGGAACATCTGTTGTCAGCATTCGCGGGTCTGGGCATCGACAACGCGCATGTGGATTTGAGTGCTGCTGAAGTGCCGATCATGGATGGTAGCGCCGGTCCGTTTGTATTCTTATTGCAGTCCGCGGGTATCGAGGAGCAAAACGCCCACAAGCGCTTCATTCGCATCCGCGAAAACCTGGAGGTTCACGAAGGTGACAAATGGGCGCGCTTCGAACCATTTGATGGATTCAAGGTCAGCTTCCAGATTGATTTTGATCACCCAATATTCAAGAAGCATACACAGAACACCACTGTAGATTTTTCAACTACTTCCTTTGTGAAGGAAGTAAGTCGTGCGCGCACCTTTGGTTTCATGCGCGACATCGAAATGCTGCGTCATCGGCATCTAACCTTGGGAGCGTCACTGGATAACGCCATCGCGCTGGATGATTACAGGATCCTCAATGAGGATGGGTTGCGTTACGAAGATGAATTTGTCAAACACAAGATTCTTGATTCCATCGGTGATCTTTATCTGCTCGGGCACAGCCTGATCGGCGCCTTCAGTGCCTATAAATCAGGCCATGGCCTGAACAACACGTTGCTGCGTGCGCTGTTGGCCAAGCAGTCATCTTGGGAAGAGGTGACCTTCGATGATGCGGCAGAGGCGCCTATCTCCTACATGACGCCAGTACACGCACTTTAGTTCTTCACGAAGAAATCAAATTCTAAATTGTGATTTTAATGCCGGGTATTATGGTTGCGGGCCAGACGTTGGAGTGAATTTTTGAGTGAACCCTCAGCGAGTTGTGCCGCAGTGGTTTCGAGAATCTGACGAACTGTATTCGATAATGTACGGAGTGGTGCTTTGGGTGTAGGCGGGACTGGCGGTTCCGGCAAGACCTGTACCTTGAGTGACAGACAATTTAGGCCGCCGACAGCGAGTTTGCTCAGAAGCTCGCGTTGCTGGTAGCGGACGGGGGTTGCGGTAGCAGCGTTGTCCATATAGATAACTAGAATGCCAGCTTCAAGTTGGGCGCCTATACAGTGGGGGGAAAGCGCTGGTGGCAATTGACGGCGCACCGTGTCACGCAGACGAATGAGCTGCTGGGCCTCGACCGTCAAGCGTTTGATTTGGGAGTCATTGCTGGTGAGCAGCGAGTTGAGGGTATGAAGATTGGTTGCCGCCATTGGTCTGTCCAGTGATTACCGGGAGTGTTGCTAATGAGTCGTATATTATTCTTAAAACAGGGTGTATTGCGCCAGCTGGATCTGGGCAGGCCCATGGTTCTGGCCGCGATTGCGGTCGGGGGGATCCTCATAGGCAGCTCATTGTTTCTGGCAGGTTTTAGCGCAGCCAGCTGGTTGATCCACACTCAGGAGGGTGTCCAGGCCTGGAAAACTCAGTTCACCCGGCAGGCACAGGAAATAGATCGTGCCAAACAGGTTGCTCAAGCGAATATCGATGCCTTGTCCGCAAAAGTCGGTGAGCTGCAAGCGCATATCATGCGCCTGGATGCGCTAGGTCAGCAGCTGACTCGCATGGCGGGGCTGAAGCACGGCGAGTTCAATTTCAGTGCACCCCCCGCGGAGGGCGGTCCCGAGGTCAGCGGACCGGTGCAGCACATACCCCTTCCCGATTTTATGAACAATCTTGACCAATTATCAACACAGATCAATAACCGCGAGCAACAGCTGACGGTGCTCGAGAGCCTACTCATGAACCGCAATGTCCAATTGCAGGCGCTGCCCTCCGGACCACCGGTAACAGAGGGGTATGAGAGCTCGCCCTTCGGTATGCGTATTGATCCGTTTACCGGCGAACTGTCGTTTCATCCAGGCATCGATTTCGCCGGTCCCGAGGGCGAGCCAGTGAAAGCTGTGGCGGCCGGCGTGGTTACCTGGGCCGGGCTGCGTTCTGGTTACGGGAACATGGTGGAGATAGACCATGGCAATGGCTACTCGACCCTTTACGGCCACAGCGAAAAAATATTGGTACATGTGGGTGAGGTGGTGAAGAAAGGTCAAGAAGTTGCCTTATTGGGCTCAACCGGACGTTCTACGGGTCCCCACGTGCACTTTGAAGTCTTATACAATGGTAAGCCGGTTAACCCGGCACGGTTTGTGAATGCGTTGGGGCAGGTTAAGTTGGCTGCCATGCCCCGGAGTTTGGATTGACAGGGCGCTGAGAATCTCCCATTCATCATTTGTCCATGGAATCCGGGCACATAGAGTTCGGATAACCACAGCAATCGCTGAAGGACATGGGGTTTTCTGGCTTACAGCCCGCCCGTTTCTGGTCCACGGCTTCAGATTCCACCGGAAGCGTCTTGATATCCTCTGCCATGCCTATATTGCATGGGCTGGGATGTGGTCTGTTGTTCGGATACCTGTTAGTGCTGCAAAACGGGACGTTTAAATGCTGAATGGTGTTTTAAAGAAAGTCTTTGGCAGTCGCAATGAACGGCTGCTGCATGGCATGCAGCGTAGCGTGGCACACATCAACGGCCTGGAGTCGCAGATGCAGGCCTTGTCCGACGAAGCCCTGAAGGCCAAGACCGCGGAGTTCCGCGAACGCCACGCCAAAGGCGAAAGTCTCGAGGATTTGCTGCCCGAAGCCTTCGCTGCGGTACGCGAGGCCGCACAACGTAACTTGGGTATGCGCCATTTTGACGTACAGCTCATCGGTGGCATGACACTGCACCGTGGCAAGATCGCAGAAATGCGCACCGGTGAGGGCAAGACCTTGGTAGCGACATTGGCGGTGTATCTGAACGCGATTCCCGCTCGTGGCGTCCATTTGGTCACCGTAAACGATTACCTAGCGCAACGCGACGCCGACTGGATGCGACCGGTGTATGAATCCCTGGGCATGACTGTGGGCGTGATCCTGGTCGGCCAGGATCCGGCCACAAAACGTGCTGCCTACGGCTCCGATATCACCTATGGCACCAATAACGAATTCGGTTTCGATTATCTGCGCGACAACATGGCATTCCGGCTCGAGGATAAAGCGCAACGCGAGTTGTATTACGCCATTGTAGACGAAGTCGACTCAATCCTGATCGACGAAGCGCGGACTCCGCTGATCATTTCCGGCGCGGTCGAGGACAACACCGAACTCTATCGCAAGGTCAACGTGCTGGTGCCGCAGTTGACGAAACAAAAGGAAGAGGAAGGCCCCGGCGATTACAGCGTGGATGAGAAGACCAAGCAGGTGTATCTCACCGAGGCTGGCCACGAACGCATCGAGGAACTGCTCACCAAAGCCGGACTGCTCAAAGCCGGCGAATCGCTGTACGACGCCAGCAATATCGTTCTCATGCATCAGATCAACGCCGCCTTGCGTGCACATGCCCTGTACAACCGCGAGGTGGAGTACATCGTCAAGGATGGCGAAGTGATCATCGTGGATGAGTTCACCGGCCGCACCATGCCCGGGCGCCGCTGGTCCGACGGCCTGCATCAGGCTATCGAAGCCAAGGAGGGCGTGAAGATCCAAGCTGAGAACCAGACACTGGCTTCCATCACCTTCCAGAACTATTTCAGGTTGTACAAGAAGCTCGCGGGTATGACCGGTACCGCAGATACCGAGGCCTCGGAATTTCACGAGATCTACAACCTCGAAGTCGTCGTCATCCCCACCAACAAACCCATGATCCGCAATGACATGCCCGACCATGTGTACCTGTCCACCAAGGGCAAGTTCCAGGCGGTGATTGCAGATATACGTGAAGCCCATGGCCGTGGCCAGCCGATACTGGTGGGCACCGCTTCAATCGAGACCTCCGAATACCTCTCCGCACTGCTAAAGAAAGAAAAGTTTCCGCATGAGGTGTTGAACGCCAAACAGCACGCGCGCGAAGCCCAGATCATCGCCCAGGCCGGCCGGCCGGGCACCGTGACCATCGCCACCAACATGGCCGGTCGCGGCACCGACATCGTGCTCGGCGGCAATCTGGAAGCCGAGCTCAAGGCGCTGCCACCGGAGGTTACCGAAGCGGAACGCGGGCAGGTGCGCGCCGCCTGGCAGCAACGGCACGATGCGGTAGTGGCGGCGGGCGGGTTGCACATCATCGGCAGCGAACGCCATGAATCACGACGCATCGATAACCAGTTGCGCGGCCGTTCCGGCCGCCAGGGCGATCCAGGCTCCAGCCGGTTTTATCTGGGGCTCGATGATAACCTGATGCGCATCTTCGCCGGCGACCGGGTGAAGGCCATCATGGAGCGTTTCGGCGTACAGGGCGATGAAGCCATCGAACACCCGTGGGTAACCAAGGCCATCGAAAATGCGCAGCGCAAGGTCGAAGCCCACAACTTCGATATCCGCAAGGAACTGCTTGAATACGACAACGTCGCCAACGACCAGCGCAAGGTAATTTACGAGCAGCGCAATGAGTTGCTGCACGCCACAGACGTGGCCGCCACCGTCCGCAACATCTACAGCGATGTGATCAATGGCGTCGTCAGTGATTACATCCCACCCAAGAGCGTGGAGGAGCAGTGGAATATAGCCGGGCTTATGGAGATTCTGGAGAATGAATTCGCTCTCAAGCTCGACATTCAGGGCTGGCTTGCGAGTGACGAAGCCCTGCATGAAGAGCCGTTGCGCCAGAAGCTCGTTGAAGCCTTCATGGCCTCCTACCAGGCCAAGGAACAACAGACCGGTACCGAGGTCATGCGCCAATTCGAGAAAGCCGTGCTATTACAGGTGCTCGACAACCTGTGGCGCGAACATCTGGCGAATATGGATTACCTGCGCCAAGGCATACACCTGCGTGGCTACGCACAGGTCAACCCCAAGCAGGAATATAAGCGCGAAGCCTTCGAGATGTTCGCGACCATGCTGGAGCGTCTCAAGTACGAAGTGGTCGGCATCCTCGCCAAAGTGCAGGTGCGCACACCGGAGGATGTGGCGGCGGTAGAAGGGCAGCGGCGGCGTACGCGCGTCATGCAGTTCCAGCATGCCGAAGCCACCAGCGCCACTTCTGCAGATGCGGTGGGCGATCCTCAAGCGCCAGCTCAACCCCAGCAAGCCGCGCCTGTGGCCACGTTCGTGCGTGAGGGCCGCAAGGTGGGCCGCAATGAACCTTGTCCCTGCGGATCGGGCCTCAAGTACAAACAGTGTCACGGACGCCTGAATTGAATTCTGGGTGTCGAAACCTGTGCAGCGCGTGACGGCTTAATGTGCAAACCATCCAGGTAGTCGCCGCGGTTTTGGCGGATGCAGACAATCGCATACTCATAGCCCAGCGTCCCGCCGGCAAATTCATGGCGGGCTATTGGGAATTTCCCGGCGGCAAACTCGAAGCAGGCGAGACATCGCTGACGGGTCTCAAGCGCGAGCTGCGTGAAGAACTCGGCATCACGGTCCAGTACGCACGACCTTTAATCCGGTTCACGCATGCATATCAAGAAATGCACGTCGATTTGGATGTCTGGCGTGTCGCCCACTATAGCGGTGAAGCGCACGCGGCTGAGCATCAGTCACTCGCCTGGGTAAGGCCACGGGAACTATCCGGCTGGAATCTACTGCCCGCGGATGGACCCATCATCACCGCCATTCGATTTCCGCCGTTGATGCTGGTGACGCCATCACCAGCTGCCGCTCGGGAGCGATTCCTGCAAACGCTGGAACAGTCTCTCAAACACGGTGTGGAACTGGTGCAGTTGCGTGCGCCCGATCTCAGTGTCTCGGATTATGTTTCCCTGGCACGCGCCGCCATAGCCATCTGTCACCAGCAGGGCGCCCGCATCATCCTCAATACCGAACCCGAAGTGGCACGAGAAGTGGGCGCCGACGGTGTGCATCTCAGCAATGCGCGTCTCTTGCGCATTCGCAGCCGACCTTTGTCGGAAGATTTCCTGGTGGGCGCATCCTGTCATGATGAAACCGGCCTGCGCATGGCATCGGCCTATGACCTGGAATACGTCATTCTGGGTCCGGTGCAAGCCACGCCCAGTCATCCTAAGGCGATAGCTTTGGGCTGGGATGGCTTCAAGCGTTTGGCAGCTCGCAGCGCACTGCCGGTGTATGCCATCGGTGGGATGTTGCCCAAAAACCTGCAACAGATTCGCGATATGGGTGGTCACGGCATCGCCGCGATGCGCGGATTATGGGAAGTTCAGAGTTCGGTATCGTCCTGATTTTCAGGGAGTGGAGTGTCAGGGATAGCGTGTTTTTCCAGCAGCCAATCGCCTAGATCGATCAGCCGGCAGCGTTCGCTGCAGAACGGTTTGTATTTCGATACTGCCGTCCATGCTACCGCGGCTCCACAGTGCGGACAGTTGATCGTGGTGGGATTCTCAAGATCCTCAGCCATCTATCTTTGATGCCGGCTCACAGCTGGCAACAGACCAGCTTGAAGCTGATGTCGCGTTTGGTTTGTTGTGGACGCTTATCGGCCGGATTCGGTTCCAGAAAATGGATGGTAATGCGTTGGCGGCCGGCGCTGATCTCGGGATAGACACCGCTGCTGGCCGGCACCATCACGCGTACTAGCGGGCACACCGGGCTGTCGAAGATGCGCAGGAACATGCCCTGCTCGGCCACTTCGCGGCTCGGCAAGGCGCTTTCCCGGGTCAGAGCCATAAGCAGCGTGATGGTGTCGCGCAGAGGCCGGATTTCCTCCAGCCAGTATTGCAGATCACGCGCGCGTTTTGCGTGTGCCTGGGTCAGCCAGGCGTGATACACCGGAAGATCGAACTGGCAGGTACCGCCCGGGATTGCCATGCGGTTCTTGATGGCATTGAGGAATTCGTTTTCCTTGAGCCCCAGGCCCAGTTGCCGGCCATCGCCGTTCATGGCGCGACGTAGGGTTTCCAGTTCCGCCAGTACGGATTGCAGGCGTGCGCCGTCCACTTCTGGACTGTCCTTGAGCCGGCTCAGGAACAGCAGGCAGCGCTCCAGATCCTTGAGGACTTCGGTGCGCACATCGCCGCGGGTGAGCAGAGAACCGATCTCAAGCAACGTGCTGATGGCCGCCCGGCTGTTCCAGGTCGAGGCCAGGTTGATATGATGGGTGCATTGCTCGAACAGGAATTCCAGACGCAGGAAAGTACGCACCCGCTCGGTCAGCGGCTGCTCGTACACCAGCCATTCAGCCGGCAGTAATTCTTCAACTGTGTTCTGTTCGAAGTTCAGCATGAAAACTATGCGCTCTGTCAGGGCAGCCGTATGCCTGGGTGGGGTTGTGTCGGATGCCTGGCGATATCCAGATAAAGCTCATGCAGCTTATGTAGTGCGTCAATGAGTTCTGCGACCCCACTAATATTGTTCAGAATATCATCTCCAGCCTCCAGGCGCCGCCGCCGCCCCGCTTGCGCGCCCATCATAGCCCTTGCAGATTCATCGCTCTCTTCATCACGTGACATAAGCTGGGAAAGCTGCATGGATTCGGGACAATCCACCACCAATACCCGGTCCACCAGTGCCCGTGCCTGTAGATTTTCAGCCAGCAAAGGAATTACGGCAACGGCATAGGGTGCTTTGATTGAGCCCAGAGCATCTCGGAGATTGTGGATGACCAAGGGATGCAGGATACCTTCGACTCGGGCCCGTAAAGACGCATCCGTGAATAGCCGGCGGCGCAGGCGACCCCGGTCAAGCCGGCCCTGGGAATCCAGGATCTGTTCGCCGAGTTCCGTTACCAGTTGTATCAGACCCGGGCCGCCCGGCGAAGTGAGCTCGCGGGCGATAACATCTGCATCCACGACCGGCACGCCGAGGTGTACGAATTCCGCCGCCAGCGTAGATTTACCGCAGGCGATACCACCCGTTAGGCCCACCTTGAGCATGGGGTTCAGGCACCACCCATCAGGCTGAAATAGGCGTGGGTGAGCTGTGGACCCCATAGCAGCACGATCCAGCCAGCCACCGCCAGATAGGGCCCGAACGGGATGGGGATGCCGAGCTGCACACGGCGATTGAGGATCAGCCCGATGCCCACCAGCACTCCGGCGGCCGACGCCATCAGGATGATGAGCGGCAGGCTTTGCCAGCCAAGCCATGCCCCGAGTAAAGCGAACAGCTTGAAATCACCATAGCCCATGCCTTCTTTACGGGTCAGCAATCGGAAGCCATGGTAGACACACCACAGGCTCAGATATCCCGCGACTGCGCCGATCAGGGCGGAGCGGATATCCGTGAAGGTATGGCCGAGATTGAACAACAGACCCAGCCACAGGATGGGTAGGGTGATCATGTCCGGTAGTAGCTGTTTATCCAGATCGATGGCCGCCAGCGCCAGCAGCGCCCAGGTGAGCAGCAGGGCACCCAGGGCCGGCCAGCCGAAACCGAAATGCCAGGCGAGCACGCCGGACAGGATCCCGGAGATGATTTCAATCAGCAGGTAGCGTAACGCGATGCGCGCCTTGCAGGCACGACAGCGACCGCGCAACAGCAGGTAACTCAGTACCGGTATATTCTCAAAGGCACCGATGGCATGGCCGCAGTGCGGGCAGTGGGAGCGGGGCACGACCAGGTTATAGGATTCGGTGGCCGAAGTCTGGCCGCCTTTCAACTCAGCGAAATGGCTCTGCCATTCCCGCTCCAGCATGATGGGCAGGCGGTGGATGACCACATTCAGAAAACTGCCCACGATCAAACCCAGGCAAGTTACAGTTGCCACCCAGGCCGGCAGATTGGATTCCAGGAACGAGACTAGGAGCATCGGGTGCAATGCCCCCAGGAATATTGCCCGCCAGTCACCTCCGGACGCTCGGGTCCGGTAATAAGCAGGCAAGAACCAAGACCAGGGAAACTCTTATCCATTCTGGGTGTATGCAGAGTCAGCCAAGTGGCGCCGCATCGGCACCCATCCTGGGATGGTCAGAATGCGTTGCCGAGATTGAAGATGGGCAGATACATGGCGACCACCAGTCCGCCCACCAGTACACCCAGGATCACCATGATGAATGGCTCCATGAGGCTCGACATGCTGTCCACGGCGTTATCCACTTCTGCTTCGTAGAAATCCGCCACCTTGGAAGCCATGGTGTCGATGGAGCCGGCTTCCTCGCCGATGGCGATCATCTGCACCACCACATGCGGGAAGATGCCAGCCTGGGACATAGCCAGATTAAGCTGCTGACCGGTGGAAACCTGGTCGCGCATCTTCAACGTAGCCTTCTCATAGATGATGTTGCCGGTGGCACCGGCCACGGATGTTAGGGCTTCCACCAGGTTAACGCCGGCGGCAAACATGGTGGATAGGGTGCGGGCGAAGCGTGCGATGGCGGCTTTGGTGAGCACCATGCCGATCACCGGGAGCTTGAGCATCACACGGTCCATCAATTCGTGGAATCGTTCCGAACGCTTTCGGGCCTGGACGATGCCGACAATGATGCCGACGATGATGATGAGATACAGCCAGCCAATTTTGCGTACGGAAATCGACAGATTGACCACCCACTGGGTAAAGGCCGGCAAGGCCGCGCCGGCGCTGCTGAACAACGACTGGAATTGAGGGATCACGAAGATCAGCAGGATGGCAGTGACGATGAAAGCCACCACCAAGACAGCCGCCGGGTAGAACATGGCCTTCTTGATCTTCTTCTTGATGGCTTCGGTCTTTTCCTTGTAGGTGGCAATGCGGTCCAGCAGGGTTTCCAGGGAGCCGGACTGCTCGCCGGCGCGGATCAGGTTCACGAACAGGGCATCGAAATACAGCGGTTGCTTGCCGAGGGAATCGGCCAGGGTGTTGCCGGATTCCACATCGGCCTTGATACCGAGCACCATATCGCGCATGCGCGGGTTGGAATGGCCCCGGCCGATGATGTCGATGGCCTGCACTAGCGGTACGCCGGCGGTCATCATGGTAGACAGTTGACGGCTGAAGAATGCGATATCGCCGGAGGTGATGCGCTTGCCGCGTCCCATGGCGGACAGGAAACTTTCCTTGCGGATGCGTATCGGCACGATGCCCTGACGCCGCAAATCGGCTTTGACCGCATTCTCGTTGGAGGCCATGCTCTTGCCCTTGATGCGGGCGCCTTTCTTGTCCGTACCTTCCCAGAAGAAGTTGGATTGCTTGGCTGCTGCGATTGCCATGACTACCTCTGTCCCTTCGATTGACTATTCGGTGGTGACCCGGTTGAGCTCGACCAGGCTGGTGATGCCGTTCTTGACCTTGTTGAGACCGGCCTTGCGCAGGTCCCAGATGCCTTCCTTGACCGCCTGGTCCGCGATCTGGATGGCGCCGCCGCCCTGCATGATCAACCGGCTGATGGCTTCGGTAACCGGTAACACCTGGTAGACACCGGTGCGTCCTTTGTAGCCTTCCACACATTGGTCGCAGCCGGCTGGCTCGAAAATCTCAACCCCATCTTTAACCTCCTGTTCGCTGAAACCTTCCTTGAGGAGCGCCTCCTTGGGAATTTTAGCTGCGCGCTTGCACATGGGGCAGAGTTTCCGGGCCAGGCGCTGGGCAATGATCAGATTGACGGCAGTGGCGATCGAATACGGCGGTACGCCGATATCCGCGAGACGCGAGAGTGTCTTGGGTGCATCGTTGGTGTGCAGTGTGGACAACACCAGGTGGCCGGTCTGGGCGGCCTTGACTGCGATCTCCGCGGTCTCCAGGTCGCGGATTTCACCCACCAGGATCACGTCCGGGTCCTGGCGCAGGAAGGCGCGCATCGCTGTGGCGAATGTCAGTCCCACCTTGGGATGTACGTTCACCTGGTTGACGCCTGGCAACTGGATTTCCACCGGGTCTTCGGCCGTACAGATATTCCGGTCCTTGGTGTTCAGGATGTTGACGCCGGTATACAGGGAAACCGTTTTGCCGCTGCCGGTGGGACCGGTCACCAAGATCATCCCGTAGGGACGCGCCAATGCTTGCAGATACAAATGTTTCTGGAAATCCTCATAGCCGAGCGCATCGATGCCGAGCTTGGCGCTGGCGGGATCCAGGATGCGCATCACGATCTTCTCGCCCCACAGCGTTGGGCAGGTGTTGACGCGGAAATCGATGGAACGGGATTTGGAGAGCTTGAGTTTAATGCGGCCATCCTGGGGGATGCGGCGCTCGGAGATGTCCAGGCGCGCCAGCACCTTGAGTCGCGCCGCAAGCTTCATGGCCAGCGCTATCGGTGGTTGCGCGACTTCCTGCAGCATGCCGTCCTGACGCAGGCGGATGCGATAGAATTTCTCGTAAGGCTCGAAGTGGATATCCGATGCATTCCGGTTGATGGCATCGAGCATGATCTTGTTGATGAAGCGCACCACCGGAGCATCGTCGATGTCGGAATTATTGTCGTCGTAAGCGGGTGCGTGATCATTGCCGGCCTCGGTATCCAGGTTCTCAACCGCCTCATCAAGATCTCCGACGCCGGTATCGATGCTGCGCACGGCTTTCTCGATGGCGCGCACCAGCTTGTCCTCTTCCACGACCACCGCGTCCACGGTGAGTCCAGTCTTGAATCTCAGTTCGTCGAGCGCCGGCAGGTTGGCCGGATCGGAAACCCCCACGAAGATCTTGCGGCCGCGACGGTACAATGGCAGCACATGGTAGTTCTCCATGAGCTGGGGCTCCATCTCCTTGATCGGCGCATGCGCTAAATCCAAGGCATCCAGGTCGAGCAACGGCACACCGAATTCGTCGGCGGCGGTAGTGGCGATCATCCGGGCATTGAGCTTCTTGTTGCGCACCAGGTAGGAGACCAGCGGCATCTTTTCCTGCAGCGCTTCGCGCTGGGCTTCCAGGGCTTGCGCCTCATTAAACACGCCATCCGCCACCAGTCTGCGGGGCAGACCGGTCAGGTTCACTCTGACGGTAGTCGTCGCCATATCCCGAATCCCTCGTTATCCGCGGTCCAAAAACCATGGGTTGCGAACCTAAGATAGTAGTGTATCGGCCCAAAATGTCCAAGTCTGGCGGGGGCCTATGGCTCAAAGCTGGAGGGGGACATGAAGAGGGTGGCTAGCCGCCAGCCTCGGCTTTAGGTGGAAGGCCGGGCGCGATGTCGGCTTATTGGTCCCCGGGATCGTCCTGACGCAAGCGCACTGTTCCCAAGGATTATATTCTGAAGCTCTTTCGTGCTAATTCGGGCTTATGTGACACGCTATGCACGGCGTCCGGGCATGGTTAGGGATCATCACGCTGCCTGAATTCGTATATTGAGTGAGATAGCCACCCAATATCCGCACGTAGGTTGTGTCTACCCGGGTGATTATACTGATGTGGCGCGTGCATTGAGGTCATGAAAAATGGTATTGCGGCGGGCAGCCATGCACCATCTCGACTGCACTGGAACGTGTGTTTTTCGCATCTTTGTAGGCGAGGGTTATTGTGCCGCAGACGGGCTGCTATGGAGATTATTTTCTTCGTGTCCTCTCTCTCAAACCATCCCATGAATAAATAACAATGCATAGTTCACATGCAGCACTCGATTTGGTTGGGCGAAAGCCAAAAGCCGAGAAAATTCGCCGTCTGATACCAATACCAGACAACGGCCAGGCCACACTTCGTCTGCTGGAGGTGGGTACCGGGTCCGGTGCGATTGCGCAATTTTTCTCGGATCTTGCATCACTGCATTTTGATGTCTGGGCGGTAGATGTGGAAGATCAGCGCATTGTCACTGAAGGCTATCAGTTTCGACTTTACGATGGTCAGAAACTCCCATTCGACGATGATTTATTCGATGTGGTGATCAGCAATCATGTGATTGAACATGTAGGTAATCGCGCTCAGCAGGCATCACATATATCTGAGCTCTGCCGGGTATTGCGGCCGGGCGGATATATCTATCTGGCCACACCGAGTCGCTGGCAGGTAATCGAACCACACTTCTCACTGCCTTTTCTAAGTTGGATCCCGCGACGATGGCGTGATCGTTATGTACGGTTTGCAGGTAAAGGTGAGAAATATGATTGTGATTTACTTCGCCCTAGAGAATTGCAGCAGCTTTTAAGTGTTAGTGGACTGTCCTATAAGAACTTAAATATCCAGGCATTCATTGAGCTCATCACATTGGAACATCCAAAAGGAATGCTGGTGCGTGTTGCCTCACGTATGCCAAGAACGTGGCTGGAGAGGCTACATAGCTTTTCACCTACCATGATTTATCTTCTTCATAAATCGCACTCGCTCGACGAACCTAAGGCAGCAGGTGAAAAATGATGAGCCCTGTTATAGCATTGCCTGATTGTGGAGAGCTGAGGTGACTACCCGCTCTCGACTGCTGGTGCTGACATCCACGTATCCTCGCTGGCCCGATGACCATGAGCCTGGCTTCGTGCACGAATTGTGCAGGCGACTGACTGATGTTTTTGATGTCACCGTGCTGTGCCCGCATGCGGCCGGTGCTGCCACTGAAGAAGTCATGGAGGGTGTGCGCATAAGACGATACAGGTATGCCCCCGCGAGTTTGGAAACACTGGTCAATCGGGGTGGCATCATTACGAATCTCAGACGCCGGCCATGGAAATGGCTGCTGATCCCGGGTTTTTTGTTTGCGCAAACTTGGACTACCTGGCGCCTGATCCGCGGCTGGCGGCC
>Ga0307374_10002879_pt1 | contig 30031 bp, 26 predicted proteins | sample OX3MG_FD_202532 | JGI IMG/M metagenome (GOLD analysis project Ga0307374, IMG submission 202532) | Soil microbial communities from Risofladan, Vaasa, Finland - OX-3 | ecosystem: Environmental > Terrestrial > Soil > Coastal area > Acid sulfate soil | place: Finland: Risofladan, Vaasa | collected... | reverse complement strand
ATATCTTCATCCCCGAGGAAAAGCAGCACGAGGTCGTCTCCTACGTGATGTTCATCACCCAGGCCGAGGACCGCGACCGGCTGCAGAAATACCTCGCTGACCGCGGCGTGCAGACGCTGGTCTATTACGGGACGGCGCTGCATCTCCATAAGGCGGCGGCGCGCTTCGGTTACAAGCGTGGCGACTTCCCGGTGGCCGAGCGGCAATGCGACCGTGTGCTGGCGCTGCCGCACATGCAGTATCTGAGCGAGGACCAGATCGGCTACGCCGCCAATTGCGTCAACAAGTTCTACGGCGTCTGAAGCGCCGTGGCACCCATCTTGGTGATATGCCCGCACGCTCTCGACGAGGTGTTGGGCTGCGGCGGCACCATCGCGGTGCACACTGCTGCGGGGGACAACGTTGCTGTGCTGGTGTTGTTCGGCGACGGTACGGGCCTTGACGCTAAGCGCCGGGTCGCCGCACCGCAAGCGGCCAAAATTCTGCGCAGCGATCCACCGCGCTTCGTAGGATTTCCCGAGAATCGTTCCGACACCGTGCCGCTGGTGGAGGTGGTTGGAGCGATCGAACAGGCCATCGCAGCGGTCAAGCCCGCGACGCTCTACGTCCCGCATGGCGGCAATCTCAACGTCGACCATCAGACCGCGTGCCGCGCCGCCTTGACCGCGGCGCGGCCGGTACCGCAGCACCCAGTGCGGGCCATTTACGGCTATGAGGTCCTGTCGAGTACCGAATGGGCGCCGCCGCAGCTGGGCGAGCCGTTCCTGCCCACCTGCTTTGTCGACATTTCAGCGACGATCGGGGTGAAACTGAATGCACTCGAGCCATACGCGGCCGAGATGCGCCTTGCACCGCACGCCCGCTCTGTCGAAGGCGTGCGCGCGCAGGCGACGCATCGCGGGCACAGCGTCGGCATCATAGCCGCCGAGGCTTTCACCGTTATCCGCGAGTTGATTTAGAACGGGCCTTTAAAGAATGGGTCGGGTACGTCGATCGGAACTGTGCTGCGCTTGGCTGCGAGCGCAGTGCGCACCGCGGCGAGCCGGGCAGGGTCGATCCCGGCCATGGCCCCAGCCTCGGCTAGAATGGTCTCGGCATTAGGATAGACATTGGCCACCAAGCCACGCGAGCTCGGTACCGGATGGTCGGGCAATCCGATGCGCCGTGGCGCGGTCTTGAGCAGACCGAAGCAATCCTGGCTGATCCGGGCGACGATCTCGGCGCCCAGACCTAGGGTGCGCCAGCCGGTATCGACAGTGAGAAGCCGGCCGGTTTTGCGTACGGACTCGACGATCGGCGCCATGTTAAGCGGCCGTAAGACACACAAATCAATGACTGTGGCCATGCAGTTCGCCTGCTTGAGTGCCTCGGCGGCGCGCAAGGCTTCAAGCATCATGTAGGAGTTAGCGACGATGGTGATGTCGTCGCCATCGCCATGCGTGCGCGAGCCGACGAGCTCCTCGCGGTAATAGCCATCCGGCACATCGCCGGTGGCAAAATGACACCAGCGATGCTCGATGAAGATCACCGGGTTGTCGTCGGCGATGGCGCTTGCAATCAGGCCTTTGGCGTCGCGCGGAAAGGCCGGCATCACCACCTTGAGGCCGGGAACGTAGGAGAAAATCGCCTCCAGGCTTTGCGAATGCTCGGGACCCTGGCCCCAGCCGCGGCCGACCACGAGACGAATTACCAACGGCACCCTGTGGCGGCCGTTGCTGACGTAATGCGATTTAGCAGCGTTATTGAAGATCTGCTCGAGTGCGAGTAATGCGAATTCGACACGTTGCAGGCTGATCACCGGACGGAACCCCGACAGGGCCGCGCCGATCGCGATTCCAATCAGCGCGTTTTCGGCAATTGGCATTTCGATACTGCGGTCCGGGCCGATCTCCTTGGCGATGCCTTTGATGGTGCCAAAAATCGATGACGGATCGTCTACGCCCTCGGCCATCAGGAACACTGCCGGGTCGTGCCGCGCGGCCTCAGCAATGCCTTCGCGGATTGCATCTGCAAAGGAGACGGAACGAATCCCGGTATGCGCGTCAGGCATAGACGTGATCCGCGGCTTGGGCCGGTGAGGGCAGGGGCGCGGCCTTGGCGAAGGCGAAGGCCGCGTCAATTTCGCTTTTGAGCTCGGCCGCAAGTGTCGCATCGGCGGCTTCGTCGAGTAGTTTCGCCCTCATCAACTTGCCGCGCGCAATCTCGAGCGGGCAACGCCTGCGCCAAGACTCGAATTCGGCTTCGGTGCGATAGCCGATTTGGTTGTCGAAATTCGGGCCGCAATGTTCGCGCCAGCGGTAGGTATCGAACTGGAGGAAGGTAGGTCCCTGGCCGCTACGGGCCTGCTGAACGGCCGTATCAGTCAAGCGGTAGACCGCCTCGACGTCATTGCCGTCGGCCCGGGCCGCAGGAATGCCGTGCGCCTTGGCCACATCAGTTAGCGGCCGCGACGGCTGGCGCTTGGCAACTGGCGTGTAAACGGAATAGAGGTTGTTCTCGCAGACGAAAATCACTGGCAGCTTATGCAAACTCGCGAAATTGGCGGTCTCATGGAACACGCCTTCCTCAAGCGAGGCGTCGCCGATAAACGCGACATTGACACGGCCGTTCTTCGCCATCTTGTCAGCGAGCGCGCCACCCGCCGCGAGGGGAATGGAGCTCCCGACAATGGGCACGCTGAGAAACATGCCAACCGAGGTGTCCATCAAATGCATCGAACCACCGCGGCCGCCGATGCAGCCGGCGGCTTTGCCATAGATTTCGGCGAGCATCGCCTTGAGGTCGCCGCCCTTGGCAAGATAATGCGCGTGGCAACGGTGCGTGCTGTAGACGCGATCTTCGCGCGCCAGTGCTTGGCACACGCCGGCAGCGGTCGCTTCCTGGCCGATTGACAGGTGAACCGGGCAGCGCATCTCCTGCTCGGCATAACGGTCGGCGATGCCTTGTTCGACCGCGCGGATATGGACCATCGCGCGGTACAGGCGCAGCAGAAGCGGCGCTTCGTTGGCAGCGCTCATCGAATAATGTGCTTCTTTCAGGGTTTCCTCGGCGCCGCCTCTTATAACAGCTTGCGATTTGGACGTCCACGGCGCAACTGCCGCCTCTTCTTTTTCTTTATCGCGTACGTCCGGAAGCAGCCATGCCGTCGTCATATTCGATCGTCAGGCGGTTGCCCGCCACCGAGCCGCGATAGGGTGGATTGGAGAAATCGGCGGGTTGCGCCCAAGCGAATTTGACGATCGGCGGCAGCCGGCGCCCATGCCACCGGCAGGTGATCACGCCGGATTCACAGGGCCGATCGTCGAGGCTGGCGCCCTCGTGCGGGCAGGCGCGCGGGAAGACGAGGACATCGGTGCCGTCGCGCACCAGCCGGAATCCCAAGAGGCCAATATCGCCAATGAGCGCCTCCCTGCCGTCAGCCAGTTCCGCCTGATAATTGCAGGTAAGCCGGTGTTGGCCGCCCGGCGGCGGACGCAAATGGCTTTCTGCGATCTTGGTGGTTTCCATGAAACCGTAGCTTTGACCCCGCTTGGCAAACGAGTAACCCAGCTTGCGCAAAGCGCCACGGCGCTCGCGCATCGGGATGTCGTCGGCCATCAGGATGCGGTAGTTCCGGCGAACGGCCCACTTCATAAACGGCGCAAGAAAGAACAGCAGCCTCGGCGTGCCGATCGAATAGTGCGTGACGACGCGGGTGCGAAGGGGAGCCAATGCTTCCGAATGGGTTTCGACCGCGATGACGAAAAAGAACAGGGTCGAGACGTAGACGTAGCGGAACCTATCGGTCTCGTAGGCCACGTTCAGCAGAGGCAGCCAGATCTTCAAAAAGCCCTGCAATTGGACTGCGCACTTGACCGGTTCGGCGAGCACGAAATTCGACTGCTCCGCCAAGGGATGCACAAAATGAATATGTGGTACGTCTTTATAATTCCAGTCGGCGTCTTCGACCGCGTAATCGCCTTCGCTGATGAGCGTGAGCTCAGTGAAGCGGTAGCCCTTGCTTTCGAGCCACTTCACGATGTCCTGGCGCGTCATCGTTTTCACGGCGGATACCCCTGATTCGTGCACGGCCGCGGCGTCCCTGCTGCTTCGCGCCTTAGGGTCGGCGGCCGACGGCGGCGATATTGCCGAACCGCAGGCCGAGCATCGGCAACGGCCAGTCGGGCGAGAGCGGAATCGTCACTCCTAGCACCGTCAAAGCTCCGCGCAGAATATAGGCGAGCGGGAAATAATTTCGTGTCTTAACGACAGTCTCGACGATGAAGCCGGTCTCGGACAATACGCGGCGCAACGAGTCCGGCGAGAATAACTGGGGATGCTGCAACGTATAGGGCGGCCACCGCTGCCCCAACAGCCGTGCCAACAGCGACCGGCAATCGTGGGTCACGATCATCACCACGCCACCCGGTGCCAGCGCCTCACGGAGTTCGGCGAGTAACTGGCGCGGCTCGAGCATGTGGTCGACGACGTGGATCAGCACGGCGGTGGAGAGGCTACTGCGCGAGATCTGCAGGGGCTTGAATTCGTCGGTAATGACGCAAGCCAAGTCTTTGACCCGTTCGCGCAGCTGCGCATGCACCGCGTGATTGGGCTCGACCAGCCATAATTTCCGCAGGTTCCCCTTGCGGGCGCACAGTTCGGCAAACAGACCGATGTCGCAGCCGATCTCCACATAGTCACCGGTCAGCGCGCTGTAACGGCTGAGAATTCTCAAATAATGTTCCTGAGTACACGCGCGCGCGGTAAGTGGTGCGTCAGCAATATTCTCGGGCTGATGCCGGTACTGTGCGTCGAGTTGCGCTTGGGTGAAAAAGACTGGGCAATAGACGAGCCCACACTCCGCGCAGTGGTGATAGGTGAAAAACGTCCGCTTACCCGCGTAGCCTTGCACCAACGGCCCGAGCTGGTCGGCCGGCAGGCTCTCAGCCGGCGGATCCGAGGCCAATACCGCTTTCGACGCCGCAACCGGCGCACCGCACGCCGGGCAGGCTTGCCGATTGAGAAACGCCAGTCCAAAATGCGTGGCGGCCGTAGCGACTGTTGCCGAAATCATAGGCCCTAAACCGCACCGAGGACGATGTTCACCAGCTTCTATGTCTCCTGCTGGGTCCAGGAAGTCAAGCCGAGGCCCACCACTCGCGAATAGAGTTCACGGGTTCAGGCCCATTCGATATCGTTATGACTCTGAACCCCGCCATTTTGGCCGCGGAACCGGATTTTGCTGCAACAGGGCCCCACCACTTTGGCCGAATTGTTCGAAGGGCACACCGGCCCCGATATCAGCCTGTTCATTCCCTGCCTTAACGAAGAAAAGCGTGTCGTCGGCGCGATCGAGAAAGTTGCGACTGCCTGCCGGAACACCGGGCGCAGTTTCGAAATCATGGTGTTCGACGATGGCTCGACCGATCGTACCTACGACGTCGTCCGCGCATACCAGGCGGCGCATACGGAAATACCGATCCGGCTGTTCCGGCGCGAAAAGAACCGCGGGCTTTCCTACAATTTCACCGACGGCGCATTTTTCGGCGCTGGCCGGTATTACCGCTGCGTCGCGGGCGACGATTATGAATCGCTCGAATCCCATGAGGCGATTCTTCGTGAGCTGGGAAATGCCGACATCATCGTGCCAGTCTACGAGGAAGTTGAGAATCGGGGATTCACGCGCACCTTCATCTCCAAGACCTACACTTGGCTCGCCAATCGCGCCAGCGGAAACCGCATCGACTATTACAACGGGTTCGCCGTCTATCGCCGCTGGCACGTCTTGCGCTACAGCGTGGAGGGGACCGGCTTTGGCTTCCAGGCAGAGATCATCACCCGGCTACTCAACGAAGGCATGAGCTACAAGCAGCTCTACCTCAAAGCGACCTACGGCGGTGTTACCACGGCCTTCACCGTGCGCAACTTCGTATCGGTGAGCTACAGCCTGTTTAAGATCGCCATGCGGCGGTTGCGGATTCGGCTTTTCAAATAAATCGTCGGCACCAGACTATTTGGGTGCGCTAAGGACACAGGAGACTATGGTCTGTTGGGTCATCGGCTGTTTTACTCGGTAGCATTCTTCTACCGTTCGGTTGTGCAGCAGGCCCGCAATCATCTTTTCGTGGATCGCCTTGGTCGTGGGATCAAGCTGCGGGAAGTCCGGTGGCGGATCGCCGGTGACATGCAGAAAGACCACGCGCTGAGGTGGTAGGCGCAAGGGAACGTCGGGCCGATCGAAATAGAGAAAATGCAGTTGCGGGTAGAGTGCTTTCAGCGTGCCCGCGTAGTCGGCGCCAGCGCCGCCAAAATTCTGGAATCCCATGTAGATCATGTCTTCGATCGTTCCCTGGGTTTCGTAGTTGGTGGGCGTCAGGACATACACCGGGAGGCTGCGGGACATGTCCCATTCGTACAACTCACGCTGCCAATCGCCGGCAGTGGCCAGGTCGGTCAGAGGCTGGTGCCCGGAGACCGCGACGGTCTCGTAGGTCCTCCAATGCGTCGCGGTCCAGTACGCCGGCCAAACGAAAAACACTGCAGCAATGGCGAACGACGCCACTTGGATCTTGCGTCGGCCTTCGAGCATGGCGGCGGCGACTGGACACAGCAGGCAGACCATGACATCGGCGTCGAATGAGCTCGATCCGCCGCCGCGCATGACCGCTGTGAACGCGGCCATGCCTGCCAATACGGCGACGACAGCGGCAACGGCCAGGCTGGTCGGATTGCGGCGTGTGGGGAGAACCTTCAACAGCAGCAGGATGCCCACGACCACGGCCAGAAACGCCGCGGCCAGAGACATGAAGGCTTCGTTTGGATCCGTCAGATACGAAGTGGAAGGGGTGAGAGACGAGCCCCATCGCCATAACACCACGAAAAATTTGGCGACGGAACGTGGATTTCCGTAATAAAAGATCAGGTACGAGCCGGCCATCGAGGCAAATCCGCCCAGTATCGCCGGCCGCCCGATGCGCCATGCCTTGTTCCGCCGTGTTTTTGCCGCGGCGATGAGCATGATCAGCAGTAGGCCCGCGGTCCACGGCACGTAGGCTATCTTGAGTGCGCACAAAAAACCGGCGAGAACGCCGAGCTCGGCCGCATCCCGTGACGCCAGCGTGCCTTCCCAGGCGCGATGGTGAAGCCAGCGCCAAACGAACAGAGGGGCAAGGACCTTTATGTAGGCCAGGTAGTCCGGATAGACGTCATAAGCGAACAGCGGGGGCCCGGACAGGCTTAGCACTAGAGGTGCCGTCACCAGCACGGCGCGGATGCCGCGATCGAGCCGCCGGTCGAAGGCAATGAGTAGGCAGAGGATGACGAGAGCAATCGCAGAGACCGCCAGCGTCAACTGGCCGAAGAGTTGTATCTGACCGTAGAGATCGAGGCCGAGAAGTTTTCCCGCCAGGTAATACATCGCCTGAATCAGCGGCATAAGCGGCCCTTGACCGGGGTGCACGTAATCACCCGGCACGTGCGCGATGAAACGCTGTACCCAAAAAAAACGCCAGCCGATGTTCTCTATGAAATAAGTGGCGATGTTGGCGTCGACCACGACTAGGTGCAATGGCGGCCAAGCGACGGACATTCCGCAAACCAGCGCGAGCACCGCAATAAGAAGATCAGGTGGCTGCGCCGGGGGCCAACGCTTCATTGCCGGTCACACAGCGTGCCGAAGGCGGCGCCAAGCCTTAGGAAGGCATCTACCAGCAGCCGTCCCGATGCGGTAATGCGTAGCCGATTGCCGTCCCGAGTCAGCAGGTTTTTTTCGACCAGCCGAGCAATGCGTATCTCGACCATGCGGACGCTGCCATAGGTCGAATGGATCTGCTTTGCGGTCAATTCGCCGTCGCGCAGCCGGGCGAGGAGATTGGCGGATACGCTGTATAGCGAAAGGGTAAAGACGAAGACATAAAGCTCACAGACAAAGGCGTAGAGCGCGAGGCCGGCGACGAGTTCGATCCGGTCGACGTGCGCCGCCATCAGGAAATAAACCAATCCCGCGCCCATGGCGCCACCAATTGCCGCGAGCCGGGCCAGAGCGTTGGCCGCTGAAATCCGGGAACTGGCCGCGTGTAACGCGACAGTCAACAGCAACACCGCCAAGGCGGCGCCGAGCCAAAGCGGCATCACCCGGACTCGCTCGTTCCCGCCAACACCGCGACGCAACCCAGAAACGCCGCGACGCACCGGCCGCGGCGGGTAAGCGAATAGTGCGCACCGCGCCTGGCGACAAGGCCAAGCGTCAGCACGGAACGCAATCGGTCGAGTTTCTTGTCGTCGCTGACATGCCGGTGGACGGCAACGATTCTTTGCGTCGTATGACGGCCGGGACGCGCAATCGTCGCCAGAATGCGCAGGGAATACCCCGTTTTAGTCAGCGCCCAGAGCTCGAGAAACGAAAGACTGTAGATAGCGTTCAGACAGGTACCGAGCGCGACGCCCGGAAAGCTTGCACCAGCGGTGCCGGTCACCAGCCATAGCATCAGGATGACAGACGAAACCAGAAACCCGCTAGCGTGATAGCGAAAGATGATCGCTTCGCGGCGAAATGACCGGGATCGCCGGAGGAACAACAGGTAGACGCCTAAATGCGTGAGGAAATAGGCGAGGCAAAATACGACGTCGAGTTCCATCGCGCTCCATTCCGTGTTTTGCCTACCATACCCGGTTACGGCGAGTGTAGCCGCATCGCGGCTAGAACGGGAATGGCTTGTGACCATACCTTTGCCGGATGCCCGTCGCCATCAATGCTTCCATTCGATCGTTCGGCAGGGAGTGGCCCTTTTACGGATCAGGAAAATCCTTTAGCCTAATCTGCCCAAGCCGGGAATGAGCCGGCGGAATTCACGGATTGCTCAATCCTCGCCGTGTCCATGATCAACCCTACGATTATCGTCGCCGGTGCCAATGGCGTGATCGGCGCCGCCCTGGTGGCGCAGCTGCTCCGGTCGGGCTGTCGCGTGATTGGACTCTATCGCGTCGGCGCCCGATGGCACCGTCCGCAGCCGCAATCCGCCCGAAATTTCTACCCTGTCGAGGTGCACGCGTTTGAATGCGCCATTTTGTTGCGTGCGCTGGATGGGCTGGATGCAGGAAGTCTGGTCAATTGCGTTGGCGCCGGCGTTGCTCCAGACGAGCGCGATAGTGAAACCCTTTGGCGCGGAAACGTGTCAACCGTGAGTGCGTTGATGGCCGTCGCCGCGGCAAAGGGAATTGAACGGGTGATTCATACCGGTTCCGAGGCGGAATATGGCCGGGGCGCCGCCGGCGTCCTGATATCCGAGAGTCATCCCATTCTGCCGTATTCGGAATATGGGGCGGCGAAAGCTGCGTCAGTTTGCTATGCGACCGCTCTGGCGCAATCCCTGTCGGTCAAACTTGTAGTTTTGCGACCTTTCTACGTCTATGGTTTTGGTGAGCGAAGCCATCGGCTCTTGCCTTCAATCGCCGCCGCGAAGCGCTCGGGCAAATCTGTGCCAATGAGCCGGGGGGAACAGATGCGCGACCTACTATACGTCGACGATGCTGTTGGCGCCTATGTCGCGGCCATCGATGGAGCGTGGCACAATGATGTCTCCATCTACAATGTATGTTCTGGGAAAGCCAGAAGGATACGGGACGTCGCCGAGCTCGCGACGCGAATGTTCGGCGTTTCGCCCGACGCTCTTAAGTGGGGAACACTTCCCGAGCGCGAAACGGACGCGTCATGGATCGTAGGCGATCCGTCACGGATATCAGGTGCCCTAGGATGGCGCTCGGCCATGACGCTCGAGCAGGGTATCGAAAGCTGGATGCGCGCTTATTACACCGCGCAAGCCGTTGCAATGAGCTAAAATGGCAAAACGGAAGCTCTCCATCATCGTTCCGGTCCTCAACGAAGGCGACAATGTCGCTCCTTTGTATGAACGCACTCGCGCTGTGCTTGCCGGCCTTGAGGCGTGCTATGACTGGGAATTCGTGTTCACGGATAATTGCAGCTCCGACGGCACCTTCGATGCCCTCACGCGGTTGGCAGAGCGTGACCAGCGAGTACGCGCCATACGGTTCTCGCGGAACTTCGGATTCCAGAATTCGGTGCTCGCAGGATTACTGCTGTGCCGCGGCGACGCCGCAATCCAAATCGATTGCGACCTCCAGGATCCGCCGGAGCTGATCGTCGACTTCGTGCGACTTTGGGAAGCTGGCTACAAGGTCGTTTATGGCATTCGCCGCACACGGCCCGAATCTACAATCTTACACGCTGCGCGGCGCCTGTTCTACCGGTTGATCAATTTCCTGTCGGAAGACGAACTGCCGCGTGACGCGGGCGACTTTCGCTTGATTGATCGGACGGTCATAGATTTGTGTGGGCAGTTCGCCGGCCGCCAGCCTTATCTCCGGGGCACCATTGCTCAACTCGGCTTCCGCCAGATCGGAGTTGAATACGACCGGGTGGCCCGCGAACATGGAGCAAGCAAATTCTCACTGGCGCAATACGCATCGTTCGCGATTGATGGGATCACCAGCCATTCGATCGTGCCGTTGCGGCTCGCCAGCGTGTTCGGATTTGTACTCTTTTTCATCAGTCTGATCGGCAGCCTGATATACCTTTTGAAATATATCTTCTCTGATACGTCGAAATGGCCGGCGGGTTTCATCAGCCTGGCATTGCTTATGCTGTTGTCACTGGCCGCCAATTCGATCTTCCTCGGTATTCTCGGAGAATACGTCGCCCGCATCTTCGTTCATGTCAAACCGCGACCCACGGCGATTGTCGAGATGGCACTCAACGATGCGGCGTCGTCCGGCGCGCCGATCATCGCTGGATCGCATCCACCCGTCGACGAAGGGCTAGCCGTGCGCGCCGAAAGCGGCCGCGTGAAGCCGCGCGTGCTCGCGACCGATTGATCTTCGCGGCGGATTGCTGGAAGGGGTGGGGCTTGGACGCGGAACAGAACAAGCAACGACGTGGTGGCAGTGGATGTCATGAATCGCGTTTATCATGCGCGCCGTAATCCTGGCGGGAGGCGTCGGCTCCCGGCTGAGCGAGGAAACCGGGCAGATTCCCAAGCCGATGGTCGAGATCGGCAGCCGGCCGATCCTCTGGCACATCATGAAGATCTATGCGTCTTATGGGATCGATGAATTCATCATTTGTCTCGGTTATAAGGGGCATCTGATTAAGCGGTATTTTGCCGACTACCGGTTCTTCGGCGGCAGCGTGACCGTGGATCTCACGATGGGAAAGGTCGAGTACCACGATCCGCATCCCGAGCCGTGGCGGGTTGCGCTCGTTGATACCGGAGCCGAGACCGGCACAGGCGGCCGCCTCAAGGCGATCGCGGGACTTTTGGGATCCGAACCGTTCTGCATGACCTATGGCGACGGCGTGGGCGACGTCGATATCCGTAAACTCGTCGCGTTCCACAAATCCCACGGCAAATTGGCCACGATCACCGCCGTGCTTCCGCCCGCGCGCTTCGGCGCGTTGCGAATCGCGGACGATGTGGTCACGAAATTCGAGGAGAAACCTGCGGCGGACGATGGCTGGATTAATGGCGGGTTCTTCGTGCTTGATCCCGCGGTGCTCGGTTATATCGGCGGTACGCAAACCATGTGGGAGCAGGAGCCACTGCGCAATCTGGCCCGGGACCGTCAGCTGGCCGCGTTCCGCCACCGGGGATTCTGGCATCCGATGGACACCCTGCGCGAGAAGCGCGAGCTTGATCGCCTGTGGCGCGAGGGAACCGCGCCCTGGAAAACCTGGCCGTGAGCAAGCGCAGCTGGCGTCCGGCCAGAGGCCACCCGGCGCGGCCAGGCGCCACCTCGGACTTTTTCCCCAGCCGGTCATTCTGGAGAAATCGCCGGGTCTTTGTTACTGGCCATACCGGCTTCAAGGGCGGGTGGCTGACCCTGTGGCTGAAGGAATTAGGCGCCGCGGTCAGCGGATATGCCTTGCCGCCGGCGACCGATCCCAACATCTTCACGGCAGTACGACTCGCCGACGCCGTTACCGGCCGCTTTGCCGACATCCGTGATCGCGACGTGCTGGCGCAGGCAATCGACGCCGCCGATCCCGAGATCGTTTTCCATCTTGCGGCCCAGGCACTGGTCCGGGAGTCCTACGCGCGGCCGATTGAGACCTTCGAGGTCAACGTGCAGGGCACCGCGAACCTGCTGGATATATGCCGCAACCGGCGCAACCTTATGGCGGTAGCGGTGATCACCAGCGACAAGTGCTACCGCAATGAGCTTGGCGCCCGTCCCTTCGCCGAGGATGACCCGCTCGGCGGACGGGATCCCTACAGCGCCAGCAAGGCCTGCGCCGACATCGTCACCGCATCGTTCCGCGACGCCTTTTTTTCCGCTCCCGGAACGCCCGGCCGCACGGCTGTGGCGACGGCCCGTGCGGGCAATGTTCTGGGCGGGGGCGATTGGGCCAAGGACCGGATCGTTCCCGATCTGGTACGGGCAGCCGCCGCCGGCCGGCCTGCCGCGATCCGGCAACCGCAGGCCATACGGCCCTGGCAACACGTGCTTGATCCGGTCGCCGGATATCTGATGCTGGCCCAGGCGGCCTGTCAGGATGGCGCACGGTATTCCAGCAGCTTCAATTTTGCGCCCGGCCCGGCGAACACCGCAACTGTCCAAACCCTGGCCGACGGGTTCTCTGGCATCTGGAAAGATCGCCTGCGCTGGACGGCGCAAGCGGCGCCCGACGACCCTCCGGAGGCGGCGACGCTGGCGTTGAATGCGGCCAAGGCGCGGGCGATTCTGGGGTGGCGACCGCTAGTGGGACTGCCGGAGGCGATTGCATTGACCGCCGCCTGGTATGACGCCCATCGCGGCGGAGGGGACATGGCGGCCTTCACCCTCGAGCAGATTCGAGCTTATTCCGCCCAAGCTTTACCGGGAATAGCCGCGCGTGCCCGGTAAAGGTGAAGGGGCGCGCTCCCTGCCGGAAAATGCCGCGCTCCTCGGCGCCCTGATCGCATTGGGGGTGGCGCTCGGTGCGATGGTGGTGATCATTTTTAACCCGGCCAGGACCTTTGTACATCCGACTAACTTCGAGGACATTCTCGGGCGCACGGTCTCCAATGGGCTGTCGCTGCGCTTGTCGGATTTTGCGCACGCCATCGATCAATGGGGCCCTTCAGAATCCCGCCCGAGGTTCCTGGCGGCGCTGATCGAAGAATACGACCTGAAGCTTCGTTTGCTGCTCGACCAGTATCTGACCCTTCCCCTGACCTGGCGGCCCATATCCTGGCTGCTGCTGGTCTTCGTCGGACCGATTTTCCTGTTCCGACTGTTGCGGAATCTGAAATGTGACCTCGCCGCCGCGACCGCCGGCGTCGCGGTCTATGTCTCGTCCACCGGGTTTCTCTCGGGGCTAACCATGGCTTTCATCCCGGGCAAGGGCCTCACCACGGTCGCGCTCATCATGGCGATGTATTTCCTGTCGGAGATAGCCAAAAGCTGTCGCGGCGTCCGATTCAGTGAAGCGCCAACCCGGGTCATCATCGGCGCGACGCTCACGGTGTTCCTCGGGCTCTTTCTTGACGAAGTAGGGCTGTTCGCATTCGTCGTGCTGCCGATCCTTTTTTGGCCGCTGTTTTTTGATCCCCATAAGCTGGGTCTGAGCAAGCTTGATTGGAAAGGCATCGGCATCTGCGCCTTGCCCGGGCTCGCCTTCTTGCTGATCGTGGTTGTCATCGTTCCGAGTTTCTACCCGCTTCTGTTCCATCGGCCGTTCGACTATCTCGGCAACGTGTTCGCCGTCGGCATCGGCGCACAGGGCGCGCAATCTATGTTCGTCGGCCCGCATGGCAGTTTCGGCTGGCCGATTCTCTGGCAGGATTTCACCAACCTGTTCGGTGTCTCGCTGGTGCCGTTGCAAGTCAGCCCTTTCACCACCCAAGATCCGCAGGATGCCGTCCTGATCCAGACCACGAACCTGCCGCAGCTGCTCGGGCTCGGCCTGTTTTTCGGCGCCCTTGCGGCCGGAGCGTTGTTGCGCAACCCGCTAGCCGCCTGGCTCCGGCGCGCGCTGCTGGCAACCGGCGCCTTCATCGTCTTGATGACTTTGCTCTCAATCCGACACAACCCGGTCATCATCGGCTATTATTATGGAGCCAGCGTCTCGCTCTTCACGGCACTGCTCGTCGGCCTTGGCATCGCGGCCGTCGGTCACGGCCGCCCTCTCTGGTATCTTTGGGGCGTCGCGGCGGCGGGCGCTATCACCTACGTGCAGCTTGACAACTTCATCCTCATCAACGACCGCTGGCGGACACTGCACTACGAATACGTGGTCCGGCCGATGGTCGTGCACGAATTCACACTTTCGAACAACGACGTGAGCTGGGCTGAGATGTCGGATATCCGACGAGCTTGGAAGCACGGCGGCCTCGAGACCTATTTGAAGGATCATGCCGTTTCGGTTGGTGCAGTCCCTTTGATCGCCGAACTGCGCGCCATCGACCGGTTCCGGTCACCGCGCGTCAGGTAACCCGTGTCTCGCCGGATCAGGCCCGGGCGCGGTGCTCGAGCAGGACGAGGCCGCCGGGCAGGCTTATCACCAGCAACGCGAGGCCGAAGATCACCGAAATGGCCAGGGTCGTATGCGACGGAACCCCGGCAAGTTCGAAGGCGGTCACCAGCGCCGCTTCGCGGACTCCCCAGCCACCGAAGGAGATTGGCAGCATGCTGAGGAACAGAGGAACTGGCGCTAGCACGACGCAAGCATAGAGCGACAACGGCGCGTCCAGGCCGCGAGCTATGACGTAAAGCGATAGCAAATTGAGGATCTGCACCGCTGCGCCCAGGCTCAGGATGACGATCCCATCGGAGCCTGCCCCCAGGATGCGTCCCAAAGCAGTGGCGGTTTCCCAAATCCAATGCATCGCCTTCGATCGGCGTGTCCGTTCGGGCAGAAACCGCAGCATCAGCAAGGCGGAAAATCCAGCCGCCACCAAAAATATCGTGGCCAGTAACCCCTGTCGGAGAGCCGTAACCGGCATCATGAACCACAGCGGCACAATCGTCAGACCGATCAGCGCCAGCAGCGACACCGCGCCGAAAACCCGGTCCATCGCTATGGCGCTCGCCGCCGCACGCAACGGCACATATTTTCCCCGGATAAACCAGATGCGAATTAGATCAGCGCCGACAATGCTCAACGGAGTTTGCCCGACAAATCCTCCGGCGAGATTGGCCCGCACGCAGACGGCGAGCGGCGGCGCATGGCCGAGCGTCTCGACGACGCACCGGAGCCGCCATGCCGCGATTCCTAACTGGACAGCCAGAAGGCCTAGCACTGCCAGCGCAGCAGACGGCGCCAGGGAGGCGATCTGCCGCCAACTGCCGGCGATGTCAATGCGCGTGACCAGCATCCAGAAGATCGCGCCGGTGGCGGCGACTTGCAGCAATGCAATTAGCCACTGCCTCATCGCGGACGATTGGGCAGCCGAAGGCGAACCTGGGAGATCACTTGCGCCCATTTACGAATAGGCCACCGATCAGGTCGCGCAAGAATGAATCAAGAGTAATCCGTCGAGGGCCGTAAAAACCCTGGCCGAAAGGCCGCGCTTGTGTGGGCGGCGCAGCCAGCGCCAAGCCTTGCGGATTGGAAGCAAGATCGTTCCTGTCATTGCTTGTTGGCAGTTCCTATAGTTAGGCGATAGCTCGCGCCGAAAGCAACAGCAGCGCTTGAATAGATTGCCTAGGGCCTAGCCAGCCTATAAATTTGCCGTCATCCGCGAAACGGCCGGCCAATCCGTCCCATCAGTTGTCCTTGGTTCGAAGGCATGCAGTCTAATCCCGTCGTCAGCGTCCTAATCACGACATATAACCGGTCCCGGCTGCTGCGCCGCGCCCTCTCGTCCGTGCTCAAACAGAGTTTCCGCGAGATCGAGATCGTGGTCATCGACGATTGCTCGCCGGACGATACGGCCAGCGTGGTAGGTTCATTCAACGACGCCCGCGTCCGTTATATCCGGAACACGACGAATGTCGGCGGCAAGGAGGGTGATCGTCCGCATGTTCGCCGCTTTCTCAATGAGCTGATGCGGGGTGAGTATTTTGTTTACCTGTGCGACGACGACTATTGGCTACCGCCGGATTTGCTCGAACGGCAGATCGCCCTCTTCCGCGCCAATCAAGGCTTGGCCTTTGTTTTCGGCAATCAGCTCTCCTACAATCTTTCGGCGCCGGAGTCGTATCTCGAGGGATCTCCGGAAGAGACCATGACGTTCACTTGGCAGAACCTCGACCAGTATTTCGATCTAAGCGCGCTGCAACCGAAGACTTCCCATCTGACCTACGAAAAAAAGATCTATCCGAAGACGGTCATGACTTCGGAGGAGTATCTGACCTATTTTTCCGAGAAACCCGCGCTGTGCAATCGCGCCGATGGCGCCACGCTTTACTCCAAGCGGTGTTTCATGGCGGCGGGCGCGATGCGCGCGCCCGTCGGATCGCAATGGCAGGCGGGCTTCGAGTTCAAGATGGGTCCCGCCACCGTCGGTGGTGTCGCCTTTTTCGATGAGCCGGCGCTTCTCACCGAAATCCGTTACCAGAATGCCAGCTTTCGGCGGACCCAGATCGATCACTACCGTGATTCGGTGAAGAGCATTGAAGTCGCACTGACGACCCCGATCGCGGAAGCGCCGGCAAAGCGCCGGCGTTTCCTCAAACGGATCAAGTCCGAGACTATCCGCAATCTCACCCATTCCTATCTGATGAATACGGTCGCCATCCGCAAGTCCGGCACTTTGACCATGTGCAGCCCGGAAAACATCGCGCAGCCAGTGACCATCCGGCAGGTCCTGCCGATTTATGTGCGCAATGGCATGACGCCAACCTTTGACGATCTCAATCTGCTGATCCAGACCCAGCTGGCATGACTTCGAATAAAACAGGGAAACAGGAAATGACCGCTTACGCGAAACATAGTGACCTGTTTCTCGTTAATCAGGAATTCGCGCGATATCTCTACCGCGATCCGGCGCCCTACGAGGACGCGCTTTATAAACTCGTGTCCGGCTATGCCACGGCGTTCAGGCCGGATGGCCTGAAGATCACATCGTCTCCCAAGGTCGGATTTGAGGAGATGTCGAGCCCACCGTTTCTCCTGGCGTTTCTCAATACCGTCATCAAGCTCGCGGGCGTCAAGACAGTTTTGGAGATCGGCGCCTTTGTCGGTCACACTGCCATGCAGTTTGCGCGCATGGTCGGAAGCGACGGCCATGTCACGACAATCGAAGTGTTCAAGGAATTCGCGGATATTGCGCGCACGAATTTCGCGCAGAATGGCTTTGAAGGCCGGATCACGCTGCTCGAGGGTAATGCCGGAACCGTCCTAACAGGCCTGCCCAAACGGTCTTTCGACCTGGTGTTCATCGACGGCGCCAAACAGAGCTATCTCGATTATGCATTGATAGCCGAGGGCCTGATCACGAAGAAGGGCGTCATCATCGTCGATGATGTGTTCTTCCACGGCGATGCCGTGAACGCGGCGCCGACGACCGAGAAGGGAATCGGGTGCAAGAAGCTGCTCGAGCATTACCACGCCGACCAGAACTTCGAACATCTCTTGTTGCCGCTGCGCAATGGGCTGCTGCTGATCTACCCGCGAACCAGCGAACGTCTATGAAAATTCTGGTTACCAGCGCGGTATGGGGCAAGGCCTATTGCGCGCTGTTCACCGAATTCTCCGTTCCGAGCTTGCTGGCGGCAGAAAACATCCCACGCTTGGCACGGAATGCGACGTTCACCTTTCATATCGTGACAACGCGACGAGACCGTCGCTGCCTGGAAGACGCGCCGGCGATTACCGCACTTCGCCGGTATGGCGAGATCGAATGGGAAATCCTCGAGAATTACGGCGTAGCCCGACCGCCGGTCGGAACCAACAGCAAGAAATATTCCTTTCTCAGCGCGCTGCAAAATCTAGCCATTGAACGTGCGCGCGATCACGACGTCATCATTTTCAACTATTCCGACTTCATCTGGGCCAATGGCAGCCTGCTGCATGCGATCCAGCTGCTCGACGCGGAGGGCAGGCGAAACGACGCCGTTCTTAGTTTCTGCATGCCGGTGGACCGCGACGCGGGCATGATCGCACTCGAACGCTATCGCGTTCATTCGGACCCCGTTGTCGTCGAATTCACGCCGCGGGACGGTGCGCGGATTGCCGTCCAGCACATGCATCGCGAGGCGCGACTGCGCTTCTGGGACAACGCGCCCGACTTCACCAGCTTCCCGAGCTACCTGTTGTGGCCGGTGGGCGAGGATGGCATCGTCATCCGCGCCTATCATCAGACGATTCTAGCGCTCCGTGTCCGGAATGATGATCCGCAGTTCCGCCGCGGCATCGTCTGCGGCAGCCTCGATGCCAACTTCACCGCCCAGATCGCGGCCACGGCATCTTTCGCCTTCGCCACTGACGGCGACCGGCTCTTGGTGTTTTCGCTCTTCCACACCCCGCTCGATTCCCGATTGCCCCACGGCATGACACGCGAGATCGCCCTCCGCAATATCCTGGTCCGCGTGGTGACGCCAGAACAGCGCCACTTCGCGGAGCACCCGATCTGCCTCAAGTTGCGCGACGGTAACGAGGCGGCGTGGCAGCAGGTCGTCGACGCCTCGTGGAACATCCTTCGCCCGGTGCATGTGGCTACGCCGTTCGATCGGTCGATTTACGATGACGACCAGCGAACCCTGGGCGTCATTCCGGTTCTGCGGCCGCCCACTGTCATGAATCACGTCAGTAAAATTCTGGGCCGGTTGGATTTCCGGGACCATCTCAGGCCGTCCTTCGTCATCCACCCACTACTACGAAGAATGTTCAACGTCATCGAGCAGCCGTCGTTGCTACTCCACTCGTCGCGATTGCGCAGCCTGGCCAGGAAATATCTTCCATGGTCCGCCCTGCAAGCCCTCCGGCGTATCTATTACCGCCGCCGCAATCGGTTGCGCGTGCCGGCGCAAGGCAGTGGTCGGAACCCACGAGACGCCCTTTTGTGCGCCGGCGACCCGGGGGCGGTCGAAGCAGCCTTCCTGCCGACGGTCGCACAGTCCCAGGCCGCGCTCAATATTCCGGTGCCGGCTCTGGTCAACGCGCGGTTCGAGGCCGCGCTCCATGCCGAAGGGATGACCGCCCGGATCGGGGACGGGATTCAATTGATGAACGCGCTGCGAACCGCAGAAGGGTTGCTGCGTCGCGCAATACAAGTCGTTCCCTTGTGGGCGGAGCTAACGCGCGCGCTGGGCCGGAATCTCTGGTTCCAGGGTCGCTTCGATGAAGCCATCGCGGCCTTTGGCGAAGGTGAAAAGCTGCGCGACGAGATGGCGCGCACTGCCGGCTGGCCGGTCGATTCGAGTGTCTATTTGCCGCGTAACTGCGCAGAAGTCATCGGCTTGATGGGCCACCTTGACGCTTTCGCGAAATACAAGATTCTGACCAAGGATCCGCGGGCCTATTATCTCCTGGCGCCGCCACAGGCGGTCGTAAACCAGCCCTTCCTCAATTATTGGAAGAGCCTCATCACCATTATCGCCGACCCGCGGACGATCGCGCGCCATGCCCCCTTTGAGCCCGTTTATGGCGTCAACTGGAACTGGGTCATGCCGAGGGACGAGCGCACGGTATTTGTCCACGAAGGGATCGCCGCGATCCAGCGGGCTTGGCAGAAGGAGGGGCGGCCGCCGCTCATCCAATTGCAGAAGGATCACGCCGAGCTCCTGGCCGCGGCCCGCCGGAAATGGGGCATGGCGCCGCACGACAAGTTCGTCTGTCTCCACGTTCGGTCGCTCGGATTCTATGGGGCCGCCCACGAGAGTGCGCAGCGATTCCGCCACATCCCCCTCGACAGCTATTACCCGGCGATCCGGATGCTGGCGCACGAGGGATATTGGGTCATCCGCATGGGCGATCCGTCCATGCCGCCGCTTGATCTGGCGCAATGCGGCAATTTCGGCCGGGTCGTCGATTATGCGCAATCCGAGGAAAAATCCGCCGCGCTCGACGTGGCGTTATGCGCCGACTGCACCCTGTTCATCGGGACGAATTCCGGACCGCACACGGTCGCGCACGCATTCGGACAGCCGGCATGCGGGACCAATCACGCGATCTATACTGGCGTCCCCTGGCATTCCGACGATATCTTTATCATTCAGGATTATTTCTCGAGCGCTAAAGGCCGCACCCTTTCGCTTGAGGAGATTCTCGGCACCGACGTGGTTCATTGCGACCATCAATTCCTGATGGAGCGTGAGGGAATCACGCTGCTGCCAAACGAAGCGGACGACATCACCGAAACCGTGCGCGAGGCCCTGTCGCCCGCTACCTACAGCGTGCCGAACGAAGCCGCCGCAGACCAGGTGCTGGCGCAATTCGCCGAGCTCAACCGCAAACACGACCGCGGAATTTCAGGGCGACTTGGTCGCTATTTCGCGATGAAGCACGCGGCGAAGCTTCTCGGCTCGGATGATGACGAGCGCTTAGCCGTACTGCCGCCGAAAAAGCGCAAGCTCGATTTCCTGATCGCGGTCTATGACCGGCCGGCCTATCTTCACCGCATCCTGCAAACCGGGCTCGCGCTCGATATTCCCGGCGCCCATTTCGTCGTGATCGATGATAATTCCAGCCTAGTGGAAAACGTACCGGCGCTCGGCCACGCGACCGTCGAATCGGTTTGCCGGAGTTTCAGGGATCCGCGGGTGATTTACTCGCGCAACCCCCGAAACATGGGCGTGGCGAAATCGCTGATCCGGTATTACGAGGATTTGTGCAACGCAGACTACACGTCGCTGCTCAATCCGAAAGATGAATTCCTCGATGGCGCTCCCATCCGCGAGGCGCTCGCGAAGCTCGACGCCGATTCGGGACTGACTTTTGTGGTTTATCCTCTGCGTCAGGCCGACCGCGTCACCGACGATACGCCGCTCTCATTCGACTACGACCGCATGACCGGCAAGGAATTCATCGCTCGCCACGTCGAAGACCCTAACCTGCAACATTGCAGCGGCTACGCGGTTGTACGGGTTTCGGCCGCGCGGAAGGCCGGCATACCGCGTGACCTCGATCTCAGGTCCTATAACCTTGAGGACGCGTCGGGGATCGATCACGACATGATCTTCTCCGTTGCCACCGAGGGCGACGTCGATTTCGTCTCGGAAGCACCGATCCGTCGGCACATATCGGGTGGCTACACCGAACGCTTTCCGCTGACCTTCGGATATTGCCAGTACCAATACGCACGGCGTCTGATGCGCGAACTTGAGCCGCGCGGTTTCGTGTCGGCGCAGACCCGCCGCCGGTATCTCGGGTTTTGGCACATGATCATGGCACGCGGCTTGGTCGTCGCGCTGCGTCACGTTCACGGCACCGAACTCGAGGACGGCACCAGCCGAATCAAGTCGCATCTGACGGTGCCGTTCCTGATTTATCTTCCCCTCGAATGTCTGCGGTTCCGGGTCTTGCCTCGCCGCGAAACCGTCCAGACGTACCTGCTCGGATGCAGGCTCATGATTTCCAGCCGGTGGAAAAAAGCCAGCTTTTTCCACGGGAACAGCCGCGATAGTCGTGCCTAACCTTTCCTTGGCAAGGGAAGTTCCCTACACTCACCCCGCAAGGTTGGGGCGGAGGAGATGAGACGGGCAGATTTCTCGGACGAGATTTCGTATCTGGCGAAGGCGATCGCGGGCGCCCGGCTGCGTTCCTTTGCCGTGCCTCATCTCGTCGTCGACAACCTCCTGCCGGACGAGCTGGTCAGACGCATCAACGCCAATTGGCCCGACGCCGACAGCTTCCAGCCGGAGGTTCCGGGCAACTACATCACGCGACTCTACCGCGGTGACTATGCCAACATTACCGCGGATAGGCGCGAGTTCTGGAAAGACTTCAATGAAACGCTGTGGCCGGCCCTACTCGCGTCGTGCGCCGAGGCGATGGCTGCGCCGGCTTTCGAGCTGTTCGGCGACCTTTACCGCAAGGTCTTGAGCCTGGACGGTAATTGGCCGCTGACCCTGATGCAAGCCGACGCGACATATCCTGGCCACGAACCGCATACCCATTTCTATCACTGTCCGCATTGGGCGTTCACGGTCCTAATTTACATTGATCCCGATGACTCATTAAGCACTGGGACCGGTATTCACCGCCTCAAGTCGCTTTCGGGCGGCCCGGCGCATGAAGAGATCAGCTCCTATCAATTGACCGACATCGACCGGCGCGTGGAAGCCGCCATGGCGACATTCAAGTGGCACTCGCCGGAGATGCCGTTCGAGCGCGGCGAAGTGAACTACCGGGCCAGCCGGATGTTCCTCATGCAGGATGGGCCGCTCGCGGTACATAGCGTGGCGTTCGATCACGACTTTGTTCCGAACCCGGCGCGCGCTAGGCACGCCGCGACGCGGGGCCGGCGCCGCATCCTGCGCTCGCATATCAAGGTGCATCACGACCCGTTCTACAAGCAGCACTCCGAGATGCTTCCTGCGCCGCTCGATCCGGAGCGCTTCATGCGTGTCATGGCGCGCGACGCCGTCCTGTCGCCGGAAGACCTACGTTACCGCGACCAGATCGTGCGCCCGTTCTACCGCGAACGGTTGACGGCCTACGCGCGCGCTGCGCAATGCGCCGGCCAGGCAACCGAACGCGCCGCCGCCCACGCGCCGCAAGGACTGTGGAATCGCCTGCGCGGGCGGAGGCGCCGCGACGAATTCATGTCGCAGCTGACAGACCGCGTGCCCTAGGACAGGATCGCGAAGTTACGTGGTGGATTTTGGCAGCCAACGCCGGGCAGTGCTCGGATCTATCCGCCGCATCGTGTAAATTTCACTGGAATTCAGCTCGTCGATCCGCTCGTGCAGGCTGACCCAGTCGTCGTATCGCGCGCTGATGAGTTTTCCAGTCACGCCGTCGCTTTGCCGTGATGCGAGATAAACGCACAGGTTAGCGGCAAACTCGAACGGCGTGCCGCCGCTCTTCCGGATGTTCAATATCTCGTCATAAAGCGCCCGTCCCAAACGGCCCGGACCGGCCTCGATTGCCTGATCGACAAAGCGGGTATTGAGCGGGCCGGGCGCGATCGAGTTGACGTCCACATGATAGGGCCGCATTTCCTCGGCCAGTTCCTCGGTGAATCGAACCACAGCGGCCTTGCTCGCGGCATACGCAGAGAGCGAGGGGAACGGTCGCGCGGCGCCGCCGCCCGAGACATTGATGATCTTGCCGCCAGATTTGCGTTTCAGATGAGGGATAGCGGCCCGGCAGGCGTAAACGGTGCCGAGCAGATTAACGTTGAGGGTTTCCACCCATCCCGTCCACGAAACATCCTCGAGGCGCCCCATGGGGCCGAATATACTCGCGTTGTTCACCAGAATATCGAGACGCGACATCGCCTTGACCGCGGTATCGATCAGAATGTCGACATCACTCACCCGGGAAATATCGCATACCGTGGCGACGACGGATTGACCGGCGGCGCAAAACGGCAAGAGCGAGCGGCGTACTTCATCCAGCAGTCCCCCCGAGCGCGCTGTAATGACGACAGTCGCGCCTTCGGCGACGAACTGCCGCGCGATTGCGACGCCTAGGCCCTGGCTCGCACCGGTGATGAGCGCGACTCGACCAGCAAGTTTCATGGCACCAGCGTCACGCGGCGGCGATAGCGGCGAGCATCAAGGGCGGCGGGGGTTGGTTCCGGCGCCAATCGGTCGTCCGCCGCGAAGGATGTGAAGGACAACGAGGTTTCGAGCACCCAATCAAACGAAATTGACATGCATCGGCGGGATGGAGCCGCGCGTCGCCTCAATCGGGCGGATTCCCTTCACATGGTCGTCGAGGGCCTCGTTGAACTTGTGCTGGAGGCAGAGGGTTGGGCAGCTTGCTTGGGCGTTGAACTTGGGCGACGCCAAATGGTTCATTACCTCCCAATAGTCGTCACTGAAGACGATGTCCTTGAAGCGTCTCTCGCAGATGTTGCCAAGGTGGAATTTCTTGTAGCGCTCGTTGAACATCATCGAACAGGGCGCGAGCAGACCAGTACCCGACATCTGGACGAGGAATGGCGCGCCGTAACAGCGTTGGTAGGAGCGGGTACCCTTGGCTTCGATCTTCGACCATTTGACGACGACCTTGTATTCGTCGTCCGAATAACGCTCTGCCTCACGAAGCTTGTCATAGAAGCTCTCGTATTTGCTGTAGTCGACGCCAAGCGAGCCGTCTTCGTCGTCGCTGCAATGCTTGAGGACGAGGTAATCGGGACGAAGTTCCGCACCCAACTTCGCCAGCGGCACGATTTGGTCTTCAAATTCGGGCATGACGACCATCTGCATACCAACGGTCACGCCGAGCCCGTCCCTGCGCTTGATCTCCATCATGTCGTGGATGTTCTGGCAGACGCGGTCGAACCAAACCTCCTTGGCGCCCATGATCTCGGCGTAGCGCTGGCGCTCGCCGCCGGAAAAGTTGATGCGAAGGTAAGTGAGGTGCGGAAGAATCTGCTCGGCCCGGCGTCGAGTGATCGTCAACCCATTGGAGGCACAGGCCATCGAAATGCCGTTCTGGCTGCCATGTACGATGGTGTCAGCGAATACGGGAGATATCGAGCTCTCGCCGTCACCCACCAAGCTGATGCCGCGGACCCCAACCTCAGCGGCATCGTCGAGAAAATCGTAGGCGACCTTCTGGGTGATGACGTGGTTGGCATTCTCTTGCAGCATCGCGTAACAGAAGTGGCAGCCGTAATTGCAGGCTCGGGTCAGAGCGATGTCGACTGTGACCGGCGCGAAGCGCTCGCCCTTCTCCCATTGGGCTAGGCGGTCGGCGTGCCAAGCGATCTTGGTGCCGTCGAGTATAAGTTCCTTGCCTTCAAGGACGACCGGATCACCCAACATGGTCCTAGGTCCACTTAATAATACACTCGGGCTCCGACACCCGTAGATCGTGCGTTACCTTAACAGATATCTGCAACCGGAATATAGGCGTTATCGCCGAAATGGCCAGGCGGATCCGTTCCGATTTCAGGACAGGCGGCGGAGAGGGCTGGTATCCTTGGCCCTGTCGGCAACGAGTTCAAGCTCACGCTCGACGTCGCGACGCAGCCGACGTTCCAGCCGACGCATCAACGATGGTTTGTCGGCAATCCTCACCCGCTCGGAAAAGCCAATGACGCCTCGGATTGGGTGCCCGCTTTTATTTTTCTCCAGGCGGAGCGGTACAATATCGTCAGGATAGAGGTTTTCCGACTGCAGGAATGCCCGAATGCCACCTGCGAACCTCTCATTGCGCTCGACTGGAGACATGGCTTGCCATTCCGGAGAGGGCGGTGGGCTGAAGAAATTGGTCTCCGCACCGACGTGAAGCATCTTCCGAAAGGTATCATAAGCTGATCTGGCAAGCCGCGGACCAATCGTGAAGGGCGGACCAGCGTTGACCGGCAGGAGAATTCCCGCCACCGGCGATGGCTTATCCGGATCCAGCAGCAGATCGATCACCTTGAGGCCAATATGATCGGCGACTTCCTGAATAGGAAGGCCTTCTGCCGCGACGCAAAAGAGATCGAGGGCCGCCCTGTCGGGAGGCTTTATGGTGCCGGTGTGGCACGCACGTTGGACAATTCGGGTTTTCGGATCGACGTCAAGCGCCAAGGTTATCGGAGGTTCGCATGATTCAACTCGCAGCAGGTTATGATCTGCCGCAGTCATGATGCCCTCATGCGATATGTCTTGCAGTCTCGCCCATAACGCAGCGCGGAAATCCGCGTGCACCTCCGCGAATTCGCCGGCCGGTATGTGCTCTATTGTGCCCGTGGCCGGCGCCTTGCCCGTGCTCTTGAGAGGTCGTTGGGTTGGGACGGGGTTTGCGATGGCCGTTGAGCTCGATGTGGCGATCCGCGCAGGTTTCTCGCCGCCGCGCGGCACAGGCTTCATCGCGGTTGCCCGCATTACAACGTGGCTCCCTTCCGGCGACAGCGTGATCGTCGCGAATTGGCCAACGGCCGTTTCGAGCTCTGCAAGGCGACCTTCCGGTACGGTAGCCTGACGGAACCGGATGGCGATTTGGGACAAGCCGGCAATGCGCGCGGAGTCTATCATGCCAATGATCCCGTTCACCGGATCATTGTCGGGAACCCAATAGTCAAGAAAGCTATCCGCGATACGGTGCTTGCGCAGCGTGCTGGCCAGAGTCTGATTGAAGGCGTCCACTAGCTTCTCATAATCGACGATTTCATCGTCCGCCATCGACGCCCTACCTTCCGTAAAACACACGCACGGCCTCGATGATGTAATCGAGCTGGTCGTTTGTCAGGTATTGATCCACCGGAAGAGTGATGGTCTCGCGCGCGTGCCGATCGGTCACGGGGAAGTCGCCTTCCTTGTATCCCAGGTGGCGCAAAGCCTCCTGGCGATAGAGCGGAATCGGGTAATGGACCTTGGCTTCAATGCCAGCGGCTAGACAGTGAGCCAGCAACTCGTCGCGGCGCTCGGCAAAAAGGATGTAGAGTAGATAGACGTTCTTGCTGCGCGAATTGCGCGGCGGTACGCGCACGCCGCGCATGTCGGCGAAGGCACAGTCGTAATAGGTGGCATTCGCGATCCGCTTTTCGACCCAAGCCGGAACCCGAGGCAGCATGTGCTTACCGACCACCGCCTGCAATGAGTCAAGGCGCGAGTTGTAACCGTAGATGCCCATCTCGTCGCGCGTCTTGAGCCCGTGATTGCGCAACAGCCGGCAGCGACGGTCCATGTCATCGTCGTTAGTGACGACGATCCCGGCGTCGCCCCACACATTGATGATCTTGAGGGGATGCATCGAAAAGGCCGCAGCAAGGCTGAAGGTTCCGGCCTTACGACCGTCCCATTCGCCGCGCAGGCTCTGGCACGCATCCTCGATGACCAGCAGTTTGTGCGCCTTGGCGAAGGTTATCAGCCGCGGCATGTCGATGACGTCGCCGGTCAGCTGCACCGGCACGATGGCCTTGGTGCGCGGTGTAATCGCGGCTTCGATCTTGTCAAGATTGATGCCGAAACGATCGTCGCAGTCGACAAACACCGGCTTGACGCCGACCTCGGCCATGGCGCCGACCGTCGCCCAGAAGGTGTTGGCTGCCGTGATGGCCTCGTCGCCTGGGCCAAGCCCCGCCGCCTTGAACGCGATCTTGAGCGCATCGGTGCCCGAGCCGACGCCGATCGCGTGCTTGACGCCTAGCGACTGGGCGAACATCGTCTCGAACTCGCCGACGATCTTGCCCAGCGTCAGGTCGCCCGACGCCACCAGCTTGCGGATGTCGTCGAGGATCGGCTCGGGATCGGCGAATTGCTGCGCCAGTGGGGAATAGCGCACGCCTTTTATCGAACGGGCGGAATCGTGCATCGCTCGTTTATATCCAGGTCGCCGGGATTATGCACTTGCCGAACGCGGATGTGCCATGGTCTCTGGCACCTGTCCAACCGTACGAACTAGGCCGCCAATGGCGCGGATCTCGATCATTATTCCGGTTTTCAACCGCCAGCAACCTGCGGAGCGCGCCGTGCGCAGCGCGCTTGAGCAGAATTTTCCCGACGCCGAGATCGTTATCGTGGATGACGGCTCGCGGCCGCCCTTTGCGCTTCCGCCGGCGCTTGCCCGCGCCAATGTGCGCGTCGTCTCGCAGGCCAATGGCGGCGCCGCGGCCGCGCGCAACGCCGGCATCGCGGCGGCGCGCGGCGAATGGATCGCGCTGCTGGATTCCGACGATTATTGGGTGCCGGGCACGCTGGCGCCGCGCTTCGCCCTGGCGGAGCGCGATTTTGCCGCCGACCCGAACACGCTGGTCGCCCATGTCGCGGGGTTCGTGCTATACAATGTGCGCAGCGGACGGCGCGAGACCCGCATTCCGCGTGCCAGCGGCAATCCGCTCGATTTCGCGAGCGGCTGCTGGTTCTCGCCAGGCTCGACGCTCCTGATCCGCAAGGACGTCTTCCGGAAAATCGGCCCGTTCGATCCCCAACTGCGTCGGTTGGAGGATCTTGACTGGTTCTTGCGTTTTGCCCGGGCGGGCGGGCGGGTCGAGCGTTTGCCCAAAGTCGCGGCGATGATCGAGCTGGGTGCGAAACCGGAAATCGCGGTTCTCGAAAGCGCGGCGCGCCGCCTGCTCGCCAAATATGCCGCGTCCGGCAGCCCCGACCTTTTGCCGCCGACTTGCGTGCGTCGGCTGACGGCTTATCTGAACCTCGAGCGCGCTTCGGTCTTTGCCGCGCGCCGACAATGGCCACGCATGCTTTGGTCCTTGGCGCGGTCGCTGGCGCGCGTGCCACGAACGAGCCTCCATCTCCAACAGTTCTGGGACGCGGCCTAGGCGGCACGGGTGCGTTCGCTTTGCGCCTGACGCAAACGGCGGCGCCATTGCACGGGCGCAACGGGCCGTAGGAAAGACCAGAAGTAACGGTGCACGATCCGCATCACCAAGTGCGGCGTCACGAATTTGCGACCCTCGGGGCTTTGGAGCAGCCAGAACAATGCGCGCAGATGATATTCGGGAATGAGACCCGCCCGCCGCATGTTGGGGGCGATATCGGCATATTCGGCCGACGCTAGCAGCTTGAGGAACTCATCAAGCAGCGGCCGCTGCGCCTTGCCGTCGCGCAGGCTACGCGCCGAATAGGAATCGCCACGCATGGTCACAGTGGTGAGCGGCTCGGGCAGATAACAGGCGCCGTATCGCAGTGCAATCACCAAAGTCGCGAACCAATCCGATAGCCACTTCAGCTCTGGCCGGTAGCCGCCCGCTGCGAGAAACGCCCCGGTGCGATAGACCCCGGTGTTGGCTGAGATATGAAAATAATTACGCCGGAACAGGGCGACTAGAGCGGCACCATCGAGGAAATTGGGCTGCTCGCTGAGATAAAGTGGAAAGTGTATCGAGCGCATTTCTGGCTCACGAAATTCGGTCGGATCGGAAAAGCTCAGGCCGGCTTCGGGGTGGCGATTCATTTCGATCACGCAGCGCTCGATAAAATTGGGCGCGACGAAATCGTCGGCGCCAGCGACGGTAACGAATTCCCCGTTCACGCTTCCGAGGGCGGCGTTCACAGCGCGATTGATGCCGTGATGCTCCTTCAGGGCCAAAATGCGAACCCGGCTGTCGCGCTTGGTGTAGTCAGCGACCACCGCAAGGCTGGTGTCGGTCGAGGCATCGTCAACGACGATGATTTCGAGCCTGATCCAAGTCTGGGCTAGCATGGCATCGAGCGCCCGCGGCAGATAGCGGGCGTGGTTGCGATTGGGCATGATGATTGTGACCAGTCCCGTTTCGCTCATAATCCCTAGACGTCAAGTCCGGCCATCCGCCAAGCGCGGAGGACCATCAGTTGTTTGACCTTATAAAGCCCATCCGATTAATATGCGCCGACTCTTGTCTTCCTGACCCCACAAATCGCGCGGGCCCCAACGTGAATCACGTCGAAGCCTACTTCGCCAATATCGGCGAGATAGCCCGTAAGATCAATTTCGCCAAGATAGAAGCGATGGCCGACGCGCTCGCGGCGCTGCGCGCGCGCGGGGGACGTCTATTTCTTCTCGGCGTTGGCGGCAGCGCGGGGAATTGCGCGCATGCGGTCAACGATTTCCGCAAATTATGCGGCATCGAAGCCTATGCGCCCACCGACAACGTCTCCGAGCTGACGGCGCGCACCAATGATGAAGGCTGGGAGACGGTGTTCGCGGCCTGGCTCAAAACGAGCCGCCTATCAAAGAACGACGCGGTATTGGTGTTTTCGGTTGGCGGTGGCAATGCCGAGCGCAACGTCAGCATGAACATCGTGCGCGCACTCGAGCTTGCCAAGTCCTGCGGCGCGACCATCCTCGGCATTGTTGGGCGCGACGGCGGTACGACAGGCAAACTCGGCGATACCGTCGTGATCGTTCCGACCGTCGACGACAAGCTGGTCACGCCACACACCGAGGCCTTCCAGGCGGTGGTCTGGCATTGCCTAGTGTCGCATCCCAAACTCCAGGTCCAAGCAACGAAGTGGTGAGGAGGATGCGCCGCCGCGCGGTGTTTCTCGATCGCGACGGCGTGATCAATGC
>Ga0307374_10002878_pt1 | contig 30036 bp, 25 predicted proteins | sample OX3MG_FD_202532 | JGI IMG/M metagenome (GOLD analysis project Ga0307374, IMG submission 202532) | Soil microbial communities from Risofladan, Vaasa, Finland - OX-3 | ecosystem: Environmental > Terrestrial > Soil > Coastal area > Acid sulfate soil | place: Finland: Risofladan, Vaasa | collected... | reverse complement strand
CCTGCGTCTCTTCTCACATATTCAGGATTACGAAGCTGCCGATTTTCTCTCGAAGGCCTGCGGAGAATTTACCGCGCTGGGCGATTCGTTCAACACGGGGACCGGCTCCTCGTCCGGCTCCGACTACCGCTCTCACTCAAGCCATAGCTCGACCAGCCAGCAACAACTCGCCCGGCGCCTGATTAAGCCGGAAGAGATCCTGCAGGGGATGCGATACGACGAACAGATCGTGCTGATTCAGAACGCTCCGCCGTTGCGTTGCGGTCGGGCGATCTATTTTCGAAGACCTGAGATGCTGGCGCGCGTCAGGGGTGGCATGGCCCGCCCGGGAAGCAAGCCGTGAGCGCTACGCCTCTGTGCTGGGTATAATCCAACTATGAAGATACAAATCGACATCGCGACGAAGGACCGCGGTCTAACCGGCTACCTTATGGGGAACCCGCATACCCTTTCCGCCGGCCAGACGAAGCTTTCAATACCAGGGGATGCGGACCTTGTTTGGGAGGGAGAAGAGCTTGCCAAGGCCCTGCCAGACCTGCCACGCGTTGTGCACTTCGCAGTTGAGTTCGGTTCGGGTGTTGCATCCGGAGTGGTCGCGAACTGGATTTGGGGAAAGCTCAACCAAAAGTCGGTGGATCACATCATGATTGATCGGACCTCCGTGGAATTCGAAGAGGGCCAAGTCAAGCGAGTCCTTCAGGAAAAAATTGAAGAAATCAGGAGCGACAAGCTGCGCGAGTAGAATCTGGCGTGATGCCTCCCTGGTTTTGCCGAACGGATTAGTAAGTTCCCATCAAGCCATTTGAATTTCAGGATGGAGTAGAAACGTGGATGAGTTTCCGGCGAGCAGGCTCCTCAGAGAGTTTGCTCACGCGCTTCTAGATTTTGCCAACGCCGCTCGAAACAGTTTGGAACGAGCCGGCCTCCCGCAGGATGAGGCGAACCAGTTGGCTCGGTTGCAGAAACCCCTCGACGTCCTGCGCGAGAGGGTTATGCGGCTCAAAAGTGTTCAAGGTCAAGCCAGCGCGCCCGCTTGGGAAGTGCTTGACGAGTTGGCCAAGGCGTTGGAAGCCTTCTTGGAACGTCTGCCCAACAGATAAGAAGTTTCTACAGAAATCGCGGTCCAAGCTGCCGAGGCGCGGCACCGCCGAAGACGGCGCCGCGCCGACGCGCTTAGTCGCCAGCCTTTGCGTTCAGCACGTAATCGCACGCCTTCTGCGCCTGGGCGGCGGCGTGAATGATGAGCTTGCGGTCATCGCGGAGCTTCTCGCGCAGCCATCCCGCGATGTACGCGGCGGAGTTGTCGATCGTGCGGTTCTCGATGCCGACGATTCCGCAAATATAGGTTGCCGTCATCTCCGCAAGAATTTCCTCGGCGCTGTAGATCGCCGAGCCGAACGGCGCAGCTTCTTTGATCGATTCGCGATTTAGCCGCTTCGGGCGGCATCGCGCTCGCCCGGCTGATCGCGAGCAGCGGGACCGAGGCCGGGCGGCCAGCTCCCGATTTTACGTTGCCCTATCTGAGCGGAAGCGAAGTTGCTCTTGACACGATCCGCGGAAAAGTCGTCCTGCTCAACTTCTGGGCGACCTGGTGCGGCGCCTGCCGCAGCGAGATGCCCTCACTCGAAAACCTCTACCGCGATTTCCACCATTATCCCGATTTCGCCGTGCTGACCGTCAGCATCGATCAGCGCGGGAAGCCTGCGGTGGCGCAATTTATGGCGAGCAACGGATACAATTTCCCGGTGCTCCTCGATACCGGCAACGCCACAAATGGTTGATGATTTTGAGTGTGGCCTCATCGGTGGGCGGGAAACATGCTTCGGTCAGCAAGAAGCACCGCTTGGCCCCTGGCTTGTTGACATCAATGCACGCTACCCTCCCACGATGTTGATGCCCACGCGTGAGCTCTGCAAACCACGTCGTCGCATGAGGGCTACGCCCCCGTACCCTGCCGATAAGAACCGTGGCGTATCCAAGATCGCTTCGCTGAATGCTTGATCCCTACGCGCAGCGATTCCGGAGCCCTGCAGCCCAGTTTTCCACGACCTCACCAAGGCGTGCGACGTCTGAGTAGGCGCTGTCGCCCACCACCGCTTCAAACCCCGTCCGGAAGTTTCGTGTAGATCCGGGCTTATTGCCCAAAGCGCTGATGACCTGCGCGGTGTACTTCGATGGTGCCTTACGCGGCCACTCTTTGGATGGCCACTGGTCGCGGTGCTTAAAATAGTTGGCGAGCGCGTCGGTCGCTTGGACCTGAGTGTATTCGGTACGGCTTACCCGTGTGGAGCACGTCGCCAACAGGTCCTTCTTTTTCGGCGGTTCCCCTTCGGCAAGCAGGCGTATCCCGTAGCAGACTGACACCACGTCCGTAATGAAGACCTGACAGATCACGAAGCAGAGACCCAGTAAGTTTTCGATGGCCTCGCAGGCCATGCCTACCAGGGGGTTTTCGTCGCCTTTGTCGGAGGTTGCCGCTGAACTGCCGATCCAAGCGACCTCTTCGTGAATTGCCTTTCCTATCGGTGTTAACGTTTCCAGGAGGAGGATATTGCCGCCAATCTTCCGGACCAAATTGTCACGTGGTCCCGGTTCTTTTGGGTGCGCCATTACATTCCCCTTGGGTTCATCGGTCCAATCTGCGCCAACGCTTATCAGAGAGGCTACCGGGGGAGAGCGTCTGAGCGATCGTCACGCGAGTCTGTAAGTTTTCCCAGCTCCCTCGTTTAGGAGGAGCTGCGCTCTTTGATTTCGTGCATAAGCCGGGCAAGATCGGCCAACTGTTTATGGTGCAAAAGCAACACCCCTGTTGCCGATGCCAGTTCCGTCGCTGCGGGAGTGTAAGATGCAGGGCTGACCACCGCGGCGAGATCGGCGCGCTCGTAAGACTTGCCAGCTAAAACTTCCTGCACGGCCTTGTTGCCCACCGGCTGCTTATAGTTTTTGCATTGGATTGCGACGCGGGTACCGTCGCGTTCCGCGATTATATCGACTCCTTGATCACCTGACTTTGGCGTATACCTCGTTTCCCATCCAGCATCCCGTAAACGTCCCGCACAGTACTCCTCATACCCATGCCCGTCAAAACTTGAAATCGACGGTTCCTCGTCGCGTGAGGCGAAAGCGGCCACTTCCTGCTCTATCCAGTCCGAAACGAGATCGCCCAGTCGGAGCGATACCATTTCGGTGATCACTAAGCGGCGACACTCAACCGGGAATAATTCGCGCCAGCTATAAACCGCATCGCGTGGGCGGCCATCGAGCACTTCAATAGATAGGTTCCGCAATCGATCGGAATCTTTGTACTCGGCCGGAATCCACCAGTCGATCGGCATGTCATCTTTTAGGTGCCAGGCCTCGAAAAGCGCGACTTTGGCCTTTTTCAAGTTTGTTTCTTCGCTATCGTCGTGCGCGAAGCCGAGCGCGGGCAGTATCACTTTCGAGAAAAAGTAACGCTTCTCCTGCTGCCACTTCGTACTATCGACGACACCGTAAATGTCTTTGCTGATGAGCTGTGAACGGCGGACAGCAAGGTTGCGCGCATGCTGCCGAATGAACCACTTGCTCATCTCCCAGGCCATGTGAACGCTCGCCGCGGCGTGAATCGCGTTCAGGAATACAATCAGATGGAATTCGGGACGTTTCCGGGCGAGGTAGGCGTCGGCCTCGCGGTCGATCATTTCTGTCAGATCCTCAATGTGAGGCGAGAGCCATTCCGGGCCACATTCATACTCCAACAACTCTGTGGCTGAGAGGCCCAGCGGGGGCGGCCATTTCGGAAGGGATCCGGATGCAAACCCCTCGTGAAGCAGAAAGGACTTCTTACGCTCACGCCATTTCGCGTGCCGATCCGCCTCGGCAGCGGACGGTTCAGAATAATCTATGTTGAACTTGATGCCCTCCGGTAGTTCAGCTAGCTCGGCGGCGTCGATTTGGAACGCAAGCGTCAGCTTTGGCTCCTGCCCCGGATAAGCATTGCGTCGTTTCGCCAGTTCCTCCTGATCCTCCTGATCGGGAATCGTATCAAACCAATAGTCATGGAGTTCTTCGTTGCGCTCCACCGCCAGCCTGGCAGTATTGTCCCTGATCGCCTTAATCGCGCAGTCCCTTGACCAAGCGCTCCAAACGCTGCGGCCCCCTGAGTCCTCCGCCTGCTTAGGGTTGTTTTTGATCAGATGGATTGTGATTCTCCTTGACCGATTCCACCGCCAGACGAAGACGCCGATGGGAAGCGCGATGACGCAAAGGATTCCGAGACAGGCGATAAGACCCGAATTGCCCGAAGCCCCCTGCGAGCGCTGGGCGCCCTGGAAACGCACTTTCGGCCTGGGTTCGGACGCCGATCTCGTCGGCCGGTCCTCGTACAACCTAATAATCATGTGGGCGTGCGAACTGTAGAAATTGCGGCAGGCTCTTTCGCCGGTGCGGTTGGAAGCCCAACGAGCCCCATCTGCGCTTGCGGCAACGGCGAGAAAGAGAATGACACTGAGCAGGATGCTCGCGCAGACCCCTGCTGCGCGTCGGAACGACACTATCATCTCCTCTGGTGACGAGCGTACATAAACGGCGGCGGCCCGTCCAACGGGCCGCGTTGAGGTTATGCGAACATCGTGATTTCCAACAGGCCGTCGGCCCTCAACTCATCTCCGTCATCGCCTGGAGCGGTTCGGGACCGCCCGGCCATTCGGTCTTTCCCATCACGCAAGGGCTTACGGGCACTGCCTGGGCTATTTCCATAGAGGTCCCGCTCCGATGTTGGTTTGAAATACATCGTATTTATCCAAATTGATTGGATAATATGGTTAAGTTTCAAACTAGACGCTTGGTTTGACCTTATGCTAATATGTCAAACATGGCTGGACAACAAACACAGCACTTAAACCACCTCGAAAGGCAGCTTCCCGAGGGGCTGGTCGTCACTTCGTCCTGGCTCATACGGCACGGCTATTCGCGCCAGCTCCTCAGCCATTACGTGCGGACTGGCTGGCTGCGACAGCCAACGCGCGGCGTCTATCAGCGGCCCCGCGGCTCCTTAAGCTGGCAGCAGATCGTGATCTCGCTTCAGACGGTTCTGAAAGAACCTCTGGTGGTTGGCGGACGTACTGCGCTCGAAATACAGGGGTACGCGCACTACCTGCGGCAGTCGATGAAAGAGGTCTACCTCTACGGACCGGAACCGCCGCCAAATTGGCTTAGCAAGCTGCCGGGGAAGGTCCGTTTCATCTATCGCAACAGCCGGAAACTCTTCCCGGCCGAAGCGGATCAAAGGTCGTTCATGAACTTGATCAAGGGCGTCAAGGCGCGACCGAGCCGGGGAGCGGACGCAGGCTTTCTCGTCCAGCCTTGGGGGGAGTGGGATTGGGGCCTCGTTCTGTCGGCGCCCGAGCGGGCGATCCTTGAGTTGCTCGATGAGTTACCGGGGCGAGAAAGTTTTGAACAAGCCGACAAATTGATGGAAGGTCTCTCGAACCTGAGTCCGCAGCGGCTCCAAAAGCTGCTGACTCGCTGTCGAAGCATCAAGGTGAAGAGGCTTTTCTTCTTCTTCGCCGACCGTCATCAGCACGCATGGTTGAAACGGATCGATCGAGCCGCCGTTGACCTCGGCAAAGGCAAGCGCATGCTTGTGAAAGGCGGCAAACTCGATCGCGCTTATCAGATAACGGTGCCGGAGAACCTGGATGCCGTTCAGTGAAATCTATCGCAAGCAGGCCGCGCTCGTCGTGCGAGTCCTGCCGGAAGTTGCGCACCAAGAGTGCTTCGCGCTCAAGGGCGGCACGGGCATCAATCTGTTCATCCGCGATATGCCGCGTCTGTCAGTCGATATCGATCTGACGTATTTGCCCGTTCAAGGGCGCGAGCAATCTCTCGCGGCCATTGACGCCGCCATGAAGCGCATCGAGCAAGGGATAAGGAACAGCATACGCGGGTCACGGACGACGCTCGGAGTGCTCCGCCCCGAGGGCATCGCGACAAAACTCGTGGTCCGCGCCGAAGGGGTACAGATAAAGATCGAAGTGACGCCGGTTCTACGCGGCTCCGTCTACCCGGCCGAACTCCGCGCGGTTTGTTCAAGCGTTGAAGAGGCTTTCGGGTTTGCAGAAACGCGAGTCATTTCGTTCGCCGACATCTATGGTGGAAAAATCGTGGCGGCTCTCGACCGCCAGCATCCTCGCGATCTCTTCGATGTGCGCCATCTTCTGCAGAACGAGGGCATAGACGATTCGTTGCGTCGCGCCTTTGTCGTCTATCTCGTTAGTCACGACCGGCCGATGTTCGAGGTATTGGCAGGAACCCGGCGAGACATCGGCAAAGAATTCGACCACGGGTTCTAAGGGATGACGGCCGAGCGGGTGTTACTACGCGAGCTGCTTGACGCCCAGAAGGAGATGATCGAGCTGGTCGTCGGACGGATGCCTGAGGAGCAGCGTCGTTTTTTGATTTCGTTCGAGAAGGGCGAACCGGACTGGTCCCTCCTGGGCCTTCCCGAAGCGGCCAGCCTTCCTGCGGTCAAGTGGCGAGAGAAAAACCTCGGCGGACTGAACAAGAGGAAACGAGAGGAGTTGGTGTCACGACTGGAAGATGTGCTCCGTCACTCGCACGGGTGATGGAAAATAAGCGGCGCCCGCAAAGGGAAACGCAGGCGCAACCCAGTCTGGAGCGATGGCTCGAACGGGTATAAGAAGCAGAGACAGATGAAAGAGCGAAGTGCAAAACCGGGACCTTGGGGTGACGCCGATTCGGTATGGCGGGCGGTGGAGGGACTTGAGCTCGACGCGGTGCAGCACGGGATCGCGGCAGCTGACGTGGCGATGCTCGGTCAGAGCGTTTCGCACAAGTTCCTCAACTTATACAAAGCCGGATGCCTGAATGAGAAAGAAATCGATCAAATCCGCGAGAACGGCCTTTCTGATTAACGACCCATGTCGAAGCTACAAGCTCCTCGCAAAGGCGAACGAATCACAAGCACCGGGATCGTCCTCCCATATTCCTTCTGGCCTGCCAGATTTGGCAAGCGATGGACACTCCAGAGACGTCTGTATGTTAAAGATCCCTGGGCAACCCTGTCGGAGGCCGTCTACAGATCGAAAGCAGCGAAGCCAAGAATCAGGGAAGCCCTGTCGTATCTGGCTCAAGCTGAAGAATACTTCAATGCTGGCACTCAAAGCGGCCTTCGCATCGATGTCAAGCCGGTGCTGCTTTACTACTCGGTTCTCAACCTTGCCAAGAGTCTTCTTGCGATAAGGGTACCAACGCTCGATCTATCGCACGCGTATCACGGACTAACGGCCGTAAGGACCGGCAGGTGGGCTCTACTGGGAGACGAAATCAAGGTGATCACGTCCGCAACAAAAGTGAACGTGTTCGCCGAGGTCATGCGGCTCCTCAATGGGCATTCTCCGCGACTCAAGAGCCTTCAGGTTCGGCATCTACTTCCTCAGATTTTGCCAGCACACAGACTTTGGACTTATGCCTGTGGAAAGCGCGAACAGTTCATCAATGTAGCGATTAATGCATTCCACAGCCCGAGTGATTCCAAATCATGGCTGACCCTTGCCATCGACAGAGGAGATCTCGCTTATATGGGTAAGTCGGTCACAGAGCTTGTCAGGTCCTCGGGACTGCCCGGTGGTTGGAAACAGGTTTCGTCGAACGACGATTCGACAATCATCCATATTGAACAGCAGAACGCGTTATCCTACACGCACCGTCCGCTCGACTGCGCGCAGCAGCTCTTCGCGACAATAACACCCGCGTTATGGTCAGTAGTAACCTCCGTCTATCCCCATCGGAAATATTATCTAAACCTCGATTTTAATTTGAGCGTGCGGCGGTTGCCGCAATGGGCATCAACATATGTGCTGTTCTATTATCTGAGTGATCTGACTCGCTATCGGCCAGTGCATTTCGACCGGTTTCTTGAGAGTAAATACGGGCCTCAGATGGAATCGATCCTAGACGAGTGTCCCCGGCAATTCTTGTACTTGATGGCTTCAGAGTTGTTGCAGCGCGAAGTTGCTCCGGCAGCCCTTGCCTGATATCGAAGCTTGGTAATGAGCGGCGCCCGCGCAAGAGCGCGGGCGCCGCGAAAAATTCAGGCAATAGCGTTTCTGCCGAGGATGTAGTCGGTGGCGCGCTGTGCCTGGGCCGCCGCGTGGATCAGAAGCTTGCGATCGCCGCGACATTTTTTGAGCCAACCTGAAACGTAGGCGGCCTGATTCTCGACGACCGCGTTCGAGATTCCAGCCTCGGCGCAGAGGTACGCCGCTCCCATTTCCGCAACCATTTCTTCGAATGAGTAAACGGGGGAGCCAAACGGCGCCGCTTCACAAAGCCCTTCTCGTGCAAGTCGTTTCCGGCTTCCTGAGCTATGAACTACTTCGTGAATTTTCGTCGCGGCTTCTTCATCGCTGCTGATGAATAGTTCGCGCGGCGGAAGCGTGATGCGATCCGTGATCGGCGAGTAAAACGCTTTCGAGCCTCCGCGTACTATCTCGGGCGGGTTAGACATTCCGGCGATGATCTTTTCGACGGCTTCAATCGGATCGTGCTGATGTGTTTCCATCTTCGGAAGCTTGTCGAGAACCGATTGCGGCAGTTCGCATTGTTCGAGGTTCCAAACCCGATAAAATCTGAGTAGGAATCGACGGCGCGTCTTCTCGTCGGTGTCGAGGTCTTCGGTACTCTGCTTTGCGTCGTCGATTTTCCAAAATACGATCGCGGTGGATTCCTCGCCCTTGCGGATGTGTCCGCCAAGCTCGTTCGCCTGGCGCATCGTCAACCAGAATGGCGAAACGTACTTTGACGCGGAAAGCAAAAACACGTTCACGCCACGATATGGCTTCTTGCTCACAAGATTGCGCGGCAGTCCGGTCGAGGTCCACGGCCTGCGCCACGGCACTACGCCGTTTTCGAGCAGGTTGATGATCTTATCAGTAACCATTGCGTAGATGTCCATTGTCGTAATCTCCGATTGTGTTTGTTGATTGCGGGAGAACCGCTTGCGCGGTTCTCCCTGGGTTTGTCGGCTAGAAGGGAATCTCTTCGGAAGCCTGAGCCTTGGGCGCGTTGGCGTTGGTGCGATTCCCAAGCAGGCGGAGTTGCCGCGCCACGATTTCGGTCCGATAGCGCTTGCCCGATCCGTCCTTGGCTTCGTACTGGCGGGTAGTAAGCCGGCCTTCGATGTAAACTTGGCGGCCCTTGCTCAGGAACCGTTCGCACGTATCGGCCAGCCGTCCGAACGCCACGATACGATGCCATTCCGTGTGTTCCTGCTTCGCGCCGTTGCGGTCGGTAAACCGCTCCGTGGTCGCCAGCGACAAATTCGCGACGTTCTGCCCGGAAGGCAGAGCGCGAACCACGGGGTTAGCTCCCAGATTACCGATCACGATCACCTTGTTGATTGCCATTGCCGTTACCTCCATCTCCTTGTTTTTTTTCGCCCGCTTCCGCTCTTGCGGCAGGGCGTGCTGCGCTTTGCTTTGATCACCACACAATTTTTTTCCGCGCGGCCCTTGTATCTGGAGAAAGGCTCATAGTGAGCATCTTTCCCCTCGGCCTCTCACAAAATTTGGAGGCCGAGGGAAAGATGCGGGGGTTGGGGGAATGGGCGGCTTAAGATTTTGGGATGCGAAGTCGCGACGATCTGCGGAGGCAGGCCAGGAGTCTTTCCCCTGGCCAACGACGCCGGTCGCGGCGAGCCTCAACCGAATGGCTTGACGGTGAAGCCGGTGAGTGGAGAGGTGCTGGCTGCCAAAGGGTTGTCTGCGACAGACTGTGCGCGGACCTGGTCCTGAAGAGACCGAGTGAGAGCTTGGCCTGGGTCGTCGCAGTCGCGTTTTTGAATGTACAAGCCCGAACGGTTGCCCGGACCGTGAGTCCGTATCGTGCAAGGGTGGGCTGTGACACAGGAGGAGAGTATGACGCGCGGAGTTTTTGTTGGAGTCGACGTCGCGAAAGATCGGCTGGATGTAGCCTTCAGGCCTGGCGGCGAGAAGCTGAGCGTTCCAAATGATCGGCGGGGGATTACCCGGCTACTGAGGACAATCAGTCGGCTTACGCCCGAATGCGTAGTGCTGGAAGCGAGCGGTGGGTACGAGCGGAGATTGCTGGAGCGGTTAGCGGAGGAGGAGTTGCCGGTCGCGCTGGTAAATCCCCGCAACATTCGTGAGTTCGCGCGCGCCAGCGGTCGGCTCGCCAAGACGGATGCGATCGATGCCGCGGTGCTCGCGCACTTCGCTGAGGTGATGAAGCCTGAGTTGCGCCGTCTGCCTGATCCGGAAACGCGGAAACTACGGGCATTGATCACCCGACGCAATTAGCTGGTGCGGATGATGACGGCAGAGCAGAACCGACAGTTGCAGGCGCTCGAGAGTGTACGTGCTGGACTGGCCGCGATCGTTCGCTGCCTGAAGAAGCAGATAGCAGTGCTCGATAAGCAACTCGCGGCGCTGATCCGGGCGACGCCGGCGTTTCGTCAAAAGGCCGAGTTGCTGCGCAGCGCTCCGGGAGTCGGCCCAGTCGTGAGCGCGACGTTGATTGCGCATCTTTCAGAGCTCGGGACGCTGAACCGCAAGAAGATCGCAGCGCTGGTAGGTGTTGCTCCGTTCAATCGAGATAGCGGAAGGATGAAGGGCAAGCGCGCAATCTGGGGCGGCCGTGGCGACGTGCGGGCGATGCTTTATATGAGCACGCTGGCCGCAGTCCGACTAAACCCCTCGCTGCGCGCCTTTCACAGTCGTCTGCGGTCAGCTGGGAAATCTCCGAAAATGGCGTTGACCGCCTGCATGCGGAAGTTGGTCGTCATGCTGAACGCGATGCTCAAAGTGGGCAGCCGCTGCTTCGAAGAGCGAACTCGCCCCGTCAAGTTGATCGCGGCGCCAGCCCCGCCATGACACGGTTGCTCTCAACCCGAACAGGAGGGCCGTGCGCAGATTCTTCAGATGCGCGAGCGGAGCGGGCGGCAGGCCGTGCCACAGCGCAGCGGCCCGAACGGGCTGGCATGGCGTGCTAGCGCAGCGAACGCCACCAATCAGAGCGGCGGCGAAGCGGAGACGCGGGCTGGGTCAGGGGCGGTTACGGGATGGGCGCGAGCGGCAAAGCTTGCGGAGCCCGAGCGGGCGTCGCACAGCGCAGCGCCGCGAGAGCAGAAAATTTCGGCAGAAGTGTGTCGGTTGGTTCCAACGGATGCGTGGCAGGGCCGACGAATTCCGGAGAGCGCCGGGGTCGCGCGAGGTTGGCTGGCGCGGTGGAGCACGGTGCCATCTCCCGACTGCGCTGCTCATTCAAAGAATGGGACTCGTAACCCACCAAAAGGAAGGAACCTTAGGAGATGGGCACCGCCGAGGGGTGGATAGTTTTAGTTTCGACCGCGCGCAGGACCTTCTCCGCCCCCGCTCGCTGCCCGGTTATCCGGTCATTTCGAATTGTCCACAGGATTTCCCCGGACTGACAAGCGGCGGATTCTGTTGGGTTTTGTTTTTGTCCGGAAATCGGTCGTTTTTCGGATATGCGTGGTCGAACTCTCGTTTGCAAGCCGCCGTGGCGTCAGTCGGCGGGAGAGATGTGCGCGGGTTAACAGGAACCTGAATTCGGCGGCGGGTAGCATATTCGTGTTTTATTCGCTATCATCACTGCTGTGATTAGCGGCAGAAATCGGCCGCAGGGACAAAAAACCTACCAGATGTAGTGTGTGAACAATGAGTGAGAACAGACAGTCTGTCTGGATGCTGGCTCCTTTGCTACGCGCATCGGATGCTCCTCGTCCCGTGCTTCTGCTGGGGGCGGGGGCGTCGTTCCGGTCGGGTGTCCCGACGGCTGCCGAAGCGGTAAAGCAAATTTCTCGGCTCGTATACTCTCAACGCGTCCTCGGTGGCTCGCGACCACCGGAACGCGTGAAGCCGAGCGAGTGGGAACCGTGGCTGCAGAGCTTCCCCTGGTTTCTCCATGGCACGGATCGTCTGGCTGAAAATTTTCCGCTTGTTGTCGACCATCTGCTGACGCCGGCCGAGTTCCGGAGACGCGTCATTCTCGAACTGATGGTGGCGCGGAACGGTGTCAGTAGTGGTTACAAGATCCTCTCCGATTTCGTGATGCGCGGATTGGTCCGCACTATTCTCACGACGAACTTCGATACCTGCCTGACAGATGCGCTAAAGGAACGGCAGCCGCATATCCGGCAGATCCACGAGATCAATCGCAGTCCCGGCGATGACGCTGAATTTGACGTCTTTAGCAAATGCCAGGTCGTTTGGTTGCACGGGCGCGCCGAACAGTACTCCGACAAAAACTCGGTAGGAGAAATAGGTACGATCGATCAGGAACTCATTTCGCTACTCCGACCGCTGGTCGTATCCTCCCCGATCATTGTCATCGGCTATAGGGGTGCCGAACCCTCAGTGATGGAGGGCTTGTTCGGCCAGAATAAGGAAGGCCGACTCGACTTTCCGCATGGGGTCTATTGGTGCTTGCGGCGCGGAGAAACGCCGCACCCCAGTGTGGAAGCCTTGGGGCGGCGTCTCGGATCGAACTTCAGACTGCTTGAGATCGAAGGGTTCGACGAGCTTTTCGCAGAGCTGTCGCGAGAACTAACCGGTCAGGATCGATACCCGCGAACTGGTGATCCGATTGCGGTCGCGGGAGACAATCAGGCGTTCGACGAACGAGTCGTCGCTTCAGCATCGCTTGATGATCTCGATTTGGATCTGGCGTTAGGGGTCTTGCGTCAATATTGCGAAAAACTAGGCAGGGCGAGGGTGATACGCGAAACCCTGCTTCCTCTCATGCGCGAGCAGGGTCTGCTGATTCACGATAAGGAATATAACTTAGACAAGGTGACGGCAGGTGCCATCCTTTTGTTTGGCAAGCTGACGCAGGATTTCTTCCCTCACGCCGTAGTCTCGGTAACAGAAGCCGGCAGAAAACGCGAAATATATGAAGGCAATCTCATCAGCCAGCATCGGAAGCTACTCGAAAAGTTGGAGACTGCGGAGGTCAATCCGCGCCTAAAGGTCAAGAAGCGGCGTCAGCACGACGAGCGTCCCGCCTATCCGCCTCGCGTCCTTGTTGAGCTTCTGGTTAATATGCTGGTCCACCGCGATTACGAACTAGCAGAACCTTCGCGAATAGAAATTCATCCTGGTGCAGAGATCGTCTTTGGCAATCCCGGCGGTCTGACTCAAAGACTCGCCGGACGAGTAACTGTAGAGGATGATGGACGATTTACGTTCTCTGAAAGCCTTACCGATCTGCGCAATCCTTCTCTCTGCGATATTTTCTTCGGAATGAGCGCAATGGAACGCGCCGGCACGGGCCTTTTGGATGTCGGAGAACTGATGCTCGGGTGCGGCGGAGCATCTGCCTTCTATCACTACCGCAAGGAGTCGCGCTTCGAGGCACGCGTCACTCAGCCTCAGGCATCGGCCGGATCGCGAGCCATCGCGCGCTCCCCTGTGCCGACCGGGCTGTACGTCCTCAACGCTCTGCCATTTACGGCGCTTCCCGAAAATGTGTCGATCGTGCGGTTGACGGTGCCGCTGCGCGCGCGTTCGTGGGGCCTGGACCTTTCCGATTGCGGCACCTTTGTAGACCGTGGAACGGAACTGTGGAGCTTTGTGCCGCTCCCTATACTAAGCACCCGTCTCGCTCCTATCGCGGACCTCAAGGCAAGCGAGACGATGGCGCGCGCGCAGGTGGAAAGTTCATCCGACTCAAAGCGCATCTTGTCCTGGCTGTTGCGCAAACATTGGGAACGCTATCTCGTCAGCTTCGCCGACGACGGCCTGATTCTGGAAGACGGGCGCAAGCACCGCGCATATTTCGAGGGAAGAAACAAAGGGGGACGTACGATCATTTGGAACGGTCCTCAAAGACGCGGGAATCGGAGAGAGGTCGTCAAGAAGCGGTCGGACGGGATTCCAATCTGGTTCGAGAATGAAGGCTTCGGGTACGAAGTAGTCGATATCTGTGGAACTTGGTGTATCCGGATCAAGCCCTTCTACATGTTTACAGGCAGGGACGCGCGGACACCGCTGTCATCATTCGCACGTGCGGCAAAAGCCACACGCCGGATGAAATTCGACCGCAACAAGAGCGTCGAAGCCGACCTAGTTTTCTGGAGCAGCTTTCTGGGGCGAGGCGGCGAAACAATTAACGCCGGACAGGCGCATGTAGACGATGTTCTCATCGATGCATCGTTTATCACCGTCGAGGTGCCGGAAATAGGTCTGATAAACGATGAACCTGGACATCAAAATCGAATGCCTGCGTGAGCCGAACCTGCTTTTCGGTGGGGACCAGGCCGGCGTTGAGCCACGCCGTATCATGGCAAAGGCCGGCGCCGCGGATTCCGCAACGCCCAAGGAAATCCGTATTGGGTTGGTGGGACCAAGCCAAGAGGTGCAACTCGCTAGACGGTGGCTGCCTCGTCTGAACAATGTCGCAATCGCCAGAGAAAAGAGCGCCCGGCGATATCGCGATTGGCCCGGTGCGAACAAGGCTTTCGGTGCGACCTTCATTGTGGAAGACCGTTTTGTGCGGCCTCTCGACCCAGAGCGCCTGATGCTGGCGCTCAACCGGTCGTCACCTTCAGAACAATTCGACGAGTTGCTCGATGTGTTCGATGCCAAAATTCAGGGTCTCTTCGGTGATGTGCGACCGGATTGCATTATAGTCTGTCTGCCGGACGAAGCAGCCGACATGAGAATTAGCAATCCGCGTCTTTCGATACGGGAGCGTGAAGCTCTGGAACGTTTGCAACGCGAAGAAGAACAGGATCAGCTATCGTTGTTTCAGCCGACCCCGGAGGAACTCAAGGCTGCCGAAGAGCTGCGCACTCAGGCAGAGGACCTGTTGTTTCGAACGTTCTACCGCGCACTGAAGGCGCGAATCATGACCCATCAGAATCCGGTGCCGGTTCAGGTGATGCGGCGCGACACATTTGTTCGGCCCGATGGCGAAGGTCAGAGCCACGCGACGCGCGCCTGGAATCTAGCCACATCGCTCTACTACAAAGCGGGCCACGAACCTTGGAGACCAGCCGAGCTGCCCAATAATACCTGTTTTGTAGGGATTTCGTTCCATCATTTGAAGCGGCGCGAGGGCGACGTAGTTTACGCCAGCGTAGCACAGGCTTTTTCGAATGAGATCGAGCCCTTTGCTTTGAAGGGCTCGACGCTACCGCACGATCAGCGGCGCGATCGCCAGCCGTACCTGAATCAGGGGCAGTCTGAAAGTCTCATTAACGACGTTCTGCACAGGTATGAGAGCCTTACCGGCGTTCTTCCTTTACGCGTCGTGGTGCACAAGACGAGTATCTATCAGCCTGAGGAAGAGATCGGCTTTCGCCGCGCCGCCGAAGCGCGCGTGCCGGTCTGTGATCTGGTCTGGATGCGCAGCACGTCTTTTCGGTTGGTCCGGAAAGGGACGCAAGAGCCTTGGCGTGGGACGCTTTGCACAATCGGTGATGAAACCTATCTGTACACGAGCGGATACGTGCCTTGGTGGGACGAGTATCCGGGTCCGCATATCCCGGCACCTCTGGAGATTGGATCGTGCGGTCAAACGGATATGAGGCAACGCGCCAAGGAAATTCTTGCACTGACGAAGATGAATTGGAATTCCAGCGAGGGCATCGGACGCCATCCGATCACAATATCGTTCGCACGCAAGGTCGGCCTGCTGATGACTGAATTGTCCGATAACCAGACGCCAAATCCTTCGTATCGCTTTTACATGTAGCAGGAACTATTGGTTTCGTGGTAGACGCTCAAGAAGATAGCCCGATAAACTCTGCTCTACGCCAGTTCGAAGCTACGGAAGCGAACTTGGCGAAGCTCGAACACACATGGTCTGAGATTGAGAAACTGACCCCAGACGGGCTCGCCTTCGGTAACGATCCTGCGTATGAAGAACATGTGCGAGTCTATGAGGATGTGCTCGGAGCCTTACCGAAAATCGACGAATGGAAACCGGAAAGTGTTCCAATGGACCTTAATTCCATTGGCCAAAACCGGCTTGATGCTAAGGAGATCGGCGAGATCAGCGCGGAGGTTTCAGTCGAAGACCAAATCGAAGCTCCTGGCCGAGAGCTTGCAGAGTATCGGCATCGCTTGAACAAGAAACGCCGGCAGCTCATTCGGAGTGTGATGTCGGACCTGATTGCTGCAATTGAAGAAACGCTCCGGTCACTGAACAAAATCGTCCCAAAGAAACCAAATCCAGGGCGAGAGATAAAATCCCCTCATTGGGAAAAGTTAAAGGCGCAGATACAGGAAGTTGAAACGCTTCTCGGGAGCGCTCTTCCCCGGCCTTCCCGGTGGACTGATCTGCGAAGACATCTCCACTTTGGCGCAATGCAAGACCTCATGGACATCATTCGTCACGATTGGCCGGAAGTAAAAACCGGACTTAGCAAAGGCCTGTATGACCGGGACGAACCACTTCCGGTGGATGTCGCAGACTTGGGCACTTTGGCTGATGCCCAACCAAAAGGCCAAGTGGTCACAAAGTTGAAGTGGGAATCGTTGAGCGACGAAGATTTCGAGCGTCTGGTCTTCTCGCTTATTAGCGGGACTCCTGGTTACGAAAACCCAGAGTGGCTGATGCACACCCATGCGCCTGATCGAGGGCGCGATCTGTCTGTCACGAGGATTGTGAATGATCTCTTGAGTGGTGCTATTCGGACTCGGGTTTTGATTCAGTGCAGGAATTGGACGACTAAAAGTGTTTCTCCTTCCGATGTCGCTACGCTCAAGGAGCAGATCCGAATTTGGGAGCCACCCAAAGTTAATGTTCTAATTATCGCAACCACCGGGCGCTTTACGAGTGACGCTGTCGCCGCCATTGAAAAACACAACGACGATGATCGCGCGCTCAAGATTGAGATGTGGCCCGAGAGCCACTTGGAAAGATTGCTTGTCCAAAGGCCCGCGCTGATAGCTGAGTTTAGACTTCGTTAGCTTCGCGCCCGCGCTCTTGCGGCGGGGCGATTTCTTCAACGACAGGCCCTTCCGTGCCGATAGCCGAGAAGCGATAGAATTTCGCACGCTCACCCATGTGGCGAAATTTCTGCCGTGCAAGCTGCAGGAGTTTCTCGTCACAGGTGGAAATGATGAACTGAAGGTTTCCACGGTCCGATTCTAGCAGGCCAACGATCAAGTCGAGAAAGGCATAGGTATTCAAGTCGTCAAAATGTGTCACCGGGTCGTCCATAAACACTGGAGAAAACCCCGACCAAGTCTGGGAAATGCACGCGGTAAGGAACAAGCCGAGCAAAAGAGTCTGCTGCTGGGAGAGGCTGAAATAGTCGGTTGGGCGCAGCTCCTCGCCGTGACGCCTGACCCGGACGCTGATGGTGGACTCGTGGCTCTGGATCTCAATGTGGTCGAACCCATAGACGGAGCGGAGCCGGCGCTGAATGACCGATGTGCGCGGACCATACTCGCTAGTGAAATTGGCGATGGCGTCGTTCTGCTGCGACGACACTAGACGCGAGAGCTCTGTGAAGTACTTCAGCCAAGGCTGGTACTGATCACGTTTCCGCGCTGCGGTAGCGACCGTCTTTTCCTTGTTTCGGACGTTTTGCAGCAACGTAGTCAGCGCCGCGGCTGTCGTCGCGGCGTCAATGGCCAGTTCAAGATTCGAAGTCGAATCGCGCAATGCGAGGAGTTGCGCCTGTAGGCGCGACTCCTCGGCAATCAGGGAAAGAAGCATTTTTTCGCTGGCGTCCACCGGCAGCTGGGATTCCTGGAGCCGCGCAGTTATTTGCGTCACCGTCTGTTGGAGATTGGCCAGCTGGGTCCGCAAGGTCGGTAACTGAGCTTTCAGTGAAGTGGATTCCTGTCGGAGTGCGCTCATTTCCAGTGTTTTCTGCGTCACGTCCGTTTGGGCTTTGACTGTCTCGGCTTTGCACTCGGACAGTTGCTGGCGATTGAGGCGGTCGAGTTCTGCAAGTTGTTCGTCGCTAATGTCGAGGGAGAATTGTGTCAGTCGTGGGTCGTCATGCAGCCGGCTGGCTTCCTCTTGCAAGCGCGCGAGCTCCGCCTTTCGATCGGCTATTTCTGCCGCCTTTGTTGCCACGAGGGCTCTTGTATTTCCGAGTACTGTGCGTGCCGACTCCACCGCAACGCCGGTCTCTTTGATCTGCTGGTTCAGCTCTCCGATTTCCTGTTGAACCCGGCTCTGGAGTGCTTGCAGTTGTTCCGCCGGTGTTGGGCCGGACCCTTCGAGAATGATGCCGAGTGTCACTGCGGAATTCGTGAACTGGCCGATTTCGATGTCGAGTGTGGCACGCTCCTTTCTCAGGTCGGCGAGCTGAGCTTCGATCGCTTGCCGCTTTTGCTCACTATCGGCAATCCGTTCTGCGAGCTGTTTGAGCCGCTCCCTAACGCCGTTAAGGTTGGCTCGCGCACCGCTCGCTGCGTCGGCATCGACATGATTCTGGATGCGGCGGACGAGTTCGTCCCGTGAACCGTGGTTCTCACCGCACAGCGGACAGACACCTGTGCGGACGTGGCCCAACAATTGAGACAACAGGTTCTTGAGTTCGGACTGACTCTCGTCGACTTGTGCGACTTGGCGAGATATGCGCGCCTCCTCGGCAGCCAACGCGGTGCGCTGCGGCGCAAGGTCGCGCGCCTCAACGCGCAGCGATTCCAGGGATTTGACCTCAACTTGTTCTGATTCAACGACGGCGGCGAGGCGGGCACGGGTGGTCTGCCAAGAGGCGATGGACGCGTCCAAGCTTTGCACAGCCGCGAGTTCCGCGCGTTTGGCCTTTAGTTTTTCGGCGGCTTGCGCCGCGAGATTATCCTGCGCACGGAGGTCGCTGGTGGGCTTTTCTTCGGCTGCGCGGTGTTGCGCGAGATTGTCGGTCGCGCGGGTCAATTCGTTGTTGATGGTGCGCTGCTTTTGGGTGAGCTGCGCGTATACGGGTTTCGTGGTGCGAACCCACTCCAGGAGAACGGATCGGGCCTGCGCCTCCGCTCTTTTGGCGTTCATTTCGGTTAGACGCTGCTCTGCCTGCTGTAGTGCTGACTCTGTAGCGATTTGTTTTTTCTCAGTCGTGCCAAGCGTCTGTTCCTTTTGCGCAATCTGCTGCTGTAGACCGGCGATGTCGGCACGCATCCGTGGCAGGTTGACGGTTTCCTTTGTCAGACCAGAGAGTCGCTCGCTTCGGCTTTGACTGTCGCCGTGCCGCGCTTCGAGAGACGCCCGCCAGCCGCGCACAATTGCGGCGTCAGGTTTTCGAGCCTCCACGGTGAATCCCGCCGCGACAAGCTTGCCGCGCAGCGTGTCGAATTCCGCGTCGAGCATCTCGACGTTGGTGTGTCCTTTGGCCGTTTGGCTTAACCGGTCTAGTTCCTTTTTCTCATCTGTGATCTGTTCCGAAAGTTCTTTGATCTCCATGTCTGCATCCGTGATGGCCGACTCCAAGACCTCGCGAACCTTGGCAGCCTTGCTGACGGCATTGGCATAGTCTTGAAACGCGAGCATGCGGGAGACGATCGGCGCAGGCAGACAGCAGTCATCCTGAAAGTGCTTGGTGAGTTCGGCCTCCTCTTGATTAAAGAGATGCGTGGCCCGGAAAAGATTCACGAAGTTTTCGACACGGTCGGTAGCTGGGATATCGCTCCCTGTCAGTTCGCCAAGAACGGTTTTGCGGTCGGTGGGCCTGCCGTCCAACAAAGGGTGTCTCCGGTCCCGCACGCTGCGCGTAACCTTTCGCACGGCGCCGTTACACCGAAAGGAGAGCGACACGACGCTTTCTTCAGATCCGCTATCGAGATGCTGCGTCGTCTTCGCGAAATGCGCCTCGCTGGACGATTCGATCCGGCCGATCCCGCCGGTAGCCGCGAAGTCGACAGCGTCGAACAATGAGGTCTTACCAAATCCGTTCGGACCATAGAGTATTGTCAGATCGGCACCGAGCGCGAAGGTCTCCGGCTTACGATAGGCCCGAAAATTCTTAACCGTGATTGATTCGAGTCGGACGGATTGGGTGCTCCTATCCGCTTGCGCAACCAGAGCGTTGGCGACTGACTTAAGATCCTGCGGGTCGCCGAATTCCCCGTCGGTACAATCCTCGACGATGCGTTCGGGACCGCGTTCATGCTGGACAACAATGTACCTCGCCAGGACAGTCGGCACACCGCATTGTTGCAAGAATGTTTGAGCGGACGGCGGCCGTAGGGACTGACCTTTCAACGGCGTGAACGGAAGGAACGGCAGGCGCGCCAGCGACGAACCCAGCGGCAGTTCTAGGGGGACGACGAACTTGCGGCAGAAATAGACGTCCGTTTCGACTTTGGAGCAGAATTGCTCCAGATTGGGCAAACCCGGCTGCACGCAAAACACGAAGGCTAGGTCGAGGGCATCCCACCTACCCCGCTGTTCCGCGTAGTATTTTTTGAAACTTCCATAAAGGGCGTTATAGGTTTCGCGCATATCGCCATTGGAAAAGGCGAACGCCGCCAATGCATGCGTGGTCTGTAGCAGGAGCAGTGGCTCATATGCGGCATCAACAGTCGCGCTTGTCACCCGAGAGCCGGGCAGCATGTCCGCCAGATAGGTCCGCAGGCTGTCGGCGGACAAATGAGGGTTATGCGGCGAGCGCGACATCGATTGCTCCTTGAAGGGCAGTCGCCGTGGTTGCTTGCTGGAAAATATCTAGCAAGTTCCGATACCCGAGATGCAATAGGCCGCCGCCTGGGTCAGTGATGTCTCGCTCTTCGCCCAACTTCGGAATGTTCGGGTCTAAGATGCTCCGGAACTTCTGACACAAAGAATTGTTGTCCCGATCCCGCGAAATGAGGATGACCTGACGCCTCGGCAAGGGCAAAAAGCTCTCGGAGTGTTGACGGCAACGGTCGTGCGAGTAGCCGCGGATGGCGAGAATATCGACCGTCTGGTCACTCATCACCACCGTCGCGTGGGCAGGTTCGGCACCAACCGTCGTAATTGTGAACCCTATCCCGATGATGTCTAGCGTGTGGACGAGATGCTCCAATGCGTCGGCTTCGGTCTGGCCCCAGCCGTCTGCATTTTCGGCCGTAGAGTCGGTGGCCGCCATTTTCACCGTCTTCTCCACGGATTGAGGCAAGATCGTGCGAAGTGCGGCGACGGTTTGCTGGTGCACGATGTCCGAATTCGGAGCAAGTGCCGTAGTCGGATAGCTCGCGGACAAACGGGGTAATTCATCGAGTTCATCGTTCAGCCATTTGACGCAAGCGGGGACCGGGGCGGACGGAGCACGACGATCCGTCGCACCGTTGAAAGGAAAAACAAAGGCGTTTTCGACCGCGCACGCTCTGCCGGCCGCGCCGGCGGTGAGTGAAGCGGGGTTAACCTGTAAAAGCGAGTGAATGCAGGCTCCCCTCTCCCGGAAAAAAACATCGTGATAGGCGGAAAGCAATGTGCTCGAACGGAAGCGCGGTCCGCCATTGGAAAACGTCATATGGCATTTAGGGTCGACAAACAGGTTTTGTCTCGAAAAAACCAAACTTGTGCTGCCGTATTGGCTCGTCCGGCCCGGCACTTGTTTGCCGGCGCTGTTCGCGAAAACTAGACACGTGCGGTCCCGGCGTACGTTTGGGATGGTGTTTTGGTTGAAAAAATTACTTACTTCGGTCAGAAAACTGTCGTGCGACGGTTTCTGATTGCATTGAATGACGAAAAACCACGACAGCGAGAGCTCGGCTGGAGTCACTTGCCGCCGCAGGTCAGCGAACACCCATTGCCAAGCCCTCTGATTATCCAGTGTAGCGACCCAATCGAAGCAGATAAGCGAGCAAAAGTGGTATTGTGTGCCGTTTTCGAGAGGTCCCTTGAACGTGAAGACTGAGTTGCCGCGAAACATTCCCTGATAGGTGACGTCTTGTTCTAGCCACGCGGGAAACAATTTAGGCTGGAGCCAGCGTTCGACTGTCCCATCCCCAGCCTTAACCCAAGTAATTCCGCAGTTGATCCATTCATCATGGGCGATGCGGTCCAAGCAATTGTGGGTCGTGTCCATGTGGGTGCCCAGCTGGCCAGCCAGCGTAACGAGATCCAGTTTGGAAAGCGCGTCGGTGCCACCGATGACGATCGTGCCAGCAGGCCATTCATCCGCACGGATGGCGGTTTCCAAGAGCGCGATCCCATCCAAGCCGGAAATGCTGTATTCGGGAAATACGGTGAAATGCGTCTTGGGTGCACCGTGCCGGACAGCGAGAGCCACGCTCACAGTATCCCTGAGCATCTGCATCTGCTGGGGCTTGGCTTCCGGGGTACACCGATAAGGCTCCGTAGCAGTCAGCGAAAGATACGGCTGGGCAATGACCATCCCGACACGATCACTGGGCAGTGTTACACCGCGCGGGGATAGATCGACCGTTTCGATATGAACCATCTGTACGCTGCGCTCTCTACTCTTTCTCGAAGCCGCTGTTGGTTGTGAATTTCAGGGTTCGGCTGTTCTCCGTGACCGTTCGCACGACATTATCGGAAGCACCTGTGGGAATTTCGGCTTCGATTTCGAGAGTCACACGCACTGACGATCCGACGATGCCGACCAGATGGCTAAGAACCTCGTCGGCGATCCTGCCGGCATCGCGTCCGACTCGGGCAGGGTCGAGAGTTACCGTGCCGTGATAACGCCGGGGCTTTGGCGGCTGGGTCGGCGCGGATGCGTCGACGCCCGGCGCGGTCGGTTCGGGTCCATGTGATTTTCCATCGTCGGCTTCCGCGCCCGCTGGTACACGTGGCGCGGTCTCCTGCTCGATTTGGCGTTTGGCTGCGTCAGGCCGCACGAGCAGACCGGGATCGTCTGCGGTGACAGCAACCTGTTGGGCGGAGCGAAGTCCGCGATAACGATTTGCCGACTCGTCGTAGCTTTCGGCATAAGCGAAGGCATCTTGCTGCCATGTGAGCAGCGCAAGGCCCGCGCGAATAGCATCCAGGAGAACGGTGCTGGTCTGCAAACGGGGCAGATAGAGGTAACGGCCGAAATCCTCAACGAGCTGCCGGATCGCGACATGGTTTCCGCGCCACAAGGGCACCCGGTCCATCTCCATGCGAAGGCTCGAGGACGCATAGTTCACCACAAGCGATTCGTCGCTTCTGAGTTTCCTGCTGGCCCGCTCCGCGAGCGCATCTGGGCCAGAGAGGCGGATCGTCTGCCATGTCACGGGGGCTTGCGGATTTGCCTGCGTCGGCGCCAGCAACCACTGATACGTTTCGGGAAGCCTGGCGGTCACAACGCCGTCGGCCGCCGTCCTCTGAGTTTCGGCTTGCTTCACCTGATGTGGCGAAAGGTCGAGCCTGTCCTTTTCGTCGAGGATGGATTCCCACGCGAGGAACTTGCGCACGGCCTCGTCCAAGTCCTGCAAGCGGGTTTTGTCTGCGGAAAGAAAGACGATCGTGTTTCGATAGAGGCGCGGCGCGTTGCCGCGCGTCTCGAAAATCGCCTTGGCCGCTGTTTCGGCGGCGTTGTCAGGCTCTTTGCTGTAGGCATGGTCGACGCCGAGAACCACGAGTCGCGCGTCAGAATCGTCCGGCACATCGGCACTCGACACCGGCATCGGATGGACGCGATGGAAGTCGCCCATCTTGCGTAGGTCGGCTCGCAGGCGCTTGTCCAGTTCGTGTACCACTTTGTCGGGGTCTCGCTTCAGTTGCTCGGCGCGGTCCTCGGCGAGTTTGGTGACAGTGGGTTGCGTCGAATACCAGTAGCGCGGGCCGTCCTGATAAAGGTAGGTAGCGGCCGCCGCAAGTCTTCGCAGGGCGTCACCGAACACTGCGGGCGACTCGCCCGGCATCACGCACCCAAGTTTCACGCGCCTGTCTTCGACGCCCCGATTGGCGGCGGTCGCCGTGGGTGCCGAGCCCAGATATATGGTTCTGGCCACGCGTCGGCAGGCTGCAAATTTCCCAAGGTTCGGCACCTCGCCGTCTATCCGCAGCGGCAGGGAGTTGGGACCGTCAACGTCTTTTTCAAGAATCGGGACCCAATTGTCCGAGAGATAGCGCGTGAGTTCGAATTGAACGCGTGGATCGTCGATTGGGATGTTAGCTGGCAGTATGAGCGGGTTCTTGTCGCCCTTCTCCCAGAGGCTGTGGATGACAGCCGCCATCAGGCGCAGAACGCCGCGTGTCCGCTGAAACTTTATTAGCGTGGACCAGTCGGTGTAGAGCCGGTCGAAGATCTCCGGATGAATCGGATAGGCCGCCTTGATCCGCTTCTCGTAATCGGCATCGCGGCACTCGGGCGGAAATTCCTGGTGCTGGCTCCGGTAAAGCTCGGCGAAGGCGCGCGCCACCACGTCGCGGTCTTTGAACTGCGCCTGATCGGCGAGCGGCTCGAATAGCCGCCGACGCACGATCTCGAAACCCTCCTCGGCACTCGCCGGCCGCCACGAGGATTCTACGCGCCCGACAACGTTGCGCAGCCTGTCCAGCGCCTCGCGCCCGCGCTGGCCGCCGACCTCGACATCATCGGCCTGCGTGTGGGGTGAGCCTCCGGTGTCGGAAGCGGGCAAGCTGATGACCAGCAGACAGTTCTTGGCCGCCTTGGCCGATTCGGTGAGGGCCTGGGCGAAGGTGAATTGCGTCTCGAAGCCGCCCGCGGGCAGGTCGCTCTGGTCGTGGAGCTGGCGCGCGTATGCGACCCACTCGTCAATGAGTATAAGGCATGGGCCGTATTCATTGAAAAGTTCTCGCAGAACGTCGCCGGGGCTCGTGGCTTTCTCATCGTCGGCGCGGACACGCTCGAAAGCTTTTTTTCCGCCGAGTTGCCAAGCTAGCTCGCCCCACAGGGTACGGACGATTGTGCCGTCGGGCTTTTTCACCGGGTTGCCCGGCGAGATTTTGTTGCCGACCAATACGACGCGCTTGGCGGTGGGCAGCTTCTTGGTGTCCGCCCCTTGGAGCACGGCATCAATCCCGGCAAGATCTGTCGCAGCCGTGCCGGAGAAGAGGTGGTAAAGCGCGAGCATCGAGTGAGTTTTGCCGCCGCCGAAGTTGGTCTGGAGCTGCACGACCGGGTCGCCGCTCTGACCGGAGATGCGCTGCACCGCACCTATCAAGAGAAGCTTGAGGCTCTCGGTGAGGTACGTCCGGCGAAAGAACTCGGCGGGATTCTTGTATTCGTCCGTCCCCTCGCCCAGATACACCTGCCACAAATCGGCTGCGAACTCGGCCTGCTGGTAACGGCCGCTGGCTACGTCCTTATGCGGCGTCACCACTTCGCGCCAGGGCTTGAGATTGCCCGTGGCCGCGCTCTCGATCGCCGTGCCGGAGCTCTTGCGCTTTTCGGTTCTCACCTGCTCGTCGAAGCGCAGGCGCAGAAGCTCCATCTTCATTTTCTCGATCTCATCCGCCTGCGGAGCGGATACCGCCGTCAGAAGCCGCCCCGCCGAGTCGAGCGCGCGGTAGGCGTCGTCGCTGGAGAATGTTTGCTGGTGCGCCCATTTGTTGCGGTGGTCGCGCAGTTCGCTTAGCAGTGTGCGCTCCGCCCGTCCCAGCGTGTGACGAAAGACATCGTTCCAAGCTTCCCACATCAGCTTCAACAGCGCCGCCGAATCCCATTCGGTGACCGGTTTGTTGGCGAGCAGGCGATCTTCGCCGAGGAAGCGCGCGGCTTCGGCAACGGCTTTGTCCTTGTAAGAACTCTTGAACTCGCGTTCGACGAAAGCACCGAGCCCCTGCTTGAGGAGATCCATCGCCTTTCCGACCCGCTCGTGATTGGTAACGGCCATGGGTTACTCCTGATCGAACAATCGAGTTTGCGACGGCTGCGGCTTGGCGCCATCGCGTGCCAGGCGCGTGATTTCCGGCCAGCTTTGCACGAGAGCGTTGTAGGAAAGGGCCTCCTGCGTACGCTTCTTGCGCTCGCACAGAGTGTAGAGGCGATAAGCGAGCTCGCGGGCGGCCTCAGCTTCGCTACCGAGCTTCGTCACGAGTTCGGCCGCAGCGCTCTCGCCGCCGGCCTCCAACACCCGCACGAGTTGATGCACGGACTCCCACGCCGTCAAACGTGAGTCGGTTGCGGGATCCCAATCGGCGGGAAGTTCGTCGGGACGGAGCAAGCGCACCTTGCCGCCCTTCGAGGCAACGATGTGCGCCTCGACCATGCCGGCAACGCTGGTGTTCTTGGCCTTTGAGAGCGTTTCTGCGACGCCGTACTCTCCCCCATCGAAGCCCGACTGTTCGAACCAGGCCAGTGCCCAGCGGCTGTCGGCGTCGAAATCGCCTTCTTGCTCCGCTAACGCCTCGTCGAGAGTCTGGTTGATGAGCGTCAGCGCCTCGCGCACGGATAGCGGTTTGCCCTCGGCGTCGAGCACCTTGGCGTAGCGTGTGTAGACCGCCATGCCGGGACCGATGGCCGCCTGCGCCAAATCCACCGGCGCGATGTTGCCGCGCTGGAGATGCGTGAGCGCTTCGGGTAGCTCCGCTTTTAACGCGTTGACGAAATCGCGGCGCGTAGCTGTTAATGCATTCGCCGGGCGCGGTCTACAAACGAGGACGATGCTTGAGGCAAGGGCGTTGGTGCCTTTGGCGACAATCCGGCCCGCGCCTTCGGTGCGTATGGGCCATGTACCGCTGAGGCTGAAACCCGCCCGGATGACCGCATCGAGAAAAATCTCCCAACCGGTACTTGAGGTGCCTTCGTCGCTATCAGTCTCCGACTGCTTGAATGCGTAGTATATCGTGACGGGAAAGTCGGGATGTGCCTGTTCCGCCAGTCGATGCATCGCTCTCGTCATGCCGCTCATGAAGAACGTCTCGGCGCTCGCCTTTCCGCCGTGACGGTAGGGCAGTGCCACCAATTCGTCTGCTTTTGGGACGGCCAGCGTGGTGAATATCTGTGGGAAGATCGCCTTCAGTGAGCGGCGCAGCCAGACGTAAAAAAAGTCAGACAGATCGGCGTATCCGATATTGTCGTAGTAAGGTGGGTCGGTGGAGACGACCTTGTTGACGGTAAGTGTCTGCGATCCGGCGTCTGCTTGCACTGCACTTGCGCGAGTCGCAGCCGGAAGGGCCTCAAGAGCCATAGTACCTTTCTCAATTGCCGTTACGAGGCTGCCACCTGCATTAGCGAAGGAGTTCGCTTCAACAAAGTCCCACACCATCGGGATAGCCTGCCGAGCGAACGTTTCACGGAAAGCCCCACGGTCACTCATCCATGAGGCGACCGATGAGCCAATGTTCGCCACCTTCGATACTGCAAATGCCAGATACACCGCTATCGCATCCGCATTTGCAGCGGAACCCCGCCCACCAGCGTCGAGACCGCAGCCGTCGTCGGGAACGCCCGCCATAAGGGCGTCCCTCCTGACCTGCTCGCGCGCTTCCCGTACCAAGTCCGAGAACGTCGTCAGCGCTACCAGCTGACGTGGAGTGAAGAGATCTCTCGGTGTTTTGAGGCCGAAGTTCCGACACCATATGTCACGAGGGTTTGGCGACAGTTCAACATCTAAGCCTGTTGCGTCTACTTTTGGCATGGATTCGGGCAGTGGGCTGAACGACGGATCTAGATAGATGCGCCCGCGATGACCATCGGTAACTACCGCGGTTTGAACTACTCCAAGGCCATGTTCGGTCGCCTGACTGGCAACATAATCGCGGGTAGTAACAGTCCCGCAAAAAGCACATTCGAAAATACCGGACATGCCCCGTTTGAATCCCTTTTCAGGGTCGCTGTGCCCTTTAGGCGGTTTGTCACTAATTGTGAACCGAATTGATCCCGATTGGATGATTGGATTCAGATACTTCTGTCGCCCGGCCTTAGCAGACAAAACTAGGGAGCTGATAAGTGGCATTTCCTTGCAACAAGCAGGGTTGGGGCATTTTACTGTTCGCGCCCAGAGCCACGCGATGACGGTAAGCTTTTTGCCAGCGTACGGCTTCAGATCTGGTCGCTCTTTGGCCATATCCGCGGTGACTTCGACCTTGGGGTAGAGGTGCCCGATGCGCTTCTCGGCCTCGTCGCGCATCCACTGGCCGTAGTACCGCACGTCCTCGGCCAGCCCTTGCGCACCGCGCCATGGATTCGCGGCCTTTTCGTGTGAGCTCTTGGCTTGCCACTCTGGATTTACCGGCGGCCTACCCGCGAACTTGGGCGGGATTTCGATCATCGCCTTGTTGATCAGCACCGCGACCGGGTTCAGGTCGCTGGCAAAGGCTTCGAGCCCGAGACGCTGCGCTTCGAGTGGCAGAGAGCCGCCTCCGGCGAACGGATCATGGAAGGCCGGCAGCTTGTGACGGTCGAACAGTTCCTTGGCGCGCGGATGGTCGGCGTTCTCCGCGCAGGTGTAGCGCCAGCTATTCCAGATCTCGTCGCGCGCCTGCTGCAAGACCTTTTCATTGGTTGTGTTCTCCCATAGCACCAAATCTTCGATGATCTTGAATAGCCGCTGGCGCTCCTTCTCCTGCGCCTTCTCGGTCCGGAAGATATCCGGGTGGCTCGAAGGGTCGTCCACCATCTGCGCGAAGATCACCGCCCGCGCCGCCGCAAGCGGCCGGCGCGCCCACCAGAGGTGCAGTGTGCTTGGATGCCCATGCCGAATCGATTTCTCGCGCGCGCTGGCCTTGTTGATCGCCTCCAGCGGCAGCGCGACTTCAATGAGTTTCTTGCGTGGGTTCATGGCTTAGCCGCCTCAGCCGCTCTGTTGCAGCGGAAGCTCCTCGCCAAGCGAGCAAACGGTGACGATAGCGACCAGCGAGCATCAACCTGCAAATCCGTTCTTCCTATCTCGCGCATTTGCGTGATGCACTCACTTGTCGCGGCATACTCAGCGTCTACGATCCCGAAAAAGTCCTGAGGGTCGACGCCACGGGCAGCAGTCCGCCATTTCGTGAGAGCAATGTGAGCTTCTTGAGAAATCACGAACGCCCCCAACCGTATCGCGTTGTCCACTTCGCGCCACGCCGTTTTGAAGGTGGTCGTAAGTTCAGCCTTTCGTTCTTCGGAGAGCACTGCTTCATGCGTGAGGTCTTTGTAGTACGCTTCTTCGTACCGGTGCATTTCGACGAGTGCTTCCAGTATTCGCGTGTAGGCATCGGCTTTTCGGTCCCACCAACGTTCCGAAATGAAACTCTTACGCGCAAGGAAGGTTGTAAAGAGCGCGGACACAACACCAACAAACGCCAGCGCAAAGTAGTGTTCGATCCAGTCCACAAGATGCTCCCTTTCCCCTACGTTGGAATTTCCGCACGTGCCAGCAACTCCGGGAAGTCGTAGTTGACGCTGGTCACCCCAAAATCCGGCTCGCGTTGGAAGGGCCGTCGCACGTAGTGGACCCGGTGCCCGTCGTCTTCCAGAAACTCAACGATGGCGAGGATGAAGTCCTCGGGCTTGTTGAGTGAGTAGAGAATTTCGTTTTTGGTGACGGTGATGGTCGCTGCGCCCGAGATGCGGCCCTTTACTTCGAGAAAACGCAGCCGACCCGTTTGGACGTCGCGGCTTTCGATGTCATAGCCGAGCTTCTCGAATTCGCGGTCGGTCGGTTCGAAGCCGAGCCCGCGCTCGACCTCCATAATGACCGCGCGAGCGCGAGCGGCCGAAGCCTGAGTATCCGCGGGTTGCGCTGATTGGGGCAGTGGCCTGCCGGTCATCTGGGCGATGAGTCCTGCGGGCACGACCATGAAGCCGCCCAGCGCCACGGGCGGCAACGCCGAAACCTGTGCTTCGAGATCGAGCTGCTCCATGCGCTTCTGGAGCCGCGCCTGCATGTCGTCCGCGCGGTGGCGTGCTTCTTGAGAGTTGAGGCGTGCGTTGGGTTTGCCGGCCTGCTCCTGCAGCTTCAGTTCTTCGGCGCGATGGTCCCAATAGCCGATCTCCTTGGTGAGCCGGTCCTTGACCGCGGCGCGGGCCTTTTCGATCCAGGCGCTGCGCCTCGTGCGCACCTCCTGCAGGTGTTCGGGCACCACGGCCGCTATGGCGTGCGCCAATGCCTTGTGCTCCAGCTCTCGGGTAATCCAGGCGCTCTCGGGACGGGCCAACAGAGCATCCACGGCGGGTTCGTCGGGCCGGAGTGGGCGGTAATCGAGATAGGGTGCGTA
>Ga0307374_10002875_pt1 | contig 30044 bp, 22 predicted proteins | sample OX3MG_FD_202532 | JGI IMG/M metagenome (GOLD analysis project Ga0307374, IMG submission 202532) | Soil microbial communities from Risofladan, Vaasa, Finland - OX-3 | ecosystem: Environmental > Terrestrial > Soil > Coastal area > Acid sulfate soil | place: Finland: Risofladan, Vaasa | collected... | reverse complement strand
ATGCGATGAGCACCACGTGGCCATTGAGCCCCGCGGCGAGGGCCCGATTGAGTGTCACCTGCAACGTCGTCGTATCCGCGGAAGCGAACCTCCAGCCCGTCGTCGCCATCGTGAGATTGCGCAGCGCCACACGAGCATCCACGATGCCGTCGGAGACATCGACGATCTCGTCCGGATTGATGCCATTCAGCACAGTGGAGTCGGCACGCAACTGCAAGGTCAACGAATCGCCCGGAACCGGCGCATACCGAATGGCTGCGATGGCCACCGGGATGTTGGTCGAATCCGGATTGGCGAGCGCCGACCAGAGCGGTCCAGTGTTGTTGAACAGGACGCATGAGGCCGGGCACGTTCCGCTGGCGGGAGCGAGGCTGGCGGACATTCCACGGGGACTCGCGGGCGCCTTCGATGCAGGCGCCACTACATGATCGCTGGGCGCACACGACAGCACTACCGCGGCGGCGGCGACTACAATCAGTATTCTGATGCGCTGACGCATCGGTTCCAATCGGCGGGGGGAGCCGCGTCTGCCGCGGTTCCCACCTTCGGGCGACCGATCGGCTGACGTACGGCATGGACCCATCATTCACTTTGTTCGGTGACGGCGCAAGGCCCGGATCGGGTTGTGTCAACGTTCAGTAGAAATGTCCCCTGTTTTAGTTCATTAGAAATGTCCCATTCGCGTTGTCGGTTGATGGTGGGTAGCAGTCGTCGGGAGTTGTTCCAGGATCGTTGGGCCTGGGTCCCTGAAAAGTGGTCCAGCGAGGGCCACGTCAAAGGGTCGGCCCACGGCTCCGGAGCACAGCCCGTAGGTGCGACCCGGTGCGACGCGGTCGATTCACCGACGCTCGGATCATTGTCGCCGGTCGGGGGGCCAGATCCGTGACAAGCGGCCTTGTCACGGACGGGTGCTCGTGACAAAAGTGAACTACACGACCTGCCGCTATTTCCCCTATGAAGACAGCGCCGATCCCGTCATAACCACGCTTCCGGGCTCGTAGTGCGAGGGGAACTACCAGGCGTATATCGAGGACCTGAAGAGGCGCAAAGGCCCCGATGCCGATCAGCCCCACCGGGTGACGTATCGGAAGTTGGTGCGGGGGTAGGGAAGCATCAGCCTTGGGGGCACCGCGCACGTCGGCTCAGCTTTGAGCGCGCTCAGCTTGTGCGCCCTGCCGCGTTGCCGAGGCGCTCAGGTGACGTCTACCGCCACCCGGTCCGAAATCACCCAATGCGCGCCGTGGCGTGAGATGGTCCACATGACGCCCTCGTGGAACCCGCGGGGGTGTCCGTGCGACAGGTGGGTGCAGGTCCACCCTAGGCCGAAAGTGCGCAAGGTGTCGGGCGCCGCGGGCGTACTCATGCCAAATGACACCGTGTAGCCGGTAGAGCCCGTGATGGCGCGGCCCGTCGAGTCGGTACTACCAGGGCAGATGTCCTGGTTCCGGCCGTCGACCGGAAGCCGAAGGCCTACCCGTTCGAGCAGTCGTTGGCTTGCGCTGTCACGGGCGAACCGAAGGTGCGGCATGGCGGCCAGGAACCGGTAGTTCGAGTCGGCGAAGGCACTGTGAACTCTGGCCAGCACTTGTGGCACCGGGTCGTCCGGGCGCTGCGCCGCGACCGTCGAGGGTACCGCGACGAGCGCGATGGCGATCAGAAGCCGCAGAACGGGCCGGCGGCTCATGGAGCTCGGGTGGTGCCACCATCGGCCGACAGGGCCCGACGCCGTACGTTCATGCGTCCGAGGGCTCCAGGTCATGGAACTGACCAATCCGGACGGACCCGTCCGGGAAACGTGCAACAATGTCGAGCTCACCACCCATCGCCTCGATGTAGCGTCGTACGGTGCTGACATACATGTCGGCGCGGCTCTCGATCTTCGACACCTCGGGTTGGGAAGCGCCGAGTCGCTCAGCGAGATCTTCCTGCGACAGTTGACGGGCGCGTCGCAGATCCTGAAGGTGCATCTCGCTCAGCATTGCCTTGGTCCGTGCCGCGGCGCGCGACTTGGCTTCCGCCGACATCGTTCTCGCGGCCAGATCTCGAAACTTCTTCGCCATTAGATGAGCCCCTCCCGGCGGAGCGTATCCACGTGTTCGTCATATAGCCGATCGGCAATCGGCACCGTCTCATCATACCACCGGTCGTTCCCCGTCTTGTCGGCGCCGAGGAGCAGAATCGCGGACCGCCGCGGGTCGAACGCGTACAGTACGCGGTACGGGTGTCCCTTATGCTGTACCCGAAGTTCCCGCATATGGTCATGCCGCGACTGCAAGATCTTCGAGCAGTACGGGTAGTCGAGCTGGGGCCCGCGTTCCTCAAGCAGGCCGACGTACGCGGAGACTGAACTTCGCTCCCCGTCATCGAGCGCCGCCCACCAATTGCCGAATTCGTCGGTGTACTCGACGCCCCATGCCATTGAATGAATATGCCGTCAAAGGTATATTCACGCAAGGGCCGGGCAGGAAGCGTCAAACGCCCGAGGCCCGCTAGGGCGGGGCAGATGCGGGCTGATGGTTACCCGTCGGGGCGCATCAGATGTGCCTCAAATGGTAGGCCGCGTTCGGCGGTGGTTCGGCGCGCTCCGTTGCGCTCGGCCAGGATTCCACCAGCGCGCGTATCGGAGGAACGATCGCCGGCGTGGTGGATGGCCCGAACGGACAGCCGCTGGCGGGCGTGGCCGTGGAGGTGCTGGGCGTCGCCTCGCTCCGGACCGACTCGACGGGGCAGTTCCGCGTGATGGGACTCGCCGCGGGCTCGTACATCGTGCGTGCCCGGAAGGTGGGCTACCTGGCGGCAATGAAAGTCGTGACGCTGTCGGGCGGCGCGCCGTTGCAGGTCCCCATCACGCTCGGGTCGGCCGGGCAGCGGTTACCGGCGGTGGTGTCGAACGCCGATTCCGCGGCGCTGACGCTTCAGGATCCCACCGGCTTTTCGTGGCGCGAGCGCATGGGCCAGGGCGTCTACATCACGGAGGCGCAGATCGCGCGGCGCCGCGCCGCGCGCACGGAGCAGTTGTTCCAGGGGATCCCGAGCCTCGCGCTCGACACCGCCGGGATCATCGTCGTGAACCGCGGACGCATCACGTTCCGGGACCTGCTCTCACCCGGCGACACGGCGCAGACACAATGGAACGGGTGCGTTGGCGTCCAGGTGTTCGTGGATGGCGTGGCGGAGCCACAGCCGTTCAACGTGAACCTCGTGCCCCCGGGCCAAATCCGCGGCATCGAGGTCTACTACGGTCCGGCCACGACGCCCGAGGCGCTGCGATCGCCGAAGACGGTGTGCGGAACCGTGGCCATATGGACGCGATGAGCAGCGCGTGGCGATAGGAGACCTGCGCCAACCGCCAGTCGTACGGCCGGATCCGTGACAAGGGGCTTTGTCACGAGCGTGGGCTCGTGACAAAGGTGAACTACACGACCTGCCGCGGTTTCCCCTATGAAGGACATGCCGATCACGTCATAGCCACACTTCGGCGTGCGTCGTTCGAGGGGCATTTTCAGGCTTATATCGAAAATCTGAAGAAGCGGAAGGGACCGGATGCCGATCAGCCGCACCGGGTGACGTATCGGAAGTTGCTGCGGGGATAGGGCGGCCTCTCAGCGGGTAGCAACGGAGCGCTCTGCGGTATGCTCTTGGAATTGAGGTACAGAGCACTCCCGAATTGGGGTGCGCAGCATCGGGCCGAAGCGTCATGGCGCGCCACACACCATGATCCGTCCGCTGCTCGCCGCGTCGGGCGCCGGCGTCGCTGGGGGGCCCAGTCGGACAATGCACGCCGCCAGATCGCTGGCGAGTCCGGCCAATCCCTGGTCGAGCCGCGTCACGAGCCCGCGATAGTCGCCCACCTTCCATCCGGCTTCCCGGCGATCGGTTTCGCCCCGTGCGACGAGCCTGCCGTCCTCGGCGCGGATGATCTCCCATGACGCCGTGACGTGCACCTCGCCCTCCGTCGCCATCACGTCCTCGGCGGCAACGCCCTCGAGCTGGGTGACGTGCAGCTGGATCAGGTAGTCGTGCTTCGCCCGCGCGGGCCACGGGGCAACGTCGACGGCGCGAATCGCCGGCGCTGCGCCGAGGGATGCCGCCACGGCGCGTGCGACCCCCGCGCCTGGGTCCTCACCCCACCGTCGAAAGCCCGAGGTGAGAATCCGGGAGCCGCGCCGCACGACGATCGCCCGCGTCGCGAGATATGGCGTGAGGTCCGGGCGTCGCAGGCCGATCGTCACGCCACCGGCATCCCCCGCCGGCGCCGCGGCCGCCGAGCGCGGCGCTGCCCCGAGCACGTACACCTCGCTCGGCGTCGTCGGTCGGGAAAGCGTGAAGCACCCCGCCACCGCGCTCAGCGCGCACAATCCGAGCAGGTGAAGCGTCCCCGCCCGCCGTCGTGTCGTCCTGTCGGTCATTTTCTCTCCGGCGGCTTCTTGCCGCGCAGCAGCATATCGGGATTCTGCTCGAGCGCGTTCAGGAACCGGCGAAGCGCGCTGGTCGCTTCGGTCAGGTTGACCAGCGCCGACTGCAATTCATATCCGATTCCCGTGTCGGTCGACATCAGGCCGTGCGTGTCGTCGATCGTCCGGTGCAACGCCAGCAGCGTGGCGTTCGTTTCCCTCGTCACACTCTTGAGCTCCACCGCCATCGGGTCGATGGCGGCGTTGGTCGTCGTGGCCAGCGTGTCGACCCGCGCCATCGTGCGGGTCAGCTGCGCCGTCATCGCGGGCAGCTGCTTCAGCGTCGCCCGGAGCTCCGGCGCATCGACGAGTCGCTGCACGGACCGCGCCGACCCGACGACCGCGGCATTGATCGCCGGCGCGTCGATGGCGGCGAGCGTCTGATTGACCTTGAGCAGTGCCTTGACCACGTCGGCCACGATGCTTCCCGCGTCGGTGCCGATGGCGGCCATGAGCGACGGTGTCGTCGGGATTTCCGGCCACCGGGTGTCGCGCGGTTCGAGGATCGGCAGCTTGGCGTCCTTGCGGTAGCTGAGCTCGATGTAGAGCTGCCCCGTCACCATGCTCTCCATTTGGAGCTGCGCCCGCAGGCCATCGGCGATCTGCTGATCGAGTACGCGCTGTCTTCCCAGGTTGACGTAGGTGCCGAGCTGCGTCGTGAGGCGCTTGATGTCGATCTCGTACTCCACCGGCACGCGGAATGTCTTCGCATGCTCGTCGATCTGGATGCGCACCTTCGTGACCTGGCCCACGGGCGCCCCCTGAAACTTCACCGGGGCGCCTTCCTCGAGGCCGTTCACCGATTCCCGGAAATAGCTCACGAACGTCGTCTTGCTCCGGAACCACGAATTGCCAGCCAGCATGGCGGTGCCGGCCACGGTGATGATGATCGCGCCGATCAGGAACAACCCGATGGCCGTGGGATTCGCGCGCTTGCTCACGTGACGCCTTCGCTGCTGCGGGTGAGAAATCGGTGGACCGCGTCATTCGGCGGGTGGTCGAGCATCTCGGCGGGGTTTCCGAGCGCGGTCATGGTTTTCTGGTCGATGTCGAGGAAGAGCGCCCGGTCGGCGATGCGGTAGATGCTGGCCAGGTCGTGGCTCACGACGACGATGGTCGTGCCGAAACTCGCCTTGATGGCGAGGATCAGGTCGTCGAGACGGCTGGCGCTGACGGGATCCAGGCCCGACGACGGCTCGTCGAAGAACAGCATCTCCGGATCGAGCGCGATCGCCCGGGCCAGCGCGGCCCGCTTGCGCATTCCGCCGCTGATCGCCGCCGGGTAGAACTGTTCGAACCCGCGCAGGCCGACCAACGCGAGCTTGAACTGGACCACGTCGCCGATGGCGCCGGCGCCCAACGTCGTGAACTCCGTCAGCGGCAGCGCGACGTTCTCGGCCAGCGTCAGCCCGCTCCAGAGCGCCCCGTTCTGGTAGAGCACCCCCATGCGTCGGAGCACGTTCTTGCGCGTCTCCGCGTCGGCCGCGCCGAAGTCCTCGCCGTCGATCAGGATCGTGCCCCCGGCCGGCGCCTTGAGCCCGATCAGGTGCTTGAGCAGCGTGCTCTTGCCGCTGCCGCTGCCGCCCATGATCACGAACACCTCGCCGCGGTTCACGGTGAAGTTGAGGTCGCGCATCACGACGAGCGGCCCGTACCGCATGGTCAGGTGGCGCACGTCGATCGGCGATGCCTCATCGGGGCCTCCCATGGCGGTCGGTGCGCGCGTCATAGCTGCCGGAGCGCGGCGAGCCAGTCGACCACGGCGTTGGAGAGGATGATGAACGTGATGGCGAGGACGACGGCGGACGTCGCGGAGCGGCCGACCGCGCCCGCATCGGATCCGGTCTTCAGCCCCCTCAGACAACCGGACATGCCGATGATCACACCGAAGATCGTCGCCTTGAAGAGGCCGAGCATCGTGTCGGAGAGTTGCACCGCCGCCAGCAGGCCGTGCGTGAACTGCGTCGGCGTGAGGTTGAGCAGCGCCATCGAGACCCCCATCCCGCCGACGATGCCGACGAGATCGGCGTAGACCACGAGGAGCGGCATCATCACGAAGAGGCCCAACACGCGTGGCAGCACGAGGTGATCGATGGGCGAGATGCCGAGCGTACTGAGCGCGTCGATCTCCTCGGTGATCTTCATGGTGCCCAGTTCGGCCGCGAACCCGGCGCCGGTGCGGCCGGCCATGATGATGCCGGTCATGAGCGCGCCCATCTCGCGCAGCATGCCGAACCCCACCAGGTACGAGACGTAATAGCCGGCGCCGAAGCGCTTGAGCACGACGACGCCGAGGAAGGCGACGATCACGCCGACGAGCAGCGCGATCAGCGTCACGATGGGAAGCGCGCCCGAGCCGTTCGACTGCACGACGACCCAGAACTCGCGCCAGCGCATGCGCACCCGCCCGCGCAGCAGCAGGGCACCGCGTTGGATCACCTCACCGGTGAACGTGGCCGCTTCCAGCGATGCATCCCAGGCCGCGAGGCCGGCGAGCCCGAACCTCGCGACCGCTGAAGGGCGCGGTTCATCGCCGGCGACGGCACGCTCCGGCACCGCGCGGGCGAGGGCGAGCAGATTCGCAATGCGGTCGGGAAGGCCAGCCATCCCATATTCGAACTGGTGGGCCTCGCAGTATTCCTGGCCTTGCTGCAGGAAGATCAGGAGACTGCTGTCCCAGCTGCCGAGCGCCGAGGTGTCGACGTTCACGGCGCGCACCGTCGGCGCGCCCACCGCACTCGCGGCCAGCGCTGCCTCGATCAACGGCGCGAAGCGCGGCGCGGGGCGTTCGAGGTTCCACGCACCCGAGAGCACGGCGACGAGGGAGTCGTCGTCGCGCCGGAACTCCGCGCGGGCCGCCGCGGCCTCCGTGTTCACAGCGGCCGTGCCGTGCACGCGGACGAATTGCGCCTCTCTGTCCGTTTTGCGCGCATGTCGGCCTCGCATCAAGCGCCGGATTGCGACCAAGTGTGGCGCGAGCACGGCGCTATCGAAGGATGCCGCGAGGCCGTCGCGGTCGGTATCGCCCGAAAGCAGTAGACCGATTTCCTGGAGACGTGATGCCGTCGGGACAGGAAAGTCAATTGAGGTCGTGGAAGAATGGGAGGAGGTCCCAGGCGGCGCCTCGTCTGCGGCGAGTTTGACGTTAAGGTTGGAAAGCCAGGCAGCGAAGGCTGAAGGACTGTAGGACGATAGGCCCGGACAGCGGAAACAAGTAACTACGGTCGTTTAATGGGATCGGGGAGTACCGTAATTGCGCCCGATGCGCGGGCCGCACCCACGGTGATTTCTACGGTATAAGTACCGGGCGTTGCGTCGGCAAGGACACCGTTCGGTCGAGCTGCCTGCAGATCCCACACCAGCGTGTTCACGCCGTGCGTCACGTTGGCGGTCCAGCGGCGCACCACGCGGCCGGCGGAGTCGGTCACCGCTGCGGCGGCCTGCCCCGCGGCGTCGCTGGCCACCTGGATGGGCGCCACGTTGCGGCCGCGCCGCTCACCGGGCACGGTCTCCCACGGGAACCAGTCAACCGTGGCGTCGCGCACGGGATACACGTACAGCGGCCGCGCCGCCGACACGGTGACGGTGTCGCGAATGGGCGCCAGATCCAGAATCCACGCCCCGCGCCCGTAGCTGCCAATCACCAGATCGCGATCGCGCTCCTGTACCGTCAGGTCCATCACCGGCGTGGACGGCAGCGTGGCCGACAGCGACTCCCACCGCTGCCCCAGATCGCGCGACACGTACACACCAAGATCGGTGCCCACGAACAGCACATTCGCGTCGCCGGGATCTTCCTTTATCACGTTCACCGACTCCAGCGGCAGGTTGGCGGCAATGGACCCCCACGTGCGGCCGGTGTCGTGCGACACGTACACGTACGGACGGTGGTCGTCCTCACGAAACGCGGTGAAGCTCACGTAGATCGTGCCGGCGTCGCGCCCCGACGGCGTCACGCGACTCACCCAGTGGCGCGGCAACCCGGCGTCAATGCGGCGCCAGGTGGCGCCGTCGTCCAGCGTGAGCCACACACGGCCGCCCTCGGTGCCGCCCGCCAGCATGCCCGCCACCAGCGGCGACTCGGCGAGCATGGTGAGCGCGCCGGTGGTCACCGGCGTGCGGTCGGCGCCCGGCGGATCGCCCAGATCGGGGCTCACCACGGTCCAGTGATCGCCGCGGTCGGTGGACTTGAGCACCTGATTGCCCCCGGCGTACAGCGTGCGCGGGTCGTGCGGCGATATTAGAAAAGGCGCATACCAGCTGAAGCGCACCTGCGGCGCGCCCTCGGGCGCGTGGGGGTGGATGTCCACCGCCGACGGGCCGCCGGTGAGCACCGACGTGCCGGTGATGTCCATGCGCAGCATGTCGCCGTTCTGATGCTCGTAGTACACCCAGCGCGCGTCGGTGGGATCGGGCAGCGTCACGAAGCTGTCGCCGCCGGTCCACCGGTCCAGGTACACGCTGCGCCACGCTGCGGGCTCGGCGTCGTCCAGCGAGGCGTTGCTCGGCCCGTAGATGGCGGCGTCGTCCTGCGTGCCGGCAAAGATGCGGTACGGCCACTGATTGTCGGTGGACACGAAGTACATCTGCGACACCGGAATGTCGTTCAGGTGCAGCCAGCTCTCGCCGCCGTCGTACGACATGAACAGTCCGCCGTCGTTGCCCAACAGCAGGCGGTCGGGGTTCGACGGGTCGATCACCAGTTCGTGCTGGTCCAGGTGCAGGGCGCGGCCGTCGGTGTGGTGCACCCGCAGAATCCGGTCGCCGATGCGGCGCCAGGTGGCGCCCCCATCGTTGGACTGGAAGCCGCGGTTACCCAGGATGTACACATGATCGGCGTTACGCGGATCCACGCGCACGTCGGTGAACTTCCAGCCAAACATGCCGAACACGTCATACAGGTCCTGCGTGTTCACCTGGCGCCAGTGTTCGCCGCGGTCGTCGGAGCGGTACACCTGGCCGCCCACGAACGGCCGTCCCTTGACCGTGGCCGGCGCGCGGTTGTCGAGAAACAGGTACACCACGTTCGGGTTGCCGGGGGCCACGTCCAGGCCCGCGCGGCCGAGCATGCCGTGCGGCAGCCCGGCGGTGATGCGGCGCCAGTGATCGCCGCCGTCGGTGGACTTGAACAGTCCGCCGGCGCGTCCCTGCTCGATCTGCCACGCCCAGGCGTACAGCGTGCGCGGATCGCGGGGGTCCAGGGCCATGTCGCTCACGCCGGTGGAGTCGTCAACGAACAGTACCTTCTGCCAGTGCGCGCCGCCGTCGCGCGTGCGGAACACGCCGCGCTCGGCGTTGGGCGACCACAGGTGTCCCATGGCCGCCACGTACACGACGTTGGGGTTGGTGGGGTGGATGATCACCTTGGCAATGTGCTGCGTCTCGGCGAGTCCCATCGGCGACCACGACGCGCCGGCGTCCACCGACTTGAAGATGCCGGTGCCGGGGTACGCGTACCCTGCGTAGCGCGGCTGGTCCTCGCCCGTGCCCACCCACACGATATTGGGATCGCTCTGCGACACGGCCACGTCGCCGATGGCGAACGTGCTCTGGTGATCGAAGATCGGCCGCCAGGTAATGCCGTTGTTCACCGTCTTCCAGAGGCCGCCCGTTCCCACGCCCACGTAGATGGTGCCGGTGTTGCCGGGCGGGATGGCGATGGACGAGACGCGGGCGCCGGTCTGCACCGGACCGTCGGCGCGCCAGGCGAGCCCGCGAAAGTACGAGTCGCGCTCCATGGACTGGTGATCGGCCCACGCGGCGGCGCGCTCGGCGGCGGTGGTGGGGTGCTGGGCGGCGGCCCGGGCGGGAGCGGCCGCGCAGAGCACGGCGACCGATGCGGCCAGGGCAACGGAGAGGGACGGGATGCGCATGGGTAGCAATGGTGCGCCATGGAACGCCGGTTCGCCACCTCGCATGCTTGTGAATTCGCTCTGTGGACGCGACCATTGTTCATGACCGAGGCGGATTCCGAGGTTCTCAGCGAGGAAGAGACGGCCAGCGTATGGGCGGGCCGCCGACCTTGAGGCCGAGGCCACCGGGAGCGTCGAGGCACCGGAGCCCTGCGCAATGCCATCCACACACTTCTTGACAGGGGGTCGACGCGCCGCAAGTTGTACTGCCCGCGCTGCGCGACGCATCGATGGCCGGCTGACGGCTGCGTGATCCTTTGCGCAAACGTGCCGTAACCCCGAGTTCGGAGTGTCGATGGACGCACCCGCCAGTGAACCGCGCCACATCCCCATGCCCGTCCTGCTGGGACTGGGCGCCGTTACCGACTTCTTCGACACGTTGGGGATTGGCTCCTTCGCCACCACAACGGCGGTCCTGGTGCTCGGACGCATGGTCAGGGACGATGACATCCCCGGAACGCTCAACGTTGGGCAGGCGATTCCCACGGTGGCGGAAGCGATCATCTATATCATCCTGCTCGGTGGCCTGATTGACCCAAAGACCATCATTAGCATGGTGATCGCGGGCGGCATCGGCGCGTGGGTGGGCTCGGGGATCGTGGTGCGCCTGTCGCGCCGGACCATCGAGCGCGCCATGGCCATTGCGCTGCTGCTCACCGCGGGCTTCATGGCCATGCGCCTGATGGCGAGTTTGTCATTGGACGCCGGCACGATCGGCCTTTCCGGTTCGGCGTTGGTGATCGCGGTGATCGCCAGTCTGGTCATTGGTTCGCTCACCAGCCTGGGGATCGGCAACTACGCGCCTACGATGGCCGTGACCTACATGCTCGGCATGAACGCCAAGGCTGTGTTCCCGGTCATGGCGGCATCGGCGGCGGTGATCCTTCCCGCGGCGGCGATCCGCTTCTACCGCTCCGGCCGGTTTCATCGGCGCACGGCAATCGGCCTTGCGGCCGGCGGCATTCCCGGCGTGCTGATCGCGGCATTCCTGGTCAAGGAGTTGCCGCTGACAGTGGTGAAATGGGTGGTGGTCGTGGTGTTGCTCTACACGGCCGTCACGCTCTGGATGTCGTCCCTCAAGGTCAGGAGTGCCGCGGCATGAAGATCTCGGCGATTCGCGCGTACCAGATCGATCTTCCCCTGCACGAAGGGAGCTACAAGTGGTCGGGTGGCAATGCGGTGTCGGTGTTTGACTCCACCATCGTTGCCGTGGAGACCGACGACGGGCTGGTGGGTTGGGGAGAGATCTGCCCATTGGGGCCGGCGTACCTTCCGGCCTATGCGCGTGGGGCGCGCGCGGGCATCGCGGAGCTGGCGCCGCAACTGATCGGTGCCGATCCGCTGGCGCTGGGCGAACTGAACGAGTTGATGGACCGGTCCATGCGTGGACACTCATACGTCAAGTCGGCCATCGATATGGCGTGCTGGGACCTGCTGGGCAAGGCAAGCGGGCTGCCCGTGGCGACGCTGATGGGTGGCCACGTGGGCGACGACTTTGCCCTGTATCGTGCGATTTCTCAGGAGTCGCCCGCGCAGATGGCCAAGAAAATCGGCCGGTACCGCAACGAGGGGTATCACAAGTTCCAGCTCAAAGTCGGCGGCGATCCCGATACCGATATCGATCGCATCCGCGCGGCGGCCGCCGAGCTCTCGCGGGGCGACGTGCTGATTGCCGACGCCAACACCGGCTGGACGCAGCACGCGGCCGTTCGCGTGGCCGATGCAGTGCGCGACGTGGACGTGTATATCGAGCAGCCCTGCATGACCTATGAGCAGTGCCTGGCGGTGCGGCGCCACACCGACCGACCGTTCATTCTCGACGAAGTGGTGGATGGCATCGATATGGTCGTGCGCGCGGTCGCCGACCACGCCATGGATGTGATCAATCTCAAGATTTCCAAGGTGGGCGGGCTCACCCGTGCCCGGCAGATTCGCGACCTGTGCGTGTCCCTCGGGATCGCGATGACCATTGAAGACACGTGGGGCGGCGACATCACCACGGCCGCGATCGCGCATCTGGCGCACAGCACGCCCGAGCGGTTCCTGTTCTCCTCCACGGATTTCAATTCGTATGTCACCGTTGCGTTTGCGGACGGCGCGCCGCAGCGGAAGAAGGGACGACTGGCGGCGTCGCGGCAGCCGGGACTGGGCGTGCGTCCGCAAATGAAGAAGCTGGGAAAGCCCGTGATCGACATCGGCAAGAAGGCCGGGCGAAAGTAGCGCGGTACCACGCGCGTCGGTGCGTGACCATTGCCTTCACGTCGCGGCTGACGCCGCCCGGGCGTTCCTGGCCGGCCTAATCCACCCGCATGGCAATCAGCGGGTCCACGCGTATGGCGCGCCGCGCCGGTAGCACCGAGGCCGCCAGCCCCGCCAAGATCAGGGCCACGGTGGCCACCGCCCACGACGGCGGATCGGCGGCGCTCACCCCGTAGAGCATTCCGGTAAGTAGCCGTGTGGTCACGGCGCCGCCCAAGAGCCCGACGAGCACACCCAGCCCCACAACCGTGACACCCTGCCGCGCCACGAGAGCGACGATGCGCGGCGCCGGGCTGCCGAGCGCACTCCGGATGCCGATCTCGCGCGTGCGCTCCATGACCGCGTAGCTCATCACCCCGTAAAGCCCAGCCAGCGCAAGCACGACTGCTACCAGGGCGAATACGCCGAGCAGCGTCAGGTAGAAACGGGGCTGGCCCATGCTCTGCGCGATGACATCGTTCATCGCCATCATGCCAGACACGGCGGCACCGGGATCCAGGGCATGGATCGCGGCACGCACCTCCGCTTCGAGCGCTGTCGGGTCGCCAGAGTTGGCGCGGACGGCGATCGCATAACTCGTGCTCGACGGGTTCCCCAGGTCGTAGGGATAGTAGACTTCGGGCTCGGCCGGCGCGAACGGGCCCGCATTGCGGATGTCGCTCACCACGCCGACGATCGTGGCAAAGGTCGTGTCGCCGATGTAGAACCGTTTTCCGATCGGACTCTCATCCTTGAAATCGCGCTTGGCCAGTGCTGCGTTCGCCACCACGACCGTGGGCGACCTGAGCGACTGATAGTCCGTCGGTCCGAACAGCCGCCCGGACAACAGTCGCTGGCCGGTGACGTCGAAGAAGCCCCGCGTCGCGTTCCGGTACTCGACGAGCGGCAGCTTGCTGAAATTGTCGCCCGGCTGCCCCTCGTACCGGATGTTGAAGTTGTCGCCCCAGTTGACGTACGGCATCAGATCGATCGCGCCGGCGGAGGCCACACCGGGTTCGGCGCGGATGGCGTCGAGGGCGGGGTGGAGAAAGCGCCGCGTCGCGCTGGAGTCCGGATAGGCGTCGGGTGAGATGCTGACGCTCAGCGTGAGCACGCGCGCCGTCTCGAATCCGGGGTCATTGTGCAGCACGGTCGTGAACCCGCGTAGCACGAGCGACGCGGCGATCAAGAGCATCAGCGAGAGCGCGACCTCGGCGGCAACGAGCCCCGCCAGCGCGCGATGCTGCTCGCGCCCCGCCCCGCCGCCCCGACCGCCGCGCAGCGCTTCTTGGGGGTCCACCGACGCGTTGCGCCATGCCGGGAGCACGCCGCACAGCGCGGCGACGACCACGCCGAGGGCCACCGCAAGGGCGACCACGCGGAGGTCCATCGTGAGGCCCTTGAGCTGGGGAACCTGCCGCTCCGCCAACACGCCGATCGTACGCACGCCCGCCCAGGCGAGACCCAGTCCGGCCAGGAGGCCGACGCCCGTGAGCATCACGCTCTCGGCGAGAATGGGGCGGACCACCGCCCATCGGCCGCCGCCAAGCGCGGCGCGAATCGCGATCTCGCGACGGCGCTGGACCCCACGTGCCAGTAGCAGACTGGCGACGTTGCTGGCGGCAATGAGCAGCACCATGCACGCGGCCGCGAAGACGAGCAGCAGCGGGGTCCGGACCGCGCGCACCGACTCGGCCTCCAGTGGCACCACTCGCACCGACTCGCCCTTCATCTGCGGGTAGGTGGCCGACAGGGCCCGATACGTCGACGTGAGTTCCGCCTGGGCACTGGCCACTGTGGCGTCGGGAGCCAGCCGTCCGACGAGCAGGAGGAAGTTGGTGCCGCGGCTCTCAAGCTGCTGCGTCGTGAAGCGCATCGGGAGCCAAATGTCGGCGCGAAGGACGCGGGTGCCCTGAATGAATCGGAAGTCGGGCGGAGCGATGCCGATCACCGTGACCTCGTCGCCCCCCAAGTGGATCGTACGCCCCACGATTGATGGGTCGCCTCCGAAGTGCTGACGCCAGAAGGGTTCGCTGAACACGGCCACCCGCGGTGCGCCCGGCCGGTCGTCGTCCGGCGTGAGTAGCCGGCCGACCAGGGCGGAGACGCCGAGCATCGGGAAGAGATTCCCGGTGACTTTGAAGATCGTCGGTTGGAGCGCCTGGCCGGGGAGCACGAGAAGGCCATCGCCCCCAGTGCCGGCGGCGAGTTCGGACAACTGGTGGGACTGCCGAGCGAGGTCGAGATAGTTCGGAGCGGAGAACGGCCACGTATTGGCCTGCGGGGCCGTACGGTAAACCGTCACCAGGCGGCCGGGGTCGCGGAATGGCGGGGGCTGGAGGAGGGCGCGGTTGATGGCACTCGAGACCGCCGTGGTCACCCCGAGGCCGAGCGCGAGGCAGACGATGGCGGCCAGGGAGACCGACGGCGTACGGGCCAACCCGCGGGCGGCGTCCCGGAAATCTGAACGAGTATAGAGCGGCATGGGCGCAAGACCGGACGGAAGTCTTTGATTGGATGACTGCGACCGTCAAATAGTTTGAACGCTGCCGCCCACGAGCGGACTCGCGTCGTTCCGTGAGGAACACCCATGATCGGTTCTGGACCGCCCTCGCAGGTCCCCCCGTTCTCGGACAGTCAGAGACGCGAGGAAACCAGTGGGCCATCGGCCGTGCACCGAATCCGTGACAGGAGGTGTTGTCACGAGCCCTCACGCGTGACAAAGTCGAACTACACGACCTGCCGCGGTTTCCCCTATGAAGGGCACGCCGATCCCATCATAACTACACTTTGGCGTGCGTAGTTCGAGGGGAATTTTCAAGCTTATATAGAAGATCTGAAGAAGCGGAAGGGACCGGATGCGGATCAGCCGCACCGGGTGACGTATCGGAAGTTGGTCAGGGGGTAGGCGGGGGTGCGGCCGCGTCGACGCGGGATAGGAATGTCAATTGCACCGGCGCGCCTCGCGCCGGGGGAGGGGCACCGGTGACCTTCCCTCGTCCTGCGGAATACCGATCATGGGTCCGGGACCGCTTCGGCAGGCCACCTACCTCGAGAGCGCCGACAGGCGCGCGCGCACTTCGGGGTCGGCGTCCTTCCACGCGTCGCGCACCAGCGCCTCGTACACGTGCGAGCTATCGGACTGGCCAGCGCGCGCGAACGCCCGCGCCATCCAGGCGTCGATCTCGGTGCGCGGAACGTAGCGCCCCATGGCGTCGAGCGGGCCGCGGAGCGCCTGGCGGAAGTAGGCGATCGCGCCCGCGGTATTCCCGTGTGCGAGTTGGACCGCGCCGAGTTGGACCACGGTCGTCGTCCATCCCGCGACACCCCAGCGCGCGGCCGACAGCTCGGCCTCGGCGGTCGCCGTGTCGCCGCGCGACAGCGCGAGCAGTCCGGCGAGGTGGTGGTAGAGTCTCCAATCGCGGCCGTAGTAGCTCCGCGCCCCGACGTGGCGCACCGAGTCCATGAGTGCGTGCGTGGCCGTAGTGTCGCCGGTGCGCCAGAGGGCGTCGCCCTCGAGCACGTGCGCCCAGGTAAAGGCGCGTGACTGCTCCGCGCTCATCGCCTCCACGTCGCGCGGCAGGCCGTCGTGGCCGGCCCGCTCGTACAGGCGGCGCGCGTCGGCCACACGGCCCACGCGCATCAGGTTGTCGGCCTGCACGAGTTCCAGGCCGGTGGCGGCCAGCACGGGCTGCAGCAGCGCGATGGAGCGCCGGAACTGGCCGCGCTCCCGGGCGAGCGTGGCCGCCAGGTCGGTGGCGTCGGCGAGGCCGCCGGGCCGGCGGCGCAAAAGGCGCACCAGAGAATCGACGGCATCGAAGCGGCCTGCCACGAGCAACGCGCGTCCGAGGTCGGCCGTGCGGACGGGGTCGCTGGTCAGCGATGCGGCCCGCCGCGCGGCCTCGATGGACTCCTCGGCCCGTCCCGAGAACTCGAGCGCCATGGACAGCATTTCCCACGAACCCGGCACGCCCGGCTGCAGCGCCACCCACCGCCGCGCCGATTGTTCGGCACCGGCGAGGTCGCCGCGCACCAGGCGCAGGCCCACGAGTCCCGCGTAGGCCACGCACGGCGCGCAGGGCCCGTTGCCCGCCTCCATGGCGAGTGAGTCGAGCGACAGTTCGCGCTCGTACACCGAGTCGGCCGCCGGCCATCGCCCGTGCATCGACAGCACGTATGCCTGCAGATCATAGGCCCGCGGATCGCGCGGATAGCGCGCGACGAGCCGCTCGGCGAGGGCCTCCGATCGGTCCACCGCGCCGGTGACGGTGGCCTGTCCGATCTCGTGGACCAGACGATCCCAGTCCGACATCCGGTCCGGGTGGCGGGCGATGAGGGAGTCCAGCCGCGTGGCGAGGGCGAGGTTGCCACGCGATGCGGCAATGTCCCGGCGGGCGCTCAACGCGCCGACGAATCCGGAGTCGAGGGCGATGGCGGCGTCGAATTCGCGCGCGGCGTCGGATCCCCGGCGCTCGCTGCTCGCCGTCAGACCCACCACGTAATGCCGGTAGGCCTCGGGGCGCGTCGTGGCCGCTCCCACGAATCGCGGGGCCTCGCTTTCCCCCGACGGCGTGCTGCTGGCCAGGTCGAGCAGGCGTGCCGCGGCGAGGCGGCCCAACTGCACGGGGTCGGCGGACATCACGGTGAAGCTCTGGAGCGAAGCGCCGGTGGCGACATCGCGCACGTCGAGATCGAGGATGTAGACGTCGTTCCCGCCGGTGAGCCCGCCACGCACGGCCCACGTCGCTCCCACGCGGCGCGCGATGTCCATGGCATCGGAGGCGTCGAGCGGCGCGCCGCGCGGCCCGCCGCGTCGCAGGAGCACGTCGCGCACGCGCACCGGGGGGACGGGTTCCAGGGGGCCCTCGCCGGCCAGGTTGTCGCTGATGATCTGAGGGAGGCCGTCCTCCAGCCAGGCGAGCGCTGTGTCGCCGCGAACGTTGGCGATGTCGGTGACGGCGACCACGGTGTGCGTGGCCGGCGCGGCGGTGTGATCTCGACGGCCGCGGACGATCACCAGGGCGGCGACACCGACCACGGCCAGCATCGCGACCGCCAGCGCCGGGCGAATCCAGCGCCCGGTTGATGCGGAGGCCGGCCGGATGCCGGACGGTTCGGGCGCCGCCGCTGGGGCGGCCGGCGCTGGTGGGGGAGGCGAGATGTCGCGTATTGCGGCCAGATCCCGGGCCATCGCATGCTCACCGGCCGCCAACTGCGCGCGGAGTTCGGAGGCGACATCGCCCACGGCAGCGTCGGGCCGCAGGCCATGCTCGCGGGCCAGCCAGTCGCTGAGCCGGGCGTGGTCGTCCAGTGCCGCCCGGCGTGCCGACGGCGTGCCCGGTCCCGAGCGGGCGCGCAGCAGCGTCGTGAAGGCCAGGGCCGACTGCGGCGCCGCGTGCAGCCAGCGCTCGGCGAGGCCCACGCATTCATCCCACGCCCGGGCGCGCAGCAGCGCCGGTGCGTGGCGCTCACACATGGCGAGAAAGAGGCGCTCGTAACGGGACCGTTCGCGGGCCGCCCAGGCGTCGAAGCCCGGCGCGTCGCTCACGTACAGGTCGTCCAGGAATGGTCCGCCGTACAGGGCGGCGGCACGAACGTCGTCGCGCGATTCGGCGGCGGCGGCGAACTCCAGGGCATCCACCGCGAGGCGCAGCTCGGGGTTCAGTCCCACCTCGTCGCGGCGCGCGGAAATGCCGGACGCGCCGACGGCGGCGCGCAACGCCGAGAGCGCGTTGCTCAGCGAGTGGCGGGCGCGAGTGTCCGTCTCCTCGCCCCAGAACATCGCGGCCAAGACGTCGCGGCGCGGCGCGCGTGGCGACACGGCGAGGACGGTGAGCAGCGCCAGGTGGCGTGGCCGGACCGCGGCAGGGGTGACGACGTCACCCACCCGAGTCTCGAGTGCGAGCTGGCCGAGCGTCTTGAGTCTGAAGTGCTTGTCCAGACGCATGTTGACTTGTTGAGACCTCGCGGATGGCGCGACGGCAAACTGTGCCCGTCCGGAAAACTTACCGCCCGCCAGTTGGCCCGCAACTCGGGCCGCCCGCCTGTGCATGAGGAGACCTCCATGGCGAACCAAGCCCCGACGGACCTGATCGGCTTCCTCGACTACTATCTGGTGCAGAAGGCGCCGTTCCAGATCCCGCCCGGCTGGCGGGAACTGATCGTCCGCTTCGCCCCGTGGATCGCGGTCGTCCTGCTGGTGTTGTCGCTGCCGGTGGTGTTGGTGGCGCTCGGGCTCAGCGCCGCGGCCCTGCCGTTCGCGGCCACGGGCGCGCCCGGCCTGGGGTTCACGATGATCGTCATCATCGTGACGCTGGTGCTCGACGTGATGGCGCTGCCGGGGCTGTTCGCGCGCCGCATGGGTGGCTGGCGGCTGATCTTCTGCGCGCGGCTGGTGACCATCGTGTCGTCGCTGCTGCGAGGGGCGATCGTCGGCGCCCTGCTCGGCGGGCTGATCAGCCTGTACATCCTGTTCCAGATCCGTCCGTTGTACGGCGCGGCAGCCGCCACCACCGCGGCGACGTACTAACCGATGCGCTTGGTGGCGAAGGTGGCCGGCGGGTTAACCCTGATCGCGACGCTGGCGGCGCCCGCGGGCCTGGCCGCGCAGGCGTCGATCACCGTCACGATGTCCATCGCCGGCCGGACGCTCGGCCCGGACACGGTAGTGGCGGCCGCGGTGCCGGGTGCCGGTGGGGGACGAAACCAGGCCGACGCCAGACCGCGCGTCGGGGCCGGTGCCGGGTCCAAACAGCAGAACGACGAGGTCCTGCTCACCATCCACGCCGGCCGCGGCGCGGACGACCTGGCGAAGCTCGCGACGCTGACGGCGACCGGCCGCCCGAGCGGTGGGACGTGCGACCTGGTGTTCCGCGACGGCACGGGCGCCGTGTTTCACACCGAACACCTGACGGGCTGCGTCGTCCGCCGCGTCGACACCGCCGCCGGGATGCGACGCGTGTCCCTCGGCTACACGTCCATCTCGATCCAATCCCCTGCTCCCGGAGGAACTGAATATGAAGAATAGAATCACGTATCTGGGTGCCGTCGCCGTCGCGCTCGCGGTGTCTGCGATGGTGCAGCCGCTCGCCGCGCAGTCGAAGCCGATCCTCGCGCACCCGCCCGTCAGCCGCATCGCGAAGCCCCCCGTGCTGGTACACACCTCCCAGCCGCTTCCGATCGGGCCATGGGAAGGCACGCTCCAGCTATCGACGAACACTGGGCTGAGTTGGTCGAAAACCGCATCGACGACCTTCGCCACTCCGTGCCCCAACGGCGGTGCTCCGGCCACGTGTGGGCTCAATCCCGTCGCTTCCTTCATGCTGCGGTGGGCGGAGGACCCGAACCGGAACCCCGGCGGCTACTACAGCGTCAGCGCAACCCAGCTCACGCCCCCTCCGTCGCAGGCCATTGGCCCCGGCAACTGCGACAGCCCGGCCAACTTCACGCAGGCAATCAGTTTCCAGGCGATGGCGCGACCCAATTTCGCGGCGGGCACCACGCTGGTCTGCCAATACGTGGTGACCGTCACGGACGTGGACGCCCATGGACACCAGTCGACGCGGGCCACGCAACCCGTCACGATCTCGATCCAGGTCCGGTCGAAGTGAGCGGCGCCGTGCTCCGCATGCGTCACCTGTCCGGGATATCCAACCCATGAGCGCGCGCCCCCGCGTGCCGCACCCACGTTCCCATTCGAAGGAGCCCGTCATGCGTCGCCCCGTCTCACTGTTCGCCGTTGGATTCATCGCGCTGGTGTGCACGGCCACGCCCGCTCACGCGCAGATCTGGAAGCGGATCAAGGAGAAGGTGACCGCCAAGGTGGACAGCGCGGCGAACGCCGCGGCCGATTCGACCATGGACAAGGCCGCGCGCAAGGTGACCTGCGTCGTGACCAACACGGAGTGCATTGCCGCCGCCGAAGCGAATGGGCAGCCCGTCGTGATCACCGACGCTCAGGGGAACAAGGTCTCGACCTCCGATTCGGCGCAGGCGATGACGAACGCCGCGCCGAAGACCGCGGCGGCCGGATTGGGCACGACGGCGGGCGATCTCCCGCCGTCGGCGTTCGTCAACTACGACTTCGTGCCCGGCGACTCGGTGCTCTTCTTCGAGGACTTCAGCCACGATGTGGTGGGCGATGCGCCGCAGCGCGTCATCCCCACCTCGGGCAATGTCGAGGTGGCGGACTACCGGGGGCAGCGGTGGTACCGGAGCAACAGCGCCGGCGGAAGTCTGGAGATCGATTTGCCGGGCGTGTTGCCCCAGCGTTTCACCTTCGAAGCCGATCTCACCAGCATGGACTCCTGGGGCCCGACGATCGATTTCTCCAACGGCGCCAGCGGTCACGACGAGGTGGTGTTCCAGGGGGCCGCAGGTGTCGGCAACTTCACGTCGGAGGCCATCCCGTATGACGGGTGGCACGTCTACCACGCCCGCGTCATGGCCGACGGCCCATACGTGAAGGTATACGTGGACGGCAAGCGCGTGGCCAACGCCCCCCGGGTCAACATCGGCCGCAGCAACAAGATCCTCATGACCTACGGCGGCAACGAGGCCAGTCCGTTCTACATCACGAACATCCGCGTGGCCGAAGGCGGGAAGCCGATCCTCTGGGACGCGCTGATGGCCAACGGTCGCGTGGCCACGCACGGCATCCTGTTCGCGACGGGGAGCGCGCATATCCGCCCCGAGTCGAAGCCGACGCTCCAGCTGATCGCGGACATGTTGAAAGCCCACGCCGACCTCAAGCTCACGATCGAGGGGCACACCGACAACACCGGGGCCAGCGCGGCCAACGAGACGCTATCGGAGCAGCGCGCGGCGTCGGTGAAGACGTATCTCGTGTCGAACTTCGGGATCGACGGCTCGCGCCTCGATACCAAGGGGTACGGCGATACCAAGCCGGTGGCGCCGAACACCACGGCCGAAGGCCGCCAGGAGAATCGGCGGGTCGAGTTGGTGAAGCGATGAGGCACTGGCGCATCGGAATGCGGCACTTGGTGGTGGCGGGGCTGTTCGCCGCGGCCCTGCCGTGCGCCGCGTCGCGGCTGGCCGCGCAGGGTGGCTCGGGGGGCACCCCGGCCACCACGCCCGGCCGGCTGATCGTGAAACCGTTCGACGGCTTCACCTGGATCCACGATCCGGCGGAGCGGCGGGCGCAGAAAGCGCTGGCCGAGAGCCTGCTCGCGGTGCTCCGTCAGGATCCGGCGATCTCGCATCCCATGGGATACGACGTCGTGCTGCACCTGGTCGCCGGCGACATGCCCAAGGGATTCAATACGGGGATGACCGAGTTCGCCGGCGTGGAGGGAGAGGTGCGGATCTTCGGATACGCCGAGGCGGGGAGCGGGGAGCACGGCATCGTGCAGGTGGACGCCGTGGACCTGCGCGCATTCGTGAACGATCGGTGGTGCGGCGGTTCCTATACGGAAGCCGATTCTCTGCCCGACGGCGGTCCGCCGATCGCGCAGGCGCTGGAGCAAACGGAATCGCTGCACGGGCATCCCAGCTTCGACGGCATGTGCGTGGTGATCACCGACCGCGTGCCGCCGCCCTTCGTCCCGGTGACGCGCGATCGCTACCGGCGGGTGCAGGTCGCTCAGATGCGCGCCCAGTTGAAGCACAATCGTGCTGGCATGGCCGACATGCTGGCCGACCCCAAGTTTGGCGTCATGGCCAAGGCGATGCTCGATACCGCAGAGCACGTCATCGACAGCCTGCAGCGCGTGGCCGACGCGGCCGGCCCAGCCGACCGGGCACGCCAAGCGGCCGTGCGCACGAACGGGCCGGGCGATTCTTCCCTCGTCGCCGTCGGCACGTCCGGCGCCGGCGCCCTCGTCGCCCCAAATCCGGCGTTCTTCGACGGCTCGCCTCCCCGCGATCGCGCCCAGACGATCGTGCTCAGCGTGCCGTACGGAATCCCGGGCGTGGTCCCGAGGACGTACGGGGACGATGAACCCGGCCGGCGGCGTGTGATGACCGCCATCGTGAACGGACTCCCGTGGGCCGCCCTCGAAGCCATGGTGAAACACTGATGCGCCGGCTCCTGCTGCTGCTCGTGCTGCTCCTCGCGGCCGGCGCCCGGCCGGTCCGCGCGCAGGGCGGCATGCCCGACATGTCGAAGGCGCCGCCCGACATCCAGACGATCTGGAAGAAGGTGATGGGCGGCGGCGTGCCCACGCAGGCCGAGGCCAAGAAGCTCCAGGACTACATGGCCGGACACCGCGATGCGATCGTCGCCGGCGCCAAAGCGAGCGCGGCCGCGGCCACGAAGCTGGCGGATTCCGTGAAGTCCGCCAACGCCGCCGCCACGAGCGCGAGCGATCAAGTGAACTGCCCGGTCCGGTCGCCGGCGCTCGCCGGCGTTGCGGCCACGGCGCCGAGCGCGGCAGGTGCGGCGCTATTCCTCGACGCCATGAAGAGGATGTACGAGGGGCAGGAGTCGGCCGCCGGGCAGCGCGAGCTCACGAAGATCGGCACCACGATTACGGACCCACGGCGCTTGAACTTCATGGGCGGTGTGCTGGCGGCCAACGGCAACGCGGGTGCGGCGGTGGTTGTGTACGTGGACGCGGCGCAGAAGGGCGGGGCGACGCAGCGCGCCGCGTGGTCGGGGCTCGGCGCCGCGCTCGAGCTGGCCGCCGACGACCCGCACGCCGTGACCGCGTTCCGCCGCGCGCTCGCGATCGGGCCACGCACCGCGGTCGACGTGTACGGGCTGGGTGTGGCGTACGCCAACCTCGGAGATATGTCCACCGGCATTCCATTGCTCACGGAGGCCACGCATCTCGCGCCGAAGTTCGGGATGGCGTGGGATGCGCTCGGACGGGCGCAATCGTGCACCGGAGCGATGCACGTCGCCATCGCGTCGATGCGGCAGGCGCAGGAGGTGGACTGGAACGGACATCGAGAGGCGCAGGTCTTCGGGCCGGAGTCGAACGACGACAACGTCGAGGCGAAGAAGCCGCTGCCGCTTCCACCGGCAGAGTCGGTCATGCCGCCGCCGCCGGCGCCGGCATTCCCCTTCCTCGTTCCGTCGATCCCCAGCAACTGGCTGGAATCAGAGCACTTCGACGTGGAGATGATCGGGGTGGCCAACGAGTACCAGCGGATGCTCACGGCGATTCGGATGCAGGAGCAGGCGGCGGAACCCGCAGCGCGCCCGGAGCTGGATGCCGTGGAGGCGCCGGTGGGCGCGGCGGGCGGGCTCGAGTTGGACCTGAACATCGACAACCAGCGCGAAGTGGACGCGGCCACCGATCGCGTGGACGCCAGGATGGCCGCGAAGCAGAACCTCATCGAAGCGGCCTTCGGCGACCAGACACGAATCATCGACCAGAACGCGACGCCTCGCGCCGTGGCGATCCACAAGGATCGTGACGTGTGCACAGCCAGGTCGCGCAATCCGGCGGCGTGCATGCTGCCCTACTGTCGGGCCGAGCTGACCCTGGCGCAGTCGACGTACGCCGCGGAGCGCGGAGCGGCGGAGACCATGATCGGCGGCATGTCCGAATTGGCGGCGGACTACGACAAGGCGATGCGTGCCTGGTTCCTGTACGCCACGAATCCGGTGACGCGTGTGCGCCTCGACGCCGATCGCCGCGAACAGCTCGTGAATCTCGAGCGCTTCATCTATACCTCCGCCCAGGAATTCGGACTGGGCGGGGACGGGGAAAATCTCATCTCGGAGTGTAACGCGGCCGCGAGGGCCGCGGCGGAAGTGAAAGCGGCCCAGGATGCGGCCGCCAAGGTCGGCAAGTGCAATCCAAAGAAACTCGATCTCGACCTCGTGGTGGCATCGATCTACATCGACTGCAACGAGTTTCGACTCGGTCTGGCGGGCGCGAAGCTCGATGTCCGTGGCGCGACGACGGGCCGGCACGGCGAGCTGTTCCTCGGCGTGGGGCTGCCCGGCACGATCCCGGGACTCGGGGGGGACATCGGGATGCAAGCCAACTTCGATCAGGGCGGCAAAGTCACGACGGCGGGGATCGGGGTGCATGGGAGCTTGGGCTTCTCCGCCGTGGGGAAGTACGACCTCGAGGAGACCATCAACCTGCGCAGCGCGGGACCTGATTCCGAAGAGTCGGCCACGTTCACGACGGGCGCGGCGTTCGAGGGGGACCTCAGTGCCTATGCACACGCCTTTTGAACCGGGGGGCGGCGTCTTGCCCGGGCCTCATGCACGACGCGCCCGGAGCGGCGCCATCGGAGGAGCAATGATGTCTCGAATTGGAATGGCCGGTGTTGTACTGGTGGCGTGTGTTGCGGCGGGCGGGAGCGCGCGGGCGCAGGGCGTGAGCACGGTCGTCGCCCTGCATTCGTTCAAGGACCTGCCCACGCTTCCAACGTCGATCGACTCGCTCGCCAGGTACTACGGCGACGTCGCCACGCCCGACGGATCGACCGAGAAGGGGGACGTGCACACCGAAGCGCTCCGCCAACGGATCGTGGGGTGGATGAAGCCTACCGGCGTTCCTCCGGGCATGGACTACTCCAGCATGATGCAGAGTCCCGGCATGATGACCCCCGCGGCCGCTCAGGCCATCGGGAGCCTCTCGCAGGTCGCCGGCCAGATGAACGCCGATTTCACCGACGCCACGCAATCGTTCAACGTCGTGACGATGGGCCGTCTGCACGCGGCGTACGAGGACAAGGTCGCGGCGCTCAACAAACAGTACCAGCCGGCGATCGACCGGTGCATGGCGCGCGCGGAGCGGGCGGGCGGAGGGTCGTGCGGGGCCGATCCGGCCCAGCAGCGCGATGCCGCGATCAACGCCGCCGCCGCCGGGCTGCTCAAGAGGGCGGCCGCTCCATACGACGATCTCAAGCACACGCTGCAGCAGAGCGCGGCGCAGGGTGAGGCGGCAATCGATCAGGCCACCAAAGCCTTCGGTGGCAAGCTGTCGGGGATCGCGCGCGCGCAGGTCATGATGATCCGGCAGAACGAGCTCAACGAACTCATGGGGGCGCTCGGAGCCGAGAACGACGTGGTGACGTACGTGTTCGCCCATGCGGCTAATCTGAAAGCGGGCGGCGGTACGCACTGACGGCGCGGCGAGGCGCCGGCGTCGCCGGTTGACCGTTGCGGCGCATTCCTTCCACTTTCCACGGAGGCTCGATCGTGAGCAGATCCCTCGCACTCCTGTCGCTGCTGTGCCTGTCCCCCTGGACCGCGGCCGGCGCGCAGTACCAACCGGCGCCGACGCAATACACGATCGTCAACGCCGGCGGCGGTCAGACCCAGCACTTCTATCGTGACGGCGACAGGGTGCTGGTCGATCTGACCATGCCCAAATCCGCTGAGCAACCGGTCGCGATCCACATGCGTACGATCGTGGATGTTCCGTCCACGACGCAACTGTCGTGGGACCTGCTGAAGGCATCGGTGCCCTGCAATTCGCCGGGCAAAGGGGACTGGGGCGACCCGTTCGGCCTCTGGCAGCAGATGGCGCTGGACGATTCGGTCACGCCAAAAGCGACGGGGCAGGACACGGTGAACGGCATCACCGCCACGGTCTTCGAGAAGCGGGAGAAGCGCGGCACCGTGAAGCTCTGGCGCGACGCCACCTACGGGCTCCTGGTCAAGGCCGTGATGACACCGACAGGTGCCGAGGCCATCGAGATGTTCGAGACAAAGGAGTTCAGGGTGGGCGCGCCGACTGGTTCGGTGTTTGCGGTGCCCAAGCGGTGCGTCTGGAAGCGGTAGGACCTCGAACCGCTCCCGCCCGTTGATCGGTATCGAGCGCTACAGCTTCACCCCCGCGATGGAAGCGGGAATCTCCACGGCCCGGAACTCTCTCCGTCAATTCTCTAGCTCGATAGCGCCGCGAACGGTCCGATACCGAATTGGTGGAAGGGAACATCCGGACGCATCGATCGGCCCGAGCACTCAGGCGGGGGCCGGCGTCACTCCGCGCGACCAGCTCACCAGCGATCTGTCCACGCGGTTCGGCGCCGTGCAGTCAGGCGACATGCACGCGGCCGGACAGGCGCTCGCGAAGTTCCAGGGCGATCAGCAGAATGTCTCTTCGCCAAGCCCGACGCCGGCGTCGCAGTCACAATCTCCGCTCCAGAACGATTTGCAGTCGCTCGTCTCCGCGGTGCGGTCAGGCGGACAGCGGGTGGCCCCCCGCCCTGAAAGTTGGACCAGGGCGACTGGCGGAATGACGGAGGAAACCGCTCGCCGCTCGGGGGGTGGACGCGAGCATGGCGGACCGTGGAAATCGTACCCTCACGCGCTCACAGCGTAGGCCCGTTACAAACTCAGTTTGTAACCGTCGCGTTCGGCTCATTCCCGAGCCGTACCGCCTTGGCGTGCAACCCCATGCTGCGCATTGTCTTCCAACTGGCCCAGCCAAAACAACACCGCGAAGTCGGTAGTACCGAGGGGAATTTCGGTTCTTATATAGAAGATCTGAAGAGGCGGAAGGGACCGGATGCGGATCAGCCGCACCGGGTGACGTATCGGAAGTTGGTCAGGGGGTCGGGAGGCCGCGTTGGCGGGCCAGGTCGCGCCGCCTGGATGGAGCACGCTGGACGCCAGGGTTCACCGCAGGTGGAAGTCGCCCATTCAAGTCTGGAGCGATGCACGTCCAATCGGAGGAGCGACATGTTCAAGAGCAACGCCGTGCGAAGCTGCGTCGAACTGCACGAGATCGAGTTGCGGCGGTTCCATGACACGTGGCTCGCCTTTCGTGCTTCCGGCCAGAAACTGCCGCGGACTGACGATCCGTCCTACCAGTCGAACGAGCACCTCGCGGGCCACGTGTTGCGTTCGTCCCGCAACTACCTGACCTGGATTGGCGAATGCGTGAAGCGGCCGGTCACCGACCTCGACTCGGAAACGGACCCCGTGGCGATCGCCGGCCGAAGCGCTGCATTCATGGAAGAGGTCCTCGCCGGCTGGCGCCGCCACCTCGCGTTGCTCGAAGATCGCGAACTCGCGCCGGTGACCTACAAGTCCCGCTGGGGCGAGGACTACAACATCGAGCAGATGCTGGAGCACGCGGTCGTGCATCCGATGCGGCACCGCATCCAGCTCGAGCGGCTGGCGGGTGGAGGCGCCGCTCGGGTTGAGAGGTGAGGTGGCGGCGGCCCGATGTCCCCTATGAAGGGCATACCGATTCCGTCATACCAACATGGGAAGACGCGGTGCGCTTGACCTATGTCGCCGTCTCATCGCGCGGCGCTCCCGCCGGCAATTCCACCGTCGCCTTGCGCTCGAGCTTTCCCCAGCCGACCAGGCCACCGCGCGTGGCCGCCATGAACGACCGGATCACTACCCAGTACATCATCTGGCGGTACGCGAACCGCTGCAGCAGGACGAGCCAGGTGAGGCGCCAGTCCTCGTCGGGTTCCACCATGAGCGCCAGGACCGACACCGCCCAGTCGATGAACAGGAAGAGCGCGTAGAGGGTCAGGATCTGCTCGAACGGCGCTACGGCGTACGTGGCGCCATGCTCCAGCCCCACCAGCCACACGGAGACCAGGCTCCAGATGAACATCAGATCGGCGAGCGGCGCGATCGCATTGACCAGGAGCTGAAACACCCATGTGTTCGGAAGTGCGATCATGCCCAGCGAGCCGTAGCTCGGCCGCAGGAACGCGCGCCGGTGCTTCCACATGCACTGCAGCGTGCCGAAGCTCCACCGGAAGCGCTGCTTGAGCAATCCCGACACGGTGTCCGGGGCCTCGGTCCAGGCGACCGCGTGCGGCGCATACGCCACGCGATGGCCGGCCTCGAGCAGGGACAGTGTGAGATCCTGGTCTTCAGCGAGCGTCTCGCCGGAAAACCCGCCCGCCGCCAGGACCGCCTCGCGCCGCCAGGCGCCCACCGCGCCGGGCACCACCGTGATCCCGTTCACCAGGGCAAAGGCGCGACGGTCGAGGTTCTGGCTGGTGATGTACTCGATGGCCTGCCAGCGGGTGATCAGATTGATCCGGTTGCCGACCTTCGCGTTGCCGGCGACCGCCGCCACCGCCGGGTCGGCCAGCGGCTCGACCAGGCGCGCGACGGTGTCCTCTTCGAACAGCGTGTCCGCGTCCAGCCCGATCACGATGTCGTGGGAGGCCAGGCGCAAGCCGACGTTGAGCGCGCTCGCCTTCCCCCCATTGGACTTGGTGACCACCCGCACGCGGGGGTCGGCGTCGAACGCCGCCCGCGCGACCGCGTAGGTGTCGTCCGGCGACCCGTCGTCCACCACGACCACTTCCAGCGCGCCGGCGTAGCGCTGTGCCAGCAGGTGCTCCACGGTGCGCACGACGACGAGCGCCTCGCGATACGCCGGGACGATGACGGACACCGCGGGGGCATAGGGCAGCGCGGCGGGAGCCCTGGCGCGGGCCCGGACGCCCCGTCGTTCGCGTGCGTATTCCAGCAACGCCAGCGTCCCGATGACGAGCACGCGCGCGATCCCGAGGACGACGGCGAGGAGAAAGAGCCACGTCAGGATCCACTCAAGCGTGCCGAAGAGCGCGAAGCCGACGAGCTCCACGCTCCGGGTGGTTTCCTCTCCCTTGGGGAGCGGCGTCATCCCCTGGATGGCACCGTTGGTGAGCCCGGACAGTGTGACCAGTGTATCCCCGCGCGCCCGCAGCGAATCGATCAACGGCCCGAGGGCTGCCACCGTCTCCGCACGATTGCCCCCGCCATCGTGCAGCAGGACCACGTTCCCGCGCGCCCGCTGGTCGAGCACGTTGCGGACGATGGCCGCCGCCCCGGGGCGGGTCCAGTCCCTGGAATCGAGATGCAGGCCCGCGAGCACGTACCCGCGGTCGGACGCGATGGCCGCCGGCCCGAGTTCGTCCGCGGTGGTCGGCTCGGCGTCGCCGAAGTAGGGCGCCCGGAAGAAGACGATGCGGCGGTCGAGCGCGGCCTCCAGCAACCGGGTCTCCACATCGATTTCCATCCGGACGACGTGCGGCGGCAAGAGCGCGAGGTTCGGATGCGTGAAGGTGTGGTTGCCGATTTCGTTGCCGTCGGCCAGCACCCGGCGGGCGAGCTGCAGATGTCGCTCCACGCTGGTGCCGATCATGAAGAACGTGGCATGCACGGAGCGCGACGCCAGGGTGTCGAGGATCGCCGGTGTCCAGTCCGGGTCGGGTCCGTCGTCGAACGTCAGGGCTACCTTGTGCTTCTGAGCGCCGAAGCGCTGGACGATCCAGGGCGATGGGTAGCTGGTCACCTGTTCCCCGGTGATCGGGCCGGCGGGCGCGTCGAACGTGATCGTGCGCGTGCCGTCGGCCGGCTTGGCGCGGATGCGCAGCAGCTCGCCGGTGCCTTGGAACACCACGTCGTACCCCGGCGGGATGCGATCCAGCGCGGTGGCCACCGCCTCCGGGCTTCCGGTCGAGACGGCGAGCGCGTTCCAGAGCGACGGGTCTTCGGCGCCGAGCCGCCAGAGCGCCTGGCCCCGGACCCCCAGCCGCTGGCCGG
>Ga0307374_10002874_pt1 | contig 30044 bp, 27 predicted proteins | sample OX3MG_FD_202532 | JGI IMG/M metagenome (GOLD analysis project Ga0307374, IMG submission 202532) | Soil microbial communities from Risofladan, Vaasa, Finland - OX-3 | ecosystem: Environmental > Terrestrial > Soil > Coastal area > Acid sulfate soil | place: Finland: Risofladan, Vaasa | collected... | reverse complement strand
AGAATGCCGGCGTGGCGAGCGAGCGCGCGGTCGATGGCGACGCGTTTGCGCGCCATGCCGTCATCGTCGATTCCGGTGCCGCGGCCGGCCCAGCGCGCGCCGCCGCCGCCAAACAAAGCCGCCGCCAGCGCCGCCGCCGCGGTGGTGTTGCCGATGCCCATTTCGCCGAGGATGACGATGTCGGCGTCTTTCGACACCGCCGCGTAGCCCTCGTTCACCGCGGCAAGGAAATCGCTTTCGCTCATCGCCGGATGCAGCGTGAAGTCGGCGGTCGGTTTATCCAGCGACAACGGGATGACACGCAGATCGGCGCCGCCCGCGCGCGCGAGCTGATTGATGGCGGCGCCACCGTGGGCGAAGTTCGCCACCATCTGCACGGTGACCTCGCTCGGATAGGCGGAAACGCCTTGTGCCGTCACGCCGTGATTGCCGGCGAACACCAGGATCTCGGCGCGGTCGAGACGCGGCGGCGCGTGGCCCTGCCAGTGGGCGAGGAAAGCGGTCAGTTCCTCGAGCCGGCCGAGGCTTTTCGGCGGCTTGGTCAGCATGTCCTCGCGCTGCGCCACCGCGGCGGCCGCGGCGGGATGCCCGCCGGGCAGATCGAGGCAGGCGGCGCGCAATGCGGCGAACGAGGTGAAGGGAGGCATGGGTTGTGATCCTGTGCGGCTTTTCGGCTCCGCTCGTCCCAGCGAAAGTGGGGACCCGGACTGGATTCCCGCTTGCGCGGGAATGAGCGGCGAATGGCTGCACCTTTAGCAAATTGACGGCGGCGCGGCCAACGTCCCGTCATTCCGGCCGAGCGGAGCGAGAGCCGGAATCCATAACCACGGACAGTGCGGGAAAATTCCCGACACACAGGGATTATGGATTCCGGGTTCGCGCAAAGCTTATCATCGGGCCGGCCACTTCGGGCCGGACCCGTTGGCGCGCCCCGGAATGACCGGACGTGCTAAACTGCCGCTTTCGGGACGGCTGAGTCGGCCAGAACCAAGCCAAGACCACACCAAGACTACGCCATGACCGGGCCATGAGCATTCCCCCTCTCCCACCGATGCGCGACGACTGGCGGCCGTGGGCGGCGGAGCGCGGGCGCGAATTCGCCGCCGCCATGACTTTCCTCACCCGCCTGAAGCTGCCGCGCGGTATGCCGGCCGGCGCCGCGCCGGCGCAAGCCGAACTCGCGGCGGCAAGCTGGGCGTTTCCGCTCGCCGGCATTGTCATCGGTGCGATCGGCGCCATCGTCTATGCGATCGCGCACCGCCTCGGCGCGACGCCGTGGGTGGCGGGCGCGCTCGCCGTCGCGGCGACGCTCGCCGTCACCGGCGCGCTGCACGAAGACGGGCTGGCCGACACCATCGACGGTTTCGGCGGCGGCGCAACGCGCGAGGAAAAGCTAACGATCATGCGCGACGCGCGCACCGGAGCCTTCGGCGTCTGCGCGCTGATCATTTCCATTCTCATCCGCGTCGGCGTGCTGGCGAGCCTCGCCGACTCAAGTCTCGTCGCCGGAGCGCTGATCGCCGCGCATGCCGGCGGTCGCGCGGCGATGGCGCCGGCGATGTTCTTTCTGCAACCGGCGCGGACCGATGGACTGGCGTTTTCCGCCGGCCGGCCGCAGGCGATCGCGGCGATCGTCGCCGCGCTGCTCGCGTTTCTCGTCGCGGTGTTGTGTCTCGGCTTCGGCCGCGCGGTGGAAGCCGCCATCGCGCTCGCCGTCCTCACCGCGCTGGTCGCACGCTTGAGCTCCCGGCAGATCGGCGGCCAGACCGGCGACGTGCTCGGCACCGTCGAGCAAGTTTGCGAGATCGCGGTGCTGCTGGTGGCGATGCGGTGACTGCGTTCCCTTCCCCACGCGAGCAAAGCGAGCGGCGGGGAGAGAAAATCAAGCTTCTTTCCTTGGACTTAAATACCGCGTGCTGGCGAGCATCAGAAGCGTGAGCACCGCCGGCACCAGCGCCAGCGGAAGATTGACCGCGGCAACGCCGGCCACCGCCGCCCAGCCGATCGAGGAAAACGCCTCGGCAAATGTCGCCACCCGCGACGACACCTGACGCCGGCGAAACTGGCTGCGTTTCGCTTGCGTGCGGAACCAGAGCTGGATCGCGGTCGCCGACGCCGCGGCGATGAGGATGCCAAGCGCCGCGATCAGCGCGTGCCGGAGCGAGGCGAAAGCGAGCACGGCGATGAGCGGCGCGAACACCGCGGCGATCAGGCCGAGCACCGCTTCGATCTTGGTGCGCAGCACGACGCCCGCCGGCACCGGCGCCGTGGTGACAAGATCGGGCGCGTCTTCGCCGGAAATGGTGAGCCAGGCGAGACCGCCGGCGAGCTGGCCGGCCGCCATCACCAGCACCGGCACCACCAGATTGGCGGCGCCGCCGTTCGCTGCGAAGCTTTTCCATAACAGCAGCGCCGGCGGCACCAGATAAAGCATCTGCATCAGCGTTTGCGAGACGAGCCACGGATCGCGGAACAGCAACAGCCATTCCTTGCGGCGGAGCGCCGCCCGCGGCGAGACGCGGCGGAAGGTGTTGTGCCGTTCGGCACGGCTCGCCGGCGAGACCACCGCGCCGGCGGCGGTGATGGCGTACTCGCCGAAGCGCGGCGCCACCGCGGCGACGGCAAGCGCGAGCAGGGCGAAACTGCAAGCCAGCACGGCCACAAGCGCTCCGCCGTCGCCAAGCACGGCGCGCGCCGGTAACCAGAAGACGCTCTCCGGGTCAGGCGCCAGCCGCAGCAGCGCGTCCGAATCCAGCACCGAGGTCCGCGAGATAGTGCCGTAGGACAGGATCGCCGCCACCTGCAAGCCGATGACGAACGCGGCGCCGATGACGGCGGCGACGATTTGCGCCAGCAACCGCGTGCGCCGCGCGCCGACGAAGCGGAACAGCGCCACCGTCAGCGTCACCGCGATGGCGGTCGCCGCCGCGCCCATGGCGAGGATAACGCCGTAGCCGCCGAGCCAGCGCGCGCCACCGCGCACGGCGAGCATGTCGATGAACGGCGCCGCGATGGGCAGCGCCATGGTCGCGACCGAAAGCGCCACCGTGCCGATCCGCACCGCGAAAATTTTATAGGCGGCAACCGGCGAGGCGAGAATGAGATCGAGATCGGAGCGCGCGTAGAAAGCGCGCGTCAGCGATTCCATCGCCTGCGATATCATCAGCAGCCACGACAACAACAGCATCGCGGTGATGACAATGAACATATGCTTGTCAGGCGGCGCGCCGGCGAACGAGCCAACCACGAACCAGGCCACGGCGTGCATGAAGGCGACGAAACCGACGATGCCGAGCACGACCGCGCGGCGACGCGCACGCTTGCCGGCGGTCATCATCGCCACCCAGTCGCGCCAGGCGAGCCGCGATTCGTGGCGGACGAACCAGACCGTACTGCCGGGGGTGATCACAATGCTCCCCTCGTCCCGTCATTCCGGGGCGCGCAAAGCGCGAACCCGGAATCCATAATCACCACCGAGAACCGTTCTGCACCAATTGTGGTTATGGATTCCGGATAGCTGCTGCGCAGCTTCCGGAATGACGACGACGACAAAGTACACTTCACACCGCCACCGGCTCGGCGGTGAGCTTGAGGAAGGTGTCCTCCAGCGTGGCGCCGGCGCCGCCGGCTTCGGCGCCGAATTCCGCTTTGGCGCGCAGCTCGGCGAGCGTGCCTTCGGCGATCAGCCGGCCGCGCGAGATGACGCCGATCCGGTCGGCCATGCGCTCGGCCACTTCCAGAATATGCGTGGTCATGATCACGGTTGAGCCGGAGCGCGCGCGTTCGCGCAGCACGTCCTTGACCTGGCGGGCGGAGCCGGCGTCGAGTCCGGTGAGCGGCTCGTCGAGAATGATCAGTCGCGGCGCGTGAATGAGCGCGCCGGCGAGCGCCAGCTTCTGGCGCATACCCTTGGAAAATGTTTCGCAGCGCTCGCGCGCATGCGGCCCGAGGCCGAGCCAGCCGAGCAAATCCAGCGCGCTCGCCTGCGCGAGCCTTGGCTCGACGCCCCACAGCCCGGCGACGAATTCCAGATACTCCTCCGGCGTGAGCTTGTCGTAGATCATCGGCTCGTCGGACACCCAGGCGATCACGCGCTTGGCTTCAACCGGATCGGCGAGCGCATCGATACCGGCGACATGGATCGAGCCGGCGTCGGGTCGGATCAGACCGGCGATCATGCGCAGCGTCGTCGTCTTGCCGGCGCCGTTGGGGCCAAGCAGCGCGTAGAACTCGCCGGCGCGGACGGAGAGGTCGAGGCCGTCGACCGCCGGGCGCTCGAAGCGCTTGACGAGGCCGCAGATATCGAGGGCGAGCGGTAACGGCTGGAGCATCGTCAAACGCTAGCCGGGGACTGGTTTCAGGCTCGTGAATCCGGACGTGTATTTTGCAACGGATTCGTCATTGCGAGAATTACCCGCTGATATTGAACGCCGCGAGCGCCGCCATGTTGACCAATTGCGCGTCGTTGGCGGACAGCGGCACGATCTGCACCGAACGGTCGAGCCCGACCAGAATCGGGCCGATCACGGTCGCGCCGCCGAGTTCCATCAACAGCTTGGTGGAGATCGAGGCCGAGTGGAACGACGGCATGATCAGCACGTTGGCCGGCCCGGACAGGCGGCAGAACGGATAGGCTTCGCGCAGTTCCATGTTGAGCGCGACGTCGGCGGCCATGTCGCCGTCATATTCGAAATCGACGCGTTGCTTGTCGAGCAATTTCACCGCCTCGCGCACGCGGTCGGAGCGTTCGCCCGACGGATGGCCGAAAGTCGAGAAGGCGAGCAGCGCAAGCCGCGGCTCGTAGCCGAGCGAGCGCGCCACCCGCGCCGCTTCGATGGCGATTTCGGCGATGTCGTTGGCGTTCGGCATTTCGGTGACCGCGGTGTCGGCGATCAGCACAGTGCGGCCGCGCGCCAGCACCAGCGAGACACCCATGACGCGATGGCCGGGCTTCGGGTCGATGCAGCGGCGCACGTCTTCCAGTGCGACCGAGAAGTTCCTCGTCACGCCGGTGACCATCGCATCGGCGTCGCCGAGCGCCACCATGCACGAAGCGAAATGGTTGCGGTCCTGATTGATCAGCCGCACGCAGTCGCGTTGCAGGAAGCCTTCGCGCTGCAACCGCTCGTAGAGGTAGGAGGCATAGGCGGTGTTCCGCGACGACAGCCGCGCATTGATGATCTCGATGCCGCCGCCAAGCTCAATGCCGAGTCCCTTGGCGGTTCCCTTGACGCGGTCCTCGCGGCCGACGAGCAGCGCGGTGCCGAGGCCTTGCTGCACGAATGAGGCGGCGGCGCGGATCACCTGCTCCTCCTCGCCCTCGGCGAACACCACGCGCTGCGGCTTCCGGCGCAGACGCTCGAACACCCGCTGCAACAGGCCGGCGATCGGATCGCGCCGGGTGCGCAATTGCTGCTTGTAGGCCTCCATATCGACGATCGGTCGGCGCGCGACTTTGGAATCCATCGCCGCCTGGGCCACCGCCGGCGGTATCCACGAAATCAGCCGCGGATCGAACGGCACCGGAATAATATAATCCGACCCGTAGCGCGGCCGCGTGCCGTACGCGGCGGCGACCTCGTCGGGGACATCCTCGCGCGCCAGTTCGGCGAGCGCGTGCACGGCGGCGATCTTCATCTCCATATTGATGGCGCGGGCGCGCACATCGAGCGCACCGCGGAAGATGTAGGGAAAGCCGAGCACATTGTTGATCTGGTTCGGATAGTCGGAGCGCCCGGTCGCCATGATGGCGTCGTCGCGCACCGCGGCGACGTCTTCGACGGTGATCTCCGGATCCGGATTAGCCATGGCGAAGATGATCGGCTTCTCCGCCATCGACTTCACCATATCCTGGGTCACCGCGCCCTTCTGCGACAGGCCGAAGAACACGTCGGCGCCGACCATGGCTTCGGCGAGCGTGCGCGCCTTGGTCTTGGTCGCGTAGCCCGACTTCCACTGATTCATGCCGGCGGTGCGGCCTTCATAGATCACGCCTTTGGTGTCGCAGAGGGTTAGATTCTCCGGCCGGAAGCCGATAGCGCGAAGAAGTTCAAGGGAGGCAATACCGGCGGCGCCGGCACCGTTGCAGACGAGCTTGGTGGTCTTGATCTCACGGCCGGTGAGTTCGAGCGCGTTGATCAAGCCGGCGGCGGCGATGATGGCGGTGCCATGCTGGTCGTCATGGAAGACCGGAATGTCGAGCAGCTCGCGCAGCCGCTGCTCGATGATAAAACATTCCGGCGCCTTGATATCCTCGAGATTGATGCCGCCCCAGCTCTTGCCCAGCACCCTGACGCAGTTGATGATTTCGTCGGGGTCCTCGGAGGAGATTTCCAGATCGATCGAGTCGATGTCGGCGAAGCGCTTGAACAGGATGGCCTTGCCTTCCATCACCGGCTTGGCGGCGAGCGCGCCGCGATTGCCAAGGCCGAGAATGGCGGTGCCGTTGGTGATCACCGCGACGAAATTGCCTTTGGTGGTGTAGTCGTAGGCGCGACTCTCGTCTTCGGCGATGGCCAGCACCGGCACCGCGACGCCGGGCGAGTAGGCGAGCGATAAATCGCGCTGCGTCGCCATCGGCTTGGTCGCCACGACTTCGAGCTTGCCCGGCCGCCCCTGGCTGTGAAACAGCAGAGCTTCCTGATCGGTAAAAGTCGGCCGGTTCCCGGTTTTCCGAGCCATATCAATTCCTTGCCGATGAAATCACGGCGCGAGGACCGGCCGCCGAGCCAACGTTAGCGGATGGGAGCCCCGATGCTCAAGAGAGCCGTATTTCATGCTTAAGCCGGGCGTCGGCGCAAAGCGTCACAGGCCGACGCATTGAATAAGCCTGCATTGCAGAGTAATGCCACGCCACGCCCCATTGTTGAGCCGCCCGGCATCGTGATGATCAGATTTCTGTTGCGTTTCATCGGCCTCTGTCTGCTGGCCTCCGCCTTTGTATTCCTGGTGTACGACGGCGAACGGTCGATCGTAAACCAGCATGCGACTTACACCGATCTTGAGCAGAGTTGGGCGTTGGTCGATCAGGATCATCTCAACCTGGCCCAGAACTGGTTGAAGCTGAAGGCCGCGTGGGCGTGGGATCCGTACCTTCAAAAGCTCTTTGAGATTCCGATCTGGGTAATCCTGGCCGTTGTCGCGATGATCCTCATTCTGCTCGGGCGCAAAAAAAGACCGCTGATCGGCTACGCCCGCAATTGAGCGCTTGAGCATGCGCTTGGCAAAATTGTCCGGCTGGCGACGTTGGCTTCGGCCATTGCTCGTCGTTGTTGTCGTTTTGCTGGTGCTGCCGTATGCGATCGCGCCGCTTTACCGGTTCGGCCGGCCGGTCTCGACGCCGATGCTGTGGCGCAGAGCGACCGGCGGGCGCGTGGAGCGCAGTTTCGTGCCACTCGATCGCATTGCACCGATCCTCCCGCTGACCGTCATCCTCGCCGAGGATGGCGGCTTTTGCCGCAACCGCGGCATCGATCTCGGCGCTGTACGCGAAGCGTTGCGCGAAAGCGACGACGATATCGACGAGGCGCGCGGCGGATCGACGATCACGCAGCAGACGGTCAAGAATCTGTTCCTGTGGCCGGGACGCAGCTTCGTGCGCAAGGCGCTGGAGCTGCCGCTGGCGCTGTGGCTCAACGTGGTGCTGCCGAAGCGGCGGATTATCGAACTTTATCTCAACATCGCCGAGTGGGGGCCGAACGGCGAATTCGGCATCGAGGCGGCGGCGCACTTTGCGTTCCACAAATCGGCGCGCGAGTTGACGCCCGCCGAGGCCGCCGAACTTGCCGCCATCCTGCCCAATCCGGTCACCCGCTCGGCGCGGGCGCCCAGCACTTTGGTGCACCGGCTCGCGGCTCTCTATGAGCGGCGCGCCGCCAAGTTTCCCGGTCACGGCTCCTGTCTGCGTAACCCGCTCCACTAAGACTCATATTTGCTGGTGGTCCTTTTGATCTAACATTCGCACGAGAGGGTGCGAACACGGATGCGAATGTTAGAATTGGACCACTAGCGTCCGCCGCGCGGTTCCTTTATAAGCGCGCCAACTTCAAGAACAGCCGAACCGTCGCAGGAGAGTGTAAGTCATGGCCGTTCCGAAACGAAAAACCTCGCCGTCACGCCGCGGCATGCGCCGCTCGGCCGACGCGCTCAAGCGGCCGACCTACGTCGAGGACAAGGATTCCGGCGAGTTGCGGCGGCCGCACCATATCGACCTGAAAACCGGCATGTATCGCGGCCGGCAGGTGCTGGCCAAGAAAAAGGAAAGCTAGCGGCGCGCGTCATGTTCGTTCTTGGCTTTCCGCTGCTGCTGATTCCCTTCGCCGTCTACAACATGATTGCGTTTCTTACGCCGGGCGTCGGCTGGACGACGCCAGTCACCACGATTCACATGACGTCCGGACAGGACTGGGTGATGACGTGGGAAGATCTACTCATTGCCTTCGCCATCCTGCTGCTGGCGGTCGAAATCCTGAAATCGACACGGATGGGCGTTCGCTCCATCGTCGACCATGTGCTGGCGATGGCGTTGTTCATCGCCATGCTGGTGGAGTTTTTGCTGGTCAAGCAGGCCGGTACGTCGACCTTCTTTTTGCTGACCATGATCGGGCTGGTGGACGTGCTGGTCGGCTTTATCGTCAGCGTCCGCTCGTCGCAGCGTCAGGTCGAGGTTGAGCGCGCCTAGTGGAGCGGATTTAACATTCGCTACCCACCTAGCGGCAGCCTCGTGAAGCGAATGTCAAATCCAAAGCTCCACTAAGACTCATATTTGCTAGTGGTCCTTTTGATTCTAACATTCGCATGAGAAGCTGCCGAATACGGATGCGAATGTTAGAATCGGACCACTAGTGGAGCGGATTTTAGGCGGCGCGCGACAGCGCCCGCCCCGTCGGCAGCGGCCGGTAACTCGTCACTGCATAAGCGGCAATCGCGACGTCCGGCTCGGCCCGCCGGCGCGCGCGCGTTTGCGGGACCAGCGTCTTGGCGGCGATCAGGAGCGTCAGGAATTCCGCCTGCGGCCGCACGCAAGCGTAGCCGGGGCGGTTTGCGCCGCCATACTGAGCGATCGGGACGAGAGCCGTACTCATCGTACTCATGGGGTTACCGCGTCCTGTGCCGAAATGGGACGCCGGTTATCTCGAACCGGGACGTCCGCTGCGTTCCGCCACTGCAGTCGCAAACCCCGTGCCGGCCGTGCCGGTTGCTTCAATTCGATAATGGGATTTCCGAATTCTTTATGTTCCTGCGGTAGTTTACGGCGAAACCGACAATCTGCCTTCACGTCTGCGGCGACTTTCGGCTATCCCAACGAGGCGCGGGTGAATAACCAGAATACGCACGATTCCCCCACCCGCCTGGACGCCGGGGAAATCCTCGCGTCGGTCGGCGAAGCGCTTTATCGCTGGGACGTGCCAAGCGACGCGCTGACCTGGAGCGCGAATGCCGGCGAGGTTCTATCGATCGCAAGCGGCGAGGCGATCGCCACCGGCCGGGCGTTCGCGCAATTCCTCGACGCCGACAATTCGCAGGCCCGCTTCGACGCGGTCATGCGCTCCGAGCAGCGCGACGAGGGCCGCGGCGTCGGCTATCGCATCCAGTATTGCATTCGCCCCGACCCGAAAACCGACGCCAAACTCTGGCTCGAAGATACCGGCCGCTGGTTCGCCGGCCCCGACGGCAAGCCCGTCCGTGCGCACGGTACCGTGCGAGCGATCAACGACCGTCACGAGCGCGAAACCCGGCTGAACTATCTGGCTCGCTATGACGAGCTCACCGGCGAATTCACCCGGCATCATTTGACCGAAGTGCTGACCAAGACGCTCGACGACGCAATCCGCTTCCGCTCTTCGTGCGGCTTTCTGCTGGTTGCGATCGACAATCTGGCACGCATCAACGAGTCCTACGGTTTCGACATCGCCGACGAAGTGATCAACGCGGTCGGCAAACGCATCCGCGGGCTGATGCGCGGCAAGGACTCGCTCGGCCGTTTTTCCGGCAACAAATTCGGCATCGTGTTGCGCGACTGCTCGCCCGACGACATGGCGATCGCCGCCGAGCGGCTGCTTGCCGGCGTGCGCGACGAAATGCTGCCGACCAGCGCTGCTCCGGTAGCCGCCACCGTGACGATCGGCGGCGTGACCGCGCCGCGCCATGCCCGCATCGTCGCGGAAGTTCTGGCGCGCGCGCAGGATGCGCTCGATCGTGCCAAAGACAAACGCCACGGCTCATTTCTCCCCTATCGGCCAAGTCTCGAACGCGAGACGCAGCGCCTGGAGAACGTACGCGCGACCGACGAGATCGTCGCCGCGCTCAACGAGCGCCGCATTTTCATGGCTTACGAGCCGGTCGCCGACGCGCGTGACCGCAAGCACGCTTTCTACGAGTGCCTGATGCGCGTGCGCCGCGCTGACGGGAGCCTGCTCGGCGCCAGCGACGTCGTGCCGGTCGCCGAACGGCTTGGATTGGTGCGGCTCCTCGACCACCGCGTGCTTGAGCTTGTGATCGATGAACTTGCGGCCGCGCCGGCGTTGCGCACCAGCGTCAACGTTTCGCCCGGTTCGACCACCGATCCGGATTGGTGGGCCGGTTTAGGCTCGATGTTGCGCACCCATTCCGGCGTCGCCGAACGGCTGATCATCGAGATCACCGAAAGCGCGGCGATTCACGACATCGACGAGACCCGCGGCTTTGTCGCCCGCGTAAAGGATCTCGGCTGCCGCATTGCCATCGACGATTTCGGCGCCGGCTACACCTCGTTCCGCAATTTGCGCAAGCTCGGCGTCGATATCGTCAAGATCGACGGCGCTTTCGTGCAGAACATGCTGCGCTCGGAAGACGACCGCGCTTTCGTGCGCACGCTGATCGAACTCGGCAAGCGGCTCAAATTAGCCACGGTCGCCGAATGGGTGCAGGACGAGCAGGCGGCGGAAATGCTGGAAGCGTGGGGCTGCGATTACTTGCAGGGCGCGTTGGTCGGTTTGGCGACCGTCGAGCGGCCGTGGCGCACCGGTTTGCCGCCGATGGTGGCGCGCGGCGGGTGAGCTATCGCTGCGGCCCCGACAGGCTGAGTTCGCGTTCGGCGCGGAACACGTTGCCGTAAAGATTGGCGATCCACTGCCGTCCGCTCGACGTCACATTGAGATAGCGGATCGCTGTCTGGATGTGCGCGGAAACGCTGTTCCAGTAAAACTGCGGGTATTTGTCGGTAAGGTCGGCGGGCGTGGCGTAACCTAATTGCCGGTTCATCCCGACTTCTTCAAATTCGAGGTAGAGCGCGTTGGCCTTGCGCAGGTAAGCCGGGTCGCCAAGCTGGCCGATCAGATCGGCCGCGCGCACCAGCGAACCCTCCTCGTTGTCCTCATCGTTGCCGGCGCCGCCCGGCGACGGAAACCGCGTGTATTCGATCGTGTCGGCAATCCTGCCGGCATCGAGAATTTCGGAATTGCCGATGCGGTCCATCACGTAAAGTTTCGACCGGTCGACGTGGAAAGGAGTCAGTGCCGCGTCGGAGGAGCCGCGCGGGAGCTTGGTTTTTTGGCCTTTGGCATCGATCACGTAGCCGTCGGGTCCGTCGCCTTGCAGGATGCCGCGCACATAGCCGATGTCATGCAGCAGGCAGGCGACCAGGACGTGCGCGAAGTCGATCGGATACGTCGGGGTGAGAAGCGCGCGGCCCTTCATGATGTCGTAGCCGACCTGGGTCACCAGCATCGTGTGCTCGACGTTGTGATAGAGCGCGTCGCTGTTGCCGATGCACTCCAGCGAAATCCGCGCGACCGCCGGAATAAGCTCGGTCAGCGTCGCGTCGACAGAACCAAATCTGCGGCTCAGATGTTCGGTGAGATATGCACTTAGACCTTCCGCCGCCAATTCAGGAACGGTGATCAAGGAACGTCTCCAATAGCTCAAAAAATTCCTGCAACTCTAATGATATTGCCCCGGACGTAACCGAGGTTAGCAAAATTCCCGACATTGCGGGACGCGGTCGTCTCATTCGCTGACTTGACGGCGGTCCGACCCCGATCGATCAACCACCGCCCGTCAGCTTGTCGACTTTCTTCTGCATCTCGTCGAGCTGACGCTTGAGGTCGTCGATGTCGCCGGTCTTGGATGGTATCTTCGCCGCTTCGTCATCGACCTCGCCGTTTTCGCGCCGGGCAAACGGCGTGAACATCGCAAATGCGCGCTCGAAAATCTCCATGTTGCGCCGGACGTGGTCCTCGAGCACGCCGAACGGACTGCCACCGAAGGCTTGCGCCATCTGCGTGCGAAGTTTTCCCTGCTCGCGCGTCAGCGAGTCGATCGAGACTTCCAGGTAGCGCGGCACCAGCATGCCCATGCTGTTGCCATAGAAACGAATGAGCTGGCGCAGGAACGCGATCGGCAGAAGATTCTGCCCTTCTTTGTTTTCCTGCTCGAAGATGATTTGCGTGAGCACCGAGCGGGTGATGTCCTCGGTGGTCTTGGCGTCGTAGACGACGAAGTCCTCGCCGCTCTTGACCATGCTGGCCAAGTCTTCCAGCGTCACGTAGGTGCTGGTGCCGGTGTTGTAGAGCCGCCGGTTGGCATATTTCTTGATGGTGATCGGCTCTGCGGCGGGCTTGGCGACTGTTTCGGGCATGTGGCGGGACCACGCGGGTTTACACCATCAAACTAGGCGGTTTCCGAAGGCGCGGCTACCGTTTTATGCAGAGCCTTGAAGCGCGATAAATTGCCAGGATCGGGCCGAAAGTCAGGGCAACAGCACCGACCGCCCAACGCATGGCAGTAATGCGACGCCTTCCCATCTTGTCGGGCGCCCGCCGTATCCCTATGACATAGGTCAACGCTGCCGCGGTCGATCCGCGCTCATCATTACCGCCCGCAAAGGAGTTCCCCATGCAAGACGACATCGTCATCGTCGGTGCGGTTCGCACGCCAGTTGGCGCATTCAACGGGGTCTTCGGCAACACGCCGGCCCATGACCTCGGCAAGATCGCGATCAAGGCGGCCATCGATCGCGCCGGCATCGAAGCGTCGCGCGTTTCGGAAGTCATCATGGGACAAATCCTGCAAGCCGGTCAGGGCCAGGGTCCGGCGCGGCAAGCCTCGGTCAATGCCGGCATTCCGGTCGAGGTTCCCGCTTATAGCGTCAACATGCTGTGCGGCTCCGGCCTGCGCGCGGTCGCGCTCGGCTATCAGGGCATCGCCAACGGTGACACCGAAATCGCCGTCGTCGGCGGCCAAGAATCAATGAGCATGGCGCCGCACTGCGCGCATCTGCGCGGCGGCGTGAAGATGGGCGACTTCCAGATGGTCGACACCATGATCAAGGACGGCCTGTGGGACGCTTTCAACGGCTATCACATGGGCAACACCGCTGAGAACGTCGCGCGGCAATGGCAGATCACCCGTGCGCAGCAGGACGCGTTTGCGGTCGCCTCGCAGAACAAAGCCGAGGCCGCGCAGAAGGCCGGCAAGTTCAAGGACGAGATCGTCCCGGTCACCATCAAGTCCCGCAAGGGCGACATCATCGTCGACGCCGACGAATATCCCAAGCACGGCACCACGCTGGAAGCGTTGTCCAAGTTGAAACCGGCGTTCGACAAGGAAGGCACGGTGACCGCCGCAACCGCCTCGGGCATCAATGACGGCGCCGCCGCCTTGGTGCTGATGAAAGCAAGCGAAGCGGCCAAGCTCGGCAAGACGCCGCTGGCGCGTATCGTGTCGTGGGCGCAAGCCGGTGTCGATCCGAAAATCATGGGCAGCGGACCGATCCCGGCTTCCCGCGCTGCGCTGAAGAAGGCCGGCTGGAGCGTGAACGACCTCGATCTGGTCGAGGCCAACGAGGCGTTTGCCGCCCAAGCCTGCGCCGTCAACAAGGACCTCGGCTGGGACACCAGCAAGGTCAACGTCAACGGCGGCGCCATCGCCATCGGGCATCCGATCGGCGCCTCCGGCGCGCGCGTGCTGGTGACGCTGCTTTACGAAATGCAGAAGCGGAACGCGAAAAATGGCTTGGCCACGCTCTGCATCGGCGGCGGCATGGGCATCGCCATGTGCGTGGAGCGATAACCAGCTTCAATCGCAACAATCGAAAGACGGCACGGCCGGGCATAACCCGTCGAAGACGGGCGTGAACGCCCTTTTGCCCGGCCATCAACGTCTTTAAGCTAGTGGAGCGGATTTAACATTCGCTACCCACCTGGCGGCAGACTCGTGAAGCGAATGTCAAATCCAAAGCTCCACTCAGACTCACATTTGCTAGTGGTCCTTTTGATTCTAACATTCGCATGAGAAGCTGCCGAATACGGATGCGAATGTTAGAATCGGACCACTAGTCGCAACGATGTGGATGTCCGGCTCGGCCGGCCATACCGCTGAAAAAGGGAGGAGATCATGCCACGCGTCGCAGTGGTGACGGGCGGTACACGCGGTATCGGCGCGGCGATCAGCAAAGCGCTCAAGGCGGCCGGCTACAACGTCGCCGCCACTTACGCGGGCAACGACGAGGCGGCGCAGAAATTCAAGGCCGAGACCGGCATCGCCGTCTTCAAATGGGATGTGTCTTCGTTCGACGCCTGCGCCGCCGGCATCAAGCAGGTCGAGGCCGAACTCGGGCCGATCGACGTGCTGGTCAACAATGCCGGTATTACCCGCGACGCCCAGCTGCATCGCATGAAGCCCGAGCAATGGTCGGAAGTGATCAACACCAATCTCGGCTCGCTGTTCAACATGTGCCGCAACGTCATCGAAGGGATGCGTGCGCGCAAGTTCGGCCGCATCATCAATATTTCTTCGATCAACGGCCAGAAAGGCCAGTTCGGCCAAACCAATTATTCGGCGGCGAAGGCGGGCGAGATCGGCTTCACCAAGGCGCTGGCCCAGGAAGGCGCCAAGCTCGGCATCACCGTCAACGCGATCGCGCCGGGCTACATCAATACCGAGATGGTGCAGGCGGTGCCGAAGGACGTGCTGGAGAAATCGATCCTGCCGACCATTCCGATCGGCCGGCTCGGCGAGCCCGAAGAGATCGCGCGCTGCGTGGTGTTTCTCGCCAGTGACGACGCCGGCCTGCTCACCGGCTCGACCATGACGGTAAACGGCGGCCAGTACATCACCTGACTCGCGAAACGATCCAGCGCAACGATTACGACTGGATCGCTTCGTCGCGTTCGCTCCACGCGATGACGAATTAGTCCGGCGTCCAACCCTTCGGTGCCAGTTCGAATTTTGCAAAGTCGAAGCCGGGCGCGACGGTGCAGCCGCATAACGTCCAATCGCCGAGACTTTGCGCCGCCTGCCAGGCATGCGCGGGCACCATCGCCTGCGGCCGCTCACCCCCAGCAAGATCGGCGCCGAGCGTGATGCGCTCGCGCCGTCCGTCCTGTGCGATTGCAAGTTCGAGCGGCGCGCCGGCGTACCAGTGCCAGGTCTCGACTGCATCGACGCGGTGCCAGTGCGAGCGTTCGCCGCGCGCCAGCAGGAAATAAATCGCGGTCGAGGCGGCGCGCTTGCCGTCGACAATGCGCGGGTCGCGGAAGGTCTCGCGGAAATGTCCGCCTTCCGGATGCGGCGCAAGATCGAGAAGCCGGATCACGGCGGCGGCGGTGAGAGGCACGATCAGAACCGGTTTTTGCGCTCGCGGATTTCGGCAAACACTTTCCAGGCCGGACTGCCGGCGAGCCCGACGGATTTTGCGACGTCCGGCAAATCGGCGCGCAGGAACGGATTCTCCGCCTTCTCCGCGCCGATGGTCGCCGGGATGGTCGGCTTGCCGGCGGCGTGCAGATTTTTCACTTCGTCGGCGCGCGCGGCGAGCGCCTTGTTGTCCGGCTCGATGGTCTTGGCGAAGCGGATATTGGCGTCGGTATATTCGTGGCCGCAATAAAGCCGGGTCTCGTCGGGCAGCGCACGCAGCTTGAGCAACGACCGCCACATCATTTCCGGGTTGCCTTCGATGACGCGGCCGCAACCGATGGAAAACAGCGTGTCGCCGACAAAGGCGAGCTTGTCGGCGGCGAACACATAGGAGATGTGGCCGGCGGTGTGACCCGGCGTCTCCAGCACGTTGCCGATGAGCCCGCCGACGCGCACCGGGTCGCCTTCGCCGACCGTCTCATCGACATCGGCGATGCGTTGCGCCTCGCCGCGTGGCGCCACCACGCGGCAATGGTGCTGCCGCTTGAGCTCGGCGATGCCTTGCGTGTGGTCGGCGTGGTGGTGGGTGACCAGAATGTCGCTCAGCTTCCAGCCGGTCTTTTGCAGCGCCGCCTCGACGGCGGCCGCCTCCGGCGCGTCGATCGCCGCCGTCGCGCCGCTGCCCGGATCGTGGATGAGCACGCCGTAATTGTCGGTGAGACAGGGGAATAAATAGGTCTGGGCGGGCATCCGTCTTCCTTTTTGGCGGGTCGTTAATCGATCATCGGCTTTCGCAACGGTTTTGCAAAGCCGGGCACTGCGAGCCCCATACGCGTCCCCGCGTGACGTGCTATTTTGCCGTCATGGACGTCGTCGATCTGCGCAACTTTTACGCCCAGCAACTGGGCGTCGTGGCGCGCCGCATCATCGGCCGCGGCATTCGCAGGCATTGGGCCGACACCCGCTCGCTGCGCGTGCTCGGCATCGGCTATCCAACGCCCTATCTCGGCCTGTTCCGCGAAGAGGCCGAACGCTGCCTCGCTTTGATGCCGGCGCCGCAGGGCGTGGTGCGCTGGCCGTCATCGAAGCCGGCACTAACTGCTTTGGTCGAGGAAGACGATTTGCCGCTGACCGATGCGGCGGTCGACCGTGTGCTGCTGGTGCACGCGTTGGAAAATTCCGTAGATCCGGTCGGATTGCTGCGCGAGGTCTGGCGCGTGCTCGCCGGCGGCGGCCGATTGCTCGCCGTGGTGCCGAACCGGCGCGGATTGTGGGCGCGCATGGACACGACGCCGTTCGGTCAGGGCCGGCCGTATTCACGCCCGCAGATCACCCACCTCTTGCGCGAGACCTGGTTCACGCCGACCGGTTGGGGCGAGGCGCTCTATGTGCCGCCGATCGCGCGCAACTGGTTCCTGCGTACGGCGGTGGCGTGGGAGCGCACCGGCGCGACCATTTCGGCGCCATTTGCCGGCGTGCATATCGTGGAGGCGACCAAGCAGGTTTATCGCGCCATCCCGTCCCGGCGCGAGCGGCGGCGCCTGATGCCGGCGTTGCAGCCGGTGCTGGCGCCCTCGCCCGGAACGGCGCTCTCGCGCTTCGATCAGGTTACGCCGGCCACGCCTCGGCAGTGACTGCGGCGGCGTCAACGCCGACCAGATCGGAAAGTCCGTTGAGCTGTTCGCGTTCGAGCGCCGCGATAAGATCCGCCTTGATCTCGGCGATCAGGCTCAACCCGCGAAACACCAAAGCCGAATAAAGCTGGATGAGGCTCGCGCCGGCGCGAAATTTGGCGAGCGCTGTGGCGCCCGAGTCGATACCGCCAACGCCGACCAGCGGAAACGCTTCCTCCACCCGCACGTAAGTTTCCGCCAGCATGCGCGTCGCCAGCGCAAACAGCGGACGTCCCGACAAGCCGCCCGCTTCTTTGGCGGTTGGAATTTCGTGCAGCCGCGGCGGCCGGCTGATGGTGGTGTTGCCGACAATCATGCCATCGACCTTCCGCGCCCGCGCAACGCCGACGACGTCGTCAAGCTCGGCAAGTGTCAGGTCCGGCGCAATTTTGAGCAGCACGGGGGTCGGACCGGCCTGCGCGACGACCCGCTCGCGCGCATCGACCACGCGGGCAAGCAATTCGTCGAGCTCCTTGGCTTGCTGCAAGTTGCGCAGACCCGGCGTGTTGGGCGACGAGACATTCACGGTCACGTAGCTCGCCACCGGCGCGAAGAGTTCGATCAGCCGCACATAATCGGCGGTGCGGTCGGCGGAGTCTTTGTTGGCGCCGACATTGATGCCGACAATGCCGCCGGCATTGGCGCGCGCCGCCAGCCGCCGCAGCGCGACCTCGGCACCCTGCGAATTAAAGCCGAGACGGTTGATCACGCCGCCGTCGGCGGCGAGCCGGAACACCCGCGGGCGCGGATTCCCAGGCTGCGGCTTGGGCGTGATGGTGCCGGCTTCGACGAAGCCGAAGCCCAGGCGGAGCAACGCGTCGGGCACCTCCGCATGCTTGTCGAAGCCGGCCGCCATGCCGACCGGATTGGGAAAGTTGAGATTGAAGACGCGCATCGCCAGCCGCTTATCGTCGCCGGCCGGCCGCGGCAGCGGCGCAAGTTTCAACATTTTGACGGTGAGACCGTGCGCCTGTTCCGGATCGAGCGCCTGCAAAAACGGCGCGCCGAACCGCTCAAATAGTCCGATCACGCGTCCAACTCCGGCAACGGACGCCGCCCGCCCACCTCGTCGGGCAACGGCCGCGCCCAGCGCACCGCGGTGAGCGGCAGGTCGGCGTAAAGGTGCGGGAACAGCGCACCGCCGCGCGAAGGCTGCCACTTCAGCGCGCCGTCAAGCTCGGCCGCATCGACCGCGACCAGCATCAGGTTCGACATGCCGGCAAAGTGCTTGGCCGCGGTTTCGGCAAGCTGCGCGGCGGTCGAGAAATGGATAAAGCCGTCCTGATTATCGACTGGCGCACCGCGATATGCGCCCGCAGCCTCGGCGGCGCGCCACTCTTCCTGCCGGCAGATCTTGTAAATGGTCGTCACCTTCGGTCGTCTGGTTGTTGGCCCTAGCCGAAGTTCTTGGCTTTAGCCGACGCTGCTCGCGCAGCCTTTCCTGGTCATTAGTCGTGCCTGACCGCGCTCCGCATCGACCGCGGGGCTTAACCTTAACAACAAGTCAGCCCGCCCCGAAGCCGAACAACAAATGCCGAACAGCCCGGCAAATGGTAAGTAATCGGTTAAGCGGCATGTTGTGAATGGGGTATGGGTATGCTTTCCAGATTTTTTGATCGCGCGTCGGCCCAGCCAGTCGCCGGGACGGCCAATTCGAACCAGTCACCCGATGCGGCCGCTGCGGAGCACTCAACCTCCGAAAGCTGGGCGGAAATCGGCATCAAGGTCGGTGGCGACAACGAATCGCTTCGCAACCTGCTGACCGACGTCGCCCGCCGGATCGAGGCGCTCGACGATCTGCGCGAAATTTTCGGCGCCGCCGTCACCCCCATCGGCGAGGCGCTCGCCTGCCTGGAGCACGAGAAATTCGACAATATCAAGCTGCGCAGCCTTTTCGATGACATCAATACCCGCCATCAGGCGCTGCGCGGCGAATATGCCGAATTGCGCAAGCAATCCGCGGCGCACCAGCAGGAAGGCAATATCCTGCGCTGCGACCTTGCTGCCTCGCAGGAGACGGCGGCGGCGCTCGAGGCTGCAAAAACCGACTTGACCCGCGAACTCGACGTGACGCTCGGCAAAGTCGTGGACCTTGAGCGGGAGGTCAATCAAGAGACCGCCGCCGCGCGGATTCTCACCGAGCACAATCAGGCGCTGACCGTGAATGCGGAGACCGCCGACAAGCGGCTCATTGAGCTGGAGGACATGTTCGGCTCGACCAGCGAGAAGCTCGTCCTGCGCGAGGATGAGAACCGCTCGCTGCAAAACTCACTGGACCGGATGGTCGAGCAAAAATCACGGCTGCATCGCCGCATCGCCGACAATGAAGCGACGATCGAGACCGTGTCCGGTCAGATCGTCCAGTTGCAGACGACGCTGAAGGACACCGATGCCGAACGCGCGCGGCTCGCCGTCGCGGTCGCCGAAGTCAATGACCGCCGGCAAGTCGAAACCAACGCGCTCAGCACCCGGCTCGAAGCCACGTCGTCGCGCGCTTCGACCGCCGAGAAGCTGTTGGCCGAGGTGCGGCAGAGCCTGCAATCCCGCACCGAAGAAAACGCCACCGCCGAACGCAAGGCGGTCGAAGCCGCCGTGGCACGCAATTTCGCCGACAAGAAGCTTGAACTGGCGAATAACGCGCTCCAGGCCAAAGACCGTCAGTTGCAGGAGACCGCACAGGCGCGCACCAAGCTCGCCGAGCGGGCCAACAAGCAGCTGCTCAATTTGCGCCAGCGCGAGCGGGCGCTCGCTCAGGCAGAGGAGCAGCTCCAGGTTCTCGGCACGCGGATCGCCCAGCTTGAGGCCGACGCTGAAGTCAGCCGCCGGCAGACAACGGACGAGATCACCGATCTGCAATCGCAGCTCGCCAATGAGCGTGCCGGCCGCATTGTGGCCGAAGGCGCGCTGAAGAAGGCCCGCCTCACCTACGCGCAACTGCCGTCCAGCCTCGACGACTATGCGCGGCGCGGCCGAAGCACCAAGGGCAACGCCACCGCGCGCAGCCGCACCGCACCACGGCAACGTCAGCAGGACCTGCAAATGGTCGCCGGACCGATCCACACCGCGCCGGACGAAGCCGATCTGGTGGAACAGCAGGACGCGGCGTCGGACGCCGCGTAGCCACTGCGGATATCCGCTGCGGGGTTGAGCCTTAAGGCAATAATTCCTATCATCGCCTCCTTGGTGGAGCGGCGATGCTTACCCACGTGCAAGTCTGGTTGGCGATCGATCGTCTCGCGGCGCGCGCCGGCCTGTCGGCTTCCGGCCTTGCCAAGCGCGCCGGCCTCGACCCGACTACGTTCAACAAATCGAAGCGCGTGACCGCCGTCGGCCGCGCCCGCTGGCCGTCGACCGAGTCGATCGCCAAGGCATTGACCGCAACCGGAACGACGGTCGATGTGTTCGTCGAACTGATCAATTCCGGCGGCGGACCGCCGACGCGGGCGGTGCCCCTGCTTGGCTTTGCCGAGGCGGGCGCGGGAGGCTTTTTCGACGACGGCGGCTTTCCGGTCGGCGAAGGTTGGGACGAGATCGCGTTTCCCGCGGTCAGCGACCAGCATGCGTATGCGCTGGAGGTGTCCGGCCAATCGATGGAGCCGGCCTATCGCGACGGCGACGTGATCCTGGTTTCGCCGGCGGCGCCGATCCGGCGCGGCGACCGCATCGTGCTCAAGACGCGGGGCGGCGAAGTCATGGCGAAAGAACTCAAGCGACGCACGGCGAAATCGATCGAACTGCGTTCGCTCAACGCCGCGCATCCCGATCGCATCATCGCCGCCGCCGACGTGATCTGGATCGCGCGGATTTTGTGGGCGAGTCAGTAGGCTTCGTTTACATTTTTCTACGTCAGGCGGTTGGTCTTTCCCTCTCCCCTGTGGGAGAGGGTGCTGAGCGAGCGTTAGCGAGCGAAGCGGGTGAGGGGTCATTGCGCGGCGAGCGACGAACTAAAGTCACGCGCTTCGCGCCAGCGCGCCGTCGATCATGTCGATCGTATTGGTGAGGCCGTAAGCGGCGACGAACGAGCCGAACCGCGGCCCTTTCTCCTGGCCGAGCAGCACCTGATAAAGCATGTTGAACCAGTCGAGCGCGACGCCCGGCTTGCCGTCCTTGGCTTTCTTCTTGTGGTCGAGGAACGGCTCGCGCCGGCCGACTTCGTAGACCAGGTCCTGGATTTTTTCCGGCGGCGAGTCGACCGGCAACTGCGACAGCGCATCGCGCAGATCGGTCAATGCGGCGCGCTCGACCGCCTTCGGCTCGCGGAATTTCTTCGCCGGCTGGACGAAGTCGCGGAAATAATGAATGGCGTAGTCGACCAGCGCGGCGAGCCGCGGATGGGTTTGCCGCGTCACGCCCGGCCGATAGCGGCCGATGAAGCCCCACAATGTCTCGGCATTCTCGGCATTGGAAGCGGTGACAAGCGACAACAGCATCGCGAACGGCACCGGGTTGGCGGCAATTGGCGGCTCACCGGAATGAATATGCCAGACCGGATTGCCGAGGCGCTCCTTTGGCGCCTGGCGGGGGTAGGCATCGAGGAATTGCAGATAGTCATCGACGTGGCGCGGGATGATGTCGAAGTAAAGCCGCTTGGCTGCTTTCGGCTCGCGGTACATAAACAGTGAGAGGCTTTCCGGGCTGGCGTAGCGCAACCATTCCTCGATGGTCAGCCCGTTGCCTTTCGACTTGGAAATCTTCTGGCCGTTCTCGTCGAGGAAAAGTTCATAGTTGAAGCCGTCCGGCGGCAGGCCGCCAAGCGCGCGGCAAATCGCGCTGGAGAGTTTCACCGAGTCGATCAAATCCTTGCCGGCCATTTCGTAATCGACGCCGAGCGCGACCCAGCGCATCGCCCAATCCGGCTTCCATTGCAGCTTGCAGCGGCCGCCGATGACCGGCGTGGTCACCGGTTCCTTGCTGTCGGGATCTTCGTAGGTGATGGTGCCAGCGCTGGCATCGTGCGCGATCACCGGCACCTGCAAGACCGCGCCGGTCGTCGGCGAAATCGGCAGGAACGGCGAATAGGTCTGTGCCCGCTCTTCGCGCAGCGATGGCAGCATGATCGCCATCACGGCATCGAAATGCGCCAGCACTTTCAACAGCGCCGCGTCGAACCGGCCTGCGTGGTAACATTCGGTCGACGACATGAACTCGTAGTCGAAGCTGAACTGATCGAGGAAGGCGCGCAGCCGCGCGTTGTTGTGCGCGGCAAAGCTTGGATGGGTGCCGAACGGATCGGGGACTTTGGTCAGCGGCTGGCCGAGATGTTGCGCCAGCATGACTTTATTGGGCACGTTGTCCGGCACTTTGCGCAGCGCATCCATGTCGTCCGAAAACGCGATCAGCCGGGTCTTGACCTTGTCATCGGTCAGCACGCGGAACGCGTGCCGCACCATGGTGGTGCGGACGACTTCGCCGAACGTGCCGATATGCGGCAGGCCGGACGGCCCGTAACCGGTTTCGAAAATCACCTCCGGCTTCGGCCGTTTGTTCAGTCGCACGATCAGCTTGCGCGCTTCCTCGAACGGCCACGCGTTCGACCGCTCGGCGAACGTTCGCAGCTCTGCAACATTGTCATTCAGTTCGGCCGTCATCATCTGCTTCCAAGCGGCACGGTCGCGTTGCAATCAAAACGGGCTGATCGGGAAATAGCGCAGCCAAAGGTCGGTGAAAGTTCCCTTTTCCCACAACTGGAACAGCGCCCAGTTGAGCGCGAGCCGCAACAGGTCGTTGCCGCGCTTGACCGCGATGCCGACGCCTTCGCCGAAATAGCGGCTTTCCATGAATGGGCCGCCGCGGAACGCGCAGCAGCCGGCGGAATCGCTACCGTTGAGCCAAAACGCCAGCGCGATACCGTCGCCAAACAACAAATCGACGTCACGCCGGCGCAACGCCTCGCGCGCCGTCTCCGCATTGGGATAGGGCCGTATTTCGGCTTCGGTGAACATGGCTTTGAGATAAGCCTCATGCGCGGAGCCGGCCACCACGGCGATCTTTTTGCCCTCGAGCCGCTCCGGCAGCACCTCGCCGATCGGGCTATCGACCCGGGCGACAAAACGCGCCGGCGTGCGGTAATACGGATCGGTAAAATCGGCGCGGCGGCGCGCCGCGGCGGTGGGCGCGATGGAGGCAATCACCGCGTCGCCGCGATTGTCGTTGAGCGCATCGAGCAGGCCGTCGAACGGCCGCGCCTGGATGGTGCAGGTGGTCTTGATCTCGTCGCAAATGCGCCGCGCCAGATCGACATTGAATCCGGTCGGGTTGCCGTCCGGCCCGGCGTAATCGAATGGCGGATAATCAAGGTCGGTCAGGAAACGAATGGCCGGGATGCGCGACAGATCGGGCCGCTCCGGCCGCCGGCGCGGATCCCAGAAACCCGGCACCTCGACGGCGCGCGGCACCCGCGCATCCTCGGCGGCGCGCGCCGGATGCGGCCGCCCGGACGTGAGCATGACCGCGCCGGCAACAACGGCGACCATCGCACCAAGCCGCAGGGCCGCGTTCGCGTGACGATCGAATAAGGCGCGGACGATCTGCATCGGGAGCGGGCCTTAAGCCTGGCGTTGCTGCGGCCCGATTAGCGGGAACGCGAGAGAAAGTCGAGACAAAGCCGGAGTTTCCGGCGTTTGACGGTTCGCGCGGCGCGATGCTACCAACCGAGACGCTCCATTTTTTCTGCCGTGGTTCGACTTTTTGCCGTGGTTCGACTTTTTGCCGTGGTTCGACCTGGGGACGTGCCCGGCCATGAAATTACCACCCTTCGACTACGCCCGTCCGAGCACCCTTGCCGAAGCTGTCGCGCTTCTCGCCGCGCATGGCGGCGAAGCCAAGCCGCTGGCCGGCGGCCAGAGCCTGGTGCCGATGCTGGCGTTCCGCGTCGCCGCGCCGGCACTCATTGTCGATCTCGGCAAGCTCGATGAACTCGCGCAGATCCAGATTTCGGAGGCCGGCGTTGCGCTCGGCGCCATGGTGCGCTGGCGCGACATTCTCGCTGACGCACGCTTGCGCGACGCGCATCCGCTGTTGGTGACCGCCGTCGAGCACGTGGCGCATTATCAGATCCGCAATCGCGGCACGGTCGGCGGCAGCCTCGCCCACGCCGATCCAGCCGCCGAGCTGCCGTGCATCGCGGTGACCTGCGAGGCCGAGATCGTCGCGCTCGGCAAAGCCGGAGCGCGCAGCATCGCCGCGGCTGATTTTTTTCTCGGCCCGCTTTCCACCGCGCTCAAGCCCGACGAGATCATCACCGAGCTTCGTTTGCCGGCGTGGCCGGCCTGGCGGCGCTTCGGCTTTGCCGAGTTTTCGCGCCGGCACGGTGATTTCGCCCTGGCGGCGGCGGCGGTGTTTTACGATCGGGACGGCGGCAAAGCGCACAATACGCACATCGGCGTGATCGGCGCCGCCGACCGGGCGGTGCGTCTTGCCGGTGCCGAGGCGGTGGTCAATGGCAACGGACTGGACGACCCGGCAATCGTTGCCGCGGCCGAAGCCGCGCGTGCCGCTATTGACCCGCCGGACGACATTCACGCCGGCAGCGCTTATCGCCGGGCGTTGATCGGCACGATGATCGAACGCGCGCTGAGCGCTTCGGTGTAGCCGCCGCTCGCATTGCTGCGAAAAGCAAGACGCCGGCGCCAGCGCAAATGATGACGGTGGCGGCGCGCTAAAGATCGAAGCCTTGATTAGGCGCGGGCATCTCGACTTGCGTTTTGCCAAGCAGGGACGCGATCGCCCGCATCGAGCCCTCCTCGCCGTGGGTCAGGAACGTGCGCGCCGCGCCCGTATACTCTTGCCATTTGAGCAGCTTGGCTTGGTCAGCGTGGGCCGAGAACCCGTTGATCGTGTGAATCTTCGCTTTGACCGGGATATCTTCGCCAAAAATGCGCACCGGATTTTGGCCGTCGATAATCCGCCGCGCCAGCGTTCCACTGGCCGCATAGCCAACGAAAATCACACTGCACTCTGGGCGCGGAAGATTATGTTCGAGGTGGTGCACCACCCGCCCTCCCGTCGCCATGCCGGAACCAGCCATAATGATCGCCCCGGCGTGGATATTGTTCAGCGCCGCCGAATCCGCCCCATCGCGGGTGAAGTGCAGGCCGGGCAGCGCAAGCGGGTCGCGACCACCTTGGAACAGCCGGGCTGCCTCGGGCCGCAGGTCATCGAGATGATGAGCAAAAATCTCGGTCGCCGAAATGGCCATCGGCGAATCGAGAAATATCTGCATTGACGGCTTCAATCGGCCTTTTTCGATCCCCTGCTTAAGCCCAAACAGGAGTTCCTGCGCGCGCTCAAGCGCGAAGGCCGGGATGATGACGTTGCCGCCGCGCGCAAACGTGTCGGTAATCGTGCTGTACAGTTCGTCGATCGACACATCCATCGGCTTATGAAGTCGATCGCCGTATGTTGTTTCCATCACGGCCACGTCGGCACGCGGCGGTGGTGGCGGCGGCAGCAGCAAGGGGTCGGTGCCGTCGCCGAGATCACCTGAAAACAACAGCCGCAATGTGCGGCCGGCTTCCGTCAGTTCAAGGAGAATGCTGGCCGAGCCAAGAATATGTCCGGCGTCCACAAACGTCGCGCGAACGCCTTGAGCAAGATCGATCGGTTCGCCATACCGGGCACTGCGCTTGAAAGCCTCCAGACATTTGAGCGCGTCAGCCACTGAATACAACGGCGCCGCCGGCGTATTGCCGACGCCGTGCTGCGGCCGATGCGGATTCGGACGCGCCTCCTCCTCTTGCAGGTGAGCGGCGTCGAGCATGACCAGCTTGGCGAGTTCCTGCGTCGCCGTCGTGGTGATGATTTCACCCCGAAACCCGCGTTTGGTCAGCAGCGGTAGCCGCCCGCAATGATCGAGGTGAGCGTGTGTCAGCAGCACAAAATCGATGCTCGCGGGATCGAAGCCAAAAGCGCCGGCATTTTCTTCGGCGAGTTCGCGGCTGCCCTGAAAGAGTCCGCAATCGATCAAGAATTTGCGGCCGGCGCATTCGACGAGGTGGCATGAGCCAGTCACGTCGCGGTCGGCTCCATGAAATGATAGCCTCAAAGCCAATTCTCCTGCGCAAAGTCGTGCGTGCAAGTTCGTGCAAGTCGTATAAGTCGTGCAAGTCGGTCCGGTGTGATGACGGAAGCGATCAATCCCTCAAACCCAGCGGGGCGTTATACGCATCGTACCAATCCTGGATGCTGGTCCAAATCTCATGCGCCGTTTCGGCGAACCAGAATAGCTCGCGATCCTCAGCGTCGATGACACCTTCGTCGGCCAGGAATTCAAAGTCGACGACTCGACGCCAATACTCTTCGCCGACCAGGACGATCGGAACCGGCTTGATCTTGCGAGTCTGCACCAGGGCCAAAACCTCGAACAGCTCGTCGATCGTCCCAAAGCCGCCCGGAAAGGCGACCAGCGCCTTCGCGCGCAACAGAAAATGCAGCTTGCGCAGAGCGAAGTAGTGGAATCGAAAACACAACTGCGGTGTGATGTAGGGATTGGGATATTGTTCGTGCGGCAGATCAATATTGAGGCCGACGGATTCTGCACCGGCGTCGAAGGCGCCACGGTTGGCGGCTTCCATGATCCCCGGCCCGCCGCCGGTCATGATTACCAGTTTGGATCGTGACCCATCGGTATTGCGGCTGCTGCCGACCAGGCGCCCGAACTCGCGGGCGATCTCATAATAGCGGCTCTTCGCCAGTATCCGCTCGGCTATTGCGAGCTTGCGGATCAGGACGGAGGAATTATCGGGTTCTTTTTCGATGGCTTGGCGCAGAGCATCGACGTTTCGCCCCGCCGCAACGGGTTCCGAAATTCGCGTGCTGCCGAACGCCACGACGGTATCGCGAATGGCATGCTCTTCAAGTAAAGTCTCCGGCTTGAGATATTCGATCTGGAGGCGTACGCCGCGCCCCTCGCCACCCGCCAGGAAAGCCAGATCCTCCTCGGGCAGGACATAGCTTGGGCTCTCCAGAATGGCTTTGATGCGCGAAGGCGCCTCGGGGTCCTCGTCGGCGGACTTCGGCCGGTGACCGGGCAGCGGCTGCTGTCGCTTGTCGGGGTGCGGCGGCTGTGGAATCGCAACCTTCCCGGATGAGGCCGTTCGGTCTTTCGCCATCGCGGGGGCCAATCTTGCTCGTTGTCACCGTTGTAGCCCGAAATGACTACCTGCCAAGTCGATCTCAATCAATGCGGGCGCGGGCACCACATTTTGGCCTCTGCACATTCGCCGCTCGAATAATTAAATCAAAGGGCGGTTTTGGAGACGCAATCTTTTTGGAGACGCAGTCATGGACGACGTTTACGTCAAGCACGGCGCGTTCAAAGAGCCGCCGAAATTGCCCGGCCAGGTCGTGCTGGTGTTGCAAGGCGGCGGCGCGCTCGGCGCCTATCAGGGCGGCGTCTACCAGGCGCTGCACGAAGCCGGCATTGAGCCGGACTGGGTGGTCGGAACCTCAATCGGCGCGATCACCGGCGCCATTATCGCCGGCAATGAGGTGAGCGAGCGGCTCGACCGGATGAAGGAATTCTGGCGCCGGCTCGAACGCAAACCGCAATGGCACGAGACTTTGTTCGGCGCGCGTGCCGCCGCCACCGCCGGCTACCTGGCGACGCTGACCCAGGGCATCAATGGATATTATTCGCCCAATCACGCCATCGCCTTCGGCGGACTCAACGCGCGGGTCGGCATCGAACGCGCGGCCTTCTATACGATCGAGGACTTCCGCAAGACTGTCGCCGATGTCGTCGACTTCGCGCGGATCAACAACAAACAGCCGCGGCTGACCGTCGGCGCCGTCAACGTGCGGACCGGCAAGATGCATTATTTCGACAGTCGCAATATTCCGATTACGCTCGATCATGTGCTCGCCTCCGGCGCGCTGCCGCCCGGTTTTCCGGCGATCCGCATCGACGGCGATCCTTACTGGGATGGCGGGCTCTATTCGAACACACCGATCGAAGTGGTGTTCGACGACAATCCGCGCCGCGATTCGGTGGTGTTCTCGGTGCAGATTTTCCCGATTACCGGACCGGAGCCGGACTCGGTCATGCAGGTGCTGAGCCGGCAGATCGACATTCAATATGCCAGCCGCGCCGACAGCCACATTCCGCGCCAGGAGCACATCCATCAGCTCCGCCACATGGTACGCGAGCTAGTCCGCATGTTGCCCGAGGAAAAGCGCAACGCGCCGGAGGTGAAGGAGATGGCCGGCTACGGCTGCGGGACGTTCATGCACATCGTGCGGATCAATGCCAATCCGCCGGACAACGACGATTATCTGCGCGAGATCGACTTCACGACGTCGGGCATCGGCCGGCGCTGGCAGGCCGGTTACGAAGACACCATGCGCACGTTGGAACGGCGGCCGTGGGCGGTGCCGATCGACCCGATGGTTGGCGTCGCGGTGCATGATTCCGACGCGCCCGACCTGCCGCCGACGCTGGAAAAGGCGAACTAGACGCCGGGACCTAAGGTAAGCCAGGTCCGCCCGCCCGCTGCGGCGGTTGCGAACCGGATTTTCCTGCACGATCAATGATTTTGCGCGATCGTCACGGTTCGATTTTACCCTGAATTAACCTCCAGCGTCCCATCATGCGGCGATTGCCGGAGGAGCGGCGGTGGCAGCCTACAATTTTTCCATTCGCACCAAGCTCGCTCTGTCGGCCGGCATCGGCGTGTTGCTGGTCGCCGGCATGCTGGGCAACGAGCAGATCGGCAATCACTACGCCGCACTGCAAAGGATCGAAGCCGACAACAAACAACTGGCCACCGTCGAGGCTTTGCGCGCTGCCGACGACCTCGGCAGCATGCAGATCCAGGCGCGGGAAATCCGTCTTGCCGCCGCGCCCGACAAAGTCGATCGCACGCTGAAGCGGCTGGTCGCCTATCAGACGGCGGCGGCGGGACATATCGAAATCGCCATCGAAATCTCCGACGACCCGACCGACCGAGGGCGGCTCGACACACTCGCCGGCATGGTCAAAGGCTACGTCGATGTGGTCGGCAAGCTCGCCGCGGCGGCGCAAAGCCATGCCGATACGGTCGAATACATCAAAGCCAGCGACGAACTGGGCCGCAAGATGAACGCTTTGGTCGAGACGACCACCGCCTCGCTGATCAAAGCCGCCGAACGGCGTAAAGTCGAAGCCGACGCGCAGACCGCTTTCATCGCCCGGCTCGACCTTGGCTTTGGCCTGTTCATTATCTTCATCCTCACCAGCGCGGCCATATTCGGTGCGGTGGCGATCAGCCGTCCGATCCGGGACATCGGCGAAGTGCTGGTTGAGCTTGCCGGCGGCAACAAGGACGTCGCGGTGCCGTATACCGATCGCGGCGACGAGGTTGGCGACAACGCGCGCGCGGCGCAGACCTTCAAGGAAAAATTGATCCGCATCGAACAACTCGAACAGGCGGAGAAGGAAACCGCGCGGCGGGCTGCCGAGCAACGCCGCGCCGATATGCGCGCGCTGGCGGGCGCCTTCGAGAGCACGGTGGCAAGCGTCGTGCGCTCGGTTTCCGCGTCGTCGACCGAACTTGAAGCCGCCGCCGAAGGTCTCGGCGCAACCGCCGGCGCGACGCGCGATTTGTCTAGCAAGGTTTTGTCGGCTTCGACCCAAGCGTCGGAAAACGTCCAGTCGGTCTCGTTCGCCACCGAACGGCTGATTGCTTCGCTCGGCGAGATCAGCAGGCAGGTGCAGGAATCTTCGCGCATTGCGCTGGAAGCGGTCGCACAGGCGGCGAAAACCGACGCCCGCATTACCGA
>Ga0307374_10002873_pt1 | contig 30054 bp, 28 predicted proteins | sample OX3MG_FD_202532 | JGI IMG/M metagenome (GOLD analysis project Ga0307374, IMG submission 202532) | Soil microbial communities from Risofladan, Vaasa, Finland - OX-3 | ecosystem: Environmental > Terrestrial > Soil > Coastal area > Acid sulfate soil | place: Finland: Risofladan, Vaasa | collected... | reverse complement strand
TAAATTTACTCAGTTCATCCTTGCTCCATCCCTTCATGAGCTCTGCAAGGTAATCAGGCGGAGGAGTTGCAAGGCCCTTCACGAGGAGGTGTTTGAGGATAATAGCTCGTTTCACGACAGCGGGGGCGTCAGGAGGACGAGCCTTATTTTTCGCCCGGGGGAGCATGGTAATACCATCGCTCGATGTCTACGTCGGCAGCGCTTCGATAACCATCATGCCGGTGGCTGTGGGGATGGCGCGATTCAGGCGGAAGCCTGCGGCGCCGAGCAGATCTCGATGCTGGTCGGTGGTACGCTCTCTGCCGCCAGTGAGCACGAGCATGGCAATATCCACGAGCTTCCCCGGTGATGGCTGATTGCCTTCCTCCAAGCCCCATTCGACCAGCAACAGTGCCCCATCATTCGGCACCACCCGCCTGCAATTGGAGAGGATTTTTTGCGCCTTCTCGTCGTCCCAATCGTGGATGACGCTCTTCATAACGTAAGCGCGGCAGCCGGAAGGAATCTCGTGGAAGAAATCGCACGGTTGTATCGTCGCGCGCCCTTCGAGTTCGCCGCCAAGTAAGCCGCGTTCGCGCGCACGTTCGAGCACGTGCGGCAAATCCGCCAGCACGCCGCGCAATTTCGGATGCGCCTTCAAAATGGACGCCAGCAGAATACCGTTGCCTCCGCCAACGTCCATCAGGCTGCCCCAGCGCCCAAAGTCGTACGCAGCGGCCACCGCAGGCCCAATCGCTGCGGACATCGACGTCATCGCGTCATCGAAGATGCGAGCTTGGTCGGGATGCTGGCGCAAATATTCGAAGTCGTCCATGCCGTGCACTTTGATGCTGGCCGGCTGACCCGTCTTGACGCTGTAGAGAATTTCCTGAAAAGGCGCGAAGAAAAATTCGCTCCAGCCGAAAACGAACCGCGCACGCATGGAGCCTGGCACGTCGCTGCGCAGAAAGTGCGACAGCCGGTTGTTTCCAAAAACGCGCGATCCTGTCTCTTCGAATACTCCCACGCTGGCTACTGCGCGCAACACGCGACGTAGCGCCGATTCGTTCACCTTGAGCTCCGTTGCGAGGTCCGCAGTGCTTTTCGACCCTTGCGCGAGCAAGTCCGCGACTCCCAACTTTGCCACCGCGCCTAAACAACGGTTGACAATGAATGCGTCCGCCATTTGCAATAGTTCCTTCGGCGGCGCGTCCGGCGCCACATTGGTTGCCGCTGATGTATTTGCTCCTGCTTCCATTTTTTTCGCCTCCTCCTTCGAAATAGCCGCATTGATTTCCATAGCCTCAGGACCGTGCGATTATTCGTCGTCGTGCCCCTTCGCGGCGGCGAGTTTCGCGATGACGCTCAAGTCTTCGAGCGTCGTCGTGTCGCCGGAGACGCCGCCTTTTTCGGCGACTTCGCGCAGCAGGCGGCGCATGATTTTGCCGCTGCGTGTTTTGGGCAGCAGGTCGGCGAAACGCACTTCGCTGGGCCGTGCAATCGTTCCGATCGTCAGCGCCACATGCTCTACCAACGCTACGCGCAACTCGCGCGTTGGTTCAATCCCCGAACGCAGCGTCACAAAACACACAATCGCCTCGCCTTTGATTTCATCGGGCCGCGCGACCACCGCCGCTTCGGCCACCGACGGATGGCTTACGAGCGCGCTCTCGATTTCCATGGAGCTCAGCCGGTGCCCGGCCACTTTAATCACGTCGTCAACGCGGCCCAGGACCCACGTGTATCCATCGGCGTCGCATTGCGCGGCGTCTCCCGTGAAATAAACGCCCGGAATGCGCGTCCAGTAATCGCGCTGGAAGCGTTCGTCATCTCCATAGATTGTGCGCAGCATCGAAGGCCACGGCTTCTCGATCACCAAGTAGCCTGTCTCGCCGGGCTTCACGGGCTCGCCTTTCATTGTGACCACGCGCGAAATCACTCCAGGCATTGGCAGCGTTGCCGAGCCAGGCTTCATCGGCGTTGCGCCGGGCAGCGGCGAAATCATGATGGCGCCCGTTTCTGTTTGCCACCAGGTGTCGACAATCGGGCAGCGATTTCCGCCGATCGCCTCGAAATACCATTTCCACGCTGCGGGGTTGATGGGCTCGCCCACCGTCCCCAACAATCGCAAGCTCGACAAATCGTGCTTCGTGATCCAATCCTTGCCCCACGCCATGAAAGCGCGCACGGCGGTGGCCGAGCTGTAAAAGATCGACACTTGGTAGCGTTCGATAATTTCCCAGAAGCGGTCGCGCTTCGGAAAATCGGGAGCGCCTTCGTACATCACGCATGTGGCGCCATTCGCGAGCGGCCCGTAAACCAGATAACTGTGCCCCGTCACCCAGCCGATGTCTGCGGTGCACCAGTACACGTCATCGTCACGCGAATCGTCGCGCAAATCAAAAACCAGCTGCATCGTGTACATGCAGCCGAGCAAATATCCCGCGGAAGTATGCAGTACGCCCTTCGGTTTTCCCGTCGTTCCGCTTGTGTACAAAATGTAGAGCGGGTGCTCGGAATCGAATGGCGGTGCGGGACAATTTGCGGAGGCTTTCTCCTCGAGCTCGTGCCACCACAAATCGCGGCCATCCTTCCACGCGACTTTCTCCGCAGTGCGCTTCACCACCACAACTTTTTCAATTGTGGGACAGCTCTCAATCGCCTTGTCCGCCGTGTCTTTCAACGGCACGACGTGGCCGCGGCGATATCCGCCATCGGCGGTGATGAGCCACTTCGACTTCGCGTCGCCAATGCGGTCGGCAAGCGCCACAGCACTGAATCCCCCGAACACTACTGAATGGATCGCGCCAATCCGCGCGCACGCCAGCAGCGCAACCGGCAACTCCGGAATCATCGGCATATATACCGCAACGCAATCGCCAGCCTTCACGCCGAGCGTCAGCAACGCATTCGCAAATTTGCACACGCGTTCGTGCAGCTCCGCGTAGGTGAACTTTAACTGCTTTCCATCTTCCGCCTCCCAAAACAGTGCGACTTTCTTCCCATTCTTCGCCAGATGCCGATCCAGGCAATTGTGCGCCACGTTCAATTTCCCGCCCGAAAACCATTTCGCGTGCGGCAAATTCCACTCCAGCACTTTTTTCGGCGGGTCGAACCAGTCGAGCATTTTCGCCTGCTCGCGCCAGAAACCTTCGGGATCGTTTTTCGCCCGGTCGTAAAGTTTCTTGTATTCTTCGAGCGTGCGGACGCGCGCACGTTTCTGAAATTCGGCGGGCGGCGCAATGGGCTTTTCTTCGAGCACGTGGGGATCGAATTCCTGCATATTTCCTCCGTTAGATCGCCTCTAAAGTACGAAACGGCGCGCGCAGGGTCAAGGTTCCAAGTGCTGCAACGATTCTTCGCGCCCCGTGTTTATGATATAGCGGGTAATTTTCTGGAACTTTTGCCACGCGCCAGACGAATGCATATACGTAAGGCGCGGCGGGTACGTCAAATAGAGTGTGATGCCGGACGAGGCTGAACCCCGAGACGAGGAACTGTTGCGCCGCATGATGGGCGGCGACGATGATGCCTTTCGCTCGTTTTATTTGCGCCACCAGCGCCCGATTTACCGCTTCGCTTTGCACATGACTGGCCGCCCCGAATCGGCCGAGGAAGTGGTGCAAGAGGCCTTTATGACTCTGATTCGCGAAGGCGCGAAATTCGACTCCGCACGCGGTACGCCGCAAGGCTTTCTCTTCGGGATCGCACGGAATCACGTGCGGCGGCTTGTTGAGTCGGACAGCCGCTTTGTCCCGCTCGCTGAGGACGACGATTTGCACGTCCGCGCGGGCCAGGCGTCACTCTCCTATGGGCTAGGGGAGTCTTTATCAGACGGCTTGGCTCGCGCTGAAATTACCGAACGCGTTCACCGCGCGGTGCTGGCCCTGCCCGCGCATTACCGCGAGGCTGTATCGCTCTGCGACCTGCAAGGTTTCGACTACGCCGCCGCGGCGAAGGCTCTTGGTTGCCCCATTGGAACGGTGCGTTCGCGATTGGCGCGCGCGCGTGAAATGTTGGTTGCGAAATTGCGTCCCGCGGCGGCGCCGCTGAAAAAGCCTTCAACGGCGGCGGGCGGCGCCAGATGAAACAACGCTCGACCGCTGTGATGACAGGAATCGAATGACGGAGCAGACGAAAATGACTTGCGCGGAATTTGAGAACATTGTGCACGAGCTGGCCCGGCCCGATGCGCTCGATAAGTCTGCCGCGGTGAGGGCCAAGTTTCATGCGCAGACTTGTGAACGTTGCGCGAATCGACTTGCGCAGGCGCAGGTGCTCGCCCTGGCATTTGACGAAGCCGCGCAGGACGCGGAGCGTCTCGAAGCTCCCGCCCATATTGAGTCGGCGCTCGTCTCGGCGTTTCGCGAGCATCGCCGCAGCCTCGAGCGGAATCGGCATCGCGAGCGTCGTACGCGCCTACGCTGGCTCGAATGGTCAGCACTCGCCGCGGCCGCTGCTTTGCTTCTCGCGATTGGCGCATGGAATTTCTCGCGGCCTCGGATTGAGCAAACGAAGAGGAATGGAAGGGCGGTTGTGACAAATCCCGTGAATTCCAACGCGAATGGCGCAGCGCCGCAGACCGAGCTTGTTGAAACCGTGACGGCGGAAGGTTTGAATACCGATTTCGTTCCCGTGCCATACGGTGAAAGCCTGTCGCCGGATGATTCCGGACTGGTGGTTCGCGTTTCCATGACTCGCAGCGCGTTGGGCAGCCTGGGCTATCCGGTGGACGAAGTGCATGCGGGGGATGTGGTTCAGGCGGATTTGCTCGTCGGCGAAGACGGCTTGCCGCGCGCCGTGCGTCTGGTGCAGTAGAAAAATATTGGCTTGAGGCGGCTTCCGTGGCGCAAGGAAACAGAAACGAGGAGTTCGACAATGATGATGAGGACAACGATGAGGACAACGGTGAGTAGGATTGCCAAATGCGCCGTGATGGCAATTGTCGCGCTGGGGATGAGCGTGACTATGCAAACGGGACATGCCCTGGGGCAGGGAATGCCAGGGCCTCATCGGGGGGAAATGGGGCCGGGGAGCTTTGTGTTCGAGCGGATTGTGGGCGCATTTGGCGGGAAAGTGGTGACGAACGCACCGTTCTCCGCGCAAGTGACGCACGAGACGGTGCAAGTGCTTTCCGACGGGACGCGTGTGGACCGAAAAGAGACGGGCAGCATCGCGCGCGATGGCGTCGGCCGAACAAGGCAAGACATCACCTTGCCGGCCATTGGCCCGCTTGCGGCGTCCGGCCAAGTGCCACACCTCGCGTTCATCCGGGACCCCGCGGCCGGGAAGAATTACATTTTGAATGAGAACAAAAAGACGGCGATGATCATCAGCCGCCCGGCGGGCGCAAAGGGGCAGGGACGATGGATGATGAGACAAAAGATGAAAGGTGGACAGAATCCTGACGTGCAGACCGTGTCGCTGGGCACAAAGACGATGGATGGTTTAACCGTACAAGGGACGCGCCGCACACGCACGATTCCCGTGGGCCAGATTGGCAATGACAAGCCGATCGTGATTTCCCGGGAGGAATGGTACTCGCCGGATCTGCAAATGGTGATTTCGAGCACGCGCACGGATCCGCGGTTCGGCACGACCACGTTTCAATTGACGAACATCAGTCGGAGCGAACCGGCGCAATCGCTTTTCATGGTGCCGCAGGACTACACCGTGAAAAGTGGCGGAATGATGAAACGGCGATTCGCCAAGCCCGGGACGCCGCCTCCGCCTGACGATTTTTAGCTCCTCCGTTGCGGGGCCTGCGCGTTGAATTCGCGCAAGGTTTTGGTAACCCGTGATGCTGAATATTTTCTGGGCTGGGCAAGCATTCGATCTTGTGTTGCGGCTGCGCATCCGGCCAGCAAGCAAGCCCTGAACGTGTCCGCAACCCCGGCGCGCCAGGGAAAAAAAGGGCACGCTCCCCGCGTGCCCTTTTCATTGTGTGCCGCGTCAACTAGGGATCGGTCGGGACCTCGCCGCACAAACGGCGGGTAGTCCGCACGGCCCCTGGCGTCTGGCAAACAGCCCGGCCTTGTCCATCGTGCTTCCGCTCGCCTACTTCGACTCTCTCGGTCTTCCTCGGCTGTTCGATGGCCCCGGGTAACCCTCTGAACCGCCCGATGCGTACCCGCATGGGGCGAGCGGGCGACCGCTCCCCCTATGCCGATTTTCAGGCTGCCTCGTATGCGGCTAATTTCGTTTACGGCCGATAAATTGCGTTGCCGTCGGGCGCGATGCCTCATAGAGATATTACGCTAGTGCGCGATCGAGCAATTCGACGACGTGCAGAACCTTTTGCTGCGTCCCGTGCAGCTTCGCGCCGGCGCGCAATTGCAAAATGCATCCGGGATTTGCGGTGACAATGGCCGCGGCGCCGGTCGCGCGCACATACTGCATTTTTTCTCCGAGCAATTCCATGGAGGCGGCCGTTTCGGTCACGTTATAAACCCCTGCGGATCCGCAGCAGTGATCGGAGAGCGGCATTTCGACGAATTCGATTCCTGGCACGGCGCGTATCAATCTGCGCGGCGCTTCGCGGATTTTTTGCCCGTGAAGCAGATGGCAGGAATCCTGATACGTGACGCGGAGCTTCGTTTCGCGCAACGGCGCGGACAAGCCGAGGTCGGCGAGAAATTCGGTGACGTCGCGCATTTTTTTCACGAACTCTGCCGCGGATTCCGCCAAACGGGTGCGATTGCCTGCAGGCACCTGATCTTCTTCTGGTTCGGGAGCCGCGCTGTCTTCGAATAGGTGCGTATATTCCTTGAGGGTCGAGCCGCATCCGGCCGCGTTGGTGATAATTGCGTCGAACGGCTCACGCAAAAATACTTCGAGGTTTTTGCGAGCCAGAGAACGCGCCACGTCGCGCACTCCGGCGTGAGCCGCGAGCGCGCCGCAGCAAACTTGCCCATCGGGCACGACGACATCGCAACCGTTGGCTTGCAGAACGCGGATGGTCGCGTCATTGAGCGCGGTGAACGTCACTTGCGCCACGCATCCTGCAAAAAAGGCGACACGGGCGCGGCGTTCACCGCGAGCAGGAAACGTTTTGCCCAGGCGCGAATAAAAAAACTCACGGTCGATACGCGGCATAAGCGCCGCACGTTCCTGCAATCCGAGAAGCCGCAAGACGCCTGTGCCACGCGCGAGCGACTCCAAGCCTGAGTGCTGATAAAATCTAACGACCCGCGCCATGCGCGCGATGCGTCGCTGGTCGACCAGCAACCGGCGATACACGAAATTGCGAACGGCTCGCGAGAGCGGAGGGCGCTTGTAATTCTTTTCGATTTGCGCGCGCGCTTGCTCGACGAGTTTGCCGTATTCGACGCCCGACGGGCAGGCCGTCTCGCAGGCGCGGCAATCGAGGCAGCGATCGATGTGCGTGACGAATCCTTCGCCCAATTCCATCCGGCCTTGATCGATCAGCGCCATTTGGCGGATGCGGCCACGCGGCGAATCCGCTTCGTTATGCCACAGGCGGTATGTCGGGCAAGCGTTGAGGCACAGCCCGCAATGAATGCAGCGCGAATAATCGGCGTAGTCAGGCTTATCGCCAGCCGTGAAGCCGCTGAGCGTCTCGGCGAATTCGCGCTGGGCTTCTTCGTGAGTTTGCGGAGGGACACCGCGCATTTTCCTAGAGGCCTCCTACGAAGCGGCCCGGAGCAAAAATATTGTGCGGGTCGAAGGCCTGCTTTACGCGTTGCATCAGCGGAAAATCTTCGCCGGGCACGCCCCAAACATTTATTTCACGCTTCAATTCGAGCGGGCACCACGGAATCGTCGCGCGACAATTATCTCTCGGGGCGACGGAAAGTATTTCTTCCACGCACCGCACAAGGGCAGGGGTTTTGCGTTCCGCCGGCAGCAATGCGAAATAGACCACACCTGTGCCGCGCGCAAGCGTCGCAAACGATAGCGCGCTATTCACTGCGATGCTTTGCAATCGTGGTACGACTTTGGCCATTTGCGCGGGTAGTGGGGTGATTTTCAAGATAAGCGCGTTTGCAGAATGCTGTGTGATCAACGTTGGAAATTCGCGAATTGCCGTGCGCAGCTCTGACGCTGCGGCAGTATCGAGTGCGTCAAATGCCGAAGCGGATGCACCTCGCGCCATTGCTTGCAGGTCACGCTCGCAGCGTTCGATTACATTTTCATTCCCGGTCGCGGAGACGGCAACACTCCAATCTGATTTTTTGAGCTGCGCCCTTCCGCGGAACAGCGCCGACGCATGACTGTCGAAAATGTCCAAGGTGTGAGGTGCGAGCGGCGATTTCCGGATGTCCTGCGCGAACGCAAATGCATCTTCGACGCGCGAAAAAGCCGCGAGCCAGCATCGAGTCTCGGCAGGCAGCGGAAATGTTTTAAAGTTGACGCGAGTGATGATGCCAAGAGAGCCGATGGCACCGAGCATCAGCTTGTGCAGATCGTAGCCGCTGACATTCTTAACGACGCGGCCGCCGCTTTTGGCGAGCGCGCCGTCTCCGGTGACGAATTCCATGCCCAGGACGAAATCACGCGCGGTGCCGTACATCTGCCGCAGCGGAGAATCGACGCCGCTCGCGAGCGTGCCGCCCATTGTGGCGCGTTCGAAGAAGGAAACTTCGAGTGGCAAAAATTGTTTGTGCTCCGCTAGAGTCGCGGCGAGTTTCGCGAGAGCGATGCCCGCTTCGACGCTCACCGTCAAATCGCCGGGGTCGTAAGAAATCACGCGGTCAAGGCGCGTCAGATCGATTGCGAGATCGTAGCGCGCGGGCGGCATGCCGATGGTGCCGAGCTTGGTTCGCGCGCCCATGGGAATCACCGCGAGTTTTTCGGCGGCCGCGAGTTTCACCAGCTCCGCGACTTCTTCCGCCGTTCCCGGCCGAATCGACGCGCTTGGCCGCACCCCGTCGACTTCATATGCCGCGAGCTCGGCGGTGTCTTCCGTCACATTCGCCGCGCCGACAATATCGCCGATGCGCGAAGGCATCGCTTTCGCCAGTAAGCTCATGCGAAATCTCTTCCGGTGGAAGCCGTACTGTTTCCCGCGCCGCGTTGAGGCATGGGGCGAATGCGGATTTCGCCGCAACCTTTGCCGGTTGGGAAAATTTTGCCGGGATTGAGCAGACCCGCGGGATTAAAAGTATCCCGCACGCGGCGCATCAACGCGAGATCCGCCTCGGTGAAAAGCAGCGGCATCAGCCGGTCTTTCTCCATGCCTACTCCGTGCTCGCCGGTGATTGTGCCGCCCATCTCGACGCAGAAGCGAATAATCGCGTCGGCAGTGGAGACGGCGCGCTCGAATTGTTTCGGGTCGCGCGCGTCGAAAAGAATAATCGGGTGCAGGTTGCCGTCGCCCGCGTGAAAAATATTGCCAATCTCGAAACCATTTTCTTTCCCGATGCGCTCGATCTCGCGCAATGTTTGCGGCAATTTGGTTCGTGGGATCACGCCGTCCTGCACGTAATATGTCGGCGACAAACGGCCCACGGCGCCAAAGGCATTTTTTCGACCCTTCCAGAGAAGATCGCGTTCACGAGCGTCGCGCGCCACGCGGACCTCACGCGCTCCGTGAATCTTGCAGACTTCGCTGATCTCTTTTGCGTGCTGCTCGACGGCTTCACGCAATCCATCGACTTCTATCAGCAACACGGCGGCGCTATCGAGCGGAAATCCCGCGTGCACCCACGCTTCCACCGCGCGTAGAGTCCAGCCATCGAGCATCTCGCAGGCGGCCGGAGTGATTCCGCGCGCCGTGATTTCGACCACCGTCTCCGTGGCGCCGTCGACGCGATCGTAAACCGCAAGCAGCGTCTTGATCGCTTCGGGCAAACGTGTGAGTTTCACAGTAATTTCCGTGACGAGCGCGAGCGTGCCCTCTGAGCCAACGAAGAGGCCGCACAAGTCGTAACCCGGGGCGTCCACCGATTTTCCGCCGATGCGCACCAGCTCGCCTGTCGGCATCACCATTTCGAGTCCCAAAATGTGATTCGTGGTCACGCCGTACGCGAGCGTGTGCGGTCCGCCGGCGTTTTCGGAAACGTTTCCGCCGATTGTGCAGGCTTTCTGGCTCGACGGATCCGGCGCAAAATGCAATCCCAAATGAGCGACGGCTGCATTCAAATCCGAATTCACCACGCCGGGCTGCACCACGGCGCGTTGATTTTCCGCGTCAACTTCCAGAATTTGATTCATGCGCGCAAAGGAAACGATGATGCCGCCATGGCGCGCGAGCGCTCCGCCGGAAAGTCCCGTACCCGCGCCGCGCCCGACGATCGGTACATTGTAGCGATTCGCGAGTCCGACAATCCGCACCACGTCGGCGGCCCCACGCGGAAACACGATGCATTGAGGGCGCGCAATTTCCACCGAGCCGTCATATTCGTAGAGCAGCAGATCTTCGGGCTGGCTCAAGACGGAATGCTTGCCGAGGAAGTGTTCGAGTTCGCTGAGGAGATGGCGATCCATAGTTGGGGGACGATTGGTTATACGCGCACAACCACTATAGCCGCGCGTCTCCGCTGGCGTCAACGTGGGGCAAAAAGTCAGGGCTTTGCGTGCGGCATGGCGCGAAATACTTCAGAGGTGGCGCGCGCAAGCCAAATGAATCCATCGATGATAATCAGCGCGGCAATCACGCGCCAGGTCAGCAGGCGTGCGCGATATTGTGGCTGCTCCGAATTAACGGAGGGGGTGCGAGGCGCAGCCGGTTCGGCCGAATTCTTGCCGAGCCAACGCTCCCAGAAGTGGGTTAAGCCATGCGCGATTTCCTTCGCGGAAAGTAAAATCACCAGTCCCACACTCAAAATGCAAGTGCCAATAAGATACTTGACGAGAGGATTGTGCATCAAGCGCGAATATAGACTGGAACGACGCCCGGCGCAATTGCGGTGCGCGCGCGCGTGCCGCGTTGACACACGGCGCGGCGATATGCTACTGACGCTCGGGCAACTCTATTTTTTGCAGGGGACCTCTTATCATGAAACCGAACGTATTCGCGACTCACGGGCTGTTCGCGCCGGCGCGCGCGCTGCTCGAAACGCATTGCGAAGTGGATTATTGGACAGGCCAGCAGCGGCCGTCGCGCGACGAATTGCTGCGGCGCGTTGCGGATAAAGAGGCGCTCATCTGCCTGCTCACGGAAAAGGTAAACGACGAATTGCTCGACCGTTCGCCGAAATTGCGAATCGCCGCCACCGTTTCGGTCGGCTACGACAACATTGACGTGGCAGCGTGCACGCGTCGCAAAATCGTCGCCACGCATACCCCCGGCGTCCTGGATGACACGACCGCCGATTTTGCATTTGCGCTGCTGATGGCCATTGCACGCCGCGTCGTCGAAGGCGACGCCTGGATGCGCTCAGGCACGTGGCCAGGCTGGGACCTCGACCAGCTTTGCGGCGCGGATGTTTCCGGCAAGACGCTCGGCATCATCGGTTTCGGACGCATCGGCCGCGCCATGGCTAAGCGCGCGCAAGGTTTCGACATGCGCATTCTCTATACCGATGCGATGCGCGCGGCGCCCGAAGTCGAGCGCGATTTGCACGCAGAATATGTGGACCGCGACCGTTTGCTCGCGACTGCTGATTTTGTCAGCGTTCACGTGCCGCTGCTTCCCGAAACGCGCCGGATGATCAACGCCGAAACGCTGGGAAAAATGAAACGCGGTTCGTATCTGATCAACACATCGCGGGGGCCGGTCGTGGACGAGGCCGCGCTCGTCGCCGCTCTGGACGCGAAACAAATCGCAGGTGCGGCGCTGGATGTTTTCGAAAACGAACCAAAGGCTCATCCCGCGCTCATCGCGCGCAAGGACGTGATTCTCACTCCGCACATCGCCAGCGCTTCCGTGGAGACGCGGACGAAAATGGCTGTGATCGCCGTTGAAAACGTGATCGCACTCTTCGATGGCCGCCGTCCTCCGAACGCGCTCAATCCCGAAATTCTGACTGCAAAATAAGCTAAATTAAGAATGAGGAGGCGGTGATGGGGCATCCCGTCGTGCATTTCGAGATCGGCTGCAGGAACAGCGCAAAAGCTCAGGATTTCTACGCGAAGCTCTTTGGCTGGAAGTTTGAGCAGGCGGGTCCGGCAACGATGATTCAAACGGGCGGCGCGGTGACAGGCCATATCACAGCACTTGGACACGAGCCGCATCACTACACTATCTTCTATGTCGAAGTCGAAAATGTGCAGCGTCATCTCGACAACGCTCAGCTGCTCGGCGGAAAAACGCTTGTGCCGCCCGTCGACATCCCGACCGGGACTTTTGCGCCGATGCAGGATCCGGAAGGAAACACCGTCGGCTTGTGGAAGCCGAAATAAGACCGCGGCACTTTCGTGAGCGTTATGAATGACCGCAAAACCCTCGCCCGGAAAATCTTTAGCGACACGCTCGCGGGAATCGATATTCCCGCGACACTCGCGCGGAAGCTGAATCGCCAGGGGAACGTGATTCAGGCATGCGGAACACCGCTGGATTTGCGCCACGAGATTCGCGAAATCGTCGCGATTTCGATGGGTAAAGCTGCGCGGGCGCTTGCGGAAGGTTTAACGACCATACTCGCGCCGGAATTTCGCATCCGCGGAATTCTCGCCGGCCCTGCGAAGGCCCCGCGCGCGCTTCGTGGCTGGCAATCATTTGTTGCGGGGCATCCGGTTCCCAACGAAGAAAGCTTTCGCGCTGGACGCGCGATTCTCGATTTGCTCCACGGGTGCGGCGACAAGACGCTGATTTTCTTTTTGCTTTCGGGAGGCGGCTCATCTTTGGTCGAATTGCCGCTCGACGAAAATATTTCACTGGATGATTTTGTGAAGTTAAACCACGCGCTAGTGACGTGCGGCGCGCCCATCGAGGAAATCAACGCCATTCGGAAGCATCTTTCCGCCGTGAAGGGCGGGCGTCTCGCCGCCGCGGCGGCGCAAGCGATGAAGCTGACATTTGGCGTCACCGACGTGCCGGAGGGTCAGGAGTCGGCTCTCGCTTCAGGGCCAACCCTGCCGGATCCCACGACAATCGCCGACGCGCAGCGCATCGCCCAAGAGTACCATTTGCTCGATAAATTGCCGGCCTCGCTGCGTGCAAAGTTCGAAAAACACACGCTGGTCGAAACTCCGAAGCCCGGCGACCCTGCCTTTGCGCGCGCGAAATTCGAATTGCTCCTCGGCCGGCGCGATTTGTTTCATCACGCGCACGTAGCCGCCGAAGCCGCCGGATTTCTCACCGTGTGCGACAACGCGACTGACGGCTGGCCTGTCGAGAGGGCCGCACAGCATTTGCTGGTGCAGCTCGATGCGATCTCGCGCTCGTTTGATGGCAAGCCCGTTGCGCTGATTGCCGATGGAGAAGTGAGCAGCCCCGTGACGGGGAAGGGAACCGGCGGGCGCAATTCTGCTTTCGCGCTGGCATGCGTGGAAAAAATTGCCAAACGAAAAATCACGGTGCTCAGCGTCGGCACGGATGGAATCGACGGCAACAGTGCTGCTGCAGGCGCCGTCGCGGATGGAGCGACGCTGGAGCGTGCACGTGCGGCGGGACTCGACCCGGCCGACTCTTATCGCCGCAGCGATGCCTTCACTTTTTTCGATAGGCTCGGCGATGCGATTATGACGGGACCAACCGGAAATAATTTGCGCGACCTGCGGATCCTTCTTGCCAGTTAGTTCGGAGACACCGAAGTTTTCCTTGCTTCGCGAAAAGTTACAGCAGACTCTTTGTCCAGCCGCCGTCCACGGGAATGGAGCAGCCATTGATATAGCTGGCGCGCTCGGACGCGAGAAACGTTACCATGGCGGCGAATTCTTCGGGCCGGCCGATGCGGCCCACGGGCACTTGCGCGCTCAAGCGCTCCAAAATCCTTTCGCGATCGACTCCGGCGTTCTTTGCTTGCATTCCTGCAAGCTCATCGAGGCGCTCGGTGAGCGTGTACCCCGGGCAGATGCAGTTGACCGTGATTCCGTCAGCGCCGAATTCATTCGCCAGCGTGCGCATTAAGCCCGTGACTCCGGCGCGGATGGAATTCGAGAGCAGCAAGTTGTCGATCGGCTGCTTCACCGAGACCGAAGTAATCCCCAGCAAACGGCCCCAGCGATTCTTCTTCATGCGCGGCAGCACTTCGCGAGCAAAATAGACGGCGCTCATCAGCGTCAAATCCACGGCGGCGCGCCATTCCTCAATCGAGATATCTAGAAACTTCTTCGAGGGCGGCCCCCCCGCGTTTGTGACGCAAATATCCACGCGGCCAAAACGCTTCTCGACCGCCGCGACGAAATCGCGCACGGCTTCGTGGCGCGTCACGTCAAGTTCCTGCGCGAAAACCTCGCGGCCCGTTGCTTTGCGAATACTTTGCGCGGCTTTTTCGAGGTTCGCGGCAGAGCGCGCACAAATCGCGACTTCCGCCCCTTCGCGAGCGAATTCCTCCGCGCACGCGCGCCCCAGTCCTTTGCTGGCCGCTGCGACAATCGCTACTTTACCCTTCAGTTCCAAGTCCATGAGCTTCGCTCCTCGATATTTTGAAGCAACGGCAACTAGCGGCGCAGATACGCGTCCGTTTTTTTGATCCAGTCCTCGCGCGGCGGGCCAAAAATATCCATGTCCACGGTATCTTCTAGAGCCTCGGCCGCGTGCGGCAGGTTTGCGGGAATCAGCAACATCTCGCCGGCCCGAACAATTCTTTCACCATCGTCGAAAGTAAATTTCAGCGCGCCGGAAATAATCCACGTGATTTGCTCGTTGATGTGCGAGTGACGCGGCACGATGGCGCCGCGCGCCAGGAAAATGCGCGCGAGCATGGCCTTCTCGCCGAAAATCATCTGGCGCGTGATGGTGGCGCTCAACTTTTCCTTCTCGATTTTCTCCCATGAGGTCACGTCGGGCATATTCGCTCCTCCTTCCGCTGCGTGGCGGATTTGGAATCCTCCAACGAAAGAGGCGCGGCGTCAATGGCCGCCAAAAATTGGGCGCGAGAAATGTAGAGAGAAATTTTCGGTTCGGTCCGCCGCGGCACTTCTGGTATCCTCGCCGACAAACTTGCGCCCGGCGGGCGTCGCGGTGCCGTAGCCCCGGACGCCTCACGGAGAACAATGGATCCGAACAAGGGGGTGCGCATGCGACGTACGAGTCTGAGCGTCAGCCTACTCAATGTGGTGATTCTGGCGACGGCGGGAATTGCATCGGCGCAGATTGGCAAAAGTGTTGCCGTGGCTGCGGGCACGCCGGAAGACGAGGAGGTCTCGGCGATTTACGCCGCGCAAGACCCGACGCAGAAAATTGCGCTCCTCGACAAGTTTTCGGCGGAACACGCGACCGGCGATCTCGCCCTCCTGGCTGACCAACTTTACGTCAGCGCTTATACGACGGAAAAAAACTACGGCAAGGCATTCGAGTATGGCGACAAAGCCCTCGCAATTGACCCCGACAATTTTGAGACGGCGGTGAATCTGGTTCGCGCCGCCGAGCAATCCGGCGATTCCGCGAAGATGCTGCATTACGGCGACATCACGGGCGCGATTCTCGCGCGATACCGAGCTTCGCCCGCGCCCGCCGGCGGCAGCGCGACCGATTGGGAGCGGACGAAAGCGGAGAAGTTGAAGGCCATCGATCCCGATATGCAATATGTCGAATACGCCTTCTACAGCAGCGCCATCAAAGCGGCCGATCCCGCAACCAGGGCGGAGATGCTCGACCATTACGTGGTCGCATTTCCCGATTCGCTCTACACAAAAAATGCGGAGATAGGGGCGGTGCTGGCCTACCAGGCGGCGAGGGACAACGCGAAAATGCTCGACGCCGCAGAGAAGGCCTTGAAGGATGATCCAAACAACACGACAGTTCTCGTGCTGGTCGCGGACTATTGGAGCGATCGCAATCAGCAATTGGCGTTAGCCGAAGCGGATGCAAAGAAAGCTCTGGCGGAGCTTCCGGCTGAGGCGAAGCCCGGCGGCCTGACGGATGCGCAATGGCAAGAGCAGGCATCGATGCAAAAAGGGGCTGGCTCTATCGGCGCTAGGCGAAGTCTACGTGAATCAGGGCAAAAACGCGGCGGCGATTCAGTCGTTTCAGGAGGCCAGCCCGCTCCTCAAAGCGGATAATTTCAGTTATGGACGAAATCTGTATCGCTGGGGCTTCACGCTGGCGAAAATCAAGCGGATAGCTGAGGCTCGGAGAATTCTCACCCAAGCTGTTGACGTCGATAGCCCATATCGCAGCTTGGCGCGGCAAACGCTGCAAAAAATAGGCGGAGGGTGATCCAATCTGCGCATTTGCGCGTCCATGCTTCTGATTTTATGAAATTTCAGAAAACAAAAGGCGCCCGAAGAATCGAGGCGCCTTCGTCGCGTCACGCGTCTGCGTTGAGGGCTAGGGCGTGGGTAGAACCGTCTGCGTGAATCCGATCGTGTTGACGTCGCGGAATAGCGGCGTTCGCGGCGGCAACAGCGTCGGCGTCAGGAAATCGGAATCGAAGTTATAACCGCGCGTTGGAGGTGAATAGACGGTGTTGCAGCACTTGTACACGCCGGTTGCTTGGCGGTTATAGTAGAAGCTTACAATGGATCCCTTGTACCAAAGCGTTTGACCTCCCCAGTTTTCAAGGAAGCGCAGGAAGTTGTGAACGCCGCCGTCTGTGCCGAAGTCCTGGTACGGACCGTAACTGCCTGGATAGGGGAACGAAATCCCCTTTCCGGCCACGACACCGAAGCGATAGGTCGTCGTCGAAGCGCTTCTCCAGTTCGTGCTATATGGCGATGCGGATGTAGAGGTGTTCACAACAAACGAGTTCACATCGTTCCAGTCGTTCGATAGCAACGTGACGGCGTCCGCCACAACCGATGTAGCCACGTGTGGACCAGTGAAGACGCCTGCTCCCGAGCTGGCATTGAAGTCGCCCTGAACGTACACGGGATTCTCGGAGACGATTGTCAGACCGCAGGCGACGCCATCCGGGCACGTGCCGAGATTGATGTTGCTGCCATTCACAAGCTTCAGCGCGCGGCGGAAGAACAGCGGGCTGTTCTCGCGAGCTTCATACGCGTTCTTGACGTACATGACTGGCCAGGGGTTCGATAGGCTGGCTCCAGCTGGGCCAGCACAGTTCGGATTGGTTTTGAGCGGTGCGCCGGCCGTATATGCCGCGAAGGCTGCAGCTACAGGACTCGCTGCACCGTAGCTCTCTGGCACGCCGCCGATAACCTGGTTCGCAGGATTCTCCACTTCATCGAATGTTTCGCCGGTATCGAGCGTGTTATTCGGGCAGGCATTCGCGTCTGTGGGATTGATGGAGTCTTCGTAACCGTATTCACCCGTTTCAAAGCCAGTGGGTGATGCGGGAGGCCATCCTACGATCGGCGCCGGGGTGTGATTGCCGCGGCGATCGGAGAAATACACCACGAAATCATAGGAACTGTTGGTGGCATCCTTGGCGAGCGTTCCATTAACGCCGATCAAGCCGGTCAGATATCTCGCCAGGTTGTGAATGTCCAGCTCTGTATAATCCATCACGCCGCCAAGGCTCGGCCCTAGGCCACATGGATTCGAACCATCAGCGCAGGTGTCGCGCGGATTGCCCTCGCGTGTGTCGAATAGGGCGTTGGGCCAATAGCTGTACGGATCGGTTGTAGGGGCGCCACCTGTGAACCCACAAGCGGCGCTCGTTCCAGAAACGCCCCCGGTTTTCCCCGTTAATGGATTGTCGCGAACTCGTTCGAGCCGGATGATTGCATTCGGGCTGGGATCGGTGCAACCCGACTGTGGAACCTGCACACTCTGGTTCGCAGGGTTCGGTAGGCTCGGTCGATTTACCCATCCCCATTTTGGATTTGCGCTGTTGTAAGGGTTGAGGTTCCTCCCCGCGATGCCGAAGTTGAGCACCTCGGCAGTGACGTCCTTCCACGTGCCGCAGGGTGCGGGCGGAACTGCATAGGCAGTCTGAACTTCAATTTTGATATAGCCTGTGACAAGCGGCGCGTTTAAGGGTGCCCAATAGCCATTTGTGGAGGAGTAATTCACTCCGCCGTCCGACTCAGCGATTGGCACATTGCCCATTTGAGTGAGCGGCACTGTCGCCAAATTTTTAGGCAGTGTTGCGGACTCGCACGGAAGGTTTGTTATATCCGCAAGATTATCCGACAGCAAAATGCGCACGCTGGCTTCGGAGTAATACCTCTGCGAGAGCGTTCCCGGATTTGAGACATCTTCGCCGGGCAAACCGCGGCGGATCAGGTCGATCGGAAATGTGCCGGGATTGAGCGTGATGGACAAGTTCAGCGGACTCACGCCGGTTTTCTGACTCCGGATGTAGCCGTTGTACCCGGTGGGAGGACTGCTGGTCGACACGTTCGTCCAATTGGGATTCGGGGCGGACATCGGAGGTCCTGCGCCGCCTACGACGCTTCCTTCGTTCATTGCGATAGCACGGCACGTCGCCGTCGTGGCTCCGGGTTGAGAGAGACATCCCCCGGATGTCGTGGGGATAAAAACGTTGCCAGTGTATCCGCTGCTTGTGGGCCAACCGTTTGACAGATTTGTACGGATCACTTGGCCTGCCGCCGTGATTTTGTCTTGGAACCACGTGTCGGCGCCGCTGGCGAGAAATAAGTTACCGTTGGTGTGGACGCGGCCGCCGAAATTGAAATTCGGGCCTGGGAAATAGCTCAAATCGGTTTCCGAGAACATTCCAAACTGAAACACGGGAATCGCGACCGTTTGCACGTTTCGCTGCAGGCGTACTTCCGCCCCGCTCGCCACGTTGCGAGCTGTCGCGGTCAAGGTGAACGGAGTCAGCAACCCGGTCAGACCCTGATAAGGGCCGGAGACGATCACATGGTTCTGGGCCAGCGGGTTGCCAGCGTTGTCCGCGGGAAACGAGATATCGTATCCAAGAGTTCCGTCTGGCTTGACGAACTGAATCCCAGGAATGACCGGAGTAGTCGCAGCGGTAGCGATTGCTTGCACCTGGGGGCCGCTGGGCGATGGATTCGTCGAGAAGAGGAAGCCAAGATTGGCGGTGAGCTTCTCCAATCCCGCCTCGGCGCCATAGAAGGCGTACTGCTGGTCGCCATTGATGCCTCCCAGTTTCTGGTCCACCAGGACCATCCACGAGAAGCCCACGACGAGAGCGACCACGAGGAAAAGAACGATCAGCGTCGTCGCCAGTGCCATTCCGGATTCCGTCTTGTTCTTCATGACTTTTGTCCTCTGTGAGAACGCTCAGTTGTAGTTGTTATGGAACGCGAGCCCTCGCAGACTGATTTGCGAGGACAGATTGTTTCTGAAGTACTTCTTGGTCCAGGAAAAGGGCCTTTCGGAACGCGCGGCAAGGAACAAATTCGCGCTCATCATCTGATTGGCGCTCATGCCCGCTGGGGGTACCGGCTGGTTGGTGCACGCCGCGCCGCACAATGGATTGCCATTCACGAAGTTATAGGCAATCTGTAGTCCTTCGATGGATTCAGCAATCGGCTTCGCGGGATTGAAGTTCACCTGGCGCATCAGCCGCGGCCCGGCGGGATTGGTGTTGTCGAGATAATAGGTCACCATCCAAATCCGCGTCGCGAAGGTCGGAGGGTACACGCCGGGACCTGATTCCAGCTGCTTCATTGTCCCGCTGCCGTAAGTTCCGGCTGTTCCGTTCAAGCCATACGGATCGCCTGCGGCAAAATCCAACGTATTCGTCCCGGTATTCACGGTGGTAACGCATTCAATTGTATTGCCCTGCGCGTTAGTGAACATGATGAGATCGCCCGGGGCAATGGCGCCGTTCCCGACCGCAGGCAACGTGATGCAATTGGTATCGAACTTGACGAACGCGCCGTTTCCGCTTGGGTCGATCGTTCCGTTACAGGCTTGCGAAGGGGCGACCGCGGCGGGGTCATTGATCGCATTCGCATCTAGCGACACCTGGGGAGCTAATGGACCGTATGTCAAACTATCGGCATAGATGACTGTGACCATATCCGATGGGCCCTGAATCGCTGGCCCGAGCGTCCAGCCCGGATCGACCGCCGGAATGGCAGTTAAGCCCGCAAAGGTCTGCGCCGCTGGAGGAGCTCCCACAGGCGAAGGACGGTTAATCGCGGGACCCCCTCCGGTCGGAATCGAGATGCCGCCCGTCGGGATTCCCGACCCTGCCAAGACCAGATCCTGGCTCATATTGTCCATGCCAGCGCGCAGGTTCTCGACCATGTCGCTCATCAGCGAAACGCCCTCGGAAGCGTGCTGCGCTTGCGTAAGCGCGTCGAGTGCCACCACGACGATGATGACGGTTATGGCTACCGCTACCAGCATTTCAAGCAAACTAAATCCTGCGTTTCGTCTCATTGCGTGCCTCGCCCAGTCCTATGAAAATCTCGATATGTAGCTCGTCAGCGTGTAGGAGCGCTTAAATCGTCCTGCGGTGTAATTGATCGTGACGGTGATCGTTCGAACGTTCGGGTCGGCCGCAACATTGGCTATCACGATCGTGCGCGTATAGCTCGCGAGCGGCATCTTTATTGCGTTAGCAGGGTCGGTCAAAATCCCGTTCGGGCCAGGAGCCCAAATGACGTCGAGGTTGTTCACATTATCGTCAACTGTGTCGACGATCCCATCGGGTCCCGGATCGCACAGCACTTCTGGACCATCCAAAAAAACTCCGGGGGCTGTCGAGACATTTTGAAGCTGAGCCCATGAATAGATTTTTGAGTCGCGCGCATAGAAAATGCTTTCAATGGCTGCTTCCGCCTTCTGCTGGGCGATAAAATCGGCCTGTGACATGTTCATGTAGGCGATTCCGTCGGTCATCATCGCAGCGAGTCCCAGAACGCCGAACGCGAGCACAACCATGGCGATCATCGCCTCGATTAATGAGAACCCTGCCGGCGAAGCAAAACGGTGAGTTCGGTTGCAGCGCTTCTTGCAATTCCAAATCGTTCGTTGGCTCGAAATCGTCATTGTGACCATCCTGATCCGGTGCCCTTATACAGGCGGATCCGACCTGTGGTCCCAAGAACCGTAATGGCGCGCGCGGTGGTGGGTATGTTTGCGACGCCGAGAAAAACGCTTCCATCCATGGGAATCCCATTGACGTCGACAAATGTTCCATTACTTTGGAATTGCATGATCGGCGGTCCGCCAACCACGCCAGCAAAATCCACGGCTCCGGCATTGCCGAACCCGTCGGGCGTATCCGGCATGCCGCCAAACTGCACAAAAAACACAGTGGGGCTCAGAAACAGATCGCTAATCACTATCGGCCCCCCGGCGACTCCGGGGATGGGCTCCTGGGTCAGTTTGATTTCATTGTTTCCGATGAACTGAACCTGGATGTCGCGGCGCTTGGCGATCGATAGCTGCCGAGCGGTGCGCAACTGACCGAGGATCAAGTCGGCTGCTGTGTTCGCGTGCATCTGTTGTATTAACGGTTGCATCGCGATGATCGTGGCGGCCATCATGACGGCCATTACGACCAACGAAATCATGACTTCGATCAAGCTGAAGCCGCTGGTCGAATTCTTTTGAGTCCTCATTGCAACCCTGCTCCTCGGCTGTTCTAGCCACAGCTATAAGAGCATGAGGGCAGCCATCTAACGGGTTTGGCTAAGCTATTGCAACTCAATGGGCTGCGGATGGTCTCTGGTCTGGGCTCGTCAAACTTGTCCGGCTTGCAGGGGTCAATTCGTTACCAAAACGGTCTCTTGGGGCCATACGCCGACTCGCATTTCCAGAATGGTTTTCCGCCGGTGTGATGCTATTGTCGGCAAGCTTCATGGCCGTTGAATGGTTCAGTGGCGCTGCTCGGCAGGATGAAAGCTACACGTGATCTCACACCAAAACGCACCCTCGCCGGAACAGCCGCCTCGGACATCGGTAATCGACTTTCTCTTTGGCCGCCCGCTGCGCTCGTCGGAGGAGCGAGGCGAAAAACTCGGCGCTAAGGCGGGAATTCCGATCTTTGGTCTCGACGCGCTCAGTTCCGCGGCATACGGCCCCGAAGCGGCACTCGCGCTGTTGATTCCGCTGGGCGTCGCGGGCGTCATCTATATCGTACCGATTACGATCAGCATCATCATTCTTCTGCTGATCGTCTATCTCTCATATCGCCAGACCATCGAGGCATATCCCAACGGCGGTGGCTCCTACACTGTCGCCGGACAGAATCTTGGCCCGTTTGCTGGCTTGCTTGCCGCTGCGGCGCTGATGATTGATTACGTTCTTACGGCGGCCGTGGGAATTTCCGCTGGCGTAGGCGCGCTCATTTCCGCATTTCCACGGTTTGAGCCGCACACACTCATCATTTGCCTCGCGATTCTTGCGCTTATCACGCTCGTGAATCTTCGCGGAGTCCGCGAAACCGGCGTGGCTTTTATGATCCCGACGTATCTGTTCATTGGAACTCTGCTGATTACGCTCGGCATCGGACTCGTGAAAGCGATCGCTTCCGGAGGCCATCCCATTCCGGTTGTCGCTCCCGCGACTTTGCACGCCGCGACTGCGGCAGTCGGCGCGTGGCTTCTCCTCAAGGCATTTTCGAGCGGCTGCACGGCGATGACCGGAGTCGAAGCAGTTAGCAACGGCGTGCAAGCATTTCGCGAGCCTGTCGCGAAAACGGCGCAGCTTACGCTCACAATCATCATCGCCATCCTGGTTGTTCTCCTCGCGGGCATCGCGTTGCTCTCTCGCGCGTACCACATTGGCGCCACCAATTCCGGGCCCGGGTACCAGAGCGTGCTTTCGCAGCTTACGGCTGCTGTCGTCGGCAAGAACGCCTTCTACTTCATCACCATTGCGTCAATCCTGCTCGTGCTTTCCCTTTCCGCGAACACCGCGTTTGCGGATTTTCCGCGCCTCTGCCGCTTGCTCGCGCAGGATGGTTATTTACCGAACCCGATGGCGGTTCGCGGACGGCGTTTGGTTTATACGCAAGGAATCATCGTCCTCGCCATTCTTTGCGCCGCACTATTGATTATTTTTCGCGGCGTCACGGATCGCTTGATTCCCCTTTACGCTGTGGGCGCATTTCTCGCGTTCACTCTCTCCCAGGCAGGAATGGTGATGCACTGGCGGCGCGCCGGTAAGGGAAAGCTGCGGCCGGCGATGTTTATCAATGCGGTGGGTGCCATCGCCACCGCGAGCGCCGTGCTCATAGTTACGTTCACCAAGTTCGTCAGCGGTGCCTGGATCACCACGCTCCTGATTCCCGCCATCATCGGCTTGATGTATGCGATTCGGCGGCATTACGCGGCCGTTGCTAAGGAGATCGCCAGTCCGCTCCCACTCGATCTCGCGGATCGTGCCGCGCCTATCGTTGTGATGCCTATGATGGCGTGGAATAAAATCAGCCGCGAAGGCCTGGAAGTCGCGCTGAATTTATCCTCCGACGTGCACGTCTTGCACATCGACTGCGGCGAGGAAAAGGAAGAAAATGTCCGCAAACAGTGGACCGAGTTCGTCGAAGAACCCATGAAGACGGCGGGCCTGCAAGTGCCCCGCATGGTGGTCCTCAAATCGCCGTACCGTTTTATCATCAACCCCATCGTCGACTACGTCGTCGAGCTTGAGAAAAAGGAGCCGAAACGCCAGATCGCCGTGCTCATCCCCGAGCTCGTGGAAAAACATTGGTATCACTATTTTTTCCACAACCAGCGGGCTACATGGCTGAAAGCCGCTTTGCTGCTGAAGGCCGATCAACGCATCATCATTGTCGACGTCCCGTGGTATTTGAAAACGTAGCTGCCCGCGCATGTAACAACGGGGCGACGCGCTTCTCGCGTCCCGACGTTCGCGTCCGAACGACGGATCTGTATTTTCCTCTAGCTCATGTCCCGCCAGCGGCTTTCGCTGGCTGACATGAGGCAGTTGCGCCCAGGCAGGCCGCCAACATCTCATTTTAATAAGCCGTCATTCCGCTCGCCCGCTTGCCCTGGGTGTGTTTTGCCAAGGGAGCCTTAGCGAAGGGAGCAGCAACTGCGGCGAGCCTACCTGGCGCAGGCAGGCTCGGCGCCGCTTCAGCCGCTTGTCGAAAAACCCCACCCTCTGTCATTCCGAGGAGCAACTGCGACGAGGAATCTGCTGTTTCTATCGGTCTTTGCATTCTGATTTCCTCGCACCCTACTGAGCACAACAATTGAGAGTCTTTTCAAGCTGCTCAGCGAATCGTTGTCCCTTCTTTGGCCCTCTGGTAATCTTATGGACATTCGCTGCGGAGAGGTGTCTGAGCGGTTGAAAGAGCCCGCCTCGAAAGCGGGTAGCCTGGTAAAACCGGGCTCGTGGGTTCAAATCCCACCCTCTCCGCCATGACCCAAAAGGGGTTGGTCGTCGAGGAACGTTCGCATGCCAAGCGTGATCTGGGCTTCGTGCCCTACGCGATCGCCTCTGCCTTCATGAAGAATTTGTATCGTGAGGAAAGCTCGACTGAGCGAATTCCGGACGATCAGGAACGCATGTCGAGTCCGCTAGCATACAGACGGCCTGAGTTCAGCAGACTGTTCGAATCCTCGGCCGCATAGATCAGTGGGTATGAGCCTCAATCCTTTCTCACGTTGAAAGAGAATATAGAGCTTATGCAGTTCGCGTTCGAAATAGCTGTAAACAGCAGTGGTGCGGAGCGGCGCTGTAAACTCGGGAAATATTCTTCAAACACCGCCTCGAAACGCCAGGACATGCTGTCCAAGCCGCCGTACGTTTCGACTATCTGCCCATGTATTCCTTCATCCTCCCCAAAGTTCTCATCGACCAGTTCCTCTTGCTTATCAGTTTTGTACTTGTGAATGGATTCCTCTACTTGCTTTTCCATGAGGGATACGAAGCTGTCGATGAGCTTAACCGAAACCCTGAAATCGGTTTGGTACCAATTCAGTACGTTAGTCGACCCGATAACCACAAATCCCCCTCCAAGTTCCCCTTGCCGCGGGATACCTAGTTTTTTGGTGACGCAGACCACGGCACCTTTTTGTCCCCTGCTGACAGCACATCATCGGCGGGCGGCGAAGAATGTTTGCAGCAGCGCGGCGGCCTCTTGGGCGCAAACGCCTGGCGTGATTTCGACACGGTGGTTGACTCGCGGATGGTCGAACACGGCGAAGGACGAGCGCACCGCGCCCCCCTTGGGATCGTCCGCACCGTAAACCAGCCGCGCCATGCGCGCCTGCAGAATCGCGCCAGCGCACATCGCGCACGGCTCGATGGTCACGTAAAGAGTCGTCCCCAGCAGACGATGATTCCCAATCGCGGCCGCAGCGGCGCGCAATGCGACCATTTCCGCATGTGCCGTGGGATCGCAATCCGTAATCGTGCGATTCGCGGAGCGCGCGAGGACGCGCTCGCCGAGCGTAATGACGCAGCCGACCGGCACTTCGCCGCCGCGCTCCGCCGCGCGTGCCTCCTCAAGCGCCATCCCCATATACGTTTCATCCAGCGCCGTCAGCGGTCGCCGCGCGCTGTTCCAATCGCCGTCCATCGCGCATCAGAATATCATGACGGTTTGTTCGAGACCCAGAGCAGACGCGGTGACGCAATCACTAGCGCAAAGCGCTATGCCATTCGTGGCACGTCGAACCGCCTGCCTATCCGTGGCTGGCGGAGAGCGGCGGCACGTTTCGCGACAGATTGCTTTGATTCTTGCGCTGTGCGCCATTTGGCTTGGCAATGTGCTTCCCATGGCCAGCGCGAAAACGAAAAAGCAAAAAGCCCCAGATCTGACGCCCGCGAACCTCTCGGCGCGGGCATGGTCAACTCTCCATGAAGGTGCCGCATCCCACAGCCTGCGCAAACGCACGGACGCAATTGCTGCGCTTTCTTCCATGCAGGGAGACCCGGGAGCGATCAAACTTATTGAAACCGCCCTCGTCGACAAGAATCTCGACGTTCGCCGCATCGCTGCCGCCGCATTGGGGAACATGGACGCAAAAGAGGCCATTCCAGCCCTGAAAAGAGCAACCGACGACCCGGATCCCACGGTCAGTTTCGCCGCAGCCGAAGCGCTATGGAAGATGGGAGACCACAGCGGCGCGGAGATTTTTTACGCAATTGTTCTCGGCAATCGTCACGCGGCGCATGGACCCGTGTCGAGCAACATCAATGACGCGATGAAGACCCTGCACGATCCGAAGGCGCTTGCGTTGATCGGCATAAATGAGGGCTCAGGCGCTTTGCTCGGCCCGTTTTCCGAAGGCATTACGATCGCCGAAGTGCTTGCGAAGGACCGCTCCTCGTCAAGCCGCGCTCTTTCGGCCACCTTGCTTGGCCAGCATCCCACGCCGGATACGGAAAAAATTCTGGAAGATGCCCTCGAAGACAAAAATGTTGCGGTGCGCGCAGCTGCTGCCCGATCGCTTGGCGGATTCGACGATCCGGCGCTGATCAAAAGGCTCGCGCCGCTGATGGACGCAAAGGGCACGCCGATCATCAAGCCGGTTGACTCCGTGCGCTATATGGCATCTGCGGCAGTCATTCGGCTGCTCCACAAACAAAGAGCAGCTCCTCCAGCGGCCACCGCGTCAGCGAAGTCCGTCCGGTGAGTTTCGCAGGCAACACGCCTGCCATCGCTACTTGCCCGAAGCTCCGCGCTGCGGTATAAAACTTCGGCCTCTCGTCACCGGGCGAAACCATGGAACTACGCAAAGACCCGATCACGCGCAGCTGGGTGGTGGTCGGACATTCGGGGTACGCGGAATTGCCCGCGGAGCCATGTCCGCTGTGCCCGGGCAGTGAAGGAGACACACGCACGATTCTGCAATTGCCGGCGCAGGGGCCGTGGCAGGTTCGCGTTCTGCCGCATTTTCGTCCTCTGTACCATATTGAGGGCGATCCTGGGCGCTCCGCTGAGGGAATCTACGACCGCATGAGCGGCGTGGGAGCGCACGAGATCGTGGTGGACACGGCGGATCACACCCATTGCATGGCTGACCAATCGGGCGAAAAGGTAGCTTTGGTGCTCGAAGCCTACGCGCGCCGCATCGGCGACTTGAAAGGCGATCCGCGGTTTAAGTACGTCACGGTTTTCAAAAATCGCGGCGCGAATTCCGGCGAGGAATGGACGCATTCGCATTCGCAAATTACCGCGACCACTTTTGTTCCGCGGCGCGTGTTGTATGAATTGCGCGCGGCACGTGACTGGTTTTACGAACGCGACCGCTGCGTCTTCTGCGATATTCTCCGCCAGGAAGAAAAACAGGGGAAGCGCGTCGTTGATTCGCAGGGTGATTATCTCGCATTCTGTCCGTACGCCTCGCGCGTGCCTTTTGAAACATGGATTTTGCCTCGCCGCCACACTCACCTGTTTGAATCTCCCGGCGCGGAGGACTTTCGTGCGCTAGGCGAACTGCTTGCGCGCGTGATTCGGCGCCTGCGATCCGTGTCGCATGGATATCATCTGGTCGTGCATACGGCGCCGAATTCGCTGCAGACAAAAGGCGAGTTGAGCGATTATTGGAAGAGCATTGCCGACGACTATCACTGGCATATCGAGATTCTCCCGGTTGTGCCCACCGGCGAAAAGTCTTACGTGATCAAGGAGGTGTATTTCAACGGCTTGCTGCCCGAACAGGCTGCGGAATTGCTCCGTCAGGTCGATGCGGGCCGGTGACACCGCGCATGAATCACGCACAGCGCGGCGGCATTATTGCAAAGCTGCTCGTTCTGGTAATACTCATTGTCCTTTGCTTCCTGATTTATCTGGTGCGCGCGCCGCTGCTGCGCATCGCGGGCAATTTCTGGATTACGCCCGACCCTCCGGCCGCTTCAGACGTGATCGTAATTCTCAGCGACGACGACTTCACGGCCGATCGCGCCTCGCGCGCCGCCGAGCTTTACCATGCTGGGTGGGCGCCCAGGATTCTTGCGAGCGGCCGGCCGCTGCGCCCTTATGCCAGTATTGCGGAGTTGATGCAGAAAGACCTCGAAGCGCGTGGCGTTCCCGACAAAGCCATCATTCCGTTTCCGCATGACGCCAGCGACACGCTGGTCGAATTGACCGGCATTCGCGGCTTTGCTCGACAGCATGGGTGGAAACGGTTGATGATCGTCACGTCGAATTATCACACGCGCCGCACGCGATATCTCTGCCGGCACATTTTCCCGCAGAGCGTGAAGGTGCTGGTCGAATCCGCGCCGGACGTCAACTACGATCCCGAGTCGTGGTGGCGCACACGTGAAGGTTTGAAAATCTTCTTGCATGAGAGTATCGGAATCGTCGTAGCGGCGTGGGAAGTGCACCACCAGAAAACCAGCCCTGCGGGAACGTTGCTGTTCGCGCCGGTTTGCCAATTTCCTTAAAGTCACTCCCCCAGCCTCCATTTGGTTTACACGGCCCCGGCTCTGTACTATAGTTCCTGAACCGCAAAGATTGCCTGTACCCCGTTCGCAGGCGATCTTGTTCTCACCGCACTGGAGGTTTCCATGTGGCGGAAACAACCTGAAGGAAAACCGTCTCCGTCTGCGACGCCTGCAGCGCCCGGAGCATTTGCGCCGCCATACTCACCGCCCGCGCAGAAATCGACACCGTCGTCATCCGCATTGCCGGCTCCAATCGCGCCGTCCGTCCCCGCGTATTCCGCGCCTTCGCCAGAACCGGCAGTCTTGACGCAGGGAATTCGAATTCGCGGCGACGTGACGGGGAAGGCCGACCTCTTCATCGATGGTGATGTGCAAGGCAGCATCCGCCTGGGTGAATCGCGCTTGACGGTCGGACCGAGCGGGCACGTCAAAGCGGACATCGAAGCGCGCGAAATCCACATCCGCGGCACCGTGGAAGGCAATCTTCGCGGACGCGAACGAATTATTTTGGGGAACTCATGCCACGTGAAGGGCGATCTCGAATCGCCGCGCGTCGCCATTGAAGACGGCGCGCAGTTCAAGGGCCGCGTGGAAATGGGGCCCGTTGCCGACGCGCGCGAACGCCAAAACAAGCGCACCGCGTCTGCTGCCCCGCCCGCCGCCACAACAACTACAAGCGCTTCGACGCCAACTTCCGAGCCCATCGAGGCCCAGCGAGGCTCGCATTAATAAATGAACTGGACGGGGGGAAAGTCGCGAATGGGGAGCGCGGCGACGCCGATGGCGCCCAAAGCGCGCGGGACTTTGTCCGCAGTCGCGCCCGTGTCGAAGTCCAACCACAATTCCGAGAATTTCCGCCTATCGAATGGGCTGAAGGATTTTCTCTGGCTCATCAGCGACGTGGAAAATGGCCGCCTGCTCGATCTCGGGCAGGTCTCGCAGGCCACGCTTAATTTCTTCATTGAGCGCGGTTTTCGCGTCACCACGGACGACATGCTTCGCTCCTGGAAGGAATTCCGCCGCGCCGAAGAGGAAAACCAGCGGAACGCGCCGCCGAGCGATTTCAACGAACCGCTTTCTCCCGAGGAGATCGCGCAGCATTTCCTGCGGAATTCGCTGCAATATCCGGATGACGAATTCAACGCCGTGCTCGTGTGGGATATTTTTGACCGCCTCGACGCAGGATTGCTTTCGCAGGTCGCCAACCGCCTTTACGAAATCGTGCATCCTGGCGGCGCGGTGCTTGCCGTCTTCCACAGCAAGACGCCCGACCGCACGTATCGCTACCGCATCGTCGATAATCAGACCATTGAAATTGTGCCCATCGGACCCGTTGGCGGGCAGGTGCGCATCTTTCAGAATCGCGAAATCTTGAACCTCTTTAGCCGCTTCCGCTCCGCAAAGACTTTCGTTGGCCGCGACCAACTCCGCGAAGGCCTTTTTATCAAGTAATTGCCCTACGAGAGTTCCGACGAATTTTTTTCTAGGCTATGAATTTCGCGTTTTGGCTCTTGCTTTGCGGAGGGCATCGGAGTATTACGGAATTGTACTTGGAATACGAGGGAGGTTGGATGACTCCACCGGACAACCAAGCATCCTGAAAACATCCACACCGCTCTTGCGGTGCGACACCCTCACGACGCCCGACTGATGCATAATTGACGCCGCGCGGGCCTCAGGAAATGACAAAGCGGGAAGCCGCCAGGCTTCCCGCTTTGCACTTGTGTGCCGAGCATGTTCAACAGCGGGGAGGTGCAAGTCCTCTACCCAACCTGATGGAGGTGAAGGGTCAGCGAAGCGCAAGGGTGAAATAACACTCGTCGCGAGGCGGGGCCTGAAAGAAGCGC
>Ga0307374_10002872_pt1 | contig 30059 bp, 28 predicted proteins | sample OX3MG_FD_202532 | JGI IMG/M metagenome (GOLD analysis project Ga0307374, IMG submission 202532) | Soil microbial communities from Risofladan, Vaasa, Finland - OX-3 | ecosystem: Environmental > Terrestrial > Soil > Coastal area > Acid sulfate soil | place: Finland: Risofladan, Vaasa | collected... | reverse complement strand
AAGTTTTCAATTGGCTTGCGCGCTGCGGCAGTTGCGAAAGTGACAGTCAGCTATCACGGGGATGGTGATGAAGGACGCGCAGAGCCACTTCAATTCGAAGACGCGGCCGGCAATCCTTTGGAAGAATCGCGCCTGGGAGTCGGGCTTGATCTCCAGAAACTCGGCGACCTCCTCGAGAATTTCGCGCCCGATGGCTACGAAGACGGCGAGGGAGGATTTGGGACCATTACGTTTGATCTCGAAACGCTACTCATTCGCGTAGAACACAACTGGTACGAAACCATCAGCCATCCGGCCGAACCTAGGGAAGTTTAGCCATGGCTCATCCTTTGGAACACGCGAAAAGCAGCGCCCGCAAATTCGGCGGCGTCCCTGACGATTATCTGCCTCTCCACAAATGGTTCGATGAATCGAAAGCCATCATGGCTGATGTTCGGCATCGGGCTCTGCGCCACCACGCCGAAGGCATCTTTTTGGCAGAGCGCATTTTCGGCGTGGCCATTCGCAACAGCGAAGGTAAAGATGTGCCTGTGCGATATATCGGAGAACAGCACGTTCGCGAGGATCTCGGGCGCATACCCAGTTTCCAGGACTGGGCCACGGCGATCAAGATGCAACCGTGGATGTATGGACAGAGGCTAACGAAGACGTCTGAGATTTGAGTCTGCCAGACTTCCCGCACCGGACGTTCGCACTTCGGTCCACCCTCCCGCACTTCACCAACGAAATCCAAAGGCCACGCCTGAGGACCGCCTCGTTCGAGGCTGAATTTGAAACTCGAAAGGAGCAACACATGGAACAAGCGCAGCTCTTAGCTCACTGCGGGAGTTCGAAGATCACGCGGGAAGAATTAAAGTTGATCCCGACTCCCGAAGCTAGCGCAACGCATCAACCAATCCCACACAACCAGATTGTCGAAGCTCTGGTCGAAGGTCTCAGCTTCCGCCACATCTCGGCCATCCGCGAGGAATATGCAGTCTCCAGCGACGGTATGAAGATGTTCGGAGTTCTCGACCTTGAAACCACCTTCGACGGATGCCGATTTTCCGTGGGCATCCGCAATTCCAACGACAAATCGATGCGGCTCGCGGTGACGGTAGGCTATCGCGTGCTCGTCTGCGACAACATGGCATTCCACGGGGATTTCACGCCGGTGCTGGCGAAGCACAGCAAACACTTCAGTCTCGTCGACGTGCTCTCGATCGGAATCGACCGAATCCAGCGGAACTTCGAGCCGATGAAAAAGCAGGTCGAGGCTTGGAAGACCATGCGGATTTCGGACGAATCAGCAAAACTGGTCATCTACCGGGCGTTTGTGCAGGGGGAGTTGGACGTTCCCAAGCACTTGGCCCGGCGAGTCCACGACTTGTATTTCAATCCAGAGGTCGAGCAATTTGCCTCGCGAACGACTTGGAGTCTCTCCAATGCATTCACGAGCGCTTTCAAAGAACTCGACCCCATTCCTCAGTTTCGGGCGACGGCGAAGCTGGCCTCGTTCCTGGAACTGACGACAGCCAGTTCGAACTGATCGCATCGAAAATGCGGTCACTTTCACACAAGGACGGAACGAAGGAGGCAGTGATTTCTATCTGCCTCCTGTTCCGATCATCAATGGTCATAGAATTCGCAGGCCTATCGGTCAGCGCCTGCCGGAGCAAACGCAAATGGACAAACCAGAAATCAGTTTGGGACCGCCTTCTCCTGGTTTCCGCGTCAGTTGTGACGCAGGGAATACAGGTAAGTTTCAGGCCGAGACGGGGTCGTTGTGGGTCAGGGTTGCCCAGCGCATCAGACGTCGCGGAATCGAGGAGATGTGGGACTCCGTAGCGATCGAGAGCACGGCCGAGTAGGACGGCACATTAGTCCTGCGCGTGATCGTATTCAATCCGGATTGGGATGAACCACTGCAAATCGCGGCCATCCGCTCTCGCCCTCAGGATTTAGAGTCCCTTACCCCTCTCGGCTGCAACTTGGATCACATTGTTCTGTAGACTCTGCGCCTTACCAGTTGACTTCCGAGACTTCCTCGCAAGGGTTCGCAATTCTCAATCCGCATTTTGCTCGAAGGAATAGAACCATGAAATTGGCCGACATTCCGCCCGGGAGCGATACCGCGTATCGCTCCGCCGCAAAGCTAATTGCTGAACAAGTTGAATTTGAGCTTGAGACCTGTCGCCGGCTTTTGGGCACGGAACCTGAAAAGGTGCTGGAACTCCTGGCGAATACACCGGAACTGAAGTGTCTTCCTCGATGACGAGGATCTCTGACCTTCGCATGTAGTTCCCATTCCCCCAAATCCCCACCGTACCTCCTCCAGGGAGAACGACCATGAACTGTATTATCTGTGGCCAGGCTATTGAAGAGGGCCGCAAGCGGGGCGCGCCCCCAACCGAGGCGAAGTATTGCGCGAAATGCAGGGCAGATCGCCGCCGACATGCCAAATTAAAGTACACGTGGCGCACGGAATTTGATGACATACTGAAGGCGCAATACCACGGCGGGCTCAATCGCCGCTTTCAAGTGCTCAACAAGATGATCCGCATGACAAGCCTGCCGCGCTGGTACATCAAACGCCATGCCGCACGATTGGGCTTAACGATGACGATGGATCGCAAGCCGTGGACGTCAGCAGAACTAAGCCTGTTGGAGAAGCTCGTCGGTCGTGTGTCGTCTGCCACGATCGCGAAGCGGTTGCATCGTCCTGAAAGCTCGGTTGTGAACAAATTGAAACGCCTCGGAAATTCCCGCCGCGTGCGCGATGGCTACACGATGCGCGACCTCGAGCAATGCCTGGGTGAAGACCACCACAAGATCTCGACGTGGATTGCGAACGGATGGCTTCGTGATCGACTCCAAGGCACACACCGGCACGACGGGAACGGGCGAGATATTCACCGCATCCGGGAGAAAGACATCTTGCGCTTCCTCAAGAACCACCCGCAGGAAATCAACCTCGGAAAGGTAGACCAGGTGTGGTTTTTGGATTTGGTCTTGCTGCGAGGCCGGGAAGTGCCCGAAGCGAAAACCTGCCGTGTTGAGGCGATCGACGGGAGCTCGGCGGCAGCCTAATCGCATGTGAGTTAGCCGTTAGAGATTCTCACGCCGCCATTGTGCCGGGTTGGTACTAACGCGTCAGCCGTTATTCAAATCAGGCCCTCGCAACTAAACTTCTTCTGCATAAAGAACTTCGGCGCACCCCGCAACCATCCGAATTTGCGATTTAAAAGGGGCGAAGTAAAAGGTCGTGCCGTCCGGAATTATTCGACCCCGAGCTCCGCCGTAAACGAGCGCTCAAGATCACCCGGTCCTCGTCAGCCTTATCGCCCTTGCGCGTTACGGATCGATGCCGGTCGGTACCGCTTCCCTTGAACCGCGCTCCATCTCGGAGCTGAGAAAGGCGTAGAACTCCAGCCAGGCTTCTTCCATCTCCGCGGTGAAGCGATCGCCCAGAGTCTGCTGGAACATCCAGATCAACGCGGAACCAACCGGGGCGTAGTGGTCGACCTTAACACCATAGCCTCTGTGGCGCGCGCCTAATGCGCTCATTTCGCTGCACAGTTCATCGGGATGTTCCAGGTGTGCGATCATCCACGCGAGGGTGTCTGAAAACTTCCTGGCTTGCAGGCTAATCTCCCGACTGAACAGCGGCCGAACTTCGGGCGCGAGCTCGAATAGACGTCTGTAGAACTCTTCTGCCGGCCCGAGGCCTTCCATCGGCAGCAGCGCGACGCTGTCTCGCAAATGGCCGATCGTGCTCGAGTCCATCGTTAGTTCACGCCCTCGCTTCTCGCATTACCGACATCCAGGACTTTGGAAAGGTCGGCGTAAATCGCCTCAGCCAACCGCTCCTGAGTGGCGAGAATGTCGCTCATACTGGCTTGATAGACATTGGAAAAGTGCGTCGAACCAGCACCGGTCAGTTCGGCCAGATGCAGAATCAGCCTGATCTCCGCGCCGGACCGCCTCAAGCTGGCCTCCAGTAGAAAGCTTGGCTTGGGCCTGTCTCTTCGTTCGAGGAGGGCAGCAGCCGATTCAGTAATCACCCGTAGTCGATGATCCTGAGAGAGGCGGTAGACCACCTCCGCGGTCAGCCCATCACAGAAATTCTGGTCGCGTGGATCTGCACTAAGGCTGCGGAACGGCGGCACCAGTATCGACAGGTCGGAAGCCGCCTGTACAGGCTCACCTCCCACCGCAATGAAGTGGGGAACGTATCCGCCCTTCGGGATATCGATGCGCACGCGCTCGGGCGGAGTCACTTCGTAGTATTCACGCAAACGGGCGCGTAACCTAGCAGCTTCCACACGCACGATAGGGTCCGTGCGTGGATCATAGTCCGGGCGGCGGTCATACACGGCTATTCCGACATCGAATTCCTTGATAGTTGTTTTGGGGGACTGGAGCGCCGAATCCACTACGAATCGCAGAAATCGGGATTGTCGTTCGGCTTTGCGAAACAGCGGCGAACTCAACGCCTGATCCAAGTGCTGGGTAACGATGGCTGCATTCAGCGGCAAAGGTAGGCCCGCCCTGGCCGTACGGCGATCCGCTATCGGCTCAAATCATCTCAATCTCGGCTTGAATCATAGCACGCAGGCAACCCAGGTCTCCAGCGCTTCCAGGCCCCCGACAAGGGAAGGCCGGAATCCACGGTTACGTACCGTAAGTTTCGCCGCCGTTACTCCCAGAAGCCCTTGCTCTCCGAATAACCTTCCGGTGTTAGGCGGCCAACGCAAGGGACAGATCTTCCATGCTTGGCACAGCTTGACGAATCCATGCAGACAGGAGACAGATATGACCGCAGCAATTTCGCATGCCACGCCGTTCGTGTTCGTTGTCGACGATGATATCTCGGTGCGCGAATCCCTGGAATTATTGCTCCACTGCCAAGGCTGGCAATCGGAAACGTTCGCGTCCGCTCAAGAATTCCTTACCCGGCCTCGCCCCGTTGTCCCAAGCTGTTTAGTACTTGACGTGTATCTCCCAGGCCTCAACGGTCTCGACCTCCAGAAGCGCCTCGCCCTTGAGGGGGCTGATATGCCGATCATTTTCATTACAGGCCACGGCGACGTGCCCACAACGGTCCGAGCCATGAAGGCGGGGGCTGTCGAATTCCTGATGAAGCCGTTTAGGGATAACGTTCTGTTGGGCGCCATCCGCGAAGGGCTTGATCGTAGCCGCCTTGCTCTCGCTCGCGAAATGGAGATTCGCGCCTTAAGGAATCGCTATTCCTACCTGACCCGTCGTGAACGGCAAGTGATGGCTTTTGTGGTCTCTGGCTTGTTGAATAAACAGGTCGGGGCCGAGCTCGGCATCAGTGAGATTACGGTGAAGGCACACCGAGGTAAGGTAATGCAAAAGATGGAAGCTAGGTCTTTGCCAGACCTGGTAAGGATAGCCGCGAAGATCACCCCGGGGCGTGCGGCGGCGCCCTACTTTTCGTGAGTTGCTCAATGAAAGCGAACCTCGCGGCGATGGGGAATACCGTTGTGAGAATTGAGAAAATAACTCGTAGCGTAAGTCAATTCGGCTCGCGCTTTGATTTGACGCGTTCACCTCTTTCAGATCAGGCTGCGACAGACGGTGGTGGAGGATCTGTGGCCAGCGTGCTCCTTTATGTTTTCGTGGGATTGGCCGCCGGGGCGCGCTCAGTGGGCTGATCGGAATTGGCGGCGTCGTGATCACTGTGCGGTTCATTTGACTGGTTTCAAAAAGAGACTCGTAACGATCCTCGCTATTGGTTGGGAACACTCGGGAACAATTAGGCCCCAAAAACGCCGGCTACACGATGCGAGATCTTGAGCAATGCCTGGCTGAAGACCATCGCAAGGTTTCGACCTGGATTGCCAATGGATGGCTCCGTGACCGGCTCCAAGGTACACGCCGGCACGATGGCAATGGGCGGGACATTCACCGCATCCGTGAAAGGGACATTTTGCGCTTCCTCAAGAGCCACCCTCAGGAAATCAATCTCGGAAAAGTGGACCAGACGTGGTTCTTCGATCTGGTTTTGCTCAGAGGCCGTGAAGTCCCGGACACGAAGACCATTCAGAAGTTCGACGAAGACTCCGCAGCAGCCTGACGGTGATTACGTCTATCCTGCCACGGGCATCCCGAATATGGATCGAATCCGGTGACGAGCGCTTACCCCGCGCGGCGACCCACCATTCCTTTGAACCCAGGTCGTGAAATCTTTGAGCCGAACTTCGTGTGCGACCCGAACATCTGCAACTGAGACTTTCACGACGTTGAGTCCCTCGGCGAGACCCGCAACCCAGTCGTTGCCGCGCAGGGCCGCAAGACCCTGGGCGACCGCTTCGTACAGGGTAGCGGCCGTTACCTCCACGGTATGAGAGACGCCGTCCATATCCTGAATCGTGACCCGGCAAGATCGCAGCGGCGTGCCCGTAAAATAGCATATCCGCTTTTTGTTCGCCATCACTCTGACGGCCCTGCCTTCGAGATCGCGATGCTCCCTTACGCGATCCTTTGAGACTTGGTCAGCGGAGAACAAGAGGAGGAAAGAAAAGATGGGTACCGCAACCGGAGTCACCGCTGCCATGTCCGTTTCCGACGGGACTGGACGCATTCAGGAAATCACTCTTGATCAAATCCTGGAGTCCAAAACCAATCCGCGGCGAGTGTTTGATGAAGTAAAGCTCCGCGAATTGGCCAGCAATATTAAGGTACACGGCGTGCTACAGCCGATTCTTGTTCGGCCGGCACCTGATGGAGCGGCTGATAGATATGAACTGGTCGCCGGAGCACGTCGTTTTCGCGCGTCCCAGTTGGCGGGTAAAGAAACGATTTTAGCCACGGTAAGGCAGTTGACCGATGCCGAATCTCGCGAGATTCAACTCATCGAGAATCTTCAGCGCGCCGACATCCATGAACTGGACGAGGGCATCGGCTACCGGGGATTGATGCAGCTGAAGCCTGACTTCTACACCGTTGAGGCTATCGCGGCGCAGGTCGCCAAAAGTCCGTCCTATGTGAAGGGCCGTATCTCGCTCACGGATCTGGTTCCAGCCGCGCAAACGGCGTTCTATGACGGCAAACTCACCGTGGCACATGCCTTGGAGCTGGCACGGCTCCAGCCTGCGGATCAGGAACGCGCCTTAATGGACTGCTTTCCGGGTCACCGCAGCACTACCTCGATTTTGAAGGACCGCAAAGCAGAAGCACTTACAGTCCGCCAGCTTCGAGATTGGATCGAGCGCGAGATCCACCTGGATTTGAGAAACGCGCCCTTTGATGTCAACGACGCCCATTTGCTGCCAGCAGCGGGACCATGCTCAATCTGCCCCAAACGGACCGGCAACAATCCGCTGCTATTCCCGGAGGTCAGGAACAAGTCCGTCTGCACTGATCCAGCGTGCTGTCGGGCAAAAATCGATGCACTCTTACAGGTGCGCGTTGAACCCTTGCTAAAACAGGGGCAAAAGCCACTTCGCATCTCGTCGGCTCCATATTGGCAGGCTCGTTCCAAATCTTCCGACACGCTGTACGAAGGCCAGTATCGCCGCGCGGAACGTGAGGGAGAGTGCCCGCATACACAGGTCGCTGTGATCGTGGATGGCCGAGAAGCGGGAAGAATCCTGCACATTTGTTCGGATGAGGATTGCAAGACACACCGGAAGTTCTCTCATTACGAAATCTCGCCACAGGAGCGAGAACAGCGCAGAAAGCTAGCTCTCGCCATTCGGGTCCAGAAAGAGTCGCGTTCGCGCATTTTGCAGGCCGTTCGGCAAAAGCTTCCTCCAGCATTGGCCCGCGCAGATTTCGAAATGGTTGCGCTCGATTATTTCCGGCGATTGGGCCACGACAACCATCATCGGTTATTCCAAGTCTATGGCTGGCAAGAGAAGAAGATGAAGACCTCTTGGGGCGGAGCCTCGGTGGATTACGAGAAATTGGCCGAAGCGCAAATCCGAAAAATGACTGCCGCTGACCTAGACCGCTTCTTGGTCACGTGCGCACTCGTGCCCGACCTGTGCTGCCCTGGATATAGCTCTACAGAAATTCTCTCCAAAGAAGCCAACCTCATGCGGGCGGCCGTCCGCTATAAGATCAAGACATCGGCCATCGGTGAGAGAATACGGACAGAATTGTCCAAGAAGCGGAAGCACGGGAAAGCGGAGAGCGACAAGATGCGGAAACCGAGCGGTGGGCACCGCTCGAAGTGAAAATCAGGGCGATCTCCGACAGCAACTTCTTTATTTCGGGTGTCTTCTGGAAGGGGCCGCCATTTGAGATTCTTAAAGCCTGGCAAGAACAAACAGTTTCGCCCTGCGATTCACCAGCCGCTCTGGATGAGTACCGACACATCTTGGGTAAGCAGCGCCGCCCATTTCGTACACCATATACTCATCGGTTCTTAGCCAGCTTAGAGCGCCTAGCCTGCTTGCGGGCCAGGCACCCTAAGCCTTCGCCGGGCGCACCGCTGGATGATAGCGACTTTAGGCTTTTGCTGCTTGCTTGGCTTCAAGCGTATGTTGATTCAGCTCGGATGGCCCCGTGGTGCTCAGAATATCCTTGGCCTTTGCAGCTTCCGCCGCGGTCCCATGGGCGACCAGGAGAAACTTGTCGGCCTTTATGGCCGTCTCATATTTCAAAACACTGTTCTTCGGTACACCTATGCTGTAAAGGCCAGCGCCAAGCGCGCTCAATCCCCCTACGACGGCCGCACCCTCCAGAGCACCGACGATCCACGCCACAAGCGGTCCTCCTACCAACAGCGGGCCAACGCCAGGAACCCAAAAGAACGCCGCACCAAACAGCATTCCCCAAAGACCGCCCCAAAACGCACCCATTTTGCCCCAATATTTCATGCGATCGCCTGCGTTGTAGTATCCGACGACCTGTTCATCCGTGCGGAAATCCTTGCCAACAACAGACAGTTTCTTCATGTCGAATCCCGACCTCTGAAGTTCCTCTACGGCGTTTTCAGCCCCAGAGTGGGTCTCATAGACTGCAATTACAGCATTCGTATCGATCATACTTGTTCTCCTGTTCGCCTTCTTGCCAGCTGATTCCAGCTCTAAAACCTGGAACCAATTCCGAGTTTTTCTTCAACGCAAGCGGAGCAATTCGCTGCTCTGCGCTTCTAGAATTCCTCGTGTTCGCTGAATTCGTTGGCGCGTTCCCTGTTTTCGTGTCTTCTAGTCGCACTCGCCGGTGTTTCGTGCGTCTCGGTGGCTTTGGCGGCAGCTGCTTTTAGCATGCCGTGCTCACGCTTTGTCTCAACGGCTTCAACCGCGGCTTCCGCCAGCTCGCCACGTTCACGTTTGGTCTCAACGGCTTTGGCTGCGCTCTCTTCCCGGTGCTGCTGCGGATGAATGCCGAGTTGATGCCAATTTGTCTCGGAAAGCTCCACCTCGTAGTGCCGTGCGGCCTTTTCAATATTGGCGAATGCCAAAGCTCGATCCGCGTCCGAAACGCCCAGTACTTGGTCGAATCTTGCGATTGCGTTGCGCACGTGCTGTGCATCGGTCAGCGGCTCCTTCCTCTGTTTAGGAAAAGCGAAGACCGTATCAGGCAAATCGCTCCGCATCGAGAGCTGACCGTGCTTCTCATGAGGTTCCCAAGTTGGCCGTACCGTGCTCATTTCGTTCTCCTTTCGCCCAGGGCTGTCTGACTTTCGGTTACTTTCGGAATCGCCGCCGCACGATTGGCGGCTCTGGCCGCGGCCTGAAAGCGCCACTGGTTGCGAGAGACCCCGGGCGGACGTTCGTCAATATGCCGCCGCCCTCCGTACAGAAGTTACTCCCGCATTTTTAACTTTGATCTTCTTCCGAGGGGGTGAAGCAGCAACGGGTGCCGCAATCTCCCAGAACCCCGTCCTTCAACCCCGCTGTCGGCTTCTCGCCATCCAACCGTTGGTTGCCTTCATCTCTTTCCTCCTTGATTTTTGCCGCAGGTCTATCAAATCAAACGCAAAGGGGCCGCACAATTAGACGAAAGTATCGGCGATACCTTGGTATGGAGAGGTCGTCTCGGACTAGCGTCTACTGATGCAACAGTGAGGGGCAATTCCTTCGTGCAATTGTTTTGCTCTCACATTTCTGACTCAATTCGGTCGGACTGTCGAAAGAGACGCGCGGATTGTGATTGGGGGACAAATCATCGGCCATGGCTCGATAATCGACTCAAATCGTGTCGGGTCATGGGAGAAGAGGCGCGGTCGGCAGTTCGATGCATCGCCGCGTTCGCCGGCTCGCCGCGGGCGCAGCAGGTTCTCGCGTCTTTTGCCGGTACCACCGCTGCTTCTCAATTGAGCGCGGGAATTGTCTTTATGGGACAGGGGCCGGAAGCGAGGTAGCTGTTGGTCGCGTTAGAGGCACAAAAGGTATCTTCTCAAGGAAGGTGATTGATCGGAGCCGTTCAGCCGCTTCGCCCGGTCGCGTGCCTCGTGAGCGGGGGGAACAGGCGAAGCTTTGGGTGAACACGGGAGATGTAGTTTCGTGGCTATTTTCACCAAGTCGGCGAGGGAATCAGCTTTCATCTTCTGCATGACCTGGCCTCGATGCGCTTTAACCGTAATCTCGCTAATGCTAAGTTCGCCGCCGACTTGTTTATTCAATAAGCCGGATACAACCAATGCCATAACCTGCTGCTCGCGGGAAGTGAGTGAGGCGTAGCGGCGCCGGAGTTCCTGCATCTCGGCGTCTTGAGCGAGCGCGAGACGACTTCGTTCCAGAGCGTTTCTGATGGCGCTCACCAACGCGTCGCTATTCAGCGGCTTCGTTAAGAATTCGAGAGCGCCGGCCTTCATGGCTTGGACCGTCTTCGGGACATCGCCATGAGCCGTGATGAAGACGATCGGCATGTCAACGTGCTCCACAGCGAGTTGCTTTTGCAAGTCAAGACCGTTCAGGCCTGGAAGTGAAAGATCAAGAAGGAGGCAGCTCGGGACAAGTATTCTCGGGCGGTTGAGGAATTCCTTTGCGGACGCGAATGTTTCCGGCTTCCAGTTCTCGTTCCGGACCAAAAGTTCCAGGGATTCGCGCACGGACACGTCGTCGTCAACAATGAACACGATGGGTGTGGCGGCTGACGTTGGCAGTGCGCTCATTTCAGGACCAGGTGTATGCGCCGAAATCATTGCATTCCCCTAGAGTTTACCCGTCTCACCTCAACTGGCTTGTAGGGCCGTCTTGATGGACGCAAGCAGAGCTGCGTCACTGAACGGTTTGAGCAGAAACCCCGCTGCGCCCTGCTTGAGCGCTTGAGTACGAATAGTCTCATCTTTTCGACCGGTGATGAATATGATCGGGATCTCTCGCCCGAGACGCTTCAGCTCCCGCTGAAGTTCCAGTCCACTCATGCCTGGCATAGCAACGTCCAGGATCAAACAGCTAGTCTGATCGACACAACCCGATGAGAGAAAATCCTGCGCTGACGAAAACGCTTGAGCCGCAAAACCGAATTCCCTAAGCAGGTCCGGCAGCGACTCGCGCACGGATTCATCATCATCAACAACCACCGCAGAAAGAAGCCGCCGTGTGTCTCGGCTACTGTCCTTGCGCGAATCCGAGGACGAACAATGCCAAATTGTGTTGCGGACATCGATTCTACCTTCGCATTGCTCCTCACGCCATTGCGAGCTACCGGGCATACTATGCCGCCCCTGTCGCTGCGGCTTGGTTGGCACGGGTCTCGGACTCAGCCGAACCCTGGCGTCCACATGGAATGGCGAAGGAGAATGTAGCCCCCGGCCCATCATTCTGCGTCGCCCAGAGCCGTCCGTGGTGAGCCTCGATAACGGAGCGGCTGACGGTAAGTCCAATTCCCATGCCGTCGGTTTTGGTCGTGTAGAACCATTCGAAGATTTTGTCCGCTACTTCAGGCGTGAAACCGATTCCTGAATCTTTAACGCTTAGACTGACTTGATCCCCTTCGTCCCGTTCAGTTCTAACCAGCAACACTTTTGGGCCGTCATCGACTGTGCTCATTGCGTCCGCAGCGTTTCGAAGCAAGTTCAGGATGACCTGCTGAAGCTGGATGCGATCGCCCATGACAGGAGGGAGGTCATCAGCCAGTTCTGCCCGCACAATCACCTCGTTTCGCTGAAGCGCACTCAAGGAAAGTGCAATGACTTCCCGCGTCGCCTCATTCAAGTCCACTAATTCAGTCACAGTATCCTTCCTGTTGAAAAGCGCACGCAATCGGATGATCACCTCGGAAGCGCGGTTCGCATCGCGAATCGTTCGCCGCGACGTGTCGAGAGCACCGTCGATGTTGGGAGGTGCGGCGGCCAGCATCCGCTGACAGGTGCTCGCGTTCGTGACAATGCCGGCTAGTGGCTGATTGATTTCGTGAGCGATTGAGGCTGCAAGTGTTCCGAGGCTCATCATTCTGGCAACGTGCGCAAGTTCCGATCTGGCCTTGTCGCGAGCCTCCTCCGAGAGGCGGCGCGCCGTGACATCCTGAATCGCGGCGATGTACTCGATCTGGCCGTCCGAGTCTCGGGCCGCACGGGCGACCGCTTGCAGATATTTGATGGAGTGGTCGGGCATGATCAACCGGTACTGCCATTCAAAGTCCTTGCGGTCGGTTCGCACCTGTTCGACCATTTTTTCGTATAAAGTTACGTCGTCTGGATGAACTCGCGTACGGATCAGTTCTAGCGTCACGGGCACTCCGATCTCAAACCCGTATATGCGGTAGAGCTGCTCAGACCAGGTGATTTCGCCTGTTGCTACGCGCCACGAATAACTACCTATTTGACCGAGCCGTTGGCCTTCCGCGAGGAACGCCTCGCTGCGTCGCAAAGCTTTCTCGGCTCGCTTTTGTTCACTCAGATCGAGAATGAAAGCCACACCTTCATTCCCGCTCGCTTCGAAGAGCGTGCCACCGAGCAGGACCGGCACGCGGCTACCATCGTTCCGGAGATATTCCTTTTCGAATGGCTGAAACACGCCAGTCGCCTTTAGCTCGGCGATTGCCCGGTCATCCCGACCGCGACATTCGGCGGGTGTGAGGTCGGCCCAGCGCATTCGACCCGAGGCAAGATCGTCACGGCCGTATTGCAGCATCTGGAGGAATGCGTCATTGGCGTCGGTGATCGCACCGTCGAGTGTAAACATGACAATCCCGACAACGTTGGCTTCGACCAGGCGCCGGATCTTGGTCTCCAAACCGCTTGCTAGTTGGCGCACCTCGGATTCTGCCTTTTCGCGCTCAGCGACCTCGATTTTGAGGTCCTCGATGTGCACAAGTGCTTGGTACGCTGAAGAGGCGAATTTTCCCAGAGAGGCCATGACTCGATCATCTTCTGCGTCGAACTTACGGCGGTCGCTGTGCATGATCGCCCAGATGGTTCCGACCGCCTTGCCAGCAACATAAAACGGCACCAGGAGGCATTCTTCGGCTGCCGGAATGACAGGCAACAAATAGGGATAGCGCCGCTCGAAATGTCGGAACAATAGCGTACGATTCCGGTCGAGCACGTCTCCGCAGGGGCCGAAATTGCGCGGTGTCCCTCCTCCAACGTGGGGGTTCCACATGCCGCAAATGGCTGGCCAATAGAACCTCATGCCGTCGACATGCGGCGTTTTGCCATCCCTCGTCAGCAGGCTAAGGCCAGCGGAGTCACACTGGGTAATATCCTGAATCGTTTGCGCTAATGTCTGAAAGATTGTGTTCGGCGAATCAGCTAGCGCACTCATCAACGTCACGAGTGCTCGGTTTTCCTTTTTGTAATCAGGCGGACGCGATGGACGGCACTGTAACTCTTCGGTGCAGAGGATCGACTCCAGAGAAGCGTTAGGAACTGAGGGCTTAATGGTAAAGTCATCCCTCGTTTCGGTCACGGTCTCACCCCCTCACAGAACAAGGCGCCGAGTCGAATGTCGAGCAGGCTGTGGCGCGCGTGAACAGCGCGTTGAAGAGGCGATTGAGATCGCGTTATACGGCGCTATTTCGCAGCCTGCCCCCCGGTGCCACCAGAGTGCGCCTCTCGTGGCGAAAGCGTCCATTATACTTTGGTATTGCTTTTGCCCCATTTGTGTTGCCTTCCCTGCGGGACGGAAGCACTCCCTGATAGGCCTTCAAAGGCAGCACCCGCTCTTCGGTTGACCCAGCGAGCGGTGGGCAGCGCCAGTCCTTATCGCCGCTACCAAGGTACCGGCGATACCATCGTCTGATTGTTTCCTCGCTCCGTCTCCGGCTTAATCGCGAAGGTGGGTCGCACTCGGTGAAATCGCGAGCGCATCCACGAGCAGCGACTAAGCTGTTTCGCGCCATGAACGATGCGCGGTTGGGTGCGCCCCACGGTCGCACCCGCGTCTCGCGGGACGGGACCCCGGTTGAAATTGAGGTGACGGATGAATGTGAATGCGGCCGCTGGAAAGGCAGCTGACCCCGCAATCTTAGTAAACGTTCCAAAGCTGGTCACCGCTTACTACACCTTGCGGCCCGATCCAAGTGATGCGGAACAGCGCGTGATCTTCGGCACATCGGGCCATCGTGGATCTGCTTTGAGTAGCGCATTCAACGAATGGCATATCCTCGCAATCACTCAGGCCATCTGCGACTACCGCAAGGTGCAGAAAATTGACGGGCCGCTCTTTCTCGGGATTGATACCCATGCGTTGTCCGAGCCCGCCTTTGCGAGCGCGCTCGAGGTACTCGCTGCAAACGGCGTCGAAGTAATGCTCGCGGAAGGAACCTCCTACACGCCGACTCCCGCCGTCTCTCATGCCATTCTCCGCCACAACTATGAAAGGACGAGCGGTCTCGCTGACGGTATCGTCATTACGCCGTCTCACAATCCGCCCGATGATGGCGGATTCAAATACGACCCTCCTCACGGCGGACCGGCCGATTTCGGCATAACATCTTGGATTGAAACGCGTGCCAACGGATTTCTTTGCGCGAGCCTCACTGGCGTTAACCGAATCCCGTTCACGCAGGCGATTCGGGCTTCAACGACACATCGCTACGATTACCTGCACAGCTACGTCGCAGATCTTCAAAGCGTGGTTGACATGGAGGCGATTCACAGCTCCAAGATTGTACTGGGCGTCGATCCTCTGGGCGGCGCGGGTATCGACTACTGGCCGCTGATTGCCCAACGATACGGTCTCAATTTGACCGTCGTAAACGAATCGGTTGATCCGACGTTTCGATTCATGACCGTGGATTGGGACGGCAAAATTCGGATGGACCCTTCTTCGCCGTATGCAATGCGCAGGCTGATCGACCTGAAGGATAAGTTCGATCTTGCGTTTGCCAGCGACACAGATCACGACCGGCATGGAATCGTGACCCGCGGCAGCGGATTGCTTCCCCCGAATCACTTTCTGTCAGTTTGTGCCGAGTACCTGTTTCGGAACCGGACAGAGTGGGGAAAAGACGTTGCCGTTGGAAAGACCATCGTGAGCAGCAGCATGATCGATCGTGTCGCCACGCGGTTGAAACGGTGCCTATACGAAGTGCCCGTAGGTTTCAAATGGTTCGTCGACGGCTTGCTGGGCAGCCGACTCGGCTTCGCGGGTGAGGAGAGTGCCGGCTCGTCCTTTCTCCGGCGCGACGGCCGCGTGTGGACCACGGACAAAGACGGAATCGTTCCTTGTCTGCTTTCGGCAGAAATCATGGCGCGTCAGGGCCGAGATCCAGGCGAAATCTACCGCACTCTGACCCGAGACTTAGGCGATCCGCTATATGAGCGCATTGAGGCGCCGGCCACACGAGAGCAGAGATCCGCTCTCGAAAAGCCATCCGTGTCCGATGTCCGCGTCACGGACGTAGCAGGCGAAAAGGTCCAAAAGATTCTGACTGTGGCGCCGGGAAACGGCAAAGCAATCGGCGGAATTAAGGTGATCGCCAAGAACGGCTGGTTTGCAGCGCGCCCTTCCGGCACTGAGGACATTTACAAGATTTACGCCGAGAGTTTTCTCGACGCGAGCCATTTGCGGCGAATCGAAGAGGAAGCCCAGACAATCGTATCGGCGGCGCTCACGAGGATCCCGCGAGCAGCAGCCAACTGAGCGCAAGTGAGGAGTTAGCCATGAGCAGCCCTGCGCAGCGCGGTCTATCTAGAACGGATGTGTCCGAGGCTCTCACCGATTTGGCTCTGGACCTGCGGTGGTCGTTTAACCATACGGCGGATCGTCTTTGGGAACAGCTTGACCCAGAATTATGGGACCTGACCCACAACCCATGGAGTGTGTTGCAAACTGTTTCCTCGGAAAAAATTCAGTCGGTGGCAGCAGAGCCGGAGTTTCAAAAGTTGCTGGCGTATGTTCATCTCGACCGCGAAGCCGCTGAACGTTCCGAGGGTTGGTTTCAGCGAGCGCATCCTCACACGGGCCTAACCGGCGTCGCATATTTCTCCATGGAGTTCATGCTCAGCGAAGCCCTTCCGATCTATTCGGGTGGCCTCGGCAATGTCGCGGGCGATCAACTGAAGGCGGCTTGTGATCTTGGAGTGCCGGTAACAGGTGTTGGTCTGCTGTATCAGCAAGGATATTTTCGCCAGGAAATCGACGGCTCCGGCGAGCAGCTTGCTTTATATCCCTACAATGACCCTGGTCAATTGCCGATCCGGCCCGTGCGTAACCCACAAGACGATTGGCTGCGGCTCTCCTTGGATTTTCCCGGCACCAAGCTATGGATTCGCACGTGGCAGGTCCAGGTGGGCCGAGCGAAACTGTATCTGCTAGACACCAACGATCCGGCAAACACACCGGCGCACCGCGGAATAACCAGCGAGCTCTATGGCGGTGGTCCCGAGTTGCGTCTTGAGCAAGAGTTGGTCTTAGGAATTGGAGGTTGGCGGCTCTTGAGTGCTCTTGGACTTCGTCCAGAAGTGTGTCATTTGAACGAAGGCCATGCGGCTTTTGCCGTGCTTGAAAGAGCGCGATCGTACATGGTGAGCAACAAGGTGTCGTTCGATCTAGCTCTCACCATCACTCGCTCTGGAAACCTCTTCACAACGCATACCCCCGTCGATGCAGGTTTTGACCGTTTCTCTCCTGACCTGATGGAAAAGTACTTTAAGCAATACGCCGAAAGAGAACTTTCAATTCCATTGCAGCAACTGCTTGCTCTGGGACGGAATAACGACAGAGATTTATCCGAACCGTTTAATATGGCGTACCTTGCAGCCCGCGGCAGCGGAGCCGTTAACGGCGTAAGCCAGTTACACGGTCAGGTCAGCCGGCGGATCTTCCAGCCCTTGTTTCCAAGATGGCCTGAAATCGAAGTGCCAGTAACGTACGTTACCAACGGTGTGCACACGCCTACCTGGGATTCGGCTGAGGCGGATTCGCTCTGGGAACTCACCTGCGGGAAAGATCGCTGGCGCGAAACCATGGAGAAAGTGGCAGACACTTTTCGCACGGCCAGTGATTCCGCACTGTGGAAGATGAGATCCAGTTCCCGCAAGTCTCTAGTGCAGTATGTTCGCAAGCGGCACTCCCGCGAGTTATCGGAGCAGGGTGCTTCTGCGGACGGTCTCCAGCAAGCCGCTCAAGCGCTCGATGCCGACGCGCTGACGATCGGCTTCGCGCGGCGTTTTGCCGCGTACAAGCGGCCCAACCTTCTCCTGCACGATCCGGAGCGGCTAGTGCGAATCATTACCAATCGAAATCATCCGGTTCAACTGGTGCTTGCCGGCAAGGCCCATCCACAAGATTCCTGTGGTCAAGACCTAATCCGGCAGTGGGTCGAGTTTTCCCGCCGGACTGACGTGCGATCGAGGGTGATCTTCCTGAGCGACTACGATGCGCTCATGGCTGAGCAACTCGTGCGGGGCGTTGATCTGTGGGTCAACACGCCGCGACGGCCGTGGGAGGCGAGCGGGACCAGCGGCATGAAGGTGCTCGTCAATGGTGGGCTGAATCTATCGGAGCTCGACGGATGGTGGGCAGAGGCCTATTCGCAGGAAGTGGGCTGGGCTCTAGGAGACATGAGGGAGCATGGGAACGATCCGGCATGGGACGCCTCCGAAGCGGAAGCTCTTTACGGACTGCTGGAACGAGAAGTCATTCCCGAATTCTACTCACGCGACGAACACGGAATTCCGATCCGCTGGATCGCTCGGATGCGCGAGAGTATGGCGCGATTGACGCCACTCTTTTCCACAAACCGCGTTGTTCGCCAATATACCGAGGAACATTACCTGACGGCGGCTTCAGCGTTCGCAGATCGTGCGAAGAACCAAGGAACCCTGGGAGCGAAGCTGCTGAATTGGCGGACGCAGGTCGCGAAGCACTGGACTGCGGTGCGATTCGGTTCCGCAACCGTTGAGCAGAAGGGCAGCGAGCTGCTGTTTCAGACCCAGATTTATTTGGATGATCTTGATCCCGACTACATTGGTGTGGAGCTCTACGCCGAAGGACAGAACGGTGATGCTCCCGTGCGCCATCTCATGAATCGGGGTGAGCCTCTGGTCGGTTCTGCAAATGGATTTGTGTACACGGCGAGCGTTCCCGCATCGCGTCCCGCGGTGGACTACACTCCGCGCATGGTTCCTCGGTATAAGGGGGCATCCGTGCCGATCGAAGCTCCATTCATCTTGTGGCACAACTCGCCCTCGTGGCGCTGACTGTCGTGTTCACGAATTCGAATTAGGGAAGAGAGGTAAGCATCATGCGCAGCGGCAGTACCGGCGGCCCATGGCTCCGTGATTTGAATTTCCGAACCTCCGGCATCCTGCTGCACGTTACTTCCTTGCCGTCCCCGTATGGCATCGGCGACTTTGGGCCAACCGCGATCTCCTGGATCGACAGGCTCTGCCGCGCAGGCCAGAGTTGGTGGCAAGCGCTCCCGATGGGCCCGACCGGTTACAACGATTCACCGTATCAGCCGCTGTCATCCTTCGCCGGTAACGTGCTACTCATCAGCATCGAGTGGTTGATTGAGGATGGGCTTCTAAACGCGACCGATTGCACGCACCAGCCCTTTCCGCCGACAGTCGTCGATTATGAAGCAGTCACGTCCTTCAAACATCGGCTGATCGAAACCGCTTGGAGGCGCTTCGAAGGTGGCGGTTGTCCGACTCTGCGAGCCGCGTATGAGCAATTCCGTCAGGAGCAAAAGCATTGGCTCGACGACTATGCAATTTTCCGGGCGCTGAAAGTGAAGTTTGGGAATGTCCATTACCTCAGATGGCCAGCAGAGTTGGTCAACCGGTCCCCTACTGCACTTGCGCGAGCCCGGCGGGGACTTGCTGACGCAATCGACCAAATCACCTTTGCCCAATTCCTCGTGTTTCGCCAAGCAGACCGCCTGAAGACGTATGCTCACAAAAATGGCCTAAGGCTGATTGGCGATTTGCCGTTTTTTGTCTCCGGCGACTCGAGTGATGTTTGGTCAAGCCCAGAGTTGTTTCTCCTTGACGCGCAGCACCGGCCGCGCTTCGTCGCGGGCGTGCCTCCCGACTATTTCAGCGCAAAAGGACAACTCTGGGGCAATCCAGAGTACGACTGGGACGTGCTGCGGCGGTCGGGTTATCGGTGGTGGATAGCCCGTTTGCGCTCGCTGTTGAATCACGTCGATGTGGTTCGCCTCGATCACTTCCGCGGATTCGCGGCAGCATGGCATGTCCCCCCCGGGGGAGCGGCGACAGCAGAGACCGGAAGTTGGATGCTGGGCCCGGGTGCCGGATTCTTTGACGCGGTGTACAAGGAATTAGGCAGACTGCCGTTCATCGCTGAAGATTTGGGAATCATTACGGCCGACGTACATGCTCTGCGAGATCAGTTCCATTTGCAGGGCATGCGCGTTCTGCAGTTCGCGTTCGACGGCAAACCTGATAACCCGTATCTTCCGGAAAACTTCGGCAGAAATACGGTTGTCTATACTGGCACACACGATAATCCTCCTACTCGGGCCTGGTTTGAGGACTTACCGGCTGACCAACAACAGAGGGTCCGGAATTATTTGAAACAGCGAGTGCTTAGCAGCAGTGAGGCCGCACACGCATTGATGGAAGTTGCGTGGTCATCGAAGGCCGAGCTGGCGGTCGCGCCTCTCCAAGACTTGCTGAACCTCGGCAAGGAAGCGCGAATGAACGTTCCCGGCCGCGCGGAAGGCAACTGGCGCTGGCGCTGCACCGAAGGAATGCTCTCCGAAGACGATTTCGAATGGCTGGAGCACCTGACCAAGAACGCACACCGATTCGAATCCCCTGATAGCCGAGAACACGAAAACCCAGAGGCCACATCTGTAAGTGGCTTCTTCGACTCTGAACATTTTCGAATGCGTGATTAGCGATATTGGCACGCGACACATAAGAATGAGGAGGTCAGCATCATGGACGGTCAAGGACCAAAGCAAGCCCGAGAAGAGTCGATTTCCAAAGAGCAGGCGAGCCTGGCGCCTCCGGTCGTTGAGCAGAGCGAATTTGAGTTTGATGCCGCTCTGTCCACGGCAATCAAGAAAAACGGGCGGCCACACACTACTCAGCAACTTCCAAAGGGTCCGTTGTCTCCAGACTTACTGGATCGAATGAACCGCTATTGGATGGCAGCAAATTTCCTAACGGTGGGGCAAATTTATCTCTCCGACAATCCGCTTCCACGACGCTCCCTGACTGCCGAGGATATCAAGCCAAGGTTGCTGGGGCACTGGGGCACGTCGGCGGGCCAGAACTTCATTTATACCCACTTGAACCGTCTTATCAAGGAACGCGGTGCGAGCGTGATCTACATCGCAGGCCCGGGTCATGGTGGGCCGTCACTGAACGCTCACTCGTACTTAGAAGGAACCTATTCGGAAGTGCACCACGACGTAACACGGGATATGAATGGCATGCGTCTGCTGTTTCGGCAATTCTCGACCCCAGGTGGCGTTCCGAGTCACTGTGGTCCTCATGTCCCGAACTCAATCCATGAAGGCGGCGAATTGGGCTACTCGCTGCTGCACGCATTTGGCGCCGCCTTTGACAATCCCGATCTCGTTGTGGCATGCATCATCGGAGACGGCGAAGCTGAAACAGGTCCTCTGGCGGGCAGTTGGAAGGGAGTGAAGTTCCTGAATCCGGTACGTGATGGTGCGGTCCTGCCCGTCTTGCATCTGAACGGATACAAGATATCGGGGCCTACCGTCCAAGGTCGCACTGCCGACGACGACCTCGTTTCGCTATATCGGGGACAGGGGTACGAACCCTATTTTGTTGAGGGCGACGATCCGGTGGTAATGCACCAACTATTTTCTGCGGCCTTGGACAAATGCTATGCCGAGATACGTTCGATCCAGGCTGACGCGCGCAAGAACGGTTTTAAGGGGCGTCCCACGTGGCCGATGATCGTGCTCCGCACCCCCAAGGGATGGACCGGTCCAAAACAAGTCGAAGGGATTCCGATCGAGGGTACGTTTCGGGCCCATCAAGTGCCGCTCGCAAATGTCCGCGAGAATCCCGATCACCTCCGCCTGCTTGAGGCCTGGCTTCGAAGCTACAAGCCTGAGACCCTCTTCGATGCAACTGGAAAGCTGATTTCTGAACTTCAGGACTTGGCACCTCTCGGCGATGGTCGTATGGGAGCGAATCCCAGCGTCAACGGCGGGCGCGTGCTCGATGCACTTGAACTCCCGGATTACACGGACTACGCGGTTGAAGTTCCGGAATCGGGACAGGCCGCCGCTGAAGCGCCGCGCAAGCTAGGCGAGTTTCTCCGCGACGTGATCAGGCTCAATCCTACAAACTTCCGATTTTTTTGCCCGGATGAGACAAACTCCAATCGCCTGAACGCCGTCTTCGAAGCCACAACACGCTGCAATATGGAAGAAACTGTTTCGATCGACGACAAGGTCAGTGCCGACGGCCGGGTGATGGAAGTCCTCAGTGAGCACTGCTGCCAGGGCTGGCTGGAAGGGTACCTTCTCAGCGGCCGGCATGGTTTGTGGGCCTCGTATGAGGCGTTCGCGCAGGTTGTAGACTCGATGCTTACGCAACACGCAAAATGGCTCGAAGAATCAAAGAAGTTTCCGTGGCGAAGGCCTATTGCATCGTTAAACGTCTTTCTGACAAGCCATGCGTGGCGCAATGACCATAACGGATTCAGCCACCAGGCCCCTGGATTCGTGGACAACGCTCTCGCGCGTCGGACGGAAGTTATTCGCGTTTACTACCCTCCGGACAGCAATTGCCTGCTGAGCGTCGTGGATCATTGCCTTCGCAGCCGCAATTACGTAAACGTGGTCACGTGCGGCAAACAACCCGAACTTCAGTGGCTAAATATGGATGAGGCGCGAGAACACTGCTCGCGAGGAGCGTCGGTGTGGAAGTTCGCGAGCAATGATAAAGGTCAAGACCCAGATGTCGTATTGGCGTGTGCCGGCGATGTGCCGACGCTCGAGACATGCGCGTGCTCGTGGCTACTGCAAAAATATGTGCCGGAAATTCGGGTGAGAGTGGTGAACGTCGTAGACCTCAGCATTTTGATGTCACCCGATAATCACCCTCACGGAATGGACGACATCTCCTTTGAGGATTTGTTCACCCAAACCGCGCCCGTGATCTTCGCATTCCATGGGTACCCTTGGGTGATTCATCCCATGGTCCATGGACGCTCCCGCGAGAGCCGCTTTCATGTGCGTGGATTCAGGGACCGAGGCACGACTACGACTCCGTTTGACATGGTCGTTCTGAACGAGATGAGCCGTTTCCACCTTGCGATCGACGCATTGAAATATATTTCCCGGTTTCGTTCGCAGGTTTCCGACGTAATCGATATGTTCAATCGCAAGCTGTCCGAGCATCATACCTACATCCGAGAGAATCTTCAGGATATGCCCGAGATCAGAAACTGGCGATGGACCCCGGATTTCAAAGAGCCGACCGAACCGCCTCCGATGGTGAAGGGCGCTCTACATAAACAGCTGTTCAGCGACGCTTAGAGTCTGACCTCTGAAGTCGAACGGCGTGCGCATCGCTCGAATTGCATTCTTCCAGCGACGGGAACGCGCGGCACAGGACGCGGTGGAGTTTGCGACTACGTTCTTCGCCGGTCCGGACGTGAATTCAAGAGATTCAAGCCGCAGGGTATGAGGACGTGACCCGGAGTGGTTCTGTGCACGCGTCCCTTGCAGAGGATTGGCGTCGGTCAGCGAACGCCAAAGCGGCGAAAAATGTCTACCTTCGCGGCGTCGATTATAAGCGAATACGGTAGTACGAGCCCGAGCAACGAACCAACCAGGGACCATGGAATCGGAGCCATGAGGATTCCTTTCGTCGCCAGAATACTCACCACGAGGACATCGACGAGCGAGCTGAAGATGAGCCATCTGCTGGGGATCGAGCTCCAGAACCGATTCCGCTCCCGCATGAGATAGACGTTGCCCTGGCCCGTAAACACCAACATAAGGAACACAAGTGTCTGAAGCTGCTGCAGCGGCAGATGCAGCACGTTCCGGGCCACGAAAAACACCGTAAACGATAGAACCAGCATCAAACCGGCAAGGGCGCTGGCCGTGAGCATCAATGTTCGAATATCCCACCGGTCGGGATGCGAGGAAAACGAGACATGATCGGTCGCAATCGACATAGTGACGAAATCGTTCGTGAATAAGAGCAGCACCACCAGCAGCGGTGTCACCACAAACGTTCCCGTAAGCATCACCCCAAGACTCAGGAAGATTCCGATCTCAAGCGTCTTGATAATCTTGTTGAGTGTGTACGTCAGCATGCGTTGATAGATTCTGCGTCCGGTTTCGACAGCCCGCACCACACCCGAAAGCCCACTCTCCGTGAGAACCATGCTTGCTGCGGCCTTCGCGACATCTGTCGCAGTGGAGACGGCGATCGCGGCCTCGGCTTGTTTCAGCGCGGGCGCATCGTTTACGCCGTCGCCTGTCATTCCGACGACGTGTCCTTTGCGCTGAAGCGCTTGCACCAGCCGAAACTTGTCCTCTGGAAAAACGCCGGCGAACGCGTCATAACGTTCCGTCGCTTCAGCGGCGCCATCGTGCAGATCCGCAGCGGAACCGACGCGATCGCCAATGCCCACGCGCTTTGATACAGCCTGCGCCGTCGGCGCTCCGTCTCCCGTCACCATAATGACGCGCACGCCAAGCTCCTTGAGATTCTCAACCAGCGCGCCCGAGTCTTCGCGGATCGGATCTTCAAATCCGACAAATCCAACAAGTTCCAGCGCGCCGCTCGTCCCGGCAGCAACGGCTAGAACTCGATCTCCTTGCGCCGCGAGCTGTTCCGATTCGTCACCTGTGTTGCCGCGTGTTCGCACGATCTGCAACACCGCACTCGGGGCGCCCTTCACCGCTCGCAACTTGCCCGACGGCTCCTCATACACAGCCTCGGAGCGTTTCGTGGCAGGATCGAACGGGACGAATTGAAGGCGTTTCGAAACGCCGTCCAGCACGCCCTTTTGTTGCGCCGCTTCCAGCACCGCCAAATCAATCGGGTCCTGTGTCGCCGCGTCAGATGCAAGCGCACCCATACGCAACACTTCATCGCTTCTGTGCTTGCCCACGGGAGAAACATGCGCAAGCGAAAGCCGGTTCTGAGTAATCGTGCCGGTTTTGTCGGTGCACAGCACATCCAGCGCCGCTGCTTCCTCTATGGCCGAAAGTCGCGTAACGAGCACCGAATGTCGCGACATATCGAGCGCGCCCATTGCGGTTGCGACGGTGAAGGTTGCCGGCAATGCGACAGGCACCGAGGCCACTAACAGGATCAGCGCGAAGGGCAGGGCTTCGGACCAGGGTAGATGCGTGAAAGCCGCGTATACGAGCAGCACTGCGACTAGCGCCGCATCGACGACAACCAGGTACTTCACGATAGTGAAAATGATTTCTTGTAGATGGCTCGCGGTCTGAGCTGTCTTCACCAGTTCCGCGGTTTTGCCGAAGTACGTGCGCTGTCCCGTGGCCGTGACTTCGCCGTCGGCTTCTCCGTGTTCGAGGCGCGAGCCCGCATAAACGGCCATGCCTGCCGTTTACTCCATCGGTAACGACTCGCCAGTTGACTCGGATTCATCCGCTTGTACCGTCCCATCGAGGAGACGAACATCGGCGGGAGCAATATCTCCCAAGCGCAAATGAATCACGTCGCCGGCCACGAGCTGCTCGGCAAGAACAAGCCGCCAGCGCCCGTCGCGCAACGCCCGCGCATGCACGGCCAGGCGGTTTCGAAGGAGTTCCAGCGCTCGGTTCGCCTGATTCTCCTGAATGAAACTTAGGACAGCGTTGAAGATGACCAGGGTGGCGATGATGATCGCCTCATCGCGCTTATGAACCACAATCTCAAGCGCGACGGTCGCTTCGAGCATCCACGGGAACCGGCGCCCAGAATTTTCCAAGGAATGTCAGCAGCGGATGCCGCCGCTCCGCTTCTACCCGGTTCGGGCCATCCTGACGGAGGCACTGCTCCGCCTGTGCGGAGGTCAGACCTGGCGTGTTCTTAAGATTGATCGAGGGGGGCGTTTGCAGTTCGGGACTTTTCATTTCTCGGGCCGAAACAACTTTTAATTGGGACGTTCAAGCGAGATAGCTTGCACGCAACACGAGAACGGAGCCAGCAGCGCCGCGCCTTGCACGATCACTCGATTCGTACCGACCAGCCTCAGCGAGCCGGGCGTGCTCTACGTCTCCCGGGACCGCCGCCAACATCTGGAACTTCTTCGCCGAGGGCCGTGGCTAAGTCGATTTGATGGTCCTGTTCTTGCGTGAGAATCTGCCGAATCTGCTCAGCAATCGCGTACTCTCCCAGCGATTCGCATTGCGGAATCCGAGCGCGGTAGTTGCGGATCGTTTCATTCTCATTCTCGAGATCGTACCGAAGCATGTCCCTTGGATCATCGGACGTACGCACTGGTTTGGGGGTGACCACTGGCATTTTACCGAGGTAATCGATCTGCCGGGATAGTATCAAGGCGTGATCGAGTTCCTGTTTGGCATGAATTTCAAGTTGCGCGGCGATGTCCATGTACTGCGCTCCTTTGAGAACTTGGGAATAGACAACGTAGGCGATGATCGCTTGATACTCGCGGGAGAGGTCTTCATTCAAAAGCTCCGCCAGACGGTCACGAGAACTTTCGCCTACTTTTGATTTCGACTCCGACATCGGATCCTCCTCTTGAACTCGATCGTAGTTTATTTTCAGGGAAGCGCAACACCAGAATGACTACTTCGGACGGATCCGCGCAGCTGTCCCTCTCGGGATCACAAAGCGGCAGTTAACCTCGGCGGTTGATGCTTCTTTATGCCTTCCAGTTTCGAGCATGAGGATAAGCCATGTTGCGCGCAGATGTCCATGATACTTTGGTCTCGGTTCCGCTCCGAGAGCTTCGAAAATAGCCACCACATCAGAAACTAGGTCGCCAAATCCGCAGCCACCCTTTACCGACCCCAGTTCACCGGTCGATTTGCACCAAAGTATTGCCAATACCATCGTCTAATTGTTTCACTGTTTCGCCCATGGCCTAATCGCGGGTGCGCGGTTTGAAGCGAGAAATTTCTCGTGCAGACTGTTGCGCATTGGTCCCGAACGCAAGAGCGACTGGGGAGCTTGGATGTTGGTTTTGGGCGAAGCGAGAGGTAGGGCACTTCGCGGCCATCACGACAAAAATCGAAAGCAAGTGCCGCTGCCCCGGTTTTGTTCATGTCTCGGTTTTCTCTCCAAGATGAGGCTTTTTTTGACAAGGCGCGAATCGCATTCCATCTCCTGGGAGGAAAGGCAAATGAGCAAGGCAAGTGCTGTGAAGGTTGCGCGTGAAACAAAAGAAACAATTCCACCGAAAAAACCGACAATCGACGACATCCGCATACGCGCATATGAACTCTTTGTCACTCGCGCAGGTGCCCCCGGAGATGAAGTTCAGGACTGGCTTCAGGCCGAAGGCGAACTCCTCTCGAAAGGCCGTTAGCTCCTTGACACACTGCCACTACGCGATGGGGTGATCTATGTTTCGCCACACGATTCGTTTGGGCCGAATTCTTGGAATCGATATAGACCTCGACTTGTCCTGGTTTCTCGTTTTCGGTCTGTTCACGTGGATATTAGCCGTTAGCTACTACCCCGCGGAATTGAAGAGCTTGAGCCATGCGGAGTGTTGGTTCATGGGAGCTGTGACGGCGATCTTGCTGTTCGTGAGCGTTTTGCTCCACGAGCTTGGACACTCCGTCGTTGCGAAGCACTTCGGGATACCTGTGCCACGGATCACATTGTTCATCTTTGGTGGGGTTTCTCAAATCGCAACGGAGCCTGCCGACGCGAATAAAGAATTCTGGATGGCTGCCGCCGGTCCTGCCGTGAGCTTCATTCTGGCTGCGATATTTTGGGAGTTACGGCTAATCCTCCCGGGGTTTCCTGCATTACTTGTTCTCGCAAAATATATGGCGCTGCTGAACCTCGTTCTGGGAGTTTTCAACCTTATTCCAGGGTTTCCGCTAGACGGAGGCCGAGTGTTTCGGGCTATCGTTTGGCGGAGCACCCGCAATTTTCGCCGTGCGACAGCTGCGGCTACCTTCGTGGGCCGGTTTTTTGGTTTTTCGCTGATTTTTATCGGCGTCTGGCTAGCGCTGTCTGGAGCCGTGCTTAACGGGCTTTGGACTGCGTTTATTGGTTGGTTCCTTGAAAACGCTGCAGCGAGCCAACTCCAACAACAGGTTCTGAAGGATCTGCTGGCCGGCCATAGAGTTTCCGAGATGATGAGCAGGGATTGTTCTGGCGTCCTTGGTGACCTGAGCCTACAAGAACTCGTCGAAACGTACGTCCTCGGAAGCGGCCACCGCTGCTTCGTTGTCACGAAGGGAGGCCAAACGATTGGCTTGATAACACTTTCGGAAATTACGAAGGTCCCTCGTTCGTCTTGGCCTTCGACAAGGATTGTGGACGTAATGATCCCGTCTGAAAAGCTGACTTTGACCCCAGCAAACGCAGAGGCTTGGCCGACCATTGAAAAGATGGAGCAAAACGGCATCAGTCGGACTCCGATTGGAGACGGCAGGAAAATCATCGGAGTCTTGTCTCGCGACGATCTGATCAACTATCTCGGAGTCCTGCGGAGCCTGCACGCGTAACCATGCTGCTTATAGGGCATTGCGAACGGCCTGACTCGACAAGCTGATGCGGCTCCTACTTGCCACCGATGGTTCCACGTTCGCAGATGCGGCGACGCAAGCTGTCATCGCAGAAGTGAAGCGAGACGGCGCGGACATTCGGGTAATACACGTGGTGGATAGCAAAAAAGAACTGCTGCCCGAAATGACCGCGTTGGATGCCGAAGTGATGAACGCGCCGGCGCGCCGGCGCTCCGCTGAAGCTCTTGTTGACGCAACAGCTCAACTGCTCCGTATCGGAGGTTTCAACACAACGACGATGGTCGTTTGGGGAGATCCCAGATCACAGATCATCCAAGCCGCCAAGGAATGGCAAGCTGATGCGATCGTCCTAGGCTCCCACGGCCGAACCGGACTGCACGAATTGTTGATGGGAAGCGTCTCAGATGCTGTGTCACGTCATGCCCCTTGCTCAGTGGAGATTGTGCGAGCTCCAAAGCCTCAGCAAACGCCGCAAGGCTTGAGGATTCTTCTTGCCATGGACGATTCGGAATTTTCGGAGGCAGTAGCCAACGCGGTGATCACACAAGTGAAGTCGGAACGTGCCGAGGTCAAATTGCTGAGCGTTCTCGACACGTGGCCACTAGCCGAGGCGCTAGCTGAAGCCCATCAACGGGCCAGCGAGGAATATCCTGATTTTGCTGGTGCAGTTGTTAAGCTTCGGGACCAAGCAATACGCAAACTCCTGAAAACGGCAGAGAAGTTTGAGAGCGTTGGATTCAAGGTCACGCAAACGCTCGCCGAAGAGGGAGATCCACGAGACGACATTCTCGACTGCGCTGGAAGATGGCGAGCGGACTTAATTGTCGTCGGTTCGCATGGACATAAAGGCACAGACCGTTTGTTAATGGGAAGCGTAGCGGAGGCAGTAAGCCGACACGCGCGGTGCTCGGTCGAAATCGTGCGTCTTCAATCGAACGAGCGAAGCATTGCCGCTTTTTGATTGAGAATTACACCAGATAACGCCTCGCCGAAATCTCGTCTGAATCTTTGCGAGGGAGTGTCAGATGGCCAAGTCTCAAAGAGCTCCGATAGCGCCGTCAGTTTCGTCTCCAAGCCATTTGCCTGACTTGGCGAAAGACCCCCTCGAATCTGTCCAATCTCAATTGGGAACATCCCCGGAAGGGCTCCGTGGGTCGGAAGCACAGGCTCGGCTTGAGACGTATGGTTACAACGAACTGCCAGAGGAAAAGACGAACTCTCTGTTGAAATTCCTTGCCTATTTCTGGGGTCCGATCCCGTGGATGATCGAGGTGGCCGCAGTTCTCTCTGCCGTCGTGCGCCACTGGGAAGACTTCGCGATCATCCTGACGCTATTGCTGATGAACGCCGGCGTCGGATTTTGGGAAGAGTTTCAAGCCGGCAACGCGGTGGCAGCCTTGAGGGCCAAGCTAGCGTTGCACGCACGGGTGAAGCGAGACGGATCATGGAAAACGGTTCCCGCGAGGGAACTTGTGCCGGGCGATTTGATGCGTGTTGGCATCGGGGAGATTGTTCCGGCCGATGCGCGGCTTTTCGAAGGGGATCCAATCGAGGTTGACCAGTCTGCGCTGACGGGTGAATCTCTGCCAGTCGACCGTCGATCCGGCGACTTGGTGTATTCCGGCTCGATTGTTAAACAGGGAGAAATAGACGCGCTCGTAATTGCCACTGGAGGGAAGACGTACTTTGGCAAAACGGCGCATTTAGTAGAAACCGCCCACACCGTAAGCCATTTTCAGCGCGCGGTGATGAGAATTGGCGATTTCCTTATCGCCATCGCTTTGGTTCTCGTCGCGATCATACTTCTAGTTGCCCTGTTTCGCGGCGACCCGATGTTAACGACCCTGCAATTCGCTCTGATCCTGACGATCGCCGCCGTGCCTGTCGCGATGCCCGCTGTACTTTCCGTGACGATGGCCGCAGGCGCACGCAAGTTAGCAGGGAAAAAAGCCATCGTCACACACTTGGCCGCGATGGAAGAATTGGCGGGAATCGACGTGCTGTGTTCGGATAAGACGGGCACGCTGACACAGAACAAGTTGACTCTA
>Ga0307374_10002870_pt1 | contig 30073 bp, 29 predicted proteins | sample OX3MG_FD_202532 | JGI IMG/M metagenome (GOLD analysis project Ga0307374, IMG submission 202532) | Soil microbial communities from Risofladan, Vaasa, Finland - OX-3 | ecosystem: Environmental > Terrestrial > Soil > Coastal area > Acid sulfate soil | place: Finland: Risofladan, Vaasa | collected... | reverse complement strand
TAGTCCCGAGACGCGCGACGAACAGCTCGTCCTCGCCGTCGACCTGGGGACGGGGGGGCCGAAGGTCGGATTCGTGTCGCTCACAGGGACGGTTGCATGGCAGGACCACATCCCCGTCGAGACGCGCTGGCTGACCGGTGGGGGCGCCGTACAGGATGCCGAGGAGTGGTGGAGGATCGTCTGTGAGGCGGCTCGTCGTGGCCTCGGTAGCGGCAGGGTGTCAGCCGGGAACGTCGTTGCGGTGTCAGTCACGGGGCAGTTCGCCTCAACCGTGCCGGTAGACGCTCGGGGCCGCCCGGTCGGCGACTGCCTGATGTGGATGGACAACAGAGGCGCGGCCCATGTCGACCGGATCGTGGGCGGCCGGATCGGTGGCTATCGCGCCGGGCGCGCGCTTCGCTGGATACGCCTGACCGGTGGGGCGCCCTCGCCGAACGGCGGTGACCCGCTCGGCCACATGCTCCACATCCAGCACGACCAGCCCGACGTGGCCACCGCCGCTTCCTGGTACCTCGAGCCGGTCGACTATCTCTCTATGCGATTCACCGGCATCGCGGCCGCGACCCGGGCGTCGATGGCGACATCGTGGTTGACCGACAACCGCACGCTCGACGCGGTGAGCTATGACGAGGACCTCGTGCGCCTCTCCACCGTCGACGCGTCCAAGTTGCCGCCCCTCGTACCCGCCGGCTCTGTTACCGGTGTCGTCCGAGACGATGTCGCCGCCGATCTGGGCCTCCCCGGCGATGTGCGCGTCGTCGCGGGGACCTCAGACCTCCACTCGGCCACGTACGGCGCCGGAGCGGTCCTCGATTACGAAGCCCACATGGCCATCAGCACCAGCTCGTGGATCGGCGCACCGGTCCCGTTCAAGCGCACCGACCCGATCCACGGCATTGCCAGCATCCCCGGCACGCCCCCGAGCCGTTACCTGATCATCAACAACCAGAGCTCGGCCGGTCGCTGCTATGAATGGCTGCGCGACGTGCTTTCTCTCCAGGGACACCGTCTCGACTACGACACACTCAGCACCGTGGCCGCCCAGGCACCACCCGGGGCCGGCAACGTCATCTTCACACCGTGGCTCAACGGTGAGCGTTCGCCGATCGACGATCGCCGTGCCCGCGGCGGGTTCCACAACGTCTCCCTCTCCACCACGCAGGCACACCTCGTCCGCGCTGTACTCGAGGGCGTCGCCTACAACAGCCGCTGGTTGCTTCGCTATGTGGAACGGTTCGCCAAGCGCCCGCTCGACCACATCCGACTCATCGGGGGCGGCGCCGCCTCGGACCTGTGGTGCCAGATACTGGCCGATGTGACAGGCCGCACCATCGAACGTGTGGACGAGCCCCTCCATGCGGGCATTCGGGGCGCCGCCATCTACGCCGGCGTCGCGCTCGGTCACGTCCGCGCCGACGAAGTCCGCCGGCTGGTCACCGTGGACAAAAAGTTCACGCCCGACCCCGCCACACACGCCATTTACCAGGACCACGCCATCCGGTTGCCCAAACTCTACAAATCCCAGCGCCGCCTCTTCAGCGACGGCAATGCCCGGGCCCTCGTCGGCGCAGCGCCCGAGCGGCTTCAGGACTGAGGCCGCCGGACAGACAGACCGGACGTCGTGCTCAGCCCATGAGCCCGGGCACGGCGGCGTGAGGGTGGACGCCTGTGAACCTCTCAGAGCCACAGGCGCCGGGTCCGGGTCCCCGGAGGAGGTGGTGATCGAGGCATGGCCTTCAGGCTGGCCGGACCCGGCCAGGGCGGTGGTTGAGCACTTGGGACGAAAGGCTCTAGCCAAGCCAGGGCCGAACCGGGATGCTGATGGGGAGAACATGGGAGGTGTGGGCCGTGAGTGGATCACCATCGATTGCCCCGCTTTATCCGAACCCGCCCTACGAGTACCGCGGTTCGCGCATGATCACGGTCCTCCTCGACGGCGCCGCCCCTCACGATGTCCTGCCAGTCGGCTTGGAGCAACCCCAAGCGCCATCGCGGGTTGTCGTCTTCGCCGACTATCCCGACACGACGATCGGACCCTACCGTGAGGTCGTGGTATTGGTCGGTGCCGATCGGCAGGCGAGTCCGGGGCTCTTCTGCCCACTGATCTATGTCGACTCGGACGCTGCCCTGTGCGCCGGCCGCGAGATCTGGGGTTTTCCCAAGAAGCTGGCAGACATCGAAGTCGAGCAGGACGGGAACGCGGTTCGGGCCCGGCTCGTCCGCGGTGGCGTGGAGCTGCTGACTCTGAGCGGGTCCGTGACGGAGCATGTCGACCCGGCCACTTTGGCAGCGCTGGGAGCTCTTCCCATCTACAACCGCAAGTTGATCCCGGGTGTCGCCTCGAAGGAGGCCGACGTCGATCGCCTCACCCAGGTCTATCTCGATATCGTGACCAAGGAAGCGGCGGTGGGCACAGGCGTGCTCCGGGGTGCCGGCGAAGGAGCGATCGTCGTCGGCGACGCACACCAGGTCTCGTTCTTTGCCACGTTGGCGGACAGCGTCCTTCCTGCCGGCGAAGACGTTCGCTGACGTTTCCGACCTGACCCGGGCCCGGAACCAATGTCGCTCAGGGTTCGTCGAGCGGGTACCCGTCGATTATCGCACGGGCAGCCTGGAGCCCGAGGAACTCGTTGACCCCGTCCTCGATGAGTGATGCCCGGGCATCTCGGAAGTACTTCTCGACCGGGAGCTCGGTGGACAGCCCGAGGCCGCCGAGCACCTGGATGGCTTCGTGAGCCACCTGGTACGCGCTGTTCGTACAGGTCACCTTCGATGCAATCGAGTACGCAAGGTCGGGAGGAGCTGCCTGACTGTTGTGAACGAGAGCCGCGCGCGAGAGGGCCCGGGCCTGCTCGACGGCGGCGAACATAGCGAACAACTTCCCCTGTATCAGCTGGTGCTCCGCGATCAGGCGACCGCCCTGGGTGCGGATCTTGGCGTAGGCGAGAGCCTCTTCCAGGGCGGCGCGCGCCAGGCCGGTGAAGATGGCCCCCATCCCGGCATTGGCGAGGGACAGGACCGCGGTCAGCGCCAGAGGGTACAAGTCCGGCCCGACGAGCAGATAATCGGCCGGAATGCGAGCCCCATCGAACCGAATGCCGCCCTGGTTGAGGTCACGTTGCCCCAGCTTGTCGAGCGCCGGGCCATGCTCTATCCCGGGACCACAGAGCGGGACCATGGCCACACCACCTCCCGCCGGACCCGACGGGGGCGCCACCGTGCAGAACAACAAGGCGTGGGTGGCGATGGTGCCGTTTGACACCCATGCCGCCTTCTCACCGGTGATGATCCATTCGTCGCCGTCCGCCACGGCCCGGCAGGATCCCGCGGCCCGAGCCTGAGTAAAGGTGTCCACGTCAACTTCGAGCGCGTCGGAACCATGGGAAGGCTCCGTGATGGCCCAACACCCGATGTGACGTGCCTCACGGTCGGCCACGAAAGGGCCGACCACCTCGTCGAGCAGCCGGCGGTTGCCGGTCATCTCGGCCATCGTGGCCGTGAACTCAAAAGGCAGGGCGGCCACACCGAGTCCGGCGGCGAGGCCGGCACTTCCCCATCCGAGCTCCTCGAGCATGAGGTGGCGGGTGAGGCCGTCGATTCCGGATCCGCCGTGGGCAGGGGCGATGCCGGCGGCGTGGTTCCCGAGCTCGTACCACGTATGAAAGACATCCCAGAGCGGCGATCCCTTGGCTGCCACCTCTTCAGGGGCCATCCGGTCCAGGCGAGTGGCAGCCGGACGGAGCACCCGGGAGGCAAAGCGGTGGGTGGCGTCTCTGACCTGCCGCTGCTCGGAGGTGAGGTCCGGATCCAGTTCGAGATACATGGTTCACCAAGCTTGCCCCTCCCGTGAGACTCATGTCAGGGACGAAAGTCCCAAACGACCCCCCGGGATCTCCGGCGGCTGAAGTAGGGCCCTTGGACTCTGGTGACAGGTGGGGTGCTGACGATACCTTGCATCATGGGGTTCAGAAATGCGGGCTGAACAGTTATTCGAGGAGGGGGAACCCTGGTACCGGCGGCAACCAGGCGGCGCCGTGGGGGTTGCTGTCGGCCTCTTCGGGGCTGTCTCGATCCTTCAGTGGTTCAACGATGGGAACGGCCAGGCGATCGCCGTGTTGTACACGCTCCCGATTGCCCTTCTGGCGGTGACAATGGGGCAGCGTGGGGGCCTGGCCGGAGCCGCAGGCGGCTTCCTCCTGTTCTCGTTCTTCCAGATCGTGCACAGCAGCGGCGACATCGACGTCACCGGATGGATGGTCCGGGCGGTTGCCATGCTCCTCCTCGGTGTGCTCCTGGGTCGGGCGACCGACCAGACCCTCGCCAGCGAGAGTTCTGCTCTCAATCAGCAACGCCGACGTCACGAACTGGAAGAGGCGAATTCCCGTTATGCAGAGGCCGTCGAGATCAGCGACTCCATCATCCAGGAGTTGGTGGCGGCGAAATGGATGGTCGAGCTGGGCCAAACCGATCAAGCCGCTGATGTTCTGACCACAACGATCGTAAAAGGCGAGCACATGGTCGCAAAGCTCCTCCCGAGGCGCGAGTTCACTCCGGCGGATGAACGGCAGAAACTCGATCGCTGACCCTTCGTGGACAGCAAGACCGGCGGCGCATCAGTGGGGTCTGCCCGTGATCCGGCCTTCCTCCGTTCGGTTCGACCGGCTCTCAAGTTCTTGCCTCCTCCTTCCGGTCCGGAGTCCGGGGGTTCGAAGAGTCGCCGTGGTTGGCATTCACCACGATGTTCGCCGGAGGCAGGCTCGTCACGACACCCGGCGGTCACTTCGCACCTGGTGTCGCCTGACGTCTCGTGGGCGAGGAGCCGGTCAACGTCGTCGTCGTAGTCGTAGTCGGCGACGCTATGGAGCGTCCACCGCCCGATGACCTAGAATGCCATCGCAGGGACTACGACATCTCATCCCTGATGGCCATCGGTTCCGGCCGCGCCATCCTTTCTCGCTCCACCAAGAAGCGTCTCGTCGCCGCTTCGTCACGAACTCCGAACTCGTAGGACCTTCCTCTCACCGGGAGACGGGTTCAAGGCGGACAACAGGGAGCGTGCGGTGCAGTTTCGTCGCATACCCGCGCCATTGCTTGTTATAGGCGATGGCGCGCGCAAGAACTGACGTGCGTTCGTTTCCTTCGAGTTCTCGGGCGCGTACGGCGATCTCCCGCCCTTGGAGCTGCACTGCCGCGTCGGGCGTCGCTTGGAGATTCAGCCACCAGGCGGGAGGATGCTCCTGGCCGAAATTCGAAGCCATCACGATGAACCCACCTTCATCCGGCATGTACAGAAGGGGGACCCGCCGTCGCTGTTTCGAGCGTCGACCGGTGGTCACGAGCACGAAGCAACGTAGGCGAGGGGTCATGTATCCGGGTCGCCCCTTGGTCCGCAAGAGAAACCAACCATGGGCCCGGGCGAACATCATGTAATAGCGCCGGCGCCGAGCGACGTGGTCCATCATCGGCCTTCGGGGTCAAGGGCGGCGAAGGAAACCTCTGTCAGCCTCTCGGACACCTCCCACAGACGTCGCGCAGTTTCGGGGTCTCTTGCGGCGCCGACAAACGAGACGGGCTTTGGATGCCCACGCATGCCGAAGAGGCGGTCGGGGCCGAAGTACTGACCGCCGCGCACTCCGGGCATCGTCGCCGCGTAGAGGCTCGGGAGGGCTCCGTCAGCGGCGGATTGGGCAAAGACCGAGTTTCCGAATTGGTAGACCTTCTCCATGATCTCCGAACCACTCATCCGCGGTCCGACCGTCTGCAGGTTGGTGGTGGCGTAACCCGGGTGGGCGGCGACGCTCACGAGTCCCTTCTCTCGTTCGGTCGCCCGCCTGTCGAGCTCAAGTGCGAACAGCTGGTTGGACAGCTTGGCCTGGGCGTAAGCAGTCCATTTGCCGTACCGGCCTACGCCCTGGAGATCGTCGAACCGAAGACGACCGATCCGCGCCGCCTCGCTGCTGACTGTGACGACGCGGGCGTCGGGCCGGGCCAGCAGGCTGTCCAGGAGCAAGCCAGTGAGAGCAAAGTGGCCGAGGTGATTGATGCCGAATTGCATCTCGAAGCCATCGGCCGTCTCCCGACGGGGGATGGCCATCACCCCGGCATTGTTGAGGAGGATATCCAGACCGTCATACACGCGCGAAAAGTCCGTCGCGAACGTCCGTACCGACGCCAGGTCGGCGAGGTCGAGCTGGGCGAAACGTACGTCGGCGGCAAGCACCGCCAGCCGGATACGGTCGACGGCATCGCTGCCCTTGGCCACGTCCCGGCAGGCGAGGACGACATGGGCGCCGGCTCGGGCGAGCGCCAGCGCCGATTCGAAGCCCAGGCCGCTGTTGGCCCCGGTCACGACGACGGTGCGACCAGCGAGGTGTGGGATTTCGAGAGCGGTCCACGGTGCCACGAAGACCAACCTACACTTCCGTGATCATGCCAGGAATAGGTAGCGAATCTGAGCCGGCGTTCGAACAGCCGGATGTTTTGGCGGCGTCGCTCCACTGTTCGTCAGCGCCGGAAGACAGGACGATTCGTTGACACGAAGGCTCGTCGGGTGATGATCGGCGAACCGGGACGGTCTGTGGCGAGACACAGCAAGCGTTCGCACCGGCGGTCGCACGCGAGTCCTACAGACCGGTGCCGCCCACCCGGAAGGGGCGAAGCGCTCCTCAACAGGCCTTCGCCTTCGACATGACCATCGCCACGAAGAAGCGCTAATTAATCCCCCCACGGCTCTTCTCCCGGACACTCAACGACGTTTGGCAATACCCACGGCCGGTGCGGCGACATCCCCACGTGAGGTACGCGAGGCTGACGAGGTGTTGGACGCGCTCAACGACCCTCCCATTGTCACGCCGGGACCCCTCGTTCAGGTAGATGACCCCGACGACCCCCGGCTCGATCCCTACCGGAACCTCAAAAACCCAGCCGGCCGGGTCCGACTCGTCGCCAACCAGTCAGCCTTCGTGGTCGAGGGGCGACTCGCCGTCGCCAGACTCCTCACCTCGCAGTACACGGTACTTTCTCTGCTCATCGACGATCATCAGGTCGCAACGGTCAGTGACCTGGTGGCGGCCACGCAGACCCGCGGCGCGCCGGTATTCGTCGGGTCTCGTGAATTGGTTGCCTCCACAGTTGGTTTCGCCCTGCACCGCGGTGTGGTCGCCGTCGCCAACCGCCCGTCGCCCGCCGATGCAATGCGGCTCTTGGACGACGCCGCTCACAGATCGACTCCGGTGGGCTTGCCATCACTTGTCGCCGTCCTCGAGGGCCTCAACGACCACGAGAACATCGGGGCCTTGTTTCGCAACGCCGCCGCCTTCGGGGTACGGGGTGTCCTCCTCGACCCGACATGCGCCGACCCGCTCTACCGCCGATCCATCCGGGTATCCGTCGGGCATGTTCTCCACATGCCTTTCGCTCGGTTGACGCCGTGGCCGATAGGGCTTCAACGGATCCGGGCCGCCGGCTTTCTCGTCGCGGCATTGGCGGCGCGCCCGTCTGCCGACAGCGGGGTCCCGGCCATCAGCCTCGCTGACCTGAAGGCCCGGATATCAGGCTCGGATCACCCCGTCGGTGTCGCCCTGCTTCTCGGTGCAGAGGGACCAGGCCTGACGAATGCGGCCCTGGCCGAGTCCGACATAGTGGTTCCCATCCCCATTGTGGACAGGGTCGATTCCCTGAACGTCGCCACGGCCGCAGCGGTGGCGTTTCACTCTCTCGCCGGCCTCTGACCAGAATCCCTGGCGTCAGGGCCGAGGGTCTCGCAGTACCACCGAACGCTGGTTGCGGCTGACGGAATTCGTCGCCGCATTACGATGGGCCTCGCTCCAGCCAGGTGCCCGCTCCAGAACACGCTCACACTCCGGACTACGGAGCTGAAGCTCAGTGAGGTCGTCGTACCTCTGATGAGGCGTACACCTCCTGCCCACTTCAGGCATGATGAATGACATGCGGGAACCCTTTCGCAGGGTGAAGATCGGTCTAACGGCTCTGGCCCTGGTGCTCACCTTGGGAACCGCCGGATACCTGCTATTCGGTTTCGACATCCTCGACGCCATCTACCAGACCGTCATCACCGTCACGACCGTCGGGTTCAATTCCCCGCATACTCTCGACGCGGGCAGCAAAGTCTTCACCATCCTCCTCATTCTGGTGGGTGTGGGCACGGCGCTTTATAGCTTCACTGCCGTGCTCGAGTTGCTCATCGAGGGTCATATGCGAGACCTCGTAAGGAGGCGGAAAATGGAGCGGGACATCGCGCACATGTCTGGGCACGTCATCGTCTGCGGCTGGGGCCGGGTTGGGCGTGAGGTGGCCCGGTTCCTGGCGAACGCCGGTCGGCAGGTGGTCGTAGTCGATCGCAATACCGAACGACTACGCGAGTTGACGTACGCATTTGTCCTTGGTGACGTGACCGACGACGAGATTCTTCGTCAGGCTGGCATCGACCGGGCCACAACCCTGGTGGCCGCGCTCGACACCGACGCCGACAACCTCTATGTGACAGTGGCCGGCAAATCGATGCGACCTGATCTTCAAATCATCGCCAGAGCCCGCAACGAGTCGTCAGAGCCGAAACTCGTCCGCGCAGGAGCCGATCGGGTGGTCAATCCTCAGCAACTCGGTGGTGACCGCATGGCCTCATTCGTGACCCAGCCCCATGTCGTCGATTTCGTCGACGTTGTCATGCACGACGGCACTCTCGAGTTCCGATTGGAAGAGCTGTCCGTGTCAGCCACCTCGCCTCTGTCGGGCTGCACTGTACGCTCGGCTCAGATCCGTGACCGCACCGGGGCTCTGGTTCTGGCTATACGCCGGCCGGATGGCGGTTTTGTGACCAACCCGCAACCCGAGGACGTTATCGGTGCAGGCGACGTTCTCATTAGTGTCGGAACAGCAGATCAACTCAGCGCATTGACCGACTACGCGCTCAACCCGAACCGCCAAGTTTGACCACCCTTTGCAAAGCCGGCCTTCCGAAAAGGTGGCTGAACAAGCTGTCTTTCCTCGCCTCAGCACCGAAGAACCGGTCGGGGCGACGAGTCCGTCCGTGTCCGCGTTCTGGCACCGACTGACACCGACCACCGGGTGCGCTTTACCCTGCGCCAAGCTAGCGTTGCACTGTGCGATTCTTCGTTACCTACCCTTTGGTTGCGCATCCCTCGAGTCCCGACTTTCTGACTAGGGACGGTCTGAGGCGGTTCTGTCAAACTGCCGAGCACAGTGGATTCGACGGCATCGGCTTCACCGACCATCCCGCTCCCACCAGGAAATGGTTGGAAACCGGAGGGCATGATGCCCTCGACCCGTTCGTGACGTTATCGTTCTGCGCAGCGATCACCGAGCGGATCCGGTTGATCCCGAACATCGTGGTACTCCCGTACCGACATCCGTTGATCGTGGCCAAAATGGTGGCGACGCTCGACATGCTCTCGGAGGGTCGGTTTACCCTCGCAGTTGCCACCGGTTATCTGAGAAGCGAGTACAAAGCACTTGGAGTGGACTTTGACATGCGCAACGCCCTCTTTGACCAAGCGGTCGAAGCGATCCGCGGAGCATGGTCAGAAGATGATTTCACTTACGAGGGTATCGGGATCTCGGCCACCGGCCTTGCCGCCAATCCCAAACCTCATCCCCGGCCACCGTTGTGGATAGGGGGGAACAGCCGGCAATCCCGACGACGGGTCGCTCGCTACGGCGATGGGTGGACTCCGTTTCCGGCACCGCGCGGCATGTCGCAGGCGACGAAGACGGCGCCCCTCGAGACGGTTGAGGAGCTTGCCGAGATGCTCGACGAGTTGTGGTGTTTCGTCGACGAGGCGCAACGGGACCGTGCCGAGATCGATGTCGCATTCGGAACGACCGAGGGGGGAACGGTAGGCACCCCGACTTTCCGGCCCGATACGCACCTTTCGGGCCTCCAAGAGTTGATGGGACTGGGCGTGAACTGGGCACATACCGGTGTGCCGGGTGACTCATTGGCCCACGCCCTCGAAGCTCTCGAGGAGTACGGTCAGACGATCATCGCACCATCACGAACCTGAGCGGAGCACCGTGAGAAGACGGCATTGCCGATGAGCAAGACCTCACACGTCGCCGTTCACCCTTGGCCTCCGAGTGGGGTGAAGTCCACATTGGCGGCGGTGGCCGTGCCGTTCGTTCGGTCCGGGTAATTGATCCAGGTCATGCAGATATTGAGCTCTTCCACGACCTGTGACGCCTCGATTTTCTTCCCGTCATCGAGCTCCATCGTGCTTGTCGTGTGGGCGTCCTCGATAAGGATCACGTCGTAACCCCGGTCCAAGGCACCGTAGGCGGTGGCGCGGATACACCAGTTTGTGGCGGCACCGGCCAGTGCAATGCGATTCGCGCCAAGCTTGACCAGCTCCTGCTCAAGTTCGGTGTGCTCGAATGACGAGTTGAACGTCTTGTGGATCAAGGTCTCGCCCGCGGTCGGTACCAGTTCCGGTACCCACAGCCACTCGGCGCTTCCGTAGGGCAGCTCACCATCGGAGTGCTGCACCCATACCACCGGTACGCCCTCCGCTCGTGCGCGCTCGACGGCGCACCCGACGTTCCGGATCACGCGCTCGGAATCCCACGCATCAGCCATCACGCCGACCTGGACGTCGACCACCACCAGAACTGTGTTGCTGCCCTCGCGCACCGTTGCCATGATGCTTCCTCCCGAGACGAGACCGACCAATCGGTACCGGTAATTATGGGGACCCCTCCAGATCCCACCGACGCGAATCCGGTACCCGGCAGGCCCCTGGCATCGATCCCCCTCCGCCGCGTCCGGGAGCAACGAGCCGGATCTCGAGGGTACTCGGATGTCAGCTGTCCCGTACGACCCGGCCGAAATAGCCAGAATCCTGTGTCCCGGCGGCCACCTTGCCTTCCTGGCCTTCGAGCCTGATCCCGATCATGTCGCCGGTCTGCCGTTCTGGGCGGACCCGGTACCGGACTATCGATCGCTCCTCGAGCGATGGAGGGTTTGATGTCCTCCACTATGAACGAGATCCCACACTGGCAGGACCACGTCGCCGCCGGCTTCGGCCCCGTTCGTGCCCATCGCGACGCTTTGGAGGACGAACTCGGTAGTGCGGCTGCGACGGCAACCATCCAGGAAGTGACGGCGACCGCCGAACTGAAGCCGTAGTGCGGTCACGTGCTCGCCGTGGCCACACGTCGGTCAAATGACCGGCGTCGACGTGGCCGCCGTCGCACCGGCGAAGCGGCCGAAAAGGGTTGAATCGCCCAAGGAGAGTCCTGAGGCGTAGCCGAAGGAACAGATCCCGGAAGTACTGCGACCGGCGGCGAAGAGACCCGGAATAGGAGCACCCGAGAGATCCACGACTTCGCCGGCGACACTGGTCTCGAGGCCGCCCAGCGTGAAAGGGGCGTACGGCGCGGAACCCCGGCGGAGGTCGAAGGCCCCGATCGGTGGGAGGAGCGGCCGCACGTGCTCGGCCCGCTTGTGGAAGACGGGATCGGTGCCGAGCCGGGCGTGACGGTTGTAAAGCGTCAGAGTGGCATCGAGGGATCCGACCGGTAGACCGATCTCGGACTCCAACTCCTCGACCGTCTCACAAACCCACGACGCTTCGAGACCCATCCAGTTAGGTTTGTAGCCGGCCTCGTCGATGATGAGGAAGCATGTGGCGTCGCGTTCGTAGAGGGCGGCCTGACCGACCCGGCCCATGTAGGTGTCCTCGTTGATGAACCGCTGCCCGGCACCGTCGACGATGATCCCCTCGATCAGCTGGCGAGGTGGGATGATCGGCAGGGAGACCTCACCGGCGTGCATGTTCTTCACCCGGGCTCCAGCGGCCTGAGCCATCTCGATCCCCCGGCCATCGTCGGCCTCGGTCCCGACCTTCCAGGTACCGAGCAAGAGTGTCGGCGCATGGCGCCGCAGCATCTCATCGTTCCAGATGAATCCCCCGGCGGTGAGAACGACACCACGATGGACTTTGATCGTCATCCGCTCCCCATAGCGGGTGGCCACGGCCCCGACCACACGTCTGTCGTCGACGATGAGGCGTTCGATGCGTGTGTCGAATGACACCTCGGCCCCGGCCGCGACCGCCGCTTCGGCCAGCTTTTGCATGAGAAGCCACCCCGTCGAGCGCTTGGTCTTGGTTAAATGACCTCGAGGGGCGGGCGTCGCGATCTCGTTGAACGGCCAGGCATCCTCACCACCCGACCACACGAGTCCCTCCGTCCCCGAGGGCGCCATCTGCGTTTCGAGGTCGAGTCGGGCGTCGTATTCGATTCCCCGGTTCACCAACCAGGCAAAGTGGCCGAGGCTGGCTTCGGCGTACGCGACCACCTTCGCCTCGTCGGGTTGCGGTCCGCAGGCCGCGAGAAGATAGCGAGTCATATTGTCGACCGAGTCCTCGAATCCGCAGGCGATCTGTACCGGCGTGCCCCCTCCCAGGTAGACGATGCCTTCCGACAGAGCCGCCGCCCCTCCCGCCCCCGACGCTCTCTCGGCGACGAGCACATCGGCGCCCGCCTCCCGGGCGGCGTGGGCCGCGCAGGAACCGGCGGCTCCGAAGCCGGCCACCAGGACGTCGGTTTCGCGGTCGAAGGAGCCCACCTCAACCAGCGGGAGCGGCCTCACACCCTCGACCATCGCACCGGATCCCCCCCGCTCGCTGTCGCCCTGTCCGTCATTGGCCGGAGTCTACGGAAGGCGAGGAAGGGCGTTGACAACTTCGGCACCAGGCTCGCACGGACCTGCCGCGCCCGCCCCCGACGACCAGGTCGCCCTTAGGTGCCGCCTTCGCCGACCCCACGCGGGGAGAAGAAATCGGAACAATTCCCGCGGAGATGTCTATCCTGCTGTCCCCCGTTCGACGTACCTGTGAAATGGCCGGGAGAGGCCCTGCCACCGCACCAAGGAGTCACGATGCCGCGTTATCTGTCAATGATCCGTATCGACGAGCAGAACGCCCCCGCCGGAGGCCCCAGCCCCGAGTTCTCGGACCGGATGGCGGCGCTCTTCGAGGAGATCACCAAAGCGGGGGTCATGTTGGACACGGCGGGTCTCACCCCGACGTCCGAAGGCACCCGGGTGACCTGGTCCGGTGGCAAGCTGAGCTACACGGACGGACCCTTCACTGAGAGCAAAGAGGTCGTCGGGGGTTACGCCATTCTCCAGGCCAAGGACAAGGCAGAGGCATTGGAATGGACCAAACGGTTCCTGCAGATTCACGAGGACCATTGGACCGTGACCGCCGAGCTCCGCCGAATCGCCGACGGCTGACCGGGTCGGCGCTTGCCGGGCCCGGTCGGCGGCTGGTCTGATGGGTGGTCGTGACGGCACCGAGGGCGACCGAGGCGGTCGAAGCGGTCTTCAGGATCGAGTACCCCCGGATCATCGCCGGGGTCGCCCACATCGTGCGCGACCTGGGTATTGCCGAGGAGCTGGCACAGGACGCACTGCTCATCGCGTTGGAGGTGTGGCCGGACTCGGGTGTCCCGGACAAGCCGGGCGCCTGGCTCATGACCACCGCCAAGCACCGCGCCATCGATCTCGTGCGACGCAAGGAGACGTACGGGCGCAAGCTGGCCGAAATGGGGCGGGAGTTGAAGGACCTGCCGCCGCCCGAGCCGACCGATGCCGATGACATCGACGACGACCTGTTGCGGCTCATCTTTACCGCCTGCCATCCCGTGCTGCCGCCCGAGGCCCGAATCGCTCTGACATTGCGCTTGCTGGGAGGGCTCACCACTGAGGAGATCGCCCGCGCCTTTCTGGCGTCGGAATCCACGATCGCCCAACGGATCGTTCGGGCCAAACGAACGCTGGCCGCGGCCATGGTCCCCTTCACCGTTCCCGAGGGACCCGATCGAACCCGACGGCTCTCGTCGGTACTCGAAGTCATCTACCTCATCTTCAACGAGGGCTACTCGGCAACGACCGGAATCGACCTGATCCGGCCCGCGCTGTGTGAGGACGCCCTCCGTCTCGCCCGCGTCCTGGCCGGCCTCATGCCCACCGAGCCGGAGGTCCACGGACTGACCGCCCTCCTCGAGTTTCAAGCCTCCCGCATCGGCACTCGCACGGGCACTGACGGTGAACTCGTGTTGCTGGCCGACCAAGACCGCTCCAAATGGAATCGCATGCTGATCCGCCGCGGAGTCGAGGCTCTTCGCCGCGCCGGTCACGGGCCCTACTCGGTTCAGGCTGCCATAGCTGCGTGTCACGCTCAGGCCGTTCGCTACGAGGACACCGACTGGACGACCATCGCCGCGCTCTATGACCAGCTGATGGTACTGGCCCCATCACCCGTGGTCGCTCTCAACCGAGCCGTCGCCATCTCGATGTCGGACGGCCCTCTGGCGGGATTGCATCTGGTCAACGCCGTGGCCGACGAACCAGCACTGAAGAACTACCACCTGCTCCCGAGCGTCCGCGGCGATCTCCTGGAGCGCCTGGGGCGGGGGGAGGAGGCGCGCGCCGAATTCGAGAGAGCGGCATCGATGGCTAGGAACGCGCGGGACAGAGAACTCCTGCGGAGTAGGGCGGCGCGAACCGTCCCTGGCATCTGACGGGGAGACTGAGCCCACCACGGAGGGTCGGGGCACATCGAAGCGACATCGAAGCGGTAGGGCCCACCTCCCCTTTACTAATCCCAGGCGGGGCTGCGCCCGCTCGCCACAAACGTCGCGTGCAACGACTCTTCATCGGCTTGGGTGAAGGTTCGGTAGGAACAGTCCTGGCGCCACCCCGCCACCAACGCCGGGCGTCCATGCCGTCACCTCTGCGTTGGGGTATCACACAGGGGCACTTCGATGGCCTGGTGCGGGACGGGATCGTCGATTGACGGGGTCGCTTGACGAGCGATTCCCCGTGTCGATGGATCGCTCGGTTGGGGTGACTTCACCGGAAACTCCCCGATGACGGTCGCCGACCGGTGGGACCTAATCTCCCTACGTAATTCGGGCTCTCCGGTCGACCTGGGCATCCATCGTCCACGGCGAGATCGCCATCTGGCCTGCTCCGCTCGTGGGAGTCATGGTGGCTCTGGCGTCATTCCTGTCGGTCCCAAGAGAGGTGACCTCCGGGTGGATGTGCCTTGGCCAGCATGGCCGCCTTCCTCTCCGGTGTCGTCCTGGCCTTCACCATCGTCCGCACCCTCGAACCCGCCTTACTCTCGTCCAGAATCTGGTGGCCAAGGGCAACTCGTCGCTGTTCTCGATCCATCAGATGATGGCCGTCTTCGGCGAGACCGATCGCCGCCGTATTCGCCAATTGATCGACCACCACCTCACCGACCAGATCGACTACCGCCTGATTGACTATCACGTCGCCTCGGCGTCCTACCTGGACCTCGTGGAAGCCCTCTACGGACTCGAACCCACCACCCGCCAGGAAGACCCTGTTTACAAGGAGCTTGTCAGACTCGGCATTGACATGAGCACGTCTCGCGCTCTCATCGAAGCGGCGACCGGTCAGGCCATGTCGCCCATCGAGTGGAGCGGACTCCTCCTTCTGCTGCTCTTGCTCCTTTGCTTGATCGACATCCTGCCCGGCGGCACCGTGCTGGGCGCGCTGGTGGCCGGCATGCTGGCCGGCACCCTGGTGACCCTCATGGTTCTCCAGCGGAAGCTGGACCTTTTGCGTTGGCATGAGAGAGTTACGATCTGGGAACCCACCACCCGCCTCTTGCGGAACATGGGCCAAGACCCGTACGTTCCCCGGGAGGTCATCGAAAGCGGGCGTTACCGACCCACAGGTTGGATCCGGGTCGTCGACTATCCGGACCCCTACCCGATGCGAGCGTCGAAAATCGTGACCGTTGAGACACTCGACGCAAGAGAATGCGATCAGACGCACTCCCCCGTCGCCGACGCGAACGACACTTTGGTGCGGTGACCTCCCTCTGGTAGGCCGCGGAGATCGATCCCGGCGCCCGGTAGCTGACCCACATCCCGTGCCGCTGGTCGTCGGGCAAGGGATAATCGGCTCCATGCCCGTCAGGCAGCTTGTCGTCGGTAAGGCCGCGGCAACGAGTGCTTTGGCCTTGTCATTCTTCCTGGCTGGCTGCGGATTCGTCGGCGCCTCGCATCACGGACCTGAGGGTGGAGCATCGTCGCATGCCTCGTCGCTCCCCCCGTCCCGGTCGACAACCGTCGCGACGACCCCGCCGCCCCCTTCTCCACCCTTTGCCGTGAAGGACCAGACGCTCACCTTCGTCGATCCCTCTCGCGTCACGCCGGCGCGCGGCGCGGTGCCCGGACATCCTGGACGGGTCCTGGTGACAGACATCTTCCGTCCCGAAGGGGCTGCTGGTGCGCTCCCACTCGTGGTCTTCGCGCACGGATGGGACAGCGATCCAGGCCTTTACCGTCCCTTGCTCGAGGCCTGGGCGGTGGCGGGTTATCTGGTGGCCGCTCCCATCCTCCCCGACTCGTCGGATACCCTTCCGGGCAGCCCGATCAGCAACTACCCCGCTCAGGCCGACGACCTCTCCTTCCTGATCACCCAACTCCTCCAGGGTGGGGCCGGACCCGTCGACCCGAACCGCATCGCCGTGGCCGGACATTCCGACGGCGGCACCGACATCGCCCTGCTGGCTCTCAACCCGGCTTACGCCGATCACCGGATCCGCGCCTACCTTTCGCTGTCGGGTGAGATACCCGTCGGCGTGGACGGCCCATGGGGAGTCCCCACCCCGGGCTCCCTTCTGGTCGTCGTGGGTGGCGCCGACCAGTACGGCCTTGCCCCTCGCTCGAGAGAGGTCTTCACGTCCGCCCAGATGGTCAAGGTCATGGTGACCGTGACGGGAGGAGATCACATCGATCCCTATGTGGCCGGCACCCCGACAGCGGTGGCCGTGCGAGCCGAGACGGTGCGCTTTCTGAATTCGGCCCTGGCTCCGGGTCCGGCGACCTCGGCGGGGCTGACGGCCGCTATGGAGCCGGCCGGCGATCCGTCGATCGTGGTGACGGCATCGGGATGATCCCGCCGGGGTACCGCTCCGGGCACCATCCGGATGGGCATGTCGCTAGAAGTGTTCTTCCTTCACACTGCCGATAGATCCCGGGACGCCGAGCACAGGATCCGGGGTGTAGACCGCGACACTGGGCGCCGTCAGGCCCGGTTGGGCGCTGCTCGCCTTGCCCAAGGTGATGGTCAGGGTGTTCTTGCCATCCCAATGGATCGTCGAGCACGCCACCACCTTGGCGTTCTTGCATCCGGAGGCGATTCCACCAAAGGAGACACTCTTGGCGAAGTACCCGCTCTGACCCAGGTCGATAGTCCCGAAGTGAAATCCTCCGGCGCAGTCAGCTGCGTCGGTCACGGTGACGCTGTCGTCTCCCGAGGACGGATGGCTTCCCCTCACGACCACGTTCGAATCGGAGAGGTCGGGGTACGACGATGAGCTCCACGAGCTGCAGAACGCACCCGGGGTCGGAGGGGGTACGAAAGTGACGACGATCTGGTCTCCCTTCTTGGGTCGACCAGCCTGGCCGCCGCCGTTGAGGATGCGCAGCGAAGGAGCAACGGGTGTCACCTCGGCGGAGGGCGCAGATGCAGCTCCGGCGCCCACGGCGTTGCTGGCCGCCACTGTGAACGTGTAGACCGTGCCGTTGGTGAGCCCGTTCACCATCTGCGAGGTGGTGGGCGCCGGGAACGAGCGCGATGGCTGGGCCACACCTCGGACGTACGGGGTCACGCTATAAGAGGTGAGGGGACTTCCCCCGTCGTTCGGGGCGGTCCAGGACACGATGACCTGGGCATTGCCCGGTACCACCGTCACACCCAACGGCGTGGAGGGAACCACGGCCGGAAGACCGGTGATCGTGGTGGGCGGGCTGGATCCACCGCCGTCCGGACCGCCGCCTCCCGCACCACCGACCATCGTCGGTGGAGAAACGGCTCCTCCGCTCCCATTGGCCGCCGAATCTGTTGTCTGGCCGCCAGCCGCCTGCGACGGACCTGCATCCTTCGACGAAGATCCTGTCCCCGACCCGGGGACGCCGGCCGTGCTCGGGAGTGCGATCTGGCTCGAACGAGGGGCGGAAGGTCGATGCGGTGGGACATCCAACGATCCGGCGGTGACCGCCCCCGACACCACCACGGATGCGGCTCCCACCCGACCGAGGACGGCCGCCACCTGGGGGATGCCGCTGACAAACGGGAGGGAGCCGAGCCACGCCAAAGGCCCGGCCACCGGCCGGACACGTCCGATCGAGACATCGAGGAAGGCGCGTACCACTTTGGGGTCGAAGTGCGAGCCGGCGCAGGCCGCCAGCTCCATACGGGCCGCCTTCGGAGTCATCGTGGCCTTGTATCCACGCACCGTTGTCATCGTGTCGTAGCAGTCGGCGACGGCCACGATCCGGCCTCCCAACGAGATTTCCTCACCCTTGAGCCCGTAGGGATACCCGGTGCCGTCATACTTCTCATGGTGCTCGGCCACCGTATTCGCCCACTCCCCGAGCCAACCGGCGAGAGGTGCAGTCAGCTTCGCTCCCTCGAGGGGATGTCTCTTGATGATCTCCCATTCGGCCTCATCGAGCTTGTCCGGCTTGTTGAGGATGTGGGGATGGACGGTGAGCTTGCCGATGTCGTGGAGGAGTGCCGACCAACGCAGACGGTCTCGGGCATGGGTGGGAAGGTCGAGTTCGTCGGCGATCAGATCCGTGAGAACCCGCACCCGCTCTCCGTGTCCCCGGGTGAGCCGATCATGGGCATTGAGCGCTCCGGCGAGAGCCAGGATTTTCTCGGCGGCCACGATGGGCTCATCTTCGATCCCTTGCGTTCGCGCTTCTTCCACCCTCCGGGCAAGATCCCGTGTGCTCCCCGACTTGCGGGCCACGGCCACCCGGGTGGGCGCCCGGTCGGGAAAGACCATGGTCATCTTCAACAGCACGGCCAGAGGTAGCGCCCGACGAGCCACACGGTCCGTGACCCGGAGCATCAGAATCGGCACAGCGAGAACGGCGATCCACCAACCGGCCAACCATGCCGCAGTGCGAGGCCGGGGGAGCACGTGCGCGGTGATCGTCGCCCCAATGATGGAGACGGCGATGGGCACGACAAAGACCGCGCCCGTGACGATTGCGGCCAAGACGGGGCGGCCCTGCCACCGGTCATCGGCCGTCCCTTGCGTCGTCCCCTTACGGATCGTCACCTTCGGCCATCCCCCCGCAACCGACACCGCTCCCATGTGAAGTCAGCGAGTGGACCTCGCTTGTGGCATATCGGCCACTTCCGACCTGGGATTGAGCGCCCATCAGGTGCCCGTTCACGGTGCCTACCTGGAGAGCAGCGAGTTCACTCAGCGTGAGATGACGGGGAGGGTTGGGAACGTTCACCAGCGGCCCGATTCCCACTGACAGTGATGGCCGGGGATCTCCGCGGCGTGGGCCTGATCTGTCGTACGGGGCGACCGGGCGAGCCGAATGGACGCAAGACAGCCACAGCCGGTCGAGGACATGACCTTCGCCCCTGTTGCGGCCCCGACACCCGTGCCACCCTGGCCTGGAAGTTGAGTGTCAGGGAGGGTGGAGTCATGCGGATAGCCGTTGTCTACGAATCGATGTTCGGCAGCACTCGTCTGATCGCGCAGGAGATCGCCGAAGGATTGGGGGGAGCTCCGGACGTGAAGGCGATCGGCGTGGCCGAGGCCGACGATGTCGTCATGGACGGACTCGACCTCATCGTGGTTGGTGGGCCGACACACGCATGGGGCATGTCGAGACCATCCACCCGGCGAGGAGCGCCGCTGCATGTCAACAGGCCCCGTAGTGGGCTCGTCCTCGAGCCCGGTGCGGACAGTGGGCCCGGGGTGCGAGAGTGGATCTCCTCTCTGGACCGGGTCCACACCCAGGCGGCGGCCTTCGATACGCGCGTCTCTTCAGCCCCTCTCTTCACCGGACGGGCGTCGAAAGGCATCGCTCGCGAGCTCACGCGGCATGGACTCACCGTCATCGGAGCGCCGGAGAGCTTTCTGGTCGACAAAGGGAGCCACCTCCTGGCCGGCGAACTCGAACGGGCCCGCGCCTGGGGAGCTCGGCTGGGAACCGTGATCACACCGAAGCTGACGGAGAGAAGCTGACTCGCCACGGCACACGTACACTCGGCTCCGGCCGAGAAAGGGACTACGTGATGGATGTGCGCACAGAACACTCTGGTCGGATCGTGGTCGGAGTGGACGGCTCGGCGTCCTCATTGGCCGCCCTGCACTGGGCGGCGCTTCAGGCGGAATTCACCGGTTCAGCCGTCGAGGTCGTCGTGAGCTGGGAGTGGCCCACGAACTACGGCTGGGCGCTGCCCTACCCCGCGGAGTACAACCCGGCCGAGGAGGCCAGGACGATGCTCGCCGGCATCCTGGACGTAGCAGGCAAGGATCACCCCGCCGTCTCCTTCGAGGCCACCGTTGCCGAAGGGCACCCGGCACCTGTCCTGGTGGACGCGTCCCGAGGCGCTGACCTGCTGGTCGTCGGCTGTCGCGGTCACGGAGAGATTGCCGGGATGCTGATCGGATCGGTGAGCGAGCACTGCGCCACCAGCGCCCATTGTCCCGTCCTGGTCCTGCGCGACGCACGCTAAAAAATCGCCCGGCGCCGGCACCCCACTCGGAGCCACCACGGTTGCCCCGAGAGACCGGCCCCCACGGACCTCTCACCACTCCATGTGACAGGTCTGGCAACATGGAGGCGTGACGATAAAAGTCTTTCTGCTCGATGACCACGAGCTCGTCCGGCGCGGGGTCCGGGACCTGCTGTGGTCTCAAGACGACATGGTGGTTGTGGGCGAAGCGGCAACGGCAGAGGACGCCCTGCGCCAGATCCCGCAAATGCATCCTGACGTGGCCGTGCTCGACGTTCGTCTGCGGGACGATCCCTCGGCCATGAGCGGCATCGAGGTGTGTCGCGATGTCCGGTCAGCTCATCCCGAGGTGGCCTGCATCATGTTGACCAGTTTTGCCGACGACGAAGCCCTGCTCACCTCGATCATGGCCGGGGCCGCTGGCTACGTCCTGAAGGAGATCCGGGGCACCGATCTGGTGAACGCCGTTCGCCGTGTGGCCGCCGGCGAAAGCCTCCTCGACAAGGCCACGGCGACGCGGGTCCTCGAACGCCTCCAGGCCCCGCCGAAGGCGGACGATCCGCTTGCAGTCCTCACGCCCCAGGAACGTCGGATTCTCGATCTCATCGCCGAGGGGCGGACGAACCGCCAGATCGGCGAGGCCATGTTCCTGGCCGAAAAGACGGTGAAGAATTACGTCTCCAACCTGCTGGCCAAACTGGGGTTGGAGCGGCGCACCCAGGCGGCCACGCTCGCCGTCCGCCTGGACGAGAAGCGGGGACGGCGCTCGCTCTGAACGGTCGTGGTGCCGACGGGTCGGACCTCAACGCGGCAATGGGCGGGTTTGGGACCTTCGGCCGTGGTCATCCTGGGGGCAATCAGCCATGGTGACCTATGGGTTATCCCACGACCTCGGTTCTCCGCGAGCTGTCACTGGAAGAATGCTTGACTACCTGGCCCAAGCCCCGCTCGGGCGAATCGCCCTGTCGGTGAAGGCGCTTCCGGTCATCTTTCCCGTCAATCACCTCGTGTGGCACGGCGATGTCGTCTTTATGACGGGCTCCCGAACCAAGCTGGCGGTGGCCACGACAGGGACAGTGGTTGCTTTCGAGGTCGACCACTTCGACCACCGGGACCAAAGCAGTTGGAGCGTTCTTGTCCAGGGTGTCGCCGAGGAAATCATCGATCCTGATGAGGCGGCGGAGGTGCGTGCTCTCCCATTCCCCGCCTGCCGTCTCAACGGGGAGGGCGATCATTTTGTCCGGATTCGGAGGGCTCGGATCAGCGGTCGACAATTTCAAACGGCGGTGGCCGACGACCACGAGAGGGCCAGCGTCAGCTAGCCCGGATCCGCCGGCCGGTGATCGTACGGGGAATGATGGTCAACCAGCGATCTGCGGGATCGGGAGCCCACGTTTGAACGGCCAACGATCGACGCGCTTCGGAGAACTCGTCGATGGCGGTGGAGATATCCTCTCCCGTTCCCTGAACGAGAACGCTCCATCCCACGCCCTCCTCCCAGTCCACATGATCGACTTCGAAGCTGACGGCTGTCAACGGAACGTGAAGAGTCTTGGCCCCTTGGTTGGTCCGGAGAACCACGATCTGACCGTCCAGCGCGAACTGCATCGGTAGTACCAGCGGGACACCGTCGACGACCACACCCAGCCGACCGAGGCGCTCGGTCGCCAGGAGGGTCAGACATTCGGCCTTATCGAGTTCTTCCAATGTGCCTTTACGCTCCATCTCTCAACCTTTCTGGGACAAGGCGCCTCCGTCCGACACGTCTGACACTATGCGACGAAACAGCCGTGGACGCCGAACGGGGCGGGCGTTGCTCCATTGCGGCGCGACCGCCGGTTCGGCTTGTCCTGGGGTGCATGGCCTGCGCTGCCGTGATGACCGAAGTCCCTTCCCGACAGGCCTTTCGGCCCTAGTGCCAAGCGCCGAGGTCTGGACATCATGGCTGAGTAGAGCGGCCCCGCCAGGGGCCTTGAGAGGACAGGTGAGTGCCATGGCGATCGCCGAAGCCAGCTCCCCGCCGAATCCTGGGGCTCCCCCGTCGTCACCGGCCGAGGACCGAGCCCGAGCCTTGGGTCTCCCGTCGGCCACCGCCCTGGTCATCGGCAGCATCATCGGCACCGGTGTCTTCACCATGCCGGCCGTGATGGCCGGCGCGGGCACCAGTTCCCTCGTGGTCCTCGGCATCATTGCCATCGGCGCCGTGACCCTCGGGACCATGTTCGGGCAGCTCACCAGGCGTGTCCCCAATTCAGACGGCGGCCTGTACGCCTACGCCCGACACGAATTCGGCGACTTCGCCGGCTATCTGACGGCGTGGTGCTACTGGATCACGGCCTGGGCCGGCAACGCTGCCATCGTCTCCTCCTGGGTCCTCTACGTGGAGTCCCTCTTTTCGATCTCGCACCCTTCGGCCTGGACGAACCTCGGCATCGCCCTGACCGGCCTCTGGATCCCGGCCGCTATCAACATCGTCGGGGTCCGCCAGATGGCCTGGTTCCAGAACGCCACCGTTGTCCTCAAGTTCCTGCCTCTGGCGGTGGTGGGGATCGTCGGATGGTTCTTCGTCAAGTCGGCTCACTTCGGCCCCTTCAACGCCACCGGTGGCAGCCTCTACAGCGGCATCGGCATCGCCGCCGGTGTGGCTCTCTTCTCCTTCATCGGAGTGGAGTGCGCATCGATCGCCGCCGGCCGGGTGAAGAACCCGCGCAAGAACGTGGGGCGGGCCTCGATACTCGGTACGGCCCTGAGCGCCATTCTCTACCTGGCTGTGACGGCGGCGGTTATGGGTCTGGTCTCGCACCAGCACCTCGTCGGCAACGGCACCCCGTTCGTCGCCGCCTTCCAGACGATGTTCGGTCATGCCGCCTGGGTCGGCAAGCTGGTGGCCGCCACCGCCGTGATCTCGGGTATCGGAGCGCTGAACGGATGGACCCTGGTGACGGCCGAGATGCCTTGGGCAGCGGCCAAGGACGGGCTCTTTCTCCCCCAGTTCGCCAAGCTCAACAAGGACGGCACACCCTGGATCGGCATCCTGATCTCCACGGCCGTGGCCTCTCTCTTGATGGGCTTCGCTTACAGCTCGAACACAGGGCTCACGGTTTTCACCTACCTGGTCGCCCTTTCCGTGGTGACCGTGGCCATCCCGTACTTCTTCTCGGCCTGCGCCCAGCTCGCCTATCTCGTCTCCCGCCGGCGCCGGGTGGTGGGTTGGCTGCTCGCCCGTGACCTGTCGATCGCCACGTGCAGCGTTCTGTTCTCCTTGTGGGTGACGTTCGCCTCCGGTTACCAGGCGGTGTACCAGGCAATGCTGCTGCTTCTGGTCGGCATTCCCATCTACGCCTTCCTGAAGGCCCGGAAGGAGCGCCTGGGTCAGGTCGCAGAACCCGACGAACGTCCCTCGGAAGAGGTCCAGGGTGACGGCACTGTCATGCCGATCGCCAGCTGACACCGTTCCCGGGCCAGAGCAAGGAGTGATCATGACCATCAAGAAGGCCCTTGTCAGGCGGCCCAGCCCCCGACTGGCCCAGGGAATCGTCACGAATATCGCCCGGCAACCGGTCGACTTTCACCTGGCCGAAAAACAATGGGGTGGATACGTCGAAGCCATGGAGAGCGCCGGCTGGGAGATAGTCGAGGTGGCACCGGCAGACGATTGTGCCGACGGAGTCTTCGTCGAGGACACCGTGGTGATGTTCCGCAACGTTGCCGTCATCACCCGACCCGGGGCCGACTCCCGCAAGCCCGAAGTGCTGGGGACGGAGGACGCCGTGCAGGAGCTCGGCTGCTCCATCAACCGGATCCGCGAGCCGGGCACGCTCGACGGCGGTGATGTTCTCAAAGTCGGAGACACCATCTACGTCGGCAGCGGAGGCCGGACCAACGCCGAAGGCCTCCGACAACTGCGGAACGCTTTGGAACCACTGGGCGCCACCGTGACCGCCGTGCCCGTCCGCATCCACGAGGTGCTCCACCTCAAGTCCGCTGTCACCGCACTCCCTGACGGGACCATCATCGGCTACCCCCCCTTCGTCGAGGATCCGGAGTTCTTTCCCCGCTTCCTCGCCGTCCCGGAGGAATCGGGAGCACACGTCGTCGTTCTCGGTGGGGACAAGATTCTGATGGCGGCCGACTGCCCTCGCAGCTCGGAGTTGTTCACCGGGCTCGGCTTCGAGCCGGTCACCGTCGACATCAGCGAGTTCCAGAAGCTCGAAGGTTGTGTGACTTGTCTCTCTGTCCGCCTGCGCGAGCTCGGAGGGCCAGGGTCATGACCCTCGGCGTCCACTCCGAAGTGGGCCTGCTCCGCCAGGCAGTCCTGCACCGGCCGGGACTCGAGCTCTCGCGGCTCACCCCCGACAACGTCGAAGACCTGCTGTTCGACGACGTGATGTGGGCCAAGAAAGCTCGCGAAGAGCACGATGCCTTCGCTCAGGAGCTGCGGGACAAGGGTGTGCAGGTCCTCTACTACGGTGAATTGCTGGCCGAGACCCTGGAGATGTCGAAAGGCCGCTCCTTCATCCTCGACCGGATCTGCACGCCGGAGATGGTCGGGCCGGCCCTGGTGGAACCGCTGCGCAGGCTCTTCGAGCAGGTCGACGGCGCCGCTCTGGCCGGCTACCTAGTGGGCGGCGTTCTCAAGGCCGACCTTCATCCGGGCCGCGTGCACAGCTTGAAGTGGTCGACCCTACGCGCTGACGATTTCCTGCTTCCGCCCCTGCCCAACCACCTGTTCCAGCGGGACAATTCCTGTTGGATCTATGACGGAGTCTCGGTCAACCCCATGGCCAAGCCGGCCCGCCAACGCGAGTCTCTCCACACCCGGACCATCTACCGTTTCCACCCGCACTTCGCCACGGAGGAGTTTGCCGTCTACTACGGAGATGACGACGAGAACCATCTCCCGGCGTCCGTCGAGGGTGGCGATGTTCATGTCCTCGGTCATCGGGCCGTTCTGGTGGGCATGGGCGAGCGAACGACACCGATGGCCGTGGAAATTCTGTCTCAGGCTCTCTTCACCGCTGGCCAGGCCGATCGGGTGATCGCCGTCTCCCTTCCCAAATCACACGCCATGATGCATCTCGACACGGTGATGACGATGCTCGACAAGGACACGTTCGTCCTCTATCCGTACATGGAACAGTCATTGCGGTCGTGGACGATTACGCCGGTCGACCAACCCAACCACCTGAACGTGGCTCACAACCACAGTCTCTGGGAGACCCTGGCTGAAGTGCTCGAGATCGACGCCGTCCAGGTGCTGACCACCGACGAGGACATCCGAGCGGCCGAACGCGAGCAGTGGGACGACGGGACGAATTTCCTCGCCGTGGCGCCCGGCGTGGTCCTCGGGTACGACCGCAACGTGGCCACCAACACGATGTTGCGAAAACACGGTATCGAGGTCGTGAGCGTGGCCGGGAGCGAGCTCGGCCGCGGTCGCGGAGGACCCCGGTGCATGACGTGCCCCATCGAGCGGGATCCGGCATGACGCCTCCGACGCCGATGTCGTCGGATGCCCTTGACCTCCGAGGCCGGAACTTCCTGAAGGAGCTAGATTTCACAGCCCCGGAGTTCCTGTCTCTCGTCGACCTGAGTGTCTCGCTCAAGGCGGCCAAGCGCGAACACCGCGAGGTTCCCCGGCTCGTGGGTATGAATATCGCTCTAATCTTCGAGAAGACGTCAACCCGAACTCGAGCCGCGTTCGAAGTGGCCGCGCACGACCAGGGGGCGCATGTCTCGTACCTGGGCCCCGGGGAAACCCAACTGGGACGAAAGGAGTCGATGGAGGACACGGCTCGTGTGCTCGGTCGGATGTTCGACGGGATCGAGTACCGGGGCTTCGGCCAGGACATCGTCGAGACACTCGGCCGTTGCGCCGGAGTTCCGGTGTGGAACGGTCTCACCGACCAGTGGCATCCGACGCAGATGCTGGCTGACATTCTGACCTTCGAGGAGCATTGCGCGAAACCTTTGGACCAGATCGCCTATTGTTACCTGGGCGACGCCCATAACAACACCGCCCATTCTCTCTTGGTCACGGGCGCTCTCCTGGGCATGGACGTGCGGATCGCCTCGCCTGTCGACCTCCAACCCGATATGAGCGTGCAGACGGCTGCCGAACGGTTGGCCTACAACTCTCGGGCGAGGATCACGATCACGGACAACGTGGTCGATGCCGTCAGAGGAGCCGACTTTCTCTACACCGATGTCTGGCTGTCGATGGGCGAGCCGATCGAGAAGTGGGGTGAGCGCATCCGTCTGCTCCTTCCCTACCAAGTCTCCGCCGACGTCATCACGGCCACAGGAAATCCCGAAGTCAAGTTCATGCACTGCCTTCCGGCGCTGCATGACGGCCATACGGAGATCGGGGCGCAGCTCGGTGCCGAATTCGGGTTGGAGGCGCTCGAGGTCACCGATGAGGTGTTCGAGTCGACCCATTCGATCGTGTTCGACCAGGCCGAGAACCGGCTGCACACGATCAAGGCCGTGATGGTCGCCACACTCGGGACCTGACATGCGTGTCGTCATCGCCCTGGGTGGCAACGCCCTGCTGCAGCGCGGTGAGCCACCTGATTCCGAGGTACAAGCCCATCACATCGAAGCGGCGGTCGAAGAACTCGCCCCCATTGCCCGGGAGCACGATGTCCTCATAACGCACGGCAACGGACCCCAGATCGGCCTCTTGGCGCTCGAGAGCGCTCGCGACCCATCGTTGACCCACCCGTATCCCCTCGACGTACTGGGCGCCCAGACACAGGGCATGGTCGGCTACTGGCTTCTCCAGGCACTTGGAAACGCACTCCCCGGGCGCCAGGTGGCGTGCTTGATCACGCAAACTCTGGTGGCGAAGGACGATCCGGCATGGGACTCGCCCACCAAGTTCATCGGTCCCGTCTACGACGAGGCTGAAGCGACCCGGCTCGCCGTCGAGCGCAGTTGGCAAGTCCGGGCTGACGGACCGTCATGGCGTCGAGTCGTGGCTTCGCCGGAACCCCTCGCCGTGGTGGAGGAAGGGCTCATCGACCTCCTGTTGTCGAGACACACCGTTGTGATCTGCGCCGGGGGTGGCGGCGTACCGGTGGTCCGCCTTGATGGTGGATCTCTTCGTGGCGTGGAGGCGGTGGTCGACAAGGACCGCACCTCCGAAGTGATGGCCGTCGCGGTCAAGGCCGACGCGTTGCTCCTGCTCACCGACGTCCCCGGGGTGGTGGACGGCTACGGGACGCCCGAGGCGCGGACCATCGCTCGGACCAGCCCTGAGGAGCTCCGACGACTCGAGTTCCCGGCGGGGTCGATGGGTCCGAAGGTCGATGCCGTCTGCACGTTCGTCGAGAGGACGCGACGCATGGCCGCCGTCGGCGCCCTCGCTGACGCCCGGGCGATACTGCTGGGCACGGCGGGCACGGTCGTGACACCGGGGGACAGCGTGACCAGCGGGAACGAAACGCGAAACGATCAGCCCAGCAGCTCCCGGACGTGACGGGCAATCTCGATGTCTTCCCGAGCATCCACCACGAGCACGGAGGGGCGCGATCCGGCGACGGACACAATGCCATCGTGAACACCCTTCTGCCGTGCCCGATTGAGGACTTCGTCGATGCGCAACCCGAGGAATTCGAGCCCCACGCAGACGTCGCAGCGCAGTCGAGGCGATGCCTCACCCGCCCCACCGGTGAAAACGAGGCCGTCGAGTCCGCCCAGCGCCACGGTCATGGCCGAGACCGACGTCTGGATCCGGTAGACGTATACGTCATAGGCGAGCCGGGCCCGCCTGTCACCGGCATCGGCGGCATCGATCACCCGGCGCAGGTCGCCCGTGACGCCGGACAGCCCGAGTAGTCCCGACTCGTGTTCAAGGACCCGTTCCACTGCGTCGGCTGACAGACCACCGTGACGCTGAGCCCACAGGACGAGCCCGGGATCGACACTGCCCGACCTCGTGGCCATCACCAGCCCCTCCATCGGGGTGAACCCCATGGTGGTGTCGAGAGATCTCCCTGAGGCCACAGCCGCCAGCGAAGCGCCCGACCCGAGGTGAGCGGTCACCAAACGAAGGGGACCCGAGTGGTGACCCAACAATTGGGCGGCGCGTCGACTGGCCCACTCGTGACTCAAGCCGTGGAAGCCGAAGCGCCGGATCCCCCACTCTTCGCGCCACAGCCGGGGGATGGCGTACGTGGTGGCTTTGGCCGGCAACGTGGCGTGAAAACTGGTGTCGAAGCACGCCACCTGGGTCAGATCCGGGCGCAACGCTCGCAGCGCGGTAATGCCGGCCAGACTGCGGGGGTTGTGGAGAGGGGCCAGTGCCGCCAGATCCTCGAGCGTCTGGTCGATGGCGTCATCGAGCACAATCGGCTCCCGGAAGACCGCTCCTCCGTGAACGACCCGGTGTCCGGCGGCATCGACAGCCGGGCTCCGCTCCAGAAAGGCCATGATCTCGTGGTCGGTGTCGTCCGGGTCTACGGTGGAAAGATCCGCCGAGGCCAGGACGCCATCGTCACCATCCAGGACGCGCAGCTTGAGACTGCTCGAACCGGCGTTGACCACCAAGATCTGCACCCACCTACCTTGCCAGAACGGTACCGCCGGGCCGGCGGACCGCTCGGAGACGAACTGTGGCGGCGCAGGAGAAGCAGATGACAGACACCGACGACAGCGTGTCTCCCCCCGGGGTCGAAGCAACAGGAGGCGGAGAATTCGCTCGTCTCGACGCCTATGTCCGGGCCGCTAATTATCTGACCGCCGGACAGATCTACCGGATGGACAATCCCCTGCTCCGTCGACCGCTGGTGCCCACAGACATCAAGCCCGCCTTCTCGGCCATTGGGGGACGAGCCCTGGACTCAACTTCCTCTACGCCCACCTGGATCGGGCGATTCGGCTCCGTGACCTGAACACCATCTTCGTCTGCGGACCTGGCCACGGCGGCCCCGCTCATCGTGGCCAACACCTGGCTGGAGGGCACCTACAGCGAGCGCTACCCCCACATAGGACTCGATGTCGACGGTATGGGCCGTCTCTTCCGGCAGTTTCTCCTTCCCCGGCGGCATCCCGAGCCACTGCAGTCCGGACACGCCCGGTTCCATCCACGAAGGGGGGAGCTCGGATACTCGCTGTCACATGCCTTCGGCGCCGCGTTCGACCGCCCCGGCCTCGTCGTGGCCTGTGTCGTCGGTGACGGTGAGGCGGAAACCGGGCCGGCCGCCGACTGGATGGCACTCCAACAAGTTCCTCGACCCACGTCGCGACGGTGGCACTGCGCCAGGCGATGGTCGACGCCGGGCTCGAGGCCCGCCGTTACGGACGAGAGCATGGCGAAGATCCGCCCGAGATCTCCCAATGGCGCTGGAGCGATCGGGCGACGAACTGACGGATTCGGGTTCTAGTTCCCGACCATGTCTCGTCCTCGGAAGGCGACAGCCCCCACGGCGGCGGACAGCGCCCCCAGGCCGACCAGGACGGCCCCTGAGGACCAGTCCGGCGACGCCGCCGGCGCCG
>Ga0307374_10002867_pt1 | contig 30083 bp, 39 predicted proteins | sample OX3MG_FD_202532 | JGI IMG/M metagenome (GOLD analysis project Ga0307374, IMG submission 202532) | Soil microbial communities from Risofladan, Vaasa, Finland - OX-3 | ecosystem: Environmental > Terrestrial > Soil > Coastal area > Acid sulfate soil | place: Finland: Risofladan, Vaasa | collected... | reverse complement strand
AGGAGAAGCTGACCGGGGCGCTCACCGACCTGCGGGCCGTGGCTGAGAACTACCCGCAGTTGAAAGCAACAGAAAACTTCCAGCAGTTGAGCCGCAACCTCTCCCAGCTGGAGGACGAAATCCAGGCTGCGCGGCGGATCTACAATTCCAACGTGCAGTCCTTCAACACGTCGATCCAGCAATTCCCCGGCTCGATCATCGCCGACCGGAGCGGCTTCACCGCGCACGAGTACTTCCAGATCGAAGACGCTGGCGATCGCCAGCCGGTCGCGGTCAGCTTCGACAAATAGCCCGCCATCTAAGCTTTTGACATGAGCACCGCCACCCAGGAAACGACCCTCTGGATCTGCGATAGCTGCGGCTTCATCTACGACCCGGCGGTGGGCGACCCCGACGGGGGCATCCCCCCTGGAACGGCCTTCGAGGAAATCCCGAAGGATTGGTTTTGCCCCGTCTGCGGCGCCCGCACCAGCGACTTCCGCCCACTGGAGCCGGGCGAGGCATAAGCCCGGTCGAAGGGACGGGGTTTCGCTTAACTTTTCCCGATCAGAACGCCGCTGACCGTGAAGCGCAGCGCCAAGAAAGCAGAAGACGCTCCGCCCCTCCCCCCCGCTCGGGGATATGACTTCGACTGGATCGTGGTCGGCTCGGGATTCGGTGGCTCGGTCTCAGCGCTTCGCCTGGCTGAAAAGGGCTATCGCGTCTGCGTCCTGGAGTGCGGCAAGCGGTTCGGGGACGATGACTTGCCGAAGTCCACCTGGGATCTGCGGCGCTATTTCTGGGCGCCGCGCCTGGGGATGCACGGCATCTTCCGCCTCACCCCATTCAAGGACGTGACGGTGGTCAGCGGCTGCGGCGTGGGAGGCGGCAGCCTTGGCTACGCGAACACGCTCTACGTCCCCCCCTCGCAGTTCTTCGAGGACCCCCAGTGGGCCGACCTCGGGGACTGGGAGGCGACCTTGGCCCCCCACTACGCGACGGCGCAGCGGATGCTCGGCGTCGTCGTCCACGAGAACGACGACCCAGCCGACCAGCTGCTGCGCGAGTTCGGCGAGGAGATCGGGGTCGGCGACACCTACCGCAAGACCCCGATCGGCGTCTTCCTCGGCGAGCCGGGCAAGTCCGTCCCCGACCCCTACTTCAACGGCGAGGGGCCCACGCGCACCGGCTGCCTGCAGTGCGGACGCTGCATGGTCGGCTGCCCGCACGGGGCTAAGAACACGCTGGTCAAGAACTACCTTTGGCTGGCCGAGCGCCTCGGTGCCCAGGTGATGCCCGGTCGCACCGTGACCGAGATCCGCCCGCTCGGGTCCCCCGACGGCAGCGGGGGCTATGCCGTCCACAGCGAACGCTCCGGCCTCCTGCGCGGGCGCGGGCGCCGCGCCCTGACGGCGCGAGGCGTGATCGTCTCCGCCGGCCCACTGGGCACCAACAAGCTGCTCCAGCGCTGCCGGCTGGGCGGCGCGCTGCCGCGCATCTCGCCGCGGTTGGGGGAGCTGGTGCGGACCAACAGCGAGGTGATCCTCGCCGTCACCGTCCCCGAGGACTACCCGGAGGACCTGACCAAGCGGGTCGCGATCACCTCCAGCATCTACCCCGACCCCCACACCCACATCGAGACGGTCACCTACGGCAAAGCTGGCGATTCGATCAACACCCTCTACACGCTGCTGGTCGGCGACGGCACGAGGATCACCCGGCCGCTGAAGCTCTTGGCGCAGATCCTCCGTCACCCGGGGAGGTTCGCCCAGGTGACGTGGCCCCGCGGCTGGTCGCGGCGCACGATCATCGTGCTCGTGATGCAGACGCTCGACAACGCGATCGCCCTGCGGCCCAAGGTGAAGCGCTCAGGCGAGGTGAGGCTTCAGACCGAGCAGGACCCCGAGCGACCCAATCCAACCTTCATCCCGGTTGCCAACGAGGCGGCCGAATGGTTGGCGAAGCGCACCGGCGGGATCGCCCAGAGCTCGCTCAACGAGGCGCTGATGAATGTGCCGGCTACGGCCCACATCCTCGGCGGAGCGGTGATCGGCCACGGCCCCGAGGATGGCGTTATCGACGTCCACCAGCGCGTCTTTGGCTACGAGAACCTGCTCGTCTGCGACGGCGCCGCGATCCCGGCCAACGTCGGCGTCAACCCGAGCCTGACCATCACCGCGCTCGCCGAGCACGCGATGAGCCACGTCCCGCCGAGCGAGGGCGGGACGCCGCGCGACCTGCCAGAGGCCGCGCGGCCCGCTGCCGCCGCCTAGCGCCGCTCAGCTCGCCTCGGCGAGCCGCTGCGCCACGTAGTCCCAGTTGACGACGCTCCAGAAGGCGTCGATGTAGTCGGGGCGACGGTTTTGGTACTTGAGGTAGTAGGCGTGCTCCCAGACGTCGCAGCCGAGCAGCGGCACGCTGCCGTCGGAGACCGGCGAGTCCTGGTTGGGGGTGGAGAGGACGGCGAGACCGGTCCCGTCGTGCACGAGCCAGGACCAGCCGGAGCCGAAGCGGGCGATGCCGGCGTTTTTGAACTCCTGCTGAAAGGAGTCAAAGGACCCAAACGTCTGACCAATCGCAGCCGCGAGGTCTCCCTGCGGCTCGCCGCCGCCATCGGGGCTGAGCATCTGCCAAAACAGCGAGTGGTTGTAGTGGCCGCCACCGTTGTTGCGAACTGGCGCCTGCGTGTCGCCCGGCAGGCTGGAGAGGTTGCGCAGCACGTCCTCGACCTCGCGGTCGGCCCACTCGGTCCCCTCCAGGGCGGCGTTTGCTTTGTCGACGTATGCCTGGTGGTGCTTGTCGTGATGGACGCGCATCGTGGCCTCGTCGATGTGAGGCTCGAGCGCGTCGTAGGAGTAGGGAAGGTCGGGAACCGAAAAAGCCATCTGGCGTCTCCTCCTGATCGGATGCGGAAGTTGACCGCAGCCTAGCGAGAGAGGAACGATGCCCGGGGGACGGCTTCGGGGTCGCCATCCGTCCAGGCGTTGAACTGGTACCAGGCGGGCTTCGCTTCGCGGTGCGCGGTGAGCAACCCGGCGGAGCCGCAGAAGATGCAGGTTCCTCCGTTGGTCCAGGAGAACCACCAGACGCCACCGATCCGCCAGCGCTGCCGGTTGAGGGTGAGCATCGAGAAGGCCTGGTCCAGCTCTTCGGCCTGGCCGTAGAGACCAACCTGCCAGCGGGAAGGGCCGTTGCTGGAGCCCCAGCCCAGCTCGGTGACGTAGATCGGCATCGAGGGATCATGGTTAGCAAGCATGATCCGGCGCAGTTCTTCGATCTCGCCGCGGATTTCGCTGGCGTGGGCGACGTAGGGGTGCAGCCCCACCCCATCGAAGTCCTGCGTCAAGCCCGGCGTCCGGTAGAGCCGAGCGAGGAAGGCGCCGGACCCGACGTTGGGAGGGGTATGCAGTGGCCTCCCGAAGAGCCCGCCGACGATCGCCTGCGAGCCGGGTTCGGCTTCGTGCAGGACCCGCCCGGAGAGCCGGATCAGCTTTACGTAGCGGGCCGGGTTGGGCTGGTAGGAGAAGGTGATGATGTTCTCCTCGTTCCAGATCTCCCAACGGCGGATTGGGAAGAACGGCAGTTCGGGGTTTTCCTCCCAGAACGATCCGTCGCTGCCGTAGCGCGCCACAGCAGCGCGCAGGAACGACGCCCACCCCCAGCGCTGCTGTGCGCTTTCGACCGGTTCCTGACTTGGCTCAGAGGCTGCCCAAGCGGGCGTGCCGTAGAGGTCGGGAAAGACCGCGATCCCATGTTCCGCCGCCATCCGCACGTCCTGGTCAAACCCCGACCAGTCGGGTTTTCCCAGCGAGGGATTCCGGGGCTGGACCGCGCTCCAGTAGAGCGGCAGGCGCACGCTGCGGATCCCCGCCTCCTCCATCAGCTCGAAATCGGTGGCGGCGAGGACGCTCTGGGGCGAGATGCCGATGAAACCAGGGGGCGCGTAGGCCCTCGCGGTGGCCGGCACCAGGGCCAGAGCCACCAGCGCCGCAAGGGGAAGCGAGTGCCAGCGCATCAATCGCTTCTCTGAACCAGGCCAGCGCCAAAAGTCGCGGTTGCTCGGTCCGCAGAGTTTGTGAAGTTCGTGGCCAGCGGGTTTCGTTTGGCTTTCTGACGCGGTTTTGGCGGATCCGCAGTTCCTTCGCCAACGGCACGACCGGCCGCAGTCTAAATCCGGGCATCGTTTATAATGCTTGCTAGCAAGCAACTAGGGAGCAGATCTGGTGACACCCCCCCGGTCCGAGGTAGTTTCGAAAATCAACCCCGACCTCTCAGATGCCGAGTCGAGCGCGCGGCTGCGGGCCGTGATCGCCCGGCTGTCGAAGCGCCTGCGCCCGACTGTCGCGGGCTCGGGGCTCACCCCGTCTCAGATTTCGGTGCTGTTCACGATCGTTCGCCTGGGCCCGCTCGGGCTCTCCAAGCTGGCCGAGATCGAGAGCCTGAACCCAACGATGCTCTCCCGAATCTCAGCCCAGCTATGTGCATCTGGACTGATCCGCCGCTCGGCCGACCCCGGTGATCGGCGCGTGGCGTTCGTCCAGGCCACTGCCGCCGGTCGGAAAATACGCGAGCGGATCCACCGCGAGCGCACACGGGCGCTGAGCGCCCACGTTGAAGATCTCGCCGAGGACCAGCGTCGGGCGCTGTGGGAGGCCCTGCCGGCTCTCGAGGAGCTCGCCCAGCTGCTCCCCGGCGGGCGCCCGTGAACCGCCTGAAAGGCGCCGGGCGAGTCACCTTCGCGGCCCTGGCGATCCCCAATTACCGACGCTACATCGCCGGCCAGTCCGTCTCCTTGGTCGGCACCTGGATGCAGATGGCCGCGCAGTCCTGGCTGGTGCTCACCCTCACCCACTCCGCCACCACGCTCGGACTAATCGTGGCCCTGCAGACGCTGCCGGTGCTCCTGCTCGGACCCTATGGCGGCGTCGTTGCCGACCGAATCGACAAGCGCCGGTTGATGGTCGTCCTGCAGATCGCGATGGGCCTGCAGGCGTTGGTCCTGGGCCTGCTCACCGTGACCGGCGCCGTGCAGCTGTGGGAGATCGGCGTGCTGGCCGCGCTCCTGGGTCTGAATAACGCCTTCGAGAACCCCGCGCGTCAGGCGTTCATGCTGGAGATGGTCGGCGCCGAGAGCCTGCGCAACGCCGTGAGCCTCAACTCCGTTCTGGTCAACGTCGCACGCAGCATCGGTCCGGCGGTGGCGGGCGTGTTGATCGCCACGGTCGGCGAGGGCGTGTGCTTCCTCGTCAACGCCGCCAGCTTCGCCGCCGTGGTCGCCTCGCTGAGGAGCCTCGATCGCAACGCCCTCTCCCCCAGCCCACCGAGTGGCCGCCAACCCGGACAGCTGCGGGAGGGCCTGCGCTACGTCAGGCGCACCCCGGAGCTCGGCGTGCCGCTCCTGATGATGGCCCTCGCGGGCGCCCTGGCCTATGAGTTCCAGGTCACCCTGCCGGTCATGGCGCGCGAGGGACTCCACGTGGGCGCCACCGGCTTTGGCTTCATGACCGCTGCGATGGGTGTCGGCGCGGTCGTGGGAGGCCTCTTCGTGGCTGCAAGAGGGCGGACGGGCCTGCCAACATTGGTGATGGCAGCGACGGCATTCGGCGTCGTGCTGCTGTTCGCCTCTTTGGCACCCGATCTCCCAGTTGAGCTCCTCGCGCTCGCGCTCGCCGGCGGAGCAAGTATTTCCTTCATGTCGACCGGCAACTCCACGCTGCAGCTCGGCGCCGCGCCGAGCATGCGCGGTCGTGTGATGTCCCTGTGGTTTGTCTCCTTCCAGGGGACCACGCCGATCGGGGCCCCGATCGTGGGCTGGATCATGGCCCTGGCCGGTGCCCGCGCCGGCCTCGGGGTCGGAGGTGTGACCTGCCTCCTGGTCGCGATCCTGGGCTTGGCGGCGCAGCGCCGCCTCACCCCGGGGTCGGTGAGAGCGGCGTTCGCCACGGGCACCAGGTAGCTCGGCCACGGGTCCTCGCCCAGTGAGGTCAAACGGTGACCTTCTCAAATCCGCCACCCATCATCAGGGTCCGCGAACAGTGCTCAGCCCCTCCCAGGTTTGGCCCATCGCTCTGGCGGGGGTTCGGGTTCACAAGGCCCCGACCGCGGTCGGGGCCTAAGCCAAAAAAGGCCTAAGCCTAAGCGCCGAGGAAAGTGACCGGAGCAACCGCCTGAGCACTTCCGGTCGGCGTCAACCGCACCCGCTCAATCGCCTCGGCGTAGAAGCCGTGGCGGGTGCCTGAGCGGGGCCCCAAGCCGATTCCGTAGGCCTCGTTCATCGCCGCTGCGAGGGTGGTCTTGAACGTGCGCCCGTGCCAGGCATGGGCCTCGGCAGCGGGCCCGACGTGGAGATGCACGAGCTCATGAAGGAGCGTCTCGAGAACGTCCCCGGGACGGATCCCTGGGTAGGCGGTGACCGAAAGGCGAAATTGAGCGGGCACCGCGAAGCCGAGGCGATTTGGTCGCCTGCGGGCCCGCCGCACCTTGAGCAGGGGTCGCTGCACGGCGAGTGGACCTCGCGCAAAGGTAGCCAGCGCACTCAGCCGGTCCAGCTCTTGCTCCAGCGCGACGCCGGCGACCAGGTAGTAGGCGGGATTGCGCGGCGGTGGGGTGGTCGTTCGGTGAGCGTCATTTACCGACCGTAGAAGGATCCTGGTTGGCATCGAGCAAAGTCTTCAGCAAGCCGCGGACACCCTGATGGACGGCCAAATCCAGGCAGGCGACGAACGGGACGAAACGCGAGATCCTGGTTGCCGGTTCACGCGCACATCTGGGACGCCACGCTGGGCCGCGCCGTCACTCGTGCAGTGAGGCGCGTGGCTGACCCCGATGATGGGGCCCTCAGGCGACTGCAGGCGGACGACGGTCTGCCCCCACGGCTCCTCGCGCACCGGATGCAGGACCTCGTAACCGTCTGCGACCAGCTCGTCCGCCGCCCCGTGGACGGCGTCAGCGTCGGCGACGTCGAACTCGAGGCTCACTTGGGGAGCGGTCGATCGGCGGGCCACGCAGATGTCCCGAAGCACGCCTGCGCCGCCTGGTGCAGCGGCCATACCCCGAAATGCTTGCAGCCGGGGAGCTGCTCGCTGTGGAGGTACTCCCCGTCCTTGTCGCCTTCAAGCGCCAGGCCGAGCGTGTCGACGTACAGCCGGCGGCTGACCGGGCGGGTCGGCGGCGATCACGGCGATTGTTGAGAGAAACTCGATCTTCATTTTGGCCTGCTCCTCATGTTCTCTGATCGCGACTGGGCCTGAATCCGAGTCCAGTCGAGGCGGGCACCCGAGACGCATTTTTCCCCCACGGGCCTTGACTGCGAGATCCAAGTTGCTAGGTTGAGCATCAATTCCGAGCCGCCGCGCCCAGGGCGCAGGCGGACGGGGGACCCAGGCAGTTGGGGCGAATGGGCCGGAGATCCGGCCCTAACGGCATCAGCCGCGAGCCCGTCAGCTAACCCCGTAGGAGCCAACAGGAGGTGGGTTGAGATGACCAGGATTGGTGCGAAAAAGGACTGTTCGCTCATAGCCCGAGCCGAGGCGGCATTGTCGGAGCTTGGAGGCCGGGCGACGCATAAGCGGAAGGCCAACCCTGAGGAGACGACGCTGGTTTGCGACGCGATGAGCAGACGCGTGGCGATCATCGACGCCGAGGCACCGGTCGCCGACGCCGCCGAGCGCTTGGCCGAGCAGGACCTCGGCGTGCTTGTCATCTGCCGGGCCGGCGATCGTTTGAGCGGCGTGATCACTGATCGCGACATCGTCGTCCGGGTGGTCGCCCAGGGGCTCGACCCAGATGAGCTGACGGTTGGCGAGTGCGGCTCAGGCGAGCCGGCAACCGTCTCTCCCCAAGAAACCCTCGAGGAGGCGGCACGGCGGATGGAGGAGCAGCAGGTGCGCCGGCTCCCGGTGACCGACGGAGGCCGCGTGATTGGGATCCTCAGCCAAACCGACCTCGCCGCGCACGGCGCCGATCGACGGGCCGGCCAGCTGCTCGAGCGCCTGGCACGGCGAGGCGGCGACCGGCGCTCGGCTCGCTGGCTGTTGGATCGGCCCTATTGGGACAGACGGTCCTCGATTGTCTCCGCGCCCCGCCTCCGCGGTGGCTCCTGACATTTCCCGCTTGGAATCGTTCATTCATTGATAGTCATCGACGTCTGGGGGAGAGAGAAGCAATGAAGAAACTCGATATAGGCAAAGCCGGGCACCGCAAAGGCTGATCGCCACCTTTCGCGCGCAGGGTCAACGCATGCCAGGAGAGCGCTCAGACAGATCCTCTGCCCTCAACCGGCTCGCCGAGCGCAGGGCGCTGGCGCCCCTGATCGAGCCGCCCTCAGCTGTCTTCTTCATCGGGTTTGCACTGGGCACAGTCGCCGCAATCGTGGCGATTCTCGTCGCCCTGATTCCCTGAGAATTCTTCCCTTGGCTCTCGAATCGGGGCCTCACCATCTACTCGCCCCACCAATTCGAAGCTTGCTCCGGCCTCTTCAGGTCGCGGTCAGGAGCGGAGCGTTGCAACGTTGTTGATCAGGACCCGGCTGTGCTCGGGCTGCCGTACATCAGCTGCGAGCCATCGGGTGGGCCGGCGGGGCCAGGCGGGCTGCTGGTACACGAGTAAGAGCTGGTGTCGATCAGCGCCAAGGAAACCTGCTGCCCGCCGTTGTTGAGCTGGAAGTAGCCGACGCTGAGTTCGGTGCCCGCTGGCATGGCCGCCGGATCGAAGGTGATATTGGGCTGCACACCGGATTGCGACGGAACGGGAGCCTCGCGTGGGGGCAAGGACACGACCTGCGAAAAGCCGCCCGGCGCGGGATCTGAGGAGCAGAAGCTTCCGGAGGTGACCTTTGCCGCAATGCCGTATTTGGCGAGGTCACTCTGCAGGGTCGCCGGGTCGAGGAACTCCTTCGAGTTGATGGTCAGCGTGGCCTTACCGTCGGGGCTTTTGACGAGCTTGAACGCCGCGGTGCGGATGGTTCCGGATGCCAAGATCCGTGCCGTGCCGTGCCCCGGGGCCGGACCGAGGGCGCTGGTCAGGCCGAGCGCCAGCGCGGTACCAACGGCGACGCCGGCGCCACCTCGATGATCACGTCGATGATCACGTCGACGTCTTTCGTCGGTCGCGGCGGGGAGCGGCCGGGTCGGTTATCCAGAGCGCGATCGTCGCCCCGCCGACGAAGACAACCTCGTCTATTAATTCGCCGAGTGCCGCCGCGCCGCGCTCGAGCAGGTCGATGCTCATCGGCGATTCGTTCCGGTACGGAGGCTCTCAGAGAGATGTTTCGTGGCAAGAGAGCGAATCCGGCCGTCACCGAGACGGATGGCGTCGATCAGGGCTAGGCGCTCTGCCATCCTCGGATCCCTTCGCGCGATCGCGGGTGCGTTCTCGTGCAGCGGTTGGAGCGCCACGCCGCGTGCCCTCCCCTTCCGGTCGGGCCATACGGGAGGCGGCTCGTTAGCTGGGGCGAGCTCGCCATCGAGCGGTGGCGCCGCCCATGCAGTCGGCACGCCTCGGATCAAGCCGCCCTGCCGGACTGGAAACAGGTACTTGAGCCCATGGATGAGGAACTCTTCGGCGTTGGAGCGGTTGACCCGTTGTCGCTCCGAGTCGAGCAGGCGCGCCTCACCCAGTCGCTTCAACGCCCGGTGCACGCCAGCGGGATCGAGGCCGACGCTCCCTCCGAGCGAGCGCACGGTCCAACCCTCCGGCTCGTCGACGAGCTTCAGCAGCAAAAGGACGTCCTGACCCTTGATCATCGGGTTCAGGATAGCTGGTTGTTTCATGTTTCGCAACATGAAACAACAATCGGGGCGCCCGGATTTGAACCGGGGACCTCACCGACCCGAACGGTGCGCGCTACCAGGCTGCGCCACGCCCCGAGAGTCGGCGATTATCCCAGACCGCGCCGGAACTACTGCACTGACTTGATCGCCGCCTCGATCTGGGACAAGGTTGGACCTTCCAGAAGGGTGTGGCTGCCGCGCGGGCCGGTGACAACCATCGCCTGCCCTTCGACCTGGATACCTTCTTCGCCGGCCTGGATTTCTCGCGGCGTGCGAACTTCGAGATCGGTGGCGAGCTTTTCGGAGGCGGCGAGTTTCCTGGCGATCGCCCCGTTTGGTCCCCTGTTCTTTTCCAGGTAGCTTTTCCATTCCGGCACGTTCATTTCTTCGACCGAGTTGGCGATCGAATCGAGGAAGCCCTGGGTGACACCCTGCCGTTTCGCTTCTTCCTGGTTGCGGAAGAAGAGATAGGTGTACTGCCACCCATCCCCCTGCTGAGCTGCCGCTTCTGCCCCGTAGAAGCCAACCTCGGTCGGGTTTTCGGCAACCGAGTAGTGGCGGTAGAGGAGCTTGACCTGGCCAGACCGGACGTAGGGTTCGACCAGACCGGGAATCGTGGTCAGAAACGCCTTGCGGCAAGTCGCGCACTGGAGGTCGTTGAAGACCTGGATCGTGACCGGCGCGCTGGCCGAGCCGAGCCGATCCCCCGCCTGTTCGACGCCACCGAAGATCTCCTGCGTTTCGTTGATGCCCGCGATCCTGACCACCGGCTTGCCGCCCTTCTGGGTCGCGATACCGACCAAGGCGTAGCCGAGCCCGAAGAGCCCGAAGAGAAGGAGGGCGAGAACCCACAACCGGCCACGGCGGGGGAGCGGATGGGCGGCGACCTCGGACATCGCCGCGGATTATCCCGGTTTGAAAGCGTGCCGATTGACGCAATATGCGGCTACCCGATTGACACGTCCGCCGCCACCGGTAAATAATCCCCCTACTCACTTTCAACTACATTGGAGGTCCGCCGTGGCCAATCACCTGACGCCCACCGAGCTTGCCGAGGAACTGCACATGCAGCGGCAGGAAGTGATCGGCAAGTGCATGCAGATGGGCGTTCCGATCCTCCATGGCCGCATCGACCGCAGCCTCTTCCTCACCTCGCTGCGCCAACCGGCACCCGAGGCAAAGGCCCCTCAGGCCTCGACCGCGCTTCACTGAATTAGACTTCCCCGCAATGGGGCGGGGAACAAAATCAAAGACGCTCGCTGACCTGCTGCCGCTCGCCGCGCGGCTCTACGGCGACGCTCCCGCGGTCCGCTACATGCAGGACGGCAGCTGGGTCGACCGCAGCTTCGACGAGGTCACCGAGACGGTGCGAGCGCTGTCGCTCGGCCTGATCGACCTCGGCGTGGGCAAGGGCGACAAGGTCTCAATCCTCGCCAATACCCGTCCTGAGTGGACCTACTTCGACTTCGCGGCGCTTTCGGCCGGCGCGGTCGTCGTCCCGATCTATCAGACCAACTCGCCTGACGAGTGCCGGTACGTGCTGGAGAACTCCGACGCCAAGGTGGTCGTGGTCGAGGACGACGAGCAGATGGAGAAGATCCGCGCCGTCCGCGACCGCTTGCCGAAGCTCGAGCAGGTTGTACGGATGACCGGCTCCAGCGAGGACGCGATCTCGATGGGAGACCTGCAGGCCCGCGGCGAAGGGCGCGACCCCGGGGATTGGGAGGCGCGCTGGAGCTCGGTCGCCCCGGAGGACATCTGCACCTTCATCTACACCTCCGGCACCACCGGCCCGCCGAAGGGCTGCATCATCAGCCACGGCAACTACCGGGCAATGCTCGACATGGTCAACGAGACCAGCGTGGTCGAGCCCGATGACGTCTCCTACCTCTACCTCCCCCTGGCCCACTCCTTCGCCCTATTGATCCAGCTCGGCAGCTTCGACCTCGGCGCCACCCTCGCCTTCTGGGAGCGCGACCCGCTGAAGATCCTGCCCAACCTGGCCGAGCTGAAGCCGACCTACTTCCCCTCCGTGCCACGCATCTTCGAGAAGATCTACACGGCCGCGACCAGTGGCATGGAAAAGGAGGGCGGCCTGAAGAAGGCGGTCTTTGACTGGTCGATTGGGGTCGGCAAGAGGATGCGCGCGGCGGAGCGAGGCGGAGCGAGGCCGGGGTTCCTCCTGCGCAAGCAATACGAGTTCGCCGACCGGCGTGTGCTCTCCAAAATCCGCGGGTTGTTTGGCGGGCAGCTGCGACTGGCGGTCTCCGGCGCGGCGCCGATCAACCCCGAGATCCTGCGCTTCTTCGACGCCGCGGGGGTCCTGGTGCTCGAGGGTTGGGGGATGACCGAGACCTCGACCGCGGCGACGATCTCAACCCCAGACGATTTCAAGGTCGGCACGATCGGCAAACCGTTCCCCGGCTGCGAGGTGAGGATCGCCGAGGACGGCGAGATCCTGGTCAAGGGCCCCAATGTCTTCCAGGGCTACTACAAGAACGAGGAGGCGACGGAGGAGACGATCGTCGACGGCTGGCTGCACACCGGCGACATCGGCGAGATCGACTCCGACGGCTTCATCAAGATCACCGGCCGCAAAAAGGACATCATCATCACCGCCGGGGGCAAGAACATCACCCCCGCCAACCTCGAGGCGGAGATCAAGCAGCACCCCCTGGTATCCCAATGCGTGGTGGTCGGCGACCGACGGCCCTATCTGGTGGCGCTGGTCACCCTCGACCCCGACGAGGTCCTCGCCTACGCCAGGGAGCACGGCCTGCCGCAGGACCCCGCCCAGCTCGCCGCGAACGCGGAGATCAAGGCGGCAATCGATGCCCACGTGGAGAAGATCAACCAGCGCTTCGCCCGGGTCGAGCAGATCAAGAAGGTGGCGATCCTCCCCGCCGACCTCTCGCAGGAGAGCGGTGAGCTGACGCCGACGCTGAAGGTGAAGCGGGCGGTCGTCGCCGCCAAGCACGAGCCGGAGATCGAAGCCCTCTACGCGGCGTAGACCTAGGCTTCGCCGGACTGACGGAGCAGGACCGACGTGGTCTGCTCGAGGACCCGTCGCCAGGCGGAGATCTGCTCCGGCTCCTCCTCCGCGGCGCGCTCCACCACCCGGCGAACGCGGCGCTCGGAGATCTCCAGACCGTGGCGCTCAGCGATCTCCCTGTAGCGGTCGTAGTCCTGGGCGAGGGTGGCGGTGACCGATTCGAAGCCATGTCGGGCGATCTTCAGCCGCCGCGAGTAATCCATGATCGGCGTGCCGAACATCAACTCGTCGTTCGGTTCGGGCTCGATCAGGATGATGTCCACCCCGGGGTACTTCTCCTGCCAAATCTCGACCGACTGGTGCAGGCGGGCGTGGGCGATCAGCCGGAAGGTCTGGTTGGCGATCGCCGGCAGACCCATGTCGGAGACCCGCCGCACGCGGCTGCCGAAGACGGTCGGGATCGTCTTCTCGAAGTCGTTGACGTAGGGCACCAGAGGGTTCACGACGACGATGAACTTGGCGCCCTTCTCCACCGCGATGTCGACGTTGGTGGTGGAGCGGATGCCGCCATCGACCATCTGGCGGCCCTTCAGCTCGACCGGCTTGTAGACGACCGGCAGCGCGGTCGAGCACTCGATCGCTTTGGAGATCGGCACATCGGACCAGCCCTTCTCACCGAAGACGATCCGCTCGCAGGTATCGAGGTCGGTCGCCGTCAGGTAGAGCTCGGGGTCCAGCAGGCGGAAGTCGTTGGTCCGGCCGCCCTCGCCGAGCACCCCGGCGACGTAGCCGTCAATCCCGGAGCCCGAATACAGGCCGCTGGGCAGGGCCTCGGCGAGTCCTACCCCGATGTCGATCGCCGAGAGCTCGCCGATCCGCGCCAGGGCGCGTAGGAGCTCCAAAGAGCGCAGCGGTAGCGAGGCGGCCTTGCGCAGGAAGCCGAGGTAGTTGGGCCGCAGCACCTTGTCCAGGTGAAGATCCTCCAGCTCGGAGGAGACCCGCTCGTTCAGCACCTGCATCATTTCGTCAGGGGTGATGCCGTTGGCCAGCATCCCGGCGACGAAGGAGCCGGCGCTGGTGCCGACGTAGATGTCAAAGCTGTTTACGGTGCTGTTGACCGCGAGCAGGTCGAGGGCGCGCAGGGCGCCGATCTCATAGACCCCGCCCGTGAAGCCGCCGCCGCCCAGGACCAGAGCGGTCTTGGAGGGACGCTTGCGGGATCGGCGTCGCCGAGGTTGGGACTCGATGTCCACAACTTTTCCCATAAACGTGATTATCTCAGGGAATGAGGCGGCGCCTCGCACCACTCCTCGCGGCCCTCCTCCTCGCCACGCCACCGGCGGGCGCAGGGGCCGCATCCGGGCAGTCCTGCCAGGCACTGAAAGGAGACCTCGTGCGCGGAGGCGGCATTGCCAGCGGCCTGATGGTGGTCGAAGTCGGCAGCGGCAAGGTGCTCTGCCAGCGGGCGGCCCAGACGCAGCGGCCGCTGGCCTCGAACATGAAGCTGTTCACCACCTCGACCGCGCTGAGCCGGCTAGGACCTGACTACCGCATCCCGACCAGGGTCTTCAGCGACGGCAGCCTGGAATCGAACGGCGTCCTGCGCGGCAGCCTTTACCTGAGGGGCGACGGCGACCCGACGCTCGGGGTGCCCGCCTTCTACGATCGCTTCACCAATGGGCTGGGCACCAACCTGCTCGCCCTCGCGCCGCAGATCCGCGCCGCCGGGATCCACTCGGTGACCGGCAGGCTCTACGCCGACGACACGATCTTTGACCGGCGGCGAGGGGTGGCCTCCTCCGGCTATGCGACCAGCCCCTACATCGGCCCCCTCTCCGGCCTCTCCTTCGACTCCGGCTACAGCAGCCCGGGGGCCACAGGCTTTGCCGGCGAACCGGCGAAGCTTGCCGCTTCGACCCTGGCCCGGTCGCTGCGCGCGGCGGCGGTCACGATCTCCCCTCAGGTGGCGCTGCGGGGAACCCCAGCGGGGGCCAAGCAGGTCGCCGTGGTCCGCTCGCCGGCCCTGAACCGGATCATCAACTTCACCGACGTCTACTCTGACAACTTCTTCGCCGAGACCCTGATCAAGCTGCTCGGGGCGCGTTTTGGCGGCGCCGGCACGACCGCGGCGGGCGCCGCGGTCGTCGCCCGTTTCGCCCGCCAGCAGAAATCCGGCGTCCACGCTGTCGACGGCTCCGGCCTCAGCCCCTCGGGTCGCGCTTCACCAAGCGAGGTGGTCGACCTGCTGGAATCGATGCGAACCGCCCCGGTCGGCGAAGACTTCATCCGCGACCTCCCCCTGGCGGGGCACCAGGGCACGGTCGCCTCGCGCATGCTGGGGACCCCGGCGGATGGCCGCTGCCGGACCAAGACCGGCACCCTGACCGGGGTCAGCAACCTCTCCGGCTACTGCTTCAACCGCGACGGGAAGACGATGATCTTCTCCATCCTGATGAGCGGGGTGGGTGACCTCGAACTCGCACACCTCGAGCAGGACAGGATCGCCGCAGCGATCGCCGGCTACTGAATCAGGGCCCGCAGCCCCTCCTCGTCGATCACCTCGACGCCCAGCTCCTCCGCCGTGGCGAGCTTGGAGCCGGGGCTCTCGCCGGCGATCACCCAGTCGGTCTTCTTCGAGACCGAGTTGACAATCCTGCCGCCGGCCGCCTTGATCAGCGCCGCCGCCTCCTCCCGGGTGAGGCTTGGCAGGGTTCCGGTGAGGACCAGTGTCCGGCCCTCCAGGGACCCGCCGGAGGGGCGGCGTTCGGAGGGGTCCTGCGCCAGCCGCAGGCCCTTCGCCCGCAGCTTCTCGATCAACTCCCAGGTGCGCTCGTCGGCCAGCGACTCGGCGATCTGCAGGGCCATGATCGGCCCCACCCCCTCAACCCCCTCGATCCGCTCGGGGTCGGCCGCGCGCAGTGCATCGATCGAGCCGAAATGGTCGGCAAGTGCCTCCGCCGTGACCTGGCCGACGCCGGGCAGGCCGAGCGCGTAGAGGACGCGCTTGAAGGGGCGGGAGCGGGAGGCATTGATCGCCGCCGCCAGGTTGCGAGCGGAAACCTCGCCGAACCCCTCGAGCTCAACCAGCCGTTCCTCGCTCAGCTCGTAGATCTCGGCGACATCCTCGATCAGGCCCAGCTCGAGCAGGCGCAGCGCCTGCTTCTCACCCAGCCCGTCGATGTCCATTGCCCCTTTGCTGACGAAGTGCTTGACGTGCTGGAATGACTGACCGGGGCAGCCGGCGCGGTTGGGGCAGACCGTGAAGACGGCACCCTCGGGCTTGACGGTCTGAGTACCGCAGGCGGGGCAGCGCTTCGGCGGGCTGGGTTTGCGGGCGCGCTTGTTCTGGCGCGGCAGCTTGGGCGAGACGACCTGGGGGATCACATCACCGGCGCGCATCACGACCACCTCGTCCCCCACCCGCACGTCCTTGCGCGCCAGGTCCTCCTCGTTGTGGAGGGTCGCGGTGCTGATCGTGACGCCGCCGACGTGGACCGGCTCGAGCATCGCAAAGGGAACCAGGTGGCCGGTGCGGCCGACGTTCCAGACGACGTCGTGGATCCTCGTCGTCGCCGTTGTCGGGGCGAACTTCCAGGCGATCGCCCAGCGCGGCTCGCGGCCGACCACTCCAAGCTCCCGCCACAGCGCCCGCTCGTCGATCTTGACCACGACGCCATCGATCTCGTAGTCGAGCGAGTCGCGGCGCTCCTCCCACCAGCGGCAACGCTCGACCACGGAGTCGATGCCGGAGTGGTGAGCGGTGTCGGGGTTGACCTGGAAGCCGCGCTCGGCCAGCCAGGCGATCTCCTCGCTGTGGGTAGGGAGATCGAGCTCGCCGCTGGCACCCAGGCCATAGCACCAAATCGAGAGCGGGCGTTCGGCGGCCAGGGCCGGATCGAGCTGGCGGATCGAGCCGGCGGCAGAGTTGCGCGGGTTGGCGAAGGTCGCCTCGCCGGCCGCCGCACGGCGTTCGTTCAGCGCCCTGAAGTCGGCGATCGGCAGGTAGACCTCGCCCCGCACTTCGACCAGCGCCGGCCCGTCCTCAATCCTCACTGGGATCGCCGCGATCGTGCGCAGATTCTGGCTGACGTCCTCGCCCACCCGGCCGTCGCCGCGGGTGGCACCGCGGGCCAGCGCCCCGTTCTCGTAGGTGAGCGCGATCGCCAGGCCGTCGATCTTTGGCTCGGTCGTGTAGCTGAACTCCGCGGCGCTGATATCGAGCCGCCTCAGGTGGTTGCGCACTCGCGTCTCCCAGGCCCGCAGCTCCTCCTCGTTGCGGGCGTTGGCCAAGGACAGCATCGGCTCGGCGTGCTCAACCCGCTCAAAGCGCTCCAGCGGCGCGGCGCCGACTCGCTGGGTGGGCGATCGGGCGCTGCGCAGGTCCGGGCGCTGGGCCTCGATCGAACGCAGCTCGTCGAGCAGCGCGTCGTACTCCTCGTCGCCGATCTGGGGGTCATCGAGGACGTAGTAGCGGTGGTTGTGGTGCTCCAGCAGCCCCCGCACCTCGGCGGCGCGCGAGTCAAGGTCCAGCCGCGTGCTGCGCTCGCTCGGGCTCATTCCAGCAGCCCTCTGCTTCGCTCAGGGCCGCGGCCCAGGGCCGCATCCGCGGCCTGGCCTGCCCTCACACGCACGAGGACAGCATCGCCTCGAGGTCCCATCCTCGCAACCGCTCCAGGCCGCCGCGGTCGGTGAGGTCGAAGTGGATTGGGGTGACCGAGATCCTCCCCTGCGAAACCGCCAGAAGGTCGGTGCCCTCCTCGTCCTCGAACCCAGGCTGCCAACCGTAGATCTCGTAATGGCGGCGGGTCCCCGACTCGCCGACCAGCTTCAGCTCGTCGTTGTAGATCCGCTTCCCCAGTCTCGTCACCTCGACTCCCGCGGGGTCGCTGGCCGGACAGTTGACGTTGATCAGGGTCGATGCCGGCATCGACTCGGTCGCCAGGCGCCTGGCCAGCTGGGCCAGGAAGGACGCGGCGAGGCCGAACTCGAACCGCCCGCTGACGTATCCCATGCCGCCGCCGGAGGACTGCTGGGAGATCGCCAGAGCCGGGATGCCGAGCACGATCCCCTCAAAGGCCGCGGCTACGGTACCCGAGTAGGTGATGTCGTCTCCCAGGTTGGCGCCATGGTTGATGCCGGAGACGATCAGGTCCGGGGGAGCACCGAGCAGCCCCAGCGCGGCGAAGCGAACGCAGTCGACCGGAGTGCCATCGGTGGCGTAGCCACGGTCCCCATCGCCGAACTCGACCTCCTCGACCGCCAGGGGAGAGCGGGTGGTGATGCTGCGCGCGGTGGCGCTGCGATTGGAGTCCGGCGCGATCACGTCCAGCTCCAACCCGTCCAGGTCCCGCAGCGCCCGCCGCGCCGCCTGCAGACCCGGAGCGGTGATCCCGTCGTCGTTGGTCAGGAGTACGCGCACCCGATCGATTCTAGGTGTAGGAGACGGACTCCAGATAAAGGCCATGAGCTGGAGCGGTATCGCCCGCCTCGCTGCGCCGGGCTCCGTCGAGCAGGCGGCGGAAGTCATCGACGGCGCGGCGACCGGCGGCGACCTCGAGCATGGTGCCGACCAGCACGCGGACCATGTTGTGCATGAAGGCGTCGGCGCTGACGCGAAAGCTGAGCAGATCGCCCTCGCCGTTCCACTCGGCATGCAGGATGTCGCGCTGGAAGCGGACATGGTCGGTCTGAGTCGGGGTAAAGGCGGTGAAGTCGAGGAGGCCCCGCAGGGCGGCGGCGCACTCGCCGAGGGCATCGCGGTCAACGCGGTGGGGCCACCACAGGGCGCGTCCCAGCTCGAAGGGGCTCGGCGCCGAGCGGGCGAGCACCCGGTAGAGGTAGGTGCGCGACCCGGCGTCACGCCGGGCGTCGAAGCCCTCCTCGATAACGCTGACGGCGGTGACCGTGACCTCGTCGGGCCCGATCCCGTTCAGCCTCCGCCCCAGGCCCGGCGCGATGGCCGCCCCGAGCTCGAAGCTGGCCACCTGCCCCAGGGCATGGACCCCCGCGTCGGTGCGCCCGGCGACCGTCAGCCGCACCGGCTCCCTCAGTACAGCCTCGAGGGCGGCCTCCAGCTCCCCCTGCACGGTTCGCTGGCCGGGCTGAGCCGCCCAACCGGAGAACCCCGACCCGTCGTATTCAATATCCAGGCGGACGGAGCCGGGGCTCAAACCAGCTCGAGGTAGACCATCTCGGTCGAATCCGAGCGCCGTGGCCCGAGCTTGACGATGCGCGTGTAGCCCCCCGGACGCTCCGTGTAGCGCGGCGCGACCTCTTCAAAGAGCTTGTGAACGATGAACTTGTCGTTGTGCAGCGTCGCCAGTGCCTGGCGCCGGGCATGCAGGTCGCCCCGCTTGGCGAGGGTGATCAGCTGCTCGACCTCTGGCTTGACCGCCTTGGCCTTCGCCTGGCTGGTCTTGATCCGCTCGTGCTCGATCAACTGCTTGGAGAGGTTGGCGAGAAGAGCCTCGCGGTGTGCGGCATCGCGACTCAGCTTGTTGCGCTTCTTGCGGTGACGCACGGCTCTCCTCCTCCCAGAACTTGCTCAGTCGCCCTGCAGGTCAAGCCCGCGGGAGTGAAGGGTCTCGATCACTTCCTCGATCGACTTCTGGCCGAAGTTGGGGATCGCGTTCAGCTCCGAGCGGGACTTGCGCACCAGGTCGCCCACCGTCTGCACCCCGGCGCGCTTGAGGCAGTTGTAGGAGCGCACGCCCAGTTCCAGCTCCTCGATCAGGATCTCGTCCAGGCCGTTGGCGCCGGCGGCGCCGTCGCCGTTGGGGCCGGCGAGCGGGTCGCTCGGCAGCGCCGCGATCTGGTCGCGCGCGGTCAGTTCCTCGACCCGCTCGGCGTCGGTGAAGATCGCCAGGCTCTTGATCAGGATCTCAGAGGCCTCGCGCAGCGCCGCCGCAGGCTCGATCGAGCCGTCGGTCTCAAGGTCGAGGGTGAGTTTGTCGAAGTCGGTCCGCTGCCCCACCCGGGCCGTCGCGACCGCATAGGAGGCGCGCCGGATGGGGGAGAAGATCGAGTCGATCGGAATCACGCCGATCGGCTGCTCGTCGGACTTGTTCTCCTCCGCCGGCGAGTAACCGCGGCCACGGCCGATCGTCAGGTAGACCTCGAGCTTGGTTTTCTTCTCCAGCGTCGCGATCGGCGCCTCGGGGTTGAGGATCTCGACCCCGGAGGGCAGGTCGATGTCCTTGGCCTTGACCTCACCGGGGCCGGTGGCGACCAACGGCGCCTCGACCTCGTCGGCGTCGGTGTGCATGCGGACGACGAGGTCCTTGAGGTTGAGGATGATGTCGGTGACGTCCTCCTTGACGCCGGGTACGGTCGAGAACTCGTGCGCCACGCCCTCGATGCGGACGCTGGTGATCGCTGCGCCGCCAAGGGAGGAGAGCAGCACCCGGCGCAGACCGTTGCCGAAGGTGTAGCCGAAGCCCTTGTCCAGCGGCTCGATCGTGAACGTGCCGCGGCGGTCGTCCGCCTTCTCGGCGGTGATGCGTGGGACCTGAAAGTCAGTGGTCATGGGTTCCTTGCGTATGCGTGTGCAGAAAACTGGCGGTCGCTACTTGGAGTACAGCTCGACGATCAGCTGCTCCTGGACCGGGGCCGATATCTCGGAGCGCTCCGGATAGCGCAGGACCTTGGCGGTGAGCGAGTCGTGATCGGCCTGCAACCAGGCCGGCACGGTAGAGACGAGCTCCGTCGCCTGCCGCACGGTGTCGTTGGCGGCCGAGCTCGATTTGATCGAGATGATGTCCTCCGGACGCACCTGGTAGGAGGGTATGTCGACCCGACGGCCGTTCACCATCCAGTGCCCGTGGCGAACGAGCTGACGGGACTGGCGCCGCGAGGCGGCGAAGCCAAGACGCACCAGCACGTTGTCCAGGCGCGACTCCAGCAGGCGCAGGAGGTTCTCGCCCGTGACGCCGTCCTGGCGCGAGGCCTTGTCGTAATAAGCGCGGAACTGCTTCTCGAGCACCTGGTAGTAACGCCGCGTCTTCTGCTTCTCGCGCAGCTGCACCCGGTACTCGGACTGACGCATCCGGCCGCGCCCGTGCTCGCCCGGCGGGTAGGAGCGGCGCTCGACCCCGCACTTGTCGGTGAAGCAACGCTCGCCCTTGAGGAAGAGCTTCTGCCCCTCGCGGCGGCACTGCTTGCACTGGGGGGAGGTGTCGCGGGCCATCAGCGCACCCCCGCCTCGGGTGCCATCAGCTGGCAAAAGAGCCGCCCATCAGTGCTCGATCCGCGGGCCCTCACACGCGCCTGCGCTTCTTCGGTCGACAACCGTTGTGGGCCTGGGGGGAGACGTCCTTGACGGTGGTGACGTCGAGACCGGCCGCCTGCAGCGAGCGGATCGCCGTCTCGCGGCCGGAGCCGGCGCCCTTGGCGAACACCTCGACCTTCTCCAGGCCGTTTTCCATGCCCTTCTTGGCCGCCGAGTCGGCGGTCACCTGAGCGGCGAAGGGGGTCGACTTGCGGGAGCCTTTGAACCCGGCCGAACCGGCGGACTCCCAGGCAATCACATTGCCGTCGGTGTCGGTGAGAGTGACGATCGTGTTGTTGAAGGATGTCTTGATGTGTGCCTGACCGTAGGTGACGTTCTTCTTCACCCGGCGGCGCGCGCGGCCCTTGGCGGGTTTTTTCTCGGCCATCCGCTCCCCTACCTGGTCGGCTTGCGCTTGCCGGCGACGCTCATCCGGCGCGGGCCCTTGCGGCCGCGCGCGTTGGTCTTGGTCCGTTGGCCCCGGACCGGCAGGCCGCGGCGGTGGCGCAGCCCTCGGTAGGAGCCGACCTCCATCAGCCGTTTTACGTCCTGTGAGCGCTCGCGCCGCAGGTCGCCCTCGACCTCGCGCTGCTCGACCGCTTCGCGCAGCCGCACGACCTCGTCCTCGGTCAGGTTCTTCACCAGCGTGTCCGGGTCGATCTTGGTTTCGGCCAGAATCTCCCCCGCGGTCGAGCGACCGATCCCGAAGATGTAGCTGAGCCCGATTTCGACCCGTTTCCCGACTGGGATGTTTACCCCTGCGATCCGCGCCATCAGATCTCTACCCCTGCCGCTGCTTGTGGCGGGGGTTCTGACAGATCACGAGAACCGCGCCGTTGCGGCGGATGATCTTGCACTTCTCGCACATCGGTTTTACGGAAGCTCGAACCTTCATCGCTCCGGTCTCGTATCGAAAACAGGACTCCCGCACGCCTCAGGAGTTAGGCGGCAGGCACAAACACTGGCCCTCTGGGCCGACCGGGAAAGATAGCAGGAGCGGGTGGCCGGGCGATCCGGCGCTCAGCCCTCGACCAGAACGATGGTGAAGCCGTCATAGCCCTTGGCGCCGACGGTCTGGATCGTGGTGGCGCTGACCCGGGGCTCGGCGGCCAGCATCTGGTGAAAGCGGCGCTGGGCTTTGGTGGCTGGGTCCTCGCTCTCAGCTTCGATCAGGGTCCCGTCGCGCACCACGTTGTCGGCGACGATCAGGGCTCCGGGGCGCGAGTGCTCCAGCGCCCATGCGAAGTAGGCGGGCGTGTTGACCTTGTCGGCATCGATGAAGGTCAGGTCAAATGGCCCGGCGCCCTCCGCGTCCAGCACCGGCAGGGCCTCGAGCGCCGGTCCGACCCTCAGCTCGACGACCCGATCCAGCCCCGCGCGCGAGATGCTCCTGCCAGCCACCTCGGCGTGCTCAGGACTCGCCTCCAGCGTGATCAGACGCCCGTCGGCCGGCAGGGCTCGCCCCAGCCAGATCGTGCTGTAGCCGCCGAGGGTCCCGAACTCCAGCGCCGTGCGGGCCCCGATCGTCCGCGCCAGCAGGTAGAGCAACTTCCCCTGCGGTGAGGGGACCTGGATCGCCGGCAGCCCCGCCGCGTCGCTATCCCGAAGCGCCGCATCCAGCGCCTCGTCGTGCGGTGCCAAAAGCCCGCCGGTGTACTCATCGACCGCCGTCCATTGCTCCCGGCTCATGCGCTGAGGTCTCCCGGATCCTGATGCCAGGGGGTGAGGATGCGCGGCCCCTCAGCGCCCACCGCGACGGTGAACTCGAAATGGGCGGCCAGCGATCCATCCTGAGAGTAGACGGCCCAGCCGTCATCCCCCATCCGCACCAGCGGCCCGCCGGCGTTGACCATCGGCTCGATCGCCAAGACCGTGCCCTCCTCCAGCAGCGGCCCCCTGCCGGACTCGCCGAAGTTGGGGACCTGCGGATCCTCGTGCATTTCGCGGCCGATCCCATGGCCGACCAGGGTGCGGATGATCGAGAGGCCCTCGATCTCGACCGCGCGCTGGATCGCCGCAGATACGTCGCCGAGGTGGTTGCCCGGTCGCATCCGCTCGACCCCGGCGAACAGCGCGGCCCTGGTCACGTCGAGAAGATCGCGGGCCTTGGCGTCGATCGATCCGATCGGCACCGTGATCGCAGCATCGGCCACCCAGCCGTCCTTGACCACGCCCACGTCGAGGGAGAGCACGTCGCCCCGCTTCAGCTCATAGGGCCCCGGAATGCCGTGGACGACCATCGAGTTGGGCGAAGCGCAGATCGAGCGGGGGAAGCCACGGTAGCCCTTGAAGGCGGGCTCGGCGCCCTGGGAGCGGATGAATCTCTCGGCCGCCTCGTCGAGCTCCCCGGTGGTCACACCGCTGCGCGCCTTGGCCTCCAGGATCCTCAGACAGCGGACCAAGACGTCGCCCGCCGCAGCCATCTTCTCGACCTGCTCGGGCGTCTTGGGGATGATCATCCGGTACACGCTATTGGTCCCGCCTAGATGCCCTCGTCGGCCTGGAGTTTCAATGTCGCCAGGGTGCGGCGCACCTCCTCCTCGACCTCGTCGGGGGGCGCAGCGCCGTCGATCCGGCGCAGCAGGCTCTGGCGGTCGTAGTACTCGACCAGCGGCTCGGTCTTTGTGTGGTAGGTCTCCAACCGCCTGGCGATCACCTCGGGCTCGTCGTCGTCGCGGACGAGGAGCGGGCTGGCGTCGATGTCGCACACCCCCTCCCGCTCGGGTGGGTTGAACTCGAGGTGAAAGACGTGGCCGTTCTCGGCACAGGTGCGCCGGCCGCCCAGCCGCTGCATCACCTCCTCATCGGAGACGTCGATAAGCAGCACGCCGGAGACCGACCGGCCAAGCTCCCTCAGCCTGCCGTCCAGCGCCTCGGCCTGCGGTGCGGTGCGGGGGAAGCCGTCGAGGATGAACCCATCGGCCGCCTCCTGGGAGTCGATCCGCTCGGCGATCACGCCGACGATCACCTCATCCGGGACCAGGTCGCCGCGGTCCATGTAGTCCTTCGCGCTGCGTCCGAGCTCGGTCTCCTCGCGCACCGCCCCCCGCAGGATGTCCCCGGTCGCGTAGTAGGGAAGCTGCAGATCCTCCTGCAGCCGCTCTCCCTGGGTGCCCTTTCCCGAGCCGGGAGGGCCCAAAAGGACGAGATTGAGTTCAGCCATGACTTGGAATCCGAAATTCAGGTCTCGCGCGGAGGGATATCCAGCATTTCGTGGGACGCGGCGAGGTGGGTGAGGGAAGCGCACCTGCTCGTGCATCGCCCGATCCAACCGACCGAGGACCGCGGTATGCGCCGGTTTGCGGCGGCCACGCCTGAAGTTATTTCAAAAACCCCTCGTAGTTGCGCATCATCAGCTGAGCCTCGAGTTGCTTAACGGTTTCCAGCGCCACGCCGATGACGATCAGGATCGATGTCCCGCCGAAATAGAAGTTGGCCGAGGTCTGGTTGATCAGGATCGTCGGCATGGCCGCCACCGCGCCCAGGTAGAGGGCCCCGGGGAACGTGAGACGGGAGAGGATGCGATCGAGGTACTCGGCGGTCGGCCTGCCGGGCCTCACTCCGGGGATGAAGCCGCCGTATTTCTTCAGGTTGTCGGCCTGGTCGACCGGGTTGAAGGTGACCGCCGTGTAGAAGTAGGTGAAGATGATGATGAAGAGCACCTCGCCGACCACGTAGGCCCAGCCGCTGGGGCTGAAAAAGGCGGCAAATTCCAGCGCGGTCGGGGTGTTCAGCAGCTGGCCGATGGTGGGCGGGAAGGCCATGATCGAGGCGGCGAAGATCACCGGGATGACGCCGGCCATGTTGACTCGCAGCGGCAGGTAGGTGGAGCCGCCTGAGGTCATTTTGCGGCCCACCATCCGTTTCGCGTACTGGACCGGGATTCTCCGCTGCCCCTCCTGCACGAAGACGATCGCGACGATCACCGCCAGCGCGATGAAGGGCATCATCACCACGAAGATCTGGTCCGGGTTGGTCCACCATTTGGTGATGCCCTCCGGTATGCGCGAGGCGATGGAGGCGAAGATCAGCAGGGAGATGCCGTTACCCACCCCGCGCTGGGTGATCAGCTCCCCCAGCCACATCAAAAGCGTGCAGCCGGCGGTGAGGCAGACCACGATGAGGAAGACCTTGGTGAAGGTCAGCTTGCCGATCACGCTGGTGCCCGACTGGCTCCCCAGCGAGCGGAACAAGAAGACGTAGCCCAGCGACTGGCCTAAGGCCAGGCCGACGGTGAGGTAGCGGGTGTACTGGGTGATCTTCTGCTGGCCGACTTCTCCTTCTTTGGAGAGTCGCTCCAGCGAGGGCACCACCACGGTGAGCAGCTGGAGCATGATCGAGGCGGTGATGTAGGGCATGATCCCCAGCGCGAAGAGGCTGAGGCGCGAGAGGCTGCCGCCAGAGAAGAGGTTGAGGAAGGGGAGGATCCCGGTGCCGCCGAAGCTACTGGAGAGGCCCTTGACGGCGTTGACATTGACCCCAGGCGCCGGGATGTAGGCGCCGAGCCTGTAGAGCAGCAGCATCGCCGCGGTGAAGGCGAGCTTCTTGCGGATGTCGGCGACACTGAAGGCGTTCGCGATCGTCCGGAGCATTAGGGCTCCAGAGTCTCGCAGGTGCCGCCGGCCGCCTCGATCTTCTCCTTGGCGGCGGCGCTGAAGGCCTGCGCACGGACCGTCAACTTCTTCGAGATATCGCCGCGGGCAAGGATCTTGACCGGGTCCGAGCGCTTGGCCAGACCCTTCGCCTTCAGCGTCTCGGGCGTCACCTCCCCCCCGGCCTCGAAGCGCTCCTCGAGGTCGGAAAGGTTGACCGGCTGTGTCCTGGTTCGGAAGTTCTCGAAGGGCATCGACTTCTTCATGTGCGGCCCGCGCAGCTTTCGCATCCGCATGTGGATCGGGTTCTGCCCACCCTCATAACCGGCCTTGCGCTTGCTGCCCGACCGGGCCCCGGCGCCCTTGTGGCCGCGCCCGGAGGTCTTGCCAAGCCCGCTGCCCTCGCCGCGTCCCAACCGCTTCCGCGGTCGCCGCGAGCCTGGCTTGGGCTTCAGGCTATGCAGCCCGATCTCCTCCGAGCGCTCAGCCACCGTTGACCTCGACAAGATGAGAGACAACCCGAATCTGCCCCTGTAGCTGGGGCGAATCCTGTCGCTCCACAGCCTTCCCGATCCGTCCCAAACCGAGCGCCTTCAGGGTGGCGCGCTGCGAGGGATTGGTCCCCACCGCGGAACGAACCTGCTCGATCTTCACCGCGCTCACCCGGCCTCACCATCCACCGGCGCCGGCGCGGCGGCGGGGACCTCCTCTGCCGGCGGAGCCTCGGCCTCCTCCGAACCCTGGCCCGCAGAGGACTCCATCACCGCTGGCGCGGCGGATCGGGGGCTCGGGGAGGACCCTGAATCCTCCTTCGGAGCGGCCGATCCGTTCAGCCCCAGGACCTGAGAGACGGTGAGCCCCCGCAGCTCAGCAACCTCCTCGGGCCGGCGGAGGCGAATCAACCCGTCCATCGTCGCCTTGACCAAATTGATCGGGTTCTGCGTCCCGATGCTCTTGGTCAGCACGTCGCGCACCCCCCCAAGCTCCAGCACCGCGCGAACGCCGCCGCCGGCGATCACCCCCGTACCTGGACTGGCCGGCCGCAACACGACATGCCCGGCGCCGTAGCGCCCGATGATTTTGTGGGTGATCGTCTGTCCGTATTTGGGCACCCGGATCAGGTTCTTGCGCGCGTCCTCGACCCCCTTCTGGATGGCCAGCGGGACCTCGCGGGCCTTGCCGTAGCCGATCCCGACAACGCCCTCCTCGTCGCCAACCGCGACCAGCGCGGTGAAGGAGAAGCGCCGGCCGCCCTTGACCACCTTGGCGACGCGGTTGATCTCGATCACCCGCTCCTGCAGGTCGAGCCCCCGGGGGCTCACCGTCTCCACGTTTGTCGCGTCCATGCCCTTCATCGCAAGCGGCCCACCGTAGCGGAATAGTTGACCGGCCCCGGGGCCGCATGTGATCCGCGGCGCAGGTGGTCGGCCAGATCACCGACACACGGTGCAGCCCAGGGCAGACCCAAGGAGGCAGAGATGCGCGGTGCAATCTGCGTCAGCGGAGGCGGGGTCGCCGGGGGGGTCATCTAGAAGGCCAACCCCCCCTCGCGGGCGCCTTCGGCGAGCGCCTTGACCCGACCGTGGTACTGGTAGCCGCCGCGATCGAACACACAGTTCCCTATGCCGGCGGCCTTGGCCCGCTCGGCGAGGAGCTGCCCTGCCCGCTTCGCCTGCCCCTCGGCCGAGAGCTTGCGCAGCTCCGGCTCGATCCAGTTGACCGCCGCCAGGGTGTGGCCGCGCTCGTCGTCGACCAGCTGGGCGAAGACACCGCGGTTGGAGCGGTAGACGGAGAGGCGGGGGCGCCCAGCGGTCCCGTTGACCCGGGCGCGGACGCGGCGGCGGCGGCGCAGGCGGCGCTGGCGGCTGGTGAGGACGGTCATGCCTAGGCCCGCTTCCCGACCTTGCGCAGCACGTGCTCGCCGCGGTAGCGGATGCCCTTGCCCTTGTAGGGCTCCGGCGGGCGCCGCTTGCGGATATCCGCCGCGACCTGACCCACCAGCTGCTTGTCGATCCCGCGAACGATGATCTCGGTCGGCTGCGGAACCTCGAACTCGATCCCCTCCGGCGCCTGGATCGAGACCGAGTGGGAGTAGCCGAGCGCCATCTCCAGGTTCGGGCCCTTGAGCTGGGCGCGATAGCCGACGCCCTGGATCTCCAGGCGCTTCTCGAAGCCGTCGGTGACGCCGGAGACCATGTTCGCGATCAGGCTCCGGGTCAGCCCGTGCAGGGCGCGGTGCTCGCCACGATCGGTTGGGCGCTGGACGGTGACCGCGCCATCGGCCTGCTCCACCGCCATCTCCTGCGACACGCTCTGGGTGAGCTCGCCCTTGGGACCGCTGACGGCAACGCGCCCAGGGGCAATCTCGACCTTGACGGCCTCGGGAATGGGAATGGGCTTCCTTCCGATCCGGCTCATCTCGACGCCCGCATCATCCGCTCACCAAACGTAGGCGACGACCTCGCCACCGACGCCCCTTGCCTTCGCTTCGTGGCCGGTCATCACCCCGACCGAGGTGCTGACGATCGCCGTGCCGGTGCCACCGTGGACCCGGGGCACCTGCTTTTGGTCGACGTAGCGACGGCGTCCCGGCCGGGAGACGCGCTCGATGCCGATGATCACCGGGCGTCGGTCCTCGGTGTACTTGAGCCTGATCTTGATCGCCTCGCCAACCCGCGCCGGCGCCGTGGCGAAGTCACGGATATAGCCCTGCTCCTTGAGAATCCGCGACATCTCCAGCTTCAGCCGCGAGCAGGGGATCTCCACCTCGTCGTGGCCGGAGCGCAGCGCGTTGCGAATCCGCGTCAGGTAGTCGGCTATCGGGTCGGTCTGCATCTGTTCACCAGCTGGACTTGGTCATGCCGGGTACGTAGCCCTCGTGCGCGGCCTCGCGCAGGCAGATCCGGCAGAGCCCGAACTTACGGTAGTAGGCACGCGGCCGGCCGCAGCGACGACAGCGGTTGTAGCCACGGGTCTTGAACTTGGGTTTACGGCGCTGGCGGACCTTGCTCGAAGTTTTAGCCATTCTCCTGATTCTCCTCGTCAGTCGCGCTCGGCGCGTCCTCCTCGCCCTCCTCGGCCGCCTGGCCCTCCTCGGCCTCTGGCTTCTCCGGCTTGGCGTAGGCCTCGGGGTTCTCCTCCTTCAGCTGCTCCAGCGCCGCCTGCTCGGCCTCAGCCCGCTCGCGGGCCTCCTCCTTGCGGCGCTCCTCATCGGCCTCTGACTGCGCCGCGGCGTCGGCCTGCCCAGGCCGCCCCTCCTGGGCGAAGGGCATCCCCAACCCGAGCAGCAGCTCGAAGGCCTCGACATCGGTCTTCGCGCTGGTCGTGATCGTCACGTCGAGGCCGCGCACCTGGTCGACCGAGTCGTAATCGATTTCGGGGAAGATCAGCTGCTCGCGCACGCCCATCGAGTAGTTGCCGCGGCCGTCGAAGGAGCGCGGGTTGAGGCCGCGGAAGTCACGGATCCGCGGCACCGCGATGGAGAAGAGCCGGTCGAGGAACTCCCACATCCGCGCCCGGCGCAGGGTTACGGAGATACCCACCGGCATCCCCTCCCGCACTTTGAAGGAGGCGATCGACTTGCGGGCCCGGCGCACGTTGGGCCGCTGGCCGGCGATCGTCGCCAGCTGCTCCTGAGCTGCCTCCATCTGCTTGGAGTCCTGTTTGGCCTCGCCCATCCCCATATTCAGGGTCACCTTCACCAGGCGCGGAACCTGCATCGGAGTCGAGTAGCCAAACCTGCGGCTCAGCTCCGGCGCCACCTCCCGCTCGTAGCGCTCCCGCATGCGCGGCGGCGGGGCCGCTTGCGCGGTGTCTGTCACCGTGGCCTCCATCAGATCGACGCTCCGCTGCGCTTGGCGAACCGCTCGCGCTTGCCGCCTTTGTCGTCGCGCACGCCAAGCCTGGTCGGCTTATTGTCTTTGGGGTCGAGCGCCATCACATTGGAGACGTGGATCGGCCCCTCCTTCTCCACGATCCCACCCACGTCGGCGCGCGTCGCGTCGCTGACCGAGCGCGGTCGCTCAGCCCGCTTGATCATGTTCAGGTGCTCGACGTAGACCCGCCGCTTCTTCGGCTCGGTGCGAATCACCCGCCCGGTCTTGCCGGCGTCCTTGCCGCCGATCACGATCACCTGATCGTCGGTCTTGATCCGCATCGACTTCATCATCGGACCCCCCGGCGGCGGTGGAAGGCGAGCGGGTCGCGGGCCATCACAGCACCTCCGGAGCCAGGGAGACGATTTTCATGAAGTTCTTGTCGCGCAGTTCGCGCGCCACGGGGCCGAAGATGCGGGTGCCGCGCGGATTGTTGTTGGCCGGGTCGATCAGCACCGCGGCGTTCTCGTCGAAGGCGATGTAGGTGCCGTCGGGACGGCCCAGCGCCTTCTTGGTCCGCACGACGACAGCCTGGACCACCTCGCCCTTGCGCACCCCGCCATGCGGACTGGCCTGTTTGACCGTTGCGGTGATCACATCGCCGATCCC
>Ga0307374_10002866_pt1 | contig 30087 bp, 23 predicted proteins | sample OX3MG_FD_202532 | JGI IMG/M metagenome (GOLD analysis project Ga0307374, IMG submission 202532) | Soil microbial communities from Risofladan, Vaasa, Finland - OX-3 | ecosystem: Environmental > Terrestrial > Soil > Coastal area > Acid sulfate soil | place: Finland: Risofladan, Vaasa | collected... | reverse complement strand
TGCGGATCAGCTCCGCCTTTTCAAAATCCAGGGCGGCCGCACTATCTTTCATCTGTTGCTGGAAGATACGGATTACCGGGGCCAGGTTGCCTTTCAGGATATTTTTCACCTGTTGCAGGCTTTCCTGGTAATCCGCGGAAGATTGCTTGGCTTCACAGGGTCCTTTGCAGTTTCCGAGATGATATTCCAGGCAAACCCTGAACTTCCCCTTCCTGATATTCTGCGCTGACAGGTTAAGTCCGCAGGTCCTTAGGGGAATGTTCTCCCGGATGAATTCCAGCAGGTCCCTAACCTTGCCCACCCCGGTGAATGGTCCCAGGTATTCCGATTTATCCCTGAGCCTGCGCCGGGTGAGAAAAATCCGGGGAAAGGGTTCATTTCGGATGACAATATAAGGATAGGACTTGTCGTCGCGGAGGTTGATATTATACCGGGGCTGGAACTGTTTGATCAGGGAATTTTCCAGCAGGAAGGCATCCTGTTCGGATCCGACAATGGTGAATTCAATATGATGGATATGCTCCACCAGTTTGCGTGTTTTGTAATTTTCCAGCCGCCGGACAAAATAGGAATTGACCCTTTTGCGGAGATCCTTGGCTTTCCCCACATAGATCAGGGCCCCTGACACATCAAAATATTTGTAGATGCCGGGCTGTCCTGGGATACCGCTGGCAATCTGCCTGAATTCTTCAATCTTCATATCAAGCGCCTTGAATTGGTCGGATCAGGATCAACTGCTCGGAGAACCGCATAGGGAAAAAAAGGAACTTCCGGAATCGGATGATCCTGATCTCCCTTCCTGTCTTATAAAACAGTATGTCCGAATGGGAATAAAACAGGTTGCCTCCGAATGTTCTCGAAAAAACGCTACTTACCTGGTTATGCCCATCCAGGTTAAGCTGAATGGTGGAGGGGCTGACGAGGGGGTTTTTGGCATCATAGATCAGCGTGAGGTCACCGGTGATCCCATCCCTAACCGAACTGACTTTATAACGATCCGCATGCCAGGAATCGGTAATATCGGCTTCAAAGAAGGGCTTGAAATACCGGGAAAGCTGCCGGGGATTGATTACAGAGGTATCCGGTTTATCCGGCAGCCCGGCCACCTGCTCAAAGCGGCCCCGGACCGATTGCCATTTTTTCAACTGTCCGGCCATGAATATTTTCAGGCTGAAATATTTTTGTTTCCCGGGTGAAGGTTGGGATTTACAACCGGAAAAAATCAGGCAGGAAAAGCAGATATAAAAAGCCCCGGGACATCTCATCGGAGCAAAAGTATTGAAAATCGGGTAGGGGAAGAATAGCTTTATCAACCCTTAACCCCTACTACTATCCGATGAGTTCGGTTCCCCCGCTTCAGGGTCGGTTCCCCCGCTTCAGGGTCAGTTGCCCTGCATACCGACCAAAAAAAGGACCGTCCCGAGGAGTCGGGACGGTTACACACGAAAATTAAACAGTAATTAAACCTACAATCTTAAATATAAAAAAACAAGTGGTCGGTAAAGGTCTGAAATGTCAAACATTCCATTGTTAAGACAAGGAAAACAGCCTGAATGCTGCATGGGTGGAAAAATTTATCTTTTTCCGATTCCGAGCCTGATGCCCAGGCTGTAGGGATGTTCCTTAACCGAATAGTTGATATAGGTGGACAGGACCTGATACCTGAATTCCGGCCCGATTTGCAGGTAGGTACCCCGGGTAAATGGAATGGAAAAATAAATACTGGTGTTTAGGTCAGGTTCCCATTTACGGATCAGGCTGTTATCGGAATAATATACCTTGGTATATGGAGAAAGAATATTGGATTGCTGGTAAACCAGGTAACCGAGATCCATCCCCCCGGAGAAATTCAGTTTCCAGTCCTTGTGCAGGGAGACATGATAACCAACCAGTAGGGGAAGGGTTACAAAATAATAGGTATTATTGATATTGGTCTCCCCGGAAGAATTCAACGTATAGGAGGTACCGGGCGGCACTGCATAGGAGGAGTTATAAAATGAGGTGGTCCCCGATCCCGTGCCGGAACCTGCCTGCAGTACCAGGGTGGGGGATACCGGCACTGCCTGAATGCCGTATCCAAACCGGTCCATTTCAAGCCCGGTGGTCAGGTTAAAATGGGTGCCCAGATTACGGTGAACATGCACACCTGCGGCAAAACTGAATTCACTGTATTGGTAAAGATGGTTCTTGGATAGATTTCCGTTAGATCCCTGTCCTCCGGGTGTCGTCAGGAAAGGGCTCTGCTGATAATAAAAATAGGTGACCCCGCTGTAAGCCGGGTAATTGATCCACCGGAAGCTGATGGATGGCGCTACGAAAAAATCCCATTTAAGGGTATGGCTGAACAGCTGCCAGATGAAAAAATTTTTCCTGACGGCTGCCATTTCACCGGTCAGGGTGGATGCCAGTATTTGATCTGAGGTATCCAACTCAGAACCTTTCAATGAAATCTTCATTGCTGCTTCCGGCAACGCTTTCAATTCTGCAAATAAAGGCAACGCTCTTGCATGGTTGATGGAGGCAAGCGGCTGATTGGCCATTGAAGTTATCCCATATGTTTTGCCCCGGACCAATACCTTCTTTACATCGGAAGCAGGCAACTGAATATTGTTTTTCCCGGCCAAACCATTCAGGATATGCCGGGGAACCCTTGTGGAAAAGACCGGGAGCAAGGCAGCCGGTGATCCTGGTGCTGAAAGATGCCGGGAAGGTCCGGCTTTTACGGCAATGGTAAGGGGATGATGCCTGTTGGCAAAATAATAGTAGGTCCCGCTGGTGCTGCCGGCTAGCAGGAGCAGGGTAACCACCCAAAGGAGGGGTTTGCGGAAAAATCCATCTGGATGGAGCTTGCGATTGATATTCTGCCATACCATATCCGATGGCCGCAGATCAAAGCGCTGGGCTTCCATTCTTATTCTCCGCTCTAATTCTTCACGCTGGGGTAGATCTTCACTCATTTCCTTTATTTACTGACCATAACTTTCTGACTGCTTTCCAGTATACGGGAAAGAAAACTTTTAGCCCGGACATACTGGGAGCGTGATGTGCTTTCGGTAATTCCTAGCAATCCACTTATTTCCTTATGGGAATACCCCTCAATGGCATATAGGTTCAGGATTGTCCGGTAACCTGGGGGCATACTGGCAATTGCGCTGATGATATCGCGTGTATGCAGGGTATGCTCACTGCTGAGCACAGCACTGGCAATTGCTGCTTTTTCCGTTTCCAGACTTTCGGTTAAATTTTTATTTTTTTTCAGATAATTGATGGCGGTGGTCACCATGATTTTTTTTATCCAGCCTTCCAGGGAGCCATGGGCCCTGTATTGCTTCAGGTTAAAAAATACTTTGATAAATCCTTCCTGCAGGATATCTTCCGCATCGGCCCGGCTCCTGGCATACCGGAAACACAGCCCAAGCATCGAGGAACTGAACCGGTCATACAACTCCTTCTGGGCGGTTACCTTGTTGTGCAGGCATCCGTTTACCAGTGATTCATCATCCCATATTTGCAGCTGGTTATCCACCGGCGCGTTAATTAGACAAGTTAAACATTAAAAAAGCTGCTTGGCAGCCTAAAATTTCTATTCAGGATTGCTTTACCCTGACCCCGTTTCCCCTATAAATATAATCGAATTCGGGGATAAATTAACTGGTTCATCCCTTGGCGGGCTGCTTATAGGCTTTCAGCAGGAAATATCCCCTTCCATCCTTACAAAAGGCTGACAGTCACCAGAGAACCGGTATGTTATGGTTTTGTCTGAAGGCTGTCGGCCCAGGAAGCGATCCTGGCGATCTGCATGGGGGTCAGCCGGCCTTCGGGATGCTCCCAGAGGTAGGAGGCAATAGGCATCTGATGCTTGGTCACCACCCTGGAGATCTGTTTAAATTTATGCATGGCCATGGTATGGGTATAATTTCCGAAACGGGAAAAGTTCAGGTGCCGCTTGCCGTTATTGATATGGTAGGTCATCCACCAGCCCACAGGCTGGATATTAAAATAGACGGGATATTTAGAACTGTCCGAATGACAATCATAGCAGGCTGCCCTGAGCAAACGGACTACGTCCGGAGGAACCGGGTAAACCCGCGTGATATCAGTCGGGGTATTCAGGGAGGAATTGTTCTTGGACGTCCGGATGAACTGCATCAAAAGAAAGATGACGATCAGGGCCAGAAAAACGTTTCGAAGTATCATAAAGTCAGGTTTTAAACGAGGCTGTTTCCGGTCATTTCCCCGGGAACCGGCAAGCCCATAAAATGCAAAATGGTCGGGGCAATATCGCCCAGCTTCCCATTGTGCACCGTCCCATGGTAATCATTGCTGATAATAAAAAAAGGTACGGGGTTCAGGGAATGTGCCGTATTGGGGGTACCGTTGTCATTGATCATATAATCGGCATTTCCGTGATCGGCGGTAAGAAAAATCATATACCCGTTTTTCAATGCGGCGTTAACTACCTGCTCCACGCAGTGATCAACTGTTTCGACTGCTTTAATCACCGCATCCCAGACGCCGCTGTGGCCAACCATATCGGCATTGGCAAAGTTCAGGCAAATGAAATCCGCAGATTTTTTTTCAATTTCGGGCAAAAGTGCTTCGGTCAGCTCATTGGCGCTCATTTCTGGTTTCAGGTCATAAGTGGCCACTTTAGGAGAGGGGATCATGATTCGCCTTTCTCCGGTAAACTCCTTCTCCCTCCCCCCCGAAAAGAAAAAAGTCACGTGCGGATATTTCTCCGTTTCAGCAATTCGGATCTGTTTCCTTCCCTGCTGTTCCAGCACTTCTCCCAGGGTGTTTTTCAGGTCAGCATTATTGAAGATGATATGGATCCCCCTGAATGACTTATCATATTCGGTCATGGTGACATAATCCAGTTTAAGGGTATGCATACCTGACTCCGGCATATCCTTCTGGGTCAGCACCGTGGTGATCTCCCTGCACCGGTCGGTCCGGAAATTGAAACAAATGACCGTATCGCCATCCTGGATACGGGCTACAGGCTGGCCATTACCGTCCAGGGCAATGATCGGTTTGATGAACTCGTCCGTTTCGCCCCTGGAATAGGAAGCCTGCATGGCTGCGGGAATATCCCTGGTCTGTTCCCCCTTAGCATTGACCAGGGCGTCATAGGCGATCCTGATCCTTTCCCAACGCTTGTCCCGGTCCATGGCAAAGTAGCGCCCGGTCACGCTGGCAATCTTCCCGGTGGTTTTGTCCAGTTGTGCCTGCAGCTGCCGGATGAATTCCGCCCCGCTCCGGGGGTCTGTATCCCTGCCATCAGTGAAGGCATGTATGAATACTTTGGATAGCCCCTGATCCTTGGCTATGCTGGTCAGGGCTTCCAGATGGGCTATATGGGAATGAACTCCCCCATCGCTGACCAGTCCGATGAAATGGACGGAGTTTCCCTTGCTGGCTGCCTGGCGAAGTGCATCCAGCAATACCTGATTTTTCGCCAGTTCGCCACTTCGGATCGCCAGATTGATCCGCTGTAGTTCCTGGTAAACTATCCTTCCGGCACCAATGTTCAGGTGACCGACTTCGGAATTTCCCATCTGTCCTTCCGGCAGGCCAACCTGTTCCCCGCAGGCAATCAGTGCTGAATGAGGATATTTTCCGTAAAGGGACGATACAAAAGGAGTCCGGGCATGGGCAATGGCATCAGATGCATACACCTTACCCAGTCCCCAACCATCCATGATGATCAATAAGGCCTTGTTGTTTTCCATGAACCAAAGTTAGCGGGTTTCAAGACAAGTGCAAGTCCCCGGTAGCCCCGTTCATTCCTTTCTTCATTCGGATTGAATACTTTTGCTTCCTGAATATCCCGGATGGACGAGGTTTTATATGATGCATTTATCCGCACCGCCCTGGAAGAAGACCTGGGAAGCGGGGACCATTCCACCTTGGCTTGTATTGATCCGGCACTCAGCGGCAAAGCCAGGCTGCTGATCAAGGAAGATGGGGTAATCGCCGGTATTGGTCTGGCAGAAAGGATATTCCGGTTCCTGGAACCTTCAATCCTCCTGGAGGCCATCCTGCATGATGGGGATCGGGTCCATGCGGGAGAATCTGCCTTTATCATCAGTGCCCATATACAAACCATCCTCAAAGCGGAACGTCTCGTGCTGAACTGCATGCAGCGGATGAGCGGTATTGCCACCCTGACCCGCACTTATACGGAAAAATTGCAGGGCTTCCATACCCGGCTGCTGGATACCCGCAAGACCACCCCTAATTTCCGGGGGGCCGAGAAAGAAGCCGTCCGCATCGCAGGCGGACTTAACCACCGGATGGGATTGTATGACATGATCATGTTGAAGGATAACCATATTGACTGGGGCGGGGGGATAGAACGGGTGCTGGACAAGACCCGGCGATACCTGGACAGCCGGGGGTTGTCCTTGAAAATTGAAGTGGAAGCCCGCAATCTGGAGGAAGTCAACCGGATCGTGGCCACAGGGAAAGCAGACCGTATCCTGCTGGACAATTTTTCCGTTGGGGAAGTGGCGCTGGCCCTGAAATGCATCCCACCAGAGATGGAATCAGAAGCTTCGGGTAACATCAACCTGGATAACATACAGCAATATGCATCCACCGGCGTGGATTATATTTCCGCGGGTGCCATCATCCATCATGCCGTCAGCCTGGACCTCAGCCTGAAAGCAGAACCTGATCCCCGTTAATCCAGATTGCATGAAAACCATCTGTTTCATCATCAACAGGCATTCCGGGACAAGCCGGAGTAAGCAGTTGGATGAGCTGGCAGGAAAACATCTGGATCCCATGCAGTTCTGTTTTACCTGCTCCTATACCAGTTATGCGGGGCATGCCACGAAGATTGCCCGGAAAGCAGTACAACAGGGTGTTGATGTGGTTGCAGCGGTAGGTGGAGATGGATCGGTGAATGAGGTGGCCAGGAGTATTATCGGATCCCAGGTCAAACTGGCGATTATTCCGGTGGGTAGTGGTAATGGCCTGGCCCGGGCCCTTGGCATCCCCCGCCAACCCATCGCTGCCCTTAAAGTGATCAACCAGTTCCTGTCCAGAAAACTGGATATCGGCTTTGCGAACGGCCAGTTATTCCTGAGCAATGCCGGAGTGGGGTTTGATGCCCTGATCGCGAAGCGTTTTGCCGCAAGTAAAAAAAGGGGGTTCATTCATTATGCCAGGCTCGTCCTCAAAAACTGCCTTTCCTATCAGCCTGCAGAATATCACCTGCTTGTTGATGGAAAAAAATATCAGGAAAACGCTTTTTTTATAAGTGTGGCCAACAGTAACCAAATTGGATATAATTTCAAGATTGCTCCGCAGGCGGAACTCGATGATGGATTCCTGAATATTGTGATCATGAAACCCCTTAACCTCATCAAACTGGGGCAGGTAACCGTCCAGTCCCTGACAGGCCTTTATCTGAATAATAAAAATGTGAGGCACCTGATAGGCAAGAATATCCGTATTTCCGGGGAGCATCTGGACTGGATGCAGCTGGACGGGGACGCCCTGGGGGTGGTTAAAAAAAATTCAGTCCGGATCAGTGTGAGGCACCATGCCCTTACCGTGATTGCCCCAGGCATTCATCCACAATAAAATGCCAATTATGCAGAAAAAGCAAAACAGGGGGAACAGCCCGATCGTATATTCCACTAACCCTGATTTCAGATATCCCGGTATGGATTACCGGGAAGGGGGTTCCGCCGAAGGGAATGATATGCCCCAATTGCGCATCACTTTGGATCGCCGGCAAAGGGCTGGAAAGAAAGTGACCCTGATCGAAGGTTACCCGGGCAGCAAGAAAGATCTGGAGACCCTTGGCCGGGAATTAAAATCTGCCTGTGGGACCGGAGGCAGTGTAAAAGACAGGATCATCCTGCTGCAGGGGGACTGGGTGGAAAAAGTAAAAATCCTGCTTCGGGACAAATTAACCAGAATTTCCCCCTGATCTGCGCCACTTTTTTAATCTCCCCGCTTCCCCAAACGGCTTCGATACCTTATTTTTGCCCGATTTATCCGGCCAGATCCGGATTCTCCCTTCAGCTCATGAACTTAACTGATGCCTAAAGACCCCTCCATCCGCAGCGTGCTCATCATCGGCTCGGGACCCATAATTATTGGTCAGGCCTGTGAATTTGATTATAGCGGTTCCCAAGCTGCCCGTTCCCTTCGGGAAGAGGGCCTTCGGGTCATCCTGATCAATTCCAATCCGGCCACGATCATGACCGATCCCATCATGGCCGATAAAGTATACCTGCTTCCCCTTACGGTGGAAAGTATTGAACAGATCCTGGAGGAATGTTCCATAGATGCGGTATTGCCCACCATGGGAGGCCAGACAGCCCTTAATCTTTGCAAGGAAGCCGATGATCTGGGGATCTGGGAAAAGTTCGGGGTAAAGCTGATCGGGGTGGACATCAAAGCTATTGACAAGGCAGAGAACCGGGAACAGTTCCGCCAGTATATGATTGAGCTTGGGATACCCGTTGCACCGGCCAGGACCGCAAATTCCTTCCTGGAAGGAAAGGAATTTGCCCAGGAAATCGGGTTCCCCCTGGTGATTCGCTCTTCTTTCACCCTGGGAGGGACCGGCGGGAGCTTTGTACACGATAAGGATGGCCTCGATGATGCCCTTCAGCGGGGACTGGAAGCTTCTCCCATTCATGAAGTCCTGGTGGAAAAGGCGGTCCTGGGCTGGAAGGAATTCGAATTGGAACTGCTCAGGGATTCTGCAGATAATGTAGTGATCATCTGCACCGTGGAGAATATGGACCCCATGGGCATACACACCGGGGATTCCATTACGGTGGCCCCTGCCATGACGCTCAGCGATACGGCTTTTCAGGATATGCGAAATAAGGCTATCCGGATGATGAGGCAGCTAGGGAATTTTGCCGGTGGCTGCAATGTGCAGTTTGCCCTCAACCCTTCCACTGAAGAAATCATCGCAGTGGAAATCAATCCCCGGGTAAGCAGGTCTTCGGCCCTGGCCTCCAAAGCAACCGGTTACCCCATTGCCAAGGTAGCCGCCAAACTGGCCATCGGATACCAGCTGGATGAACTGACCAACCAGATCACCGGAAATACCTCCGCCTATTTTGAACCTGCCCTGGATTATGTGATTGTCAAAATGCCACGCTGGAATTTTGACAAGTTCAGGGGCAGTGATGAGACCCTGGGATTACAGATGAAATCGGTCGGTGAGGTGATGGCGATCGGGAGAACTTTCCCCGAAGCCATTCAGAAAGCCTGCCAGAGCCTGGAAAATGAAGCCATTGGCCTGGGATACTATGGGAGATCCATGATGAAGGCCGAGCAGATACTGGAAAGACTGAAAATTCCAAGCTGGGATCGTATTTTCCGGATCAAGGATGCCCTGATGCTGGGCATGACGGTCAAGACCATTCATCAGCTGACCTATATTGATCCCTGGTTCATTTACCAGATCCAGGAAATCGTGAACATGGAAAAAAAGATTCAGGACCAGGACGGGGAAACCCTGTCAAGGCAACTGCTTCTGGAAGCCAAGCTGCTGGGCTTTTCCGATAAGCAGATTGCCATCCTGACGGGGAAGAACATGACCGAGGATGAGGTGTATGAAGCCAGGCGGGAATTGGGCATTTCCAGGACCTATAAAATGGTGGACACCTGTGCCGCTGAATTCGAAGCCCGGACTCCCTACTTCTATTCCACTTTTGATCAGGAAAACGAAAGCAAACCCTCGGACCGGGAAAAGATCATCGTCCTGGGTTCAGGTCCCAACCGTATCGGACAAGGTATTGAATTTGACTATTGCTGTGTGCACGGCTTGCAGGCGATCAAGGAATGCGGTTATGAATCAATCATGGTCAACTGCAATCCGGAAACGGTATCCACCGATTTTGACATGGCGGATAAACTCTATTTTGAGCCGGTATTCTGGGAACACCTCCGGGAGATCATTGAGCTGGAAAAACCGGTAGGGGTGATCGTGCAGCTTGGGGGGCAGACCGCCCTCAAACTGGCCCGGCTACTGGATGAAAAAGGCATCCCCATCATCGGTACCTCATTCGATAATATGGATATTGCCGAGGACCGGGGGAGGTTCTCCGATCTGCTCAAGGAACTGGGCATCCCCTATCCCAGGTACGGCACGGCATTCACGGCGGAGGAGGCCCTGGAAGCAGTGGCACAGGTGGGGTACCCGGTGCTGGTCCGCCCTTCTTATGTCCTTGGCGGGCAGCGGATGCGCATAGTCATCAATGACGATGAACTGGAAAAGGCGGTGCTTAGCCTGCTGAAGCACCTGCCTGGCAATAAGATCCTGATAGACCATTTCCTGGACCGTTGTCAGGAAGCGGAAATTGATGCGATCTCGGACGGGGAGGAAGTGCATATCATGGGAGTGATGGAACATATTGAGCCGGCAGGCATCCATTCCGGGGACAGCAATGCGGTCCTGCCCGCTTTCAACCTCACGCCACTGGTGGTGGATGAGATGGTGGATTATGCGAAAAGAATTGCCTTCAGGCTGAAAATCAAGGGGCTGATCAATGTGCAGTTTGCCATTCAAAATGGTAAAGTGTATGTCATTGAGGCCAACCCCCGGGCTTCCAGGACCACCCCCTTCATTGCCAAAGCCTATCAGGTTCCTTATCTGAACATAGCCACCCGGGTCATGCTGGGCAAAAACAAGCTGAGCGATTTTAAAATCGAGAAAAAGCTGAAGGGATATGCCATCAAGGAGCCGGTATTTTCATTCAATAAATTCCCCGGGGTCAGCAAGGAGCTTGGTCCGGAAATGAAATCCACCGGGGAAGCGATCCGTTTCATCCGGGACCTTCGGGATCCTTATTTCCGGAACCTGCTTAAGGAAAAAAGCATGTACCTGAGCCGGTGAAAGCCCCTGAAAATGCGTTTAATGCATGAAATGACCTTGCCAGGCTTTAAATACTTTTCCCAGACAGGCTTTCTAATGGTGGAAAATCCTTCAGAACGTATTTGTAGTTGATCATTGGCCGGAGTGGCGAAAACCATAAATCGAAGCATATCGCGTATTTTTGAATCCTTAATTTTCTCTGTCATACCTCCATGCAAAAGCAAATAAAATCTGCCCTGATCTCTGTATTTAACAAAGAGGGGCTTGAACCCATTGTCCGTCTCCTGCATGAGCTGGGTATTAAGATTTATTCCACAGGTGGCACGAAAAAATTCATCGGAGATCTGGGCATACCATGTATATCTGTTGAAGAGCTGACGGAATATCCGGCTATTCTTGGAGGAAGGGTGAAAACCCTGCATCCGAAGGTCTTCGGAGGCATCCTGGCCCGCCGGGACCAGGATGCTGACCTGGAGCAACTGAAATCCCTCGGGATACCGGAAATCGACCTGGTCCTTGTTGACCTTTACCCGTTCCGGGAAACCGTAAAAAGCGAAGCCGGCGAACAAGAGATCATCGAAAAGATAGATATCGGCGGTGTCTCCCTGATCCGGGCAGCGGCCAAGAATTTCCGGGATGTAGTGGTTATTTCCTCCGGGAAAGAATATGCCGGCCTGGAACGGGTAATCAGCGAACAAAAAGGACTAACTACCCTGGAACAAAGAAAGCAATGGGCTGCTAATGCATTCAGGGACTGCGCAGTATACGACCTGGCCATTGCAGATTATTTTTCCCGGCCGGGAAAAGATCCGTTTTTCCAGGTAGCCGCCGGACCAGCTCAGATCCTGCGGTACGGGGAGAATCCCCACCAGCAAGGCCTCTTTTATGGAGAACTGGAAAATGATTTTGAAAAGCTGCATGGGAAGGAACTGTCCTATAATAACCTGGTGGATATTGATGCAGCCTGTCAGCTGATCGGAGAATTCCCGGCACCCACCTTTGCCATCATCAAGCATACCAATGTATGCGGCATCGCTTCCAGAAAAAACCTTCAGGAAGCCTGGGATGCCGCCCTCGGCGGAGACAAGGAAAGCGCATTCGGTGGCGTCCTCATCTGCAATGTCCCGCTGGACAAAGCCACCGCAGCTTCAATCAGTGAAGTCTTCTTTGAAGTCCTGATCGCTGTGGACTTTGACCCCGAGGCACTGGACATCCTGAAGACCAAAAAAAACCGCATCCTGCTCCGGCAGAAACATGCCGTGAAACCCTCCCGATCCTTCAAAAATGTTCTGGATGGGATATTGGTGCAGCAAAGCGATGTGGGCAATTACCTCGAATGGAAAGAAGTCGCCCGCCCTTGTACAGATACGGAAAGGGCTGACCTGGAATTTGCCAACCTGGTCTGCAAGCATTTAAAGTCAAACGCCATAGCCCTGGTCAAGAATAAGCAGCTTATCGGGAAGGGATGCGGGCAGACCTCCCGGATCGATGCCCTGAGACAGGCGCTGGAAAAAGCCCGTCAGTTCAATTTCGACCTGGTGGGGGCAGCCATGGCCAGTGACGCTTTCTTCCCTTTTGACGACTCAGTGCGCATGGCCCACCTGTCCGGCATCACCTCCATCATCCAGCCTGGGGGATCTGTCCGCGACCAGGATACCACGGATTACTGCAGGCAACATGACCTGGCCCTGGTGATCACGGGTATGCGGCATTTCAGGCATTGATCCGTGCTGTTCCCGGACTTCGTATCCGGGGTTACCTGTAATGCTGATTCAACGCTTCTTTCTTTGCCTCCACAGTTCATTGAATGACCTGGCAGCGAACTTGGGGAGTTCCCGCTGCCCGCCCCAGGCGCTGGCGAACATTTTATGAATAAAATAATTTTTTGTGCCCGCTTTGGCCAGGTTCATCAATCTTCGGTTCAGGCAAACCTGTTTCCATCCGTACCAGGCTAGTTTTTCCGCACTGCTGCCATGGTCCTGCTCCACGGATTCCTGGCGGTTGATCAACAGAAGTTCGTGGAGATTGATCCGGACCGGGCATACTTCGGTGCAGTTACCGCAAAGGGAGGAAGCATAGCTGAGGTGCTTGTACTGTTCCATGCCTTTCATATGCGGGGTGATCACGGCCCCGATAGGGCCGCTGTAAGTGGTATCATAGGCATGGCCTCCGATGTTCTTGTATACCGGGCAGGCATTCAGGCAGGCGCCGCAGCGGATGCAGTACAGGCTCTCCCGGACTCCGGGGTCTGCAAGAATATTCGTCCTTCCGTTATCCAGCAGGATGACATACATATCATCTGGTCCGTCGGGTTCATGTTCCTGTCTCGGTCCGGTCAGAATGGTATTGTACACAGTGAGCGCCTGTCCCGTGCCATAGGTCGCCAGCAGGGGCCAGAATAAATTAAGGTCCGCCAGGGACGGAAGTATTTTTTCAATACCCGATATGACGATATGGGTTTTGGGAAAAGAAGTGCCCAATCGGGCATTTCCTTCATTTTCAGAAACACAGACCGCCCCGGAGTCTGCAATGAGGAAATTGGCTCCCGTTATGCCGATTTCCGCTTCCTGGAATGTTTTTCTCAGCTTTTCCCTGGCCACCCTGGTGATCTGCTCGGGGGAAAGCCCTGGAGCTGTATGCAATTTTTCATGGAATAGCCGGGCAATATCCTCCTTGCTTTTATGCATGGCCGGAGTAACGATATGGTAAGGGGGTTCTCCGTCAATCTGCTGGATATATTCTCCCAGGTCGCTTTCTATGGATTGAATACCCTGCTGCTCCAGGAAATGGTTCAGGTGAATCTCTTCGGTGACCATGGATTTGCTTTTGATCACGGTCCGGGCATTTTTTTCCCTGCAGATAGCCAGAACGGCATCCAGCGCTTCGGATGCCGTTTCTGCCCAGATAACCTTACCCCCCTTCCTGATGAATTTAGCCTCAAAGGTCTCCAGGTGCCTATCCAGTCGCTCTATGGCTTTCCATTTCACATTCTTTGCCCTTTCCCTGGCGGTAGCCAGATCTGCAAACTGCTGCTTGCCGTTTTTTACGGCTGCATCATATTTACTGATATTGAAATTGATCTTGCGGCGGTGTTCCAGATCACCGGCTTTAGCTGCGCTTTTGGCCTGGAATGCCAACTGTTGCTCCTTCATCAGAAAAAATAAATTTTAATCCTGAGTTGTCCCGTTCCCAAAGTTATGAAGTCATTCCCTCAGCAGGGGATATATTTTCAGGGTTGGGGGCGGTTTATATCCTCCCTGAATTTTTCCCGGGCAACCTGATCCAGGGTTTCATAAAATCCCTTCCCGAATTTACGGATCAGGGCTTCCTTCAGGAATCGATAGACGGGGACCTTCAGCTGCCTTCCCAGCTTGCAGGCAGGCCCGCAAAGGGTATCCCTGGGTTCATAGTTCAGGGCATCATAAAGGTCCTGCCTGCTGATCCGGATCGGATACAGGTGACAGGATATCGGTTTGATGAATGAGGTTTTACCCGCATGAAAAGCCTTTTCAATGCCACATTTAACTATTCCATTTTCCAGGACTCCGTATGCACAAATCCCCTGACCGATGGCTGGTGTCGTGAAACCGCTTTCTGCCTGAAATACATATTTTCCCCGCTGCCTGATTTCTTCCAGCCCTTCGGCAGAAAGAAAGGGTTTCAGCTGGTCAAAGATCCCCTCCAGAATCTCCATTTCCCCAGCTTCGAGGGGAGCTCCTGCATCCCCTTCCACACAACAGCCTCCCTTGCAAGCCTGCAGGTTGCAGACAAATTCCTGCTGGGCGACCTCATCGCTGATCAGTATTTGATCAATGGCTATCATGGCAGTCCTCTTGGCTATCTCCACTTCAGGGTAGAGATCAGGTGTTTCATATCCTTTTCCACAAACGCATTGACGGGGGCCAGGGAATCAGCGTTCGGAACCGCATAAAAATACAGCGCCCCCCGCAGGAAATGTTTGGTGGAATCTGTGGCAAAGAACTGCACCGCACTGGCTGCGTTGCCCCCCACATAAAAGAGCAATCCGCTCACGCTGTCCGGCATCTGGAAAAGGGTGGTATGGATATAATCTGCTTTTTCCATATGCTTATTGGTCATTTCAAAGGTTTGATTGACCAGTTGGGTAAGGGTATTGACCTTGTTGATTTCCTTATAAGTCAGGTAGATCTTGCCGTTGAGACCCGGAAATACGATATTGATCCACCAGGGGTTCTCAGTGGCCTTCCCGAAGTAAAGCGAATCCTTAACCACCTTGGCATACACCGGGTACTCAAAAGTGTAGGGATAACCTGGCTTGTTGAACTCCCTGTAAGCTTTCGGGGGCAGTACTATCCGGAAATATCCCCGGGGTCTGGGGGTGGAAGGACTGTTGCATGAACCCAGCGCCAGGGCGGTCATCGCCACAATTCCCATCTTTTTCAAGTCCTTCATTTTTCAGTTGTTTTCCATCAGGCCCCCCTTGATGGTCATCTTGACCTTCCGGATCCTCATCCTGGTCACATCCAGCACCGTAAATTCAAAATTCTCATAGGAGATGACCCGCTGGGGTTCCGGAAATTCCCCGGCCAGTTCAAGGATCAGTCCACCGAGCGAATCGCTATCTCCACGGACCGCCTCAAAAGTCTCCGGAGGGATATTGAATACCCGGCATACGTCATTGAGCATCATCTTCCCGTCAAACACATAGGTATGCGCATCGATCTTGCTGAACCCGGGGTCTTCTTCGTCAAATTCATCCCGGATATCTCCGATAATCTCTTCCAGGATATCCTCCAGGGTGACGATACCCGATGTGCCCCCGAATTCATCCACCACGATGGCAAAGTGGATATGCCTGGACTGGAACTCCCTGAGCAGGTCTTCTATCAGTTTCTGCTCATGTACGAAAAAAGGCGGTTTCACCAGGGTATGCCAGTTCCCGTCCCCGGGACTTTCTAGGAAGGGTAGCAGGTCCTTGGTATGGATCATCCCCTTGATATTGTCCAGGCTTCCTTCATACACCGGGAGCCTTGAATAATGCAGTTCACTTACCTGGCGGATCACCTCCTCCAGCCCTGAATCATGGCTGATCCCGGATACATCAAGACGTCCGCGCATGATCTGCTTGACGGTGATATTGCCGAATTCGACAATACCTTTCAGGATATTACGCTCTTCTTCCGTCGCAGACTGACTGACCGTGGAATCCATCACTTCGTCAATCTGCTCGAAATGGTGCCCGGCAGAATCATCCGGGGTCATCTTCCTTTCCATGGCTCCGGAACTGGCTTCATACAGCCGGGAAACAGGTGCAATCATCCTGCACAGGACCCGGATGAAAGGGGCGGAAAACAAGGCCATACGAATCGCATTATGCGCTGCATATACCCTGGGCATTACCTGTCCGATAAGGACCAGCACCGATGTGATCAGTAAGATCTTAATGCCCAGGGATATGATAAAACTTTCCCTGAAACTGACCAGCTGATCAATCAGGAAGTCGGCAATAAAGATAAAACCCAGGTTGGTCAACAGTCCAATGATGACCAGGGAAGCCTGGAGCAGTCTGGGATTTTCCAGCAGGAGGGCCGTCAGCCGGGCATTTTTATTTTGCTTCACCCTTAACATGTTCAGGTCACGGGGGTTCAGGGAAAATAAGGCGGTCTGGGAACCGGAGACCAGGGCGGAAATACCGATCAGGATGATCAGGATCAGGATCAGCAGGGTGATATTGTTCTGTGAAAGGTCTCCGTGTGCCGTTGCAATGAGCAGGGTTCCGGACGATCCGTTTACCGGATAGTAATCCAAAGCAGGCATATTTGTTGAAAAACGGGAATCAACCCTCTGGCGAATTTGGGAAGCCTCCGGGGCAAAGATAGGGCATCGGTCCGGTATGGGCCTGAAGGTTAATAGGGAGGGTCGTCACCGGGTTCGCCGGATCCCGGGGAACCCGCTGCACTGGGCAGCTGTTCCCCGGGCAGGAGAATGGGTGTTCCCTGTTCTCCGGTGGTGGAATGCGAAGCAGGGCTAGTATGTTCCGCACTGCTGACTTCAAAACGTTTGTCCAGCATAACCAGGTTGTCTCCGACAATTTCCGTAGCAAATTTCTTATTCCCCTCCTTGTCCTCCCAGCTCCTGGTGCGCAGGCGTCCCTCAATGTATACCAGGCTTCCCTTATGCAGGTATTTCTGGGCCAGCTCAGCCAGGCCCCTCCAAAGCACAACGGTGTGCCATTCGGTCTGAGATATCAGTTTGCCGGATCTGTCTTTGAAAGTCTCCGTGGTAGCCAGGGAGAATTTAGCCACCCCGATATTGCCTTCCAGGAATTGCACATCTGGATCCCTGCCCAGGTTACCGATCAGGGTAGCCTTATTAACCCCTCTCATAAAATTGAATTTAAAAAGAATCCTGATTCAATCATAGTGGCGTTCACCTTACAGATAAAGTTAAAAACTTTTCCTGTAAAATCGAAACGATGATACCAGGCAAAGCATACAAATGCAAATCCTTCAGAAAAACCAAAATATACCCCTCCAGGGCAGGTACCGGGGCAGCTGCTTCAATTTGGGTAAACCGGGCAAATATCCTGCGGTGAGTCAGTTGCTGACGGCAAATATCCGTATGATGCAGTACCCGGTATTTTACGCCATGGAGCAGCCTGCGGAAATCCGGTGAATCCAGTAATTCCCCGGCAGTCACCTCCTGCGCCGTCTCAATCAGCGGAAACTCATATAGATTTTGCCAAATATCTTTTTGGGTACGGAGATGCAGGTACAGCCTTCCCTGATAACTGATGACCAGGTAATTGAAATGCCTGTCCCTTACGGCCGGCCTCCGGGATTTTACCGGTAGTTCTTTCACCCGGCCATCCCGGTAAGCGAGACAATGTACCTGAATGGGACAAATATTGCAGGAGGGCTGCCGGGGTTTGCAGATCCGGGCTCCGAAATCCATGATGGCCTGATTGTAAGTGGCCGGTTGGCTTTTATCCAGCAGTTTCGTGGCCAGTTCCGTAAAATGAGCTTTACCGGCCGAGGTGTCGGCTGCTTCATTCACACCAAAATACCGGGAAAGCACCCGGACTACATTTCCATCCACTACGGCATATGGCAGGTCAAAGGCGAAGGAAGCAATGGCTGCTGCCGTATAAGGTCCTATGCCGGGCAGACCAAGAATTTCCGGATAGGTGCAAGGAAATACCCCCTGGTATTCATTGACCACCCTGCGGGCGGTAGCCAGTAGATTTTTACAGCGGGAATAATATCCCAGTCCCTGCCATAGCCGGAACACCGCGGCTTCCCCGGCCGCTTCCAGGGTCCGGATATCCGGGAAGGCCGCTATGAAACGCAGATAATAAGGCAGGCCCTGTTCCACCCGGGTCTGTTGCAGGATGATCTCAGAAAGCCAGATCCGGTAAGGATCCTTCTCCCCCTTCCAGGGCATCGTCCGGGGGTTCAGTTCCTGGTCCCAGCAAATCAGAGATTCGGAAAAAAATTTCTCCACGAAAGAGTGATATCAGTTCTTTGCATGCTTCCAGTCCGGAAGCTCTTCCCGGCTGAGCACCCTGGGGTTATTATACAGGTCCCTGATTGCCTGTATACTGTTGGTTTGGAACAGCAGGTCTCCCCAGGACATGAACCAGAGCCAGGGTTGCGCAGTCAGCACACTATCCGGTATGACAGCGCTGTTTTCGGTCAAAGCCAGGGGTTTGCCTCCAGCCAGCTCTTTCATATGATCAAACCATTGCTGCCGGTAGATCACATTGGTGTCCTTCATGGGATAAATGTCCGATCCAAGTATATCCACATACTGGTTGCCGGGATAAAAGCTATCCACCCCAGGCCAGGGTTTATCCGGGGTCCAGGCCCAGAGTATATTATTCAATTTCCATTTTTTAGTAAAATAATTAAACAGCTGACGGTACAAGGCCAGGGATCCGGAAGGTCCTTTCCTCCCACCCCACCAGAACCAATTTCCGTTCATTTCATGGTAGGGCCGGAAAATGATGGGTACATGGGCTCTGCGTAGCCTGACCAGTTGTTTGGCGAGCTTATCCATCTGGGCGCTCCAGGCTTTGTAAAGGGTTGTTCCGGGAGTGAGCACCTCCTTCCATTGCTGGTCACTCAGTTTGCTGATGACCCCGCCGATAAAGTTACAGGGCTCCCCGATGGCCGGATTCGCCTGGTGATAGGTCAGGACAATGATAGCCCCTGCCCGGTATTGCTTTTCAATTTCAGGGACCAGGAGTGGCCGGTATTTGATATTATCAATATCGTGCGTGGAATCTGCAAAGCCGAAATCCCCTCCCCAGATTGCGGGATGTTTGCCGGTCACCGTATATACGCTGTCATAATACAGGGACATCCTGCCGATCACATTATGCATCCCGCTGAGCGTGTACTTTCCTTCAATGCTATAGAGAAAGGCCAATAGTTTCCTGGCTTCCCTGCTGGCCCGGGGATTTACCGGTTGTATTTTTTCAATTGGACGGTGTTGATTATAGGACCTGGCCTGCGCATGGATATGAATCAAGCCGGAGAAACTACAGATCAAAAAGATTTTAAATGTTCTAAGCATGTTATTACTTTAATATATATGTCGATTTGGATATTGAGGTTTCGCCAGGAAGGTAGTAGTTAAGGTACTGGACTTTTTTCCTCCTGGTCACAATGACCAAATATAATGTAGAAAATTTTGCTTATCTCCTGAATTGGATGGTTTTTTGCATAGTTATAGTAAAACCTGATTATGGCTTACCTGCAAAACCCCGGTGAAAACACCCCTGTCCCTGAGCATCCGGCTGCCTCAATGGGCAATACCATCAATGTGACCAATCCCGAACGGATCATATCTGTGGCGGTGGGTTCTTATTTACTGGGCGCTGCATTTAAAAGCAGGCCGATTACTTTAAGGAGCCTGAGAAGAGGAATTACCGGGACCTTCCTGCTTTACCGTGGGCTGAGCGGACACTGCCCCATTTATCAATACATGGGTAATCAGGGAGAGCAGTCCAGGGCGATCAATATCCGGGAATCCCTGACAGTAAACCGGCCCGTTTCGGAAGTATATGCTTTCTGGCGAAAACTGGAAAATCTGCCTTTGTTCATGAAACATTTAACCAGTGTAAAAGAGCTGGATAATGGGTTTTCCAGCTGGCAGGCCGAGATCCCCGGTAAAATCGGAAATCTCAGCTGGCAGGCAGAAATGGTCAAGGAGGAGCCGAACCGGATCCTGAGTTGGAAATCAGTCCCTCATTCCCCGATTGAGCACGCGGGTAAAATTGTATTTTCTGAAGCCCTTGGAGGGAAGGGGACCACCCTGGATATACTGATCACCTACCGGGCACCTGCCGGAGAACTGGGACGGGGGATTTCCCGCTTGCTAAACCCCGTATTCAAAAAAATGATCCATGCGGAACTTTTGGGTTTCAAAGATTTTATGGATACCCGCAAAGGGCCGGTCCGAACCGGGGAACGCAGCTGAAGAAAGATAAAACGGGTCCACCCCTGGTCATTTTACGGTTTTCATGGCATCATATAGCGTTTGCATCATGCGCCCGCGGATGAGCATCTGGCTAAGTTTTAAGTTTGATCCACCATCGGGGCATACCCGGTTGGAGAGAAAGATGAATGAAAGCTTATATTTCGGATCCACCCAGATACAGGTACCTGTGAAACCGAGATGACCGAAGGTCTCAGGTGAACAGCTCCTGCACGGATAAGGTTCGGGATCATTTTGCCTGTTGCGTTCCGGCTTGTCCCAGCCAAGTCCCCTCCTGCTTATTTTACTGTTGTAGGCCGTGAACAATTTAACCGTTTGTGGCTGGATATATTGTACCCCTTCAAAACTTCCGCTATCCAGCATCATCTGCATCAGCACCGCCAGGTCACCTGCGTCGGAAAACAAACCGGCATGTCCCGCCACACCACCGAACATGGCCGCACCGGGATCATGTACATCCCCATGGAGGCATTGCAGCCGGAAATATTTTTCACATTCCGTGGGAGCGATATTATCCAGGGCTAGCTTTTCCCGGGGGAAAAATCCCGTGGAAACCATACCCAGCCGGTTATAAAATGTATCCTGTACGTACTGATTCAGGGGTTGCCCGGTCAGCCTTTCGACAATCTTAGCCATCAGGATAAAATCATTATCGCTGTATACATATTTCCTGGGGCCAAGTTTGCTGTCCCGGATCCGTTGATTCATGGTATCCAGGTAATCTTTTCTCATATACAGATTTTCAGCCACCCGGATGCAATGCACACTGTCCCTGATCGGGCTGTAAATAGCGGAATCCGGATGGATGCCATCGGTGAGGGTAGCCTGATAGAAAGGAATCCAGGCCACCAGCCCTGCCTGATGAAGCATGACATCCCTGATCTTCAATCCGGCTTTATCGCTGCCCCGGAGCCAGGGCAGGTAATCTCCCAGGGTCTTGTCCAGTTTCAACTTACCCTGGTCATACAATCGCATGCAGGCCATGGTAGTCGCACAGACCTTGGTGACCGAAGCCAGGTCATAGGAAGTATAGGGGGTGACGGGAATATGGTCTTCGTAGTTCAGGGTTCCATAAGCCCTGTCCAGGAAAATCTTTCCGTTTCTGGCGGCCAGCACCACCAGTCCGGGGGTGGCTCCCTGGGAGATGGCTTCCCGGGCAATGGTATCAATCCTCTCCAGCACAAGGCTATCCATGCCCACCTCTTCGGGTCGCACCTGGGGCAAGGTGGACTGTGGGAACTGGATCTGCTTCAATCCTGCACCATAAGCAAACCGTTCACAAACACTGACGGGAAGATGTCCTTCCGGGGTAAAGCCACCGAAGATCAGGTCGGCAGCCTCCTGATGCATGGTGGAGTCATCCTCATATGCCGCGATGATGGCCGGGGCCCCGCTGAAATTCCGGATGGCATAGGGATTGCCGAACACTACCGTCACACTGCGCATTTCCTGTTCCAGTTGATTGACGAGCTGGATCTCCGGCTGGGTCAGCCCGAAATTATCTTCCGGCACCCGGCTGTAGCGATGGACCCCGATAATCACCTGATCATATTCAGCCTTGATGGTCTGTGCCACGAGGGCAGCCTGGCCGTATGTTCCGGCTGCCGGGAAATAATAATCATCCACATGCCGGTATTTGTTCAGGTCAGCGGCAAAACTGCCGGCGCTATCCAGGCCTACCCCCAGGCAGGCAATTTTTTCTTCCGTAAGCCTCCCCATGGGAAGGATCCGGTTGTCATTGCTCAATACCGTGATAGCCTGCTGGTCCAGTTGTTTTTTTAATTCCGTTGTCCCGGTATTCAGATCCTCAACAAGGTGGGTGGTGTCCACTGGTGTCCATACTGCGAGTCCGGACTTATATTTCGCCACCAGGACTTTTTTCACCCGGAGGTTGATCTGTCTCCAGCTGACGATTCCCTGGTCTGCCGCCTGCCTGATCCTGTGCACCGCATCCTGGAAATTCTCAGGCAGCAGTAAAATATCATTGCCTGCCTGAAAGGCTTTCAGTGCGGCATCGCCATTTTGAAAATACTTGGTTACCCCCTTCATTTCGAGGGCATCGGTGAATATCAAGCCGTGAAAATGCAGCTTGCGCTGTAGCAGAAAAGTCACATTCTTTTTTGACAGGGAGGTGGGTAGATGGGGAGTAGGATCAATGGCCGGCACGGAAAGGTGAGCGACCATCACCGCATCCACCCCGGCCCTGAACATGGCTTCAAAGGGATAAAGTTCGGTATCTTCCAATTGGGCCATGGATTTGTCGATTACCGGCAGGTCTATGTGGGAGTCCACTTTCGTGTCTCCATGACCCGGAAAATGCTTGGCACAGGCGATGATACCCTGGCTTTGCAGCCCCAGCATATATTGTACCCCCCAGTCAGCCACCCGGTATTTATTCTCTCCGTAGGACCGGTCTCCGATCACCGGGTTATCCGGATCACTGTTGATGTCCACCACCGGGGCAAAATTGATTTGGACCCCCATACGCCGGCACTGCAGGCCGATGGCTGCACCAGTTTTCCTGATCAGGGTGCTGTCAGCAATGGCTCCCAGTTCCATCTGGTGCGGGAAAGAGATCACACTGTCCAGGCGCATGCCCAGTCCCCATTCCCCGTCCATGGCAATGAACAGGGGTATTTTGGAAACGGATTGATAATAATTAGTCAGTTCAGCCTGCTCCACAGGACCCCCCTGGAAGAATACCAGCCCGCCAACTCCCTTATCCCTGACCAGGTCAGTCATGCTGTCTATATTGACGGAGTCCAGGACCGTTTTAGCCCGGATCATGATCAGCTGGGCAATACGGTGATCCTTGTCCATAGTACGCCAAACGCTGTCCGCCCACCTGAGGGCTGCTTTATCCGCCGCTGTACGGGAGGTGACCGGGGATTTTTTATTGCGGAATGCCATAACCAGGAGCAGCAGGATCAGGACAATCAGGGGGTAAGTTATTTTTTTCATGCAGACAAATTTAGCAGATTACGGAATATTCTCACCGTAATTCGGGGAAGGCCTTCTTCCATGCCCTTCCGTCAAGTATATCAGGTAATAGGAAATGGTGTAATTGCCTCTTTACCTAAAGAAATTGACCGTCTGGCCATGCATGAGGTCTGACCACAAACTGGTCCATGCATCAGGTATAAATGGCACTCCCCCAATTTGGCTATTACCGGAAATTATGTTCCAGAATAAGTTTGATGAAAAAGGCCTGCCGGGGTTTTCTGCAAAACAGTAAGCCGAGATCATGAACATGTCCAAAGTGCTTGACCCGGACCCCGTATGTAAAGATTGCTGGATCGGCAGGGAACCCAGCCAGCCAGGATGTACCAGCTGGAGACTTCCTGAACAGAACTCCCGCCCTATAATTGTTTCGATAAATCATTAATCAAATCATCCCGTTCAAAAGGGTTGACCAGTTGGAGATTGGGGATTTGTCTGAAGTCCGAGGTATTCCGGGTCAATAATTGGAGATCATGAACAAGTGCAGCAGCGGCAATGACGACATCGGGGATCCTGATCCTATGGAATTGCCTTAATGTGATTGTCCTTAGGATAATTGCCTCGTCTAAGGGAAAAACAGTCGCATTTTCTATAAAAGAAGTGATGCTATTCAACTCTTCCTCTGTTAACTGGTCCCAACCCAATCATTCGATCCGGGTTATCACTGAAATGAAAGGAAAGATTTTATCTAAAAAAACAACCCCATTTTCAGGAAGAGTCTCGTTAAAGTAGGCAATGATGATATTGGTATCAATTCCGATCCCATTCGTTACGGCTTTGTTCGGCGTGTTTGAGTAATGCTTCGCCCTTTTCCTTAGTAAGGATACCCTTGAATGCAGACATTGTTAATTGTTGCTTTGTTGCAGGAATAGGGGCAAGATCTTTCAGGTCGGCGTGCTTGTCAAGAATTTCATTCCATTCCCCGACAGGGATTTGGACTGCCATAAGCTTGCCTGCTAAATCATAAACATATTGCAAGGACATATACATATGTTTTATTAAAATAAAGGTACAAAAAAGTATAGAACAGCGGCAAAACGGGATATCTGGTTTCAGGAATAGATGAACAACATTTGCTGTTTTTTGCTGTTAATTGTTAACAACAAAGAAGAGGTATTCCACCAGAAAAATCATCGACTGGGGTGAATCTGACACTGAAGGGACACTATGGCTATCCTGGTATTATATTCAACTCGCCTGCCCTACCCATAGTGATTAAAGTTGCCCCATATTGTCTAGGGGATGGGATGATATTCCCAACTCGTTTTTCAGCTTCCTCCTTGTTTCCAAATCCTAATATCCGCCGAAGTCCCACTTGATAATTATGCGTTATTTTTACCGTCAAACCTCATTCAGTGCCAGATCTGATCCACCAGTTGCCTGAACATATTGCCAACCAGATCGCGGCCGGCGAAGTGATCCAGCGCCCGGCCTCTGCAGTGAAAGAACTGCTGGAAAATGCCGTGGACGCAGGAGCCACCGAGATCCGGCTGATCATCAGGGATGGCGGCAAGTCCCTGGTCCAGGTATCCGATAACGGCAACGGGATGAGCGAGGGGGATGCCAGGCTAAGCATCCTGCGGCATGCTACCTCCAAGATCAGGACCATGGAAGATCTTTTCCTGATCAGGACCATGGGATTCCGGGGAGAAGCCCTGGCTTCCATTGCTGCCGTTTCCTCCCTTGAACTCCGGACAAGGTTGCCCGATCAGGACCTGGGTATCCTGCTGGTCGCAGAAAACAGCAAGTTGGTCAGATCTGAGCCCTGCGCCTGCCCGGCCGGTACCAGTGTAGCCATGAAGAACCTGTTCTTCAGTGTCCCCGCCCGGCGTAATTTCCTCAAGAGTGACAGCGTGGAACTGAGGCATATTATCGAGGAGTTCATGCGGGTGGCCCTTGGATTTCCCGGAATCTTCTTTTCCATGGAAAATAATGGAACGCAGATCTATCACTTTGATAAAGGCAATCTTAAACAGCGAATCCTTCAGGTACTGGGATCCCAGTACAATGCCCGGCTGGTCAGCGTGAAGGAAAGCACCGAATACCTGGAAATCCAGGGCATGGTAGGTAAACCGGATACCGCCCGGAGGACCAGGGGAGATCAGTATTTTTTTGTCAACAATAGATTCATCCGCAGTCCCTACCTGCACCATGCCCTGATCAGTGCTTACTCAGGGATGATCCCCCCTGACAGTCACCCGATGTATATCCTGTATATGCAGGTAGACCCTGCCCATATTGATATCAATGTTCATCCCACGAAACAGGAGATCAAGTTCGAAGATGAAAGGCTGATATACTCCTTCCTTCAATCTGCCGTCAAGCATGCCCTGGCCCAATCCAGCATCTCTCCTTCCCTGGATTTCGGGCTGGATCCGGTAATTCAGCATTCAGCTGCTGTTTCCCAGCCCTTTACGGACAAGGAAAAGGAAGCCGCCACAGAAACCTCGATCTATCAGGAATTTACCCAAAAGCATCAGGCTCACCTCATCAAGCCGGACAGCAACCTCAAACACTGGAAAGACCTATATGAACATGAAGAAAAGCCTTTACTAGCTGGTGAGACGGAGGCAGTTTTCCCATCTGGGGAACTCCCTGGCCTACCCCAGCTTCCGGAAAATAAAGAACCGGTGCAGATCCATCAACGGTACATTCTCTCGCTGATCAGTTCAGGATTCATCCTGATTGATCCGCAGTCAGCCCGCGAAAGGATTCTTTACGAGCGTTTTACCGCAGCAGTCAACGGGAAGGCCACCCCGAGCCAGCAAAGCCTTTTTCCCCTGACCCTGCATTTCCAGGGCGGGGATAGTGTCCTGCTTGGGGAAATGATGCCCGAACTCCACATGATCGGATACCAGCTGGAGCCCTTCGGACAGCAGGATTTCCTGCTCCGGGGCTCCCCGGCAGACCTGGGGGGAGCTAATCCCCAGGTTATCCTGGAACAGTTGCTTGAACAGGTCCGGCAACACAGTGCTACGCTGACGATTGACCGGCGTGAAAATATCCTCCGTACCCTGGCCCGCCTTCATGCTGCTCCTTCTGCCGGTCCTCTATCCGTAGCGCAGATGCAACATCTCATTGATGCCTTGTTTGCATGCGAGACTCCCCGATTCACGCCCTGGGGCAATCCGACCTATCTTGCCTTTCGGCTCGATGAACTGCAGAAGATGTTCGGCCGGTAACTCTTTCAGTCCTCCTAAAGTCAGTTAAATGCGGATTTCAGCCTGTCGTACAGGGCAAAGAACTTTTGTAGGTTTTCTTTATACATTCCTGAATTGGCCGGTTCCAGCATGGCTGTTTTCCGGACCAGGCCTGAAGATTTCTCCAGGGAGCTGATCAGCTGTAATGCGGCCATGGCCATCATGGCCGCACCGGTGGCTGAAGCATCTTCATCGCTGGTGATCACCGCAGGCCTGCCCAGCATATCGGTGATCAGCTGTGCCCATGCCCTGGACCTGATCATGCCTCCGCTGAGACGGATTTCCTTTGCGGGTTTTCCCAGTTGTTCCAGCAACCGCTGCACGCCGCAGATATTATAGGTAATCCCTTCCAACACCGCCCGGGCAAAATGACCCACCTGATGCCGGATATCGATCCCGAAAAACACCCCCCTCGCCTGAGGGTCCCAGATAGGTGCCCGCTCGCCCTGGATATAAGGCAGAAAAAGCAGCCCTTCCGCACCAGGCTTTGTTTTCATGGCCCTGGCAATCACCTGGGCCACGGATTTTCCCGGCAGGAACTGCCGGTTAAACCATTCCAGCACGACCCCCCCGCTGTTTACCGGTCCTCCGGAAATGAACACCTTATCGCTCAGGATATAATTGAAGATACGCTGAGCCGGATCAGTCAGGGGGGCCGGGCCTGCCACCCGGACTGCACCACTGGTACCGATTGTGACAGCCATGGTTTTCGGGTCCATGGCCCCGGTGCCCAGGTTAGCCAGGCAACCGTCACTGGCCCCGATAACAAAGGGGGTGCCTGCAGTCAGCCCCGTCTTGTCCCTGAATCTTTTCTTCAGCCCTTTTAGGATAAAATCCGTGGGAACCGGACGGGAAAGCTGGGCCGGGGTGATCCCTGCGATATTGAGGGCTTTTGAATACCATTTTAATGCCCCGGTATCAAAAAGCCCTGTGGCTGATGCTATGGAATGATCTATGACAAACTCCCCGAAAAACAGGAAAAAAAGATATTCCTTGATGGAAATGAATTTATAAGCCTTATGCATCAAGCCGGGATGATGCTTTCGCAGCCATAGGAGTTTGCACAGGGGGGACATGGGATGAATCGGGGTGCCGGTCCTGCGATAGATCTCCGCGGCTTCCGGGCTGCTTCTGAGCGCTGAAGTTTCCCCGATGCTTCGGGTATCGGCCCAGGTGATCAGGGGCATCATGGGTTTGCCCTGGGCGTTGACTGCCATCAAGCCATGCATGGCTGCACTGAATCCTATTCCAAGCGGTTTTCTGCCAGTCTTTTCCGTTACTTCCGCTATGCAGTTAACTACTGCTTTAATGATGATTTCCGGATCCTGTTCGCTATACCGGGGACGGGGTTGCAGGTGGGGATAGGAAGCACGGCTGTCAGTAAGCACCTTCCCTTTTGTCGTATAGGCGAGCGCCTTGGTTCCCGACGTGCCGATATCTACTCCGATGATATAATCCATGGATGGACGGATATTCAGTGAAGATAAATCAAGTTGGGGTTGAAAATAACTGACCGTTTGCATAAAAAGTTGGATGGAATTTCCTTCAAATCAGTAAATTGTTGGTCTTTTACGAGAAATTCCTATCATACCCTTTATCATGGCAGATTTCACCATCAGGCAGCAACCGAAAACCTACGATGTTTGCATCGTTGGTTCGGGAGCCGGCGGAGGCATGGCAGCCTATATGCTTTCCCGGGCAGGCATCAAAGTCGCCCTTCTGGAAGCGGGCCCAATGTTTGATCCGGCAAATCCCAAACAAATCACGCAATTGAAATGGCCTTATGAATCCCCCAGAAGGGGAGCAGGAACTACCCGGCCTTTCGGGGATTTTGATGCTGCCTATGGTGGCTGGGAGATTGAAGGCGAACCCTATACCCGTCAGGCGGGTACCGAGTTCAACTGGTTCCGGTCCAGAATGGTCGGTGGCAGGACCAATCACTGGGGAAGGATTTCCCTGCGGTTCGGGCCCAATGATTTCAAGCACAAAAGCCTGGACGGACTGGGAGATGACTGGCCGATCGGGTATGAGGATGTCAAGCCTTATTACGACAGGGTGGACAAGCTGATCGGGGTGTTCGGCACCAACGAAGGTATTTACAATGACCCGGACGGATATTTCCTCCCCCCGCCAAAACCCAGGCTTCATGAAATATTCATCGAGGAAGGCGGCCGGAAGGCTGGCGTACCTGTCATCACGGCCAGGATGTCCATGCTGACCCGGCGGATCAACCAAGACCGGCAAGCCTGTTTCTATTGTGCCCAATGCAACAGGAGCTGCCAGATCTATGCTGATTTTTCCTCTTCGTCGGTCCTGGTCAAACCAGCCCTCAGGACGGGCAACGTGGATATATTCACCGGAGCGATGGCCCGGGAAGTCATCACAGATAAAAGCGGGATGGCCACCGGCATTTCCTATATCAACAAGGATGACCTGCAGGAATACCAGGTTAAGGCCAGGGTGGTCATGCTGGCCGCCAGCTCCTGCGAGTCCGCGCGGCTGCTGCTGAATTCAAGATCATCTGTTCATCCCAATGGGCTGGCCAATTCCAGCGGCGTGGTGGGAAAATACCTCCATGATTCCACGGGCTCGGGACGCGGGGCGATCCTTCCCAAACTCTTTGGTCGCAAAAGATACAATGAGGATGGGGTCGGAGGTATGCATGTATACTCTCCCTGGTGGCTGGATAATAAAAAACTGGATTTCCCCAGGGGGTACCATATAGAGTATGGTGGGGGGATGGGGATGCCCGGTTTTGGTTATGGCTGGGGCATCGAGCAGCGGAACGGAATGTTTCCCCGAAGGGATGGAAAAACAGGTCCGGGCGGTGGTTATGGCGCTTCCCTGAAAGACGATTACCGCTGGTATTACGGTGCTGGCTTCGGCATGGACGGAAGGGGGGAAAGCATTGCCCGGGCAGATAATTATTGTGAGATCGATCCGGGGGGTACCGTGGACCGGTATGGAATTCCGGTGCTCCGGTTCCATTATACCTGGAGCGATCACGAGATCAAACAGGCCAAGCACATGCAGGATACTTTCGAGGAGATCATTCACCAGGTGGGTGGTATACCCATGGGTACCAAGCCCGGTCCCGAAAGCAATTATGGACTGGCCAAGCCCGGGGAGATCATTCATGAGGTGGGCACGGTCCGCATGGGCAATGATCCCAAAACTTCCCCCCTGAACAAATTCAACCAGGCGCATGACTGCAAGAACCTTTTTGTGGTGGACGGAGGATCCTTTGTTTCCCAGGCTGACAAAAATCCGACCTGGACGATCCTGGCCCTCTCCATGAGGGCTACCGAATATGCCATTGATCAACTGAAAAAACAACAAATCTCCTAATCCCCTCAACCGATCCGATATGGACAGAAGATCTTCCCTGAAAGCATTGGCCATTGGTTCCATCTCCGGCGGCGTCCTGCTGGATGCCTGCAAACCGGAAACCAAGGAAAATACAACCAGTCCTGTCACTGCCAGACCTGAGAATAGCTGGGATGCCTCCTCGGGACGCCAGCCCTTTGAGGTCAAACGGGACGAAAGGATCCT